>Ga0315294_10002050_pt1 | contig 22076 bp, 19 predicted proteins | sample YL17G13_40_MG_FD_203626 | JGI IMG/M metagenome (GOLD analysis project Ga0315294, IMG submission 203626) | Sediment microbial communities from Yellowstone Lake, YNP, Wyoming, USA - YL17G13_40 | ecosystem: Environmental > Aquatic > Freshwater > Lake > Sediment | place: USA: Wyoming | collected...
CCCTCCCGATCCCACCCCCAGAGAGGATAGCCTCTTCCAGCATTCACCCTGCAGCAGCACGGCCTGATTGGATGCCCCAGCCCCTCTTCAGATTCCCGGCTGATCACCTGACTGCGATGCTGTTCTCCCGGGCAATCTCCCGGAATGCGGAGGCCACGTGCTCTGCCTGACGGCGGGTCAGGCCGTAGGTGTTGTACTTCCAGACCCTCGTCGCACCCGGGAAGAGGCCCCCGATGCCCCGGTCCTTCAGGGCCGAGGTCAGGAAGTACCCCTTCTTCTTATGCCGCCGGGCCACGCCGTCAAAGGAACCCGTGGTATCCGTTCGGGTCAGGGTGTGGTTCCGGGGGACCTCCGAGAGGATGGTGGTCCCCTCGATGGACGCCAGGGCATCGCTGACGAGCCGTGCGTTCTCCAGTTCCGGCTCCCACCGCGTCACCCGCTCCCTGACGTGGGGGAAGGAGGCCAGGAGTCCCATCACCGTGGCCCCCATCAGGGTGCACCCCATCATCTCCACCTCCTTGACCCCGAAGGTCCGGCCGGTGCGGTCCCCCCGGATCCCGGTGGTGCGGAAGACCTCCCCGGCGTACTCTCCCGTGGTGGCAAGGATGCCCGAGGGTGCGGGGGCGGCCATGGACTTGTGCCCGGACCCCACGACAAAATCCACCCCCAGGGCCTTCCCGTCCACGGGAAGGATTCCCACCGAGTAGGCCCCGTTGTACAGCACGGGGACATCATACTGGCGGGCCGCCTTCGCGATCTCCCGGACCTGGTGCTCATTCCCGAACTGGTAGTCAAAGTGGTCCACCATCAGGAGGGGCGGGGCCGATCCGAACTCCCGGGTGACCGCCTCAAGGGTGGCCGCCGCCGCCTCCCCTGTGATCCGGTGGTCCCCGTCCGCCGGGATCTCCCGGGGAACCCCCCCGGCAGACTCCACGGCTAAAAAGGCCGTATAATGGGAGAGGGCGGTGAGGACCACCGGTTGCCCCGGCTCTACAAGAGTGTGGGTCACTGCCTGGAAGCCCCGCCGGGCTCCGGGCACCACCCGTGCCACGTCCATGTTCACGAAGGCGGCCAGGTCCCGGTGGAAGGCATCCAGCGGGGGCTTTTTGATGTGGTCCAGCCGGAAGGGCTTTCCGCAGGCATCGCAGACCGAGTAGCCGTCCCCGTAGGCAATGACGGCCTTCATGGCATCCGCCGTGAGCCGCCCGCCTGACTGGATCGGGTCCAGATTGATCAGGGTCTCCTCCCGGTCCCGGACCTCGATCTCCCCGCAGAGCCTCATCGGAGCAGCTCCTGCTCGATGGCATCCACCTCGCGCCGCAGCTCCGCGATCCGGTCCCGCACCCCGGCCCGCTGCGCCTCATCGAGCCGGTGATCCGGCGCGGTGCTGCGCAGGAGCACCCGGAGGTCTGTTAAGATGAACAGGGACTGGAACACCGCCTCCACCGCCCGCCTGGACACTCCCATCACCATACTAATATCGGATACGGGAATATAGATAGATGGTGACCCGTCACCCCCGTTATCTTCGCCCCGCATGCGGTGCACCTTTATGGGGAGGATGCCCACCGGGGGGATGTCAGGGATGAGGATCGTTCACGTTGCCGACTCCCACCTGGGCCTGTCGGCGTTCCACCGGCTGGAACCCGAGACCGGGATGAACCTCCGGGAGAAGCTGATCTACCGGCATTTTCTTTCGGCCGTGGACCACATCATCGCATTGCGTCCGGACGCGGTGGTCCATGCCGGGGACATCTTCCACTCGGTGAGGCCCAAGACGATGGCCTACACGACGGCGCTGGAAGCCCTCACCCGCCTGGGGGATGCCGATATCCCCCTCCTCGTCATCGCGGGCAACCACGACATGGCCAAGTCCCGCTACACCACCTCGCCCTTCGAGGTGCTGGACTACCTTTCCGCTCCCATCCATGCCGCGTACCGGTACCGGTACGAGCCCGTGGACCTGGGGGACACCCGGTTCCACCTGATCCCGAACCTGCTCCAGGCGACCCAGTACCGGGAGGAGTACGACCGCATCGAGCCCCTCCGGAACGGGCGGAACGTGCTCGTCACCCACGGGCTGGCCACCACGCTGCGGGACTACCGGCTGAACACCGTCATGGAGCATGAGATCGACGCCACCATGCTCTCTCCGGACTTTGACTACATTGCCCTGGGCCATTTCCACGCCCGGCGGCAGGTGGCGGACAATGCCTGGTACTGCGGGTCTCAGGAATACTGCAGCTACGGCGAGATCCGCGACGGGAAAGGGGGACTCCTCGTGGACCTGGCCCGCGGCACCGTCGAGCCCGTGGACCTGCCCTGCACCCCCATGGTGGACCTGGGGCAGGTGGAGTGCGGGGATCTCTCCCCGCGCCAGGTGGGGGAGGAGATCGCGGGCCGGGTGGCGGGGATGGCTCCCGGGGAGGAGCCCCCCATGGCGCTCGTGACCCTCTCCGGTGCTGACCGGAAGACCCTCCAGGCCATGGACCCGGGAGTGCTCCAGGAAGCCCGGGACCGGCTCCTGGACCTCCGCATCCAGGTCAAGGCCGCGGGTGAGGGAACCCCCCTTACCGAGCGGCATGACCTCCGGGGCGTGAACTACGTGGACCTCTTCGGGGAGTACCTGCGGGGGCAGAACCTGCCCGAACGGCAGCACCGGTATGTCCTGGAGAAGGGATCGGCTGTGATCCAGCAGGTGATGGCCGGGAAGGGAGAAGAGGATGAACCTCGTTAGGCTCCACCTCCGGAACTTCAAGCGCTACCGGGACCAGGAGGTGCGCTTCCGGGACGGCATCACGGGAATCCTCGGGAACAACGGTGTGGGGAAGACCACCATTGTCGATGCCGTGCTCTTTGCGCTCTATGGTGTGGAAAATACCGGACTTGACAAGAAACACATCGTCAGGGCGTCAGCGGGCCCGCGGGAGCGGGCTGAAGTCCGGCTTGAGTTTTCCGTCCGGGGAGAGGAGTACACCATTGTGCGGACCCTGGGGCCAAAGACCCAGCATACAGCCCAGCTGAACCAGGGCCAGAAGCTGCTGGCAAAGGGCGTGACCGATATCGATGAAAAAATCCGCGGCATCTTCCAGATGGGGCCTCAGGATTTCATGCATACGATCTTTTCAGCCCAGAAGGATCTGGCAACCCTCCTGGATGCCACACCCGGGTCCCGGAAGGCCTGGTTCCGGAAGGTTCTCGGGATTGACGCCCTGAAGGACAAGGGTGGGGAGACCCTGCGCCAGGAGATCGTGGATGCGGACCGGCGGGCCACCCTTCTCGAAGGAAGGCTGCAGGAAGCCGATCCGGAGGCCCTTCTCCGGCAGCGGGGAGAGACCGATCAGGCCATCGGTGAGCTGCAGGAGCGCGTGAGGTCGCTGGAGAAGGAGCAGGATGACCTGGGCATACGGCGCACTGCCCGTGAGGGGGAAATCCAGGCCCAGCGCACACGGGAGAAGCAGGATCTCGTCATCCGTAACGGGATCCTGGCGGCAGAGGCGGAGGTTGCCAGGATCCGTCAGGAAATCAGCCGGCTGCAGGAGGAGATCTCTGCTACCGAAGCCCACCGGCAGGAATTCCGGGGGCTCTCGGCACAGGAGGCAGGACTCCCCGCTCTCCGGGACCGGTATGCCGCCAGCACCAGGAAGGCGCGGAGGTTCCAGGAACTCTCCCTGCAGGAGGAGAAGGAGGACGCCCTGCGGGAGAATGTTGAGAAGGACCTGGTACGCCTGCAGGGGGAGCAGGAGCGTCTGGAACGGGATGTGGTTCTCCTCAGGAACCTGGCCCCCGCGGTGGCCCGGCGCGGGGAGGTGCTGTCGCAGCTGGCAGCTCTTTCGGGGAAGGAGGGGGAGTACCATGCCCTGCAGGCACAGGTCGGGAGGATAGAAGGGGAACTCGGCGTGGAGGGAAAACGGGGTGCGGACCTCCGGGGCCGCATCGAGCGGATGAAGGCAGCACAGGAGCGGCTTCTCCTCCTCGCCGGCCAGGGAGCCGACGCGGCCGGGCAGAAAGCCGATCCGGACGGTGTCATTGCGTCGCTGGAAGCTCGGCGCCAGGATCTTCTCGGCATGTTGGCCGACCTGAGGGCCGACCGGGAGCATGCAGCCCGCATGAAGGCTGAAAGGGAGGAGCAGCTCACCGGGATCAGTGCCCGCGGACCGGAGGGGACCTGCCCCACCTGCCGGCAGTCTCTGGGTGAGAGGTACCAGGACCTGGTCAGGGACCTCCAGGGAGAGATCCGGGAGTTCACCGGGACCATGGCGTCCACGACAGGAGCCCAGGAGACGGCAGAACAGGAGCTGGCCGGGCTGGACGCGGTGAGGGAGGAAGCCAGGAGCCTGAGGGATACCTGCGCCCTGCTGGGGGAGGTCCTGGCGGAATGGGAGGCCATCAGGGAACGCAGCCTCCGCCTGATCACAGAGAAAGAGTCCCTGGAGCAGCAGATCACCGCGCTGGGGTTTGCCCCGTCTGCGAAACAGTCCCTGGAGCATGAGCTGGCCGCCCTGGAATGCGCATGGAACCAGCACCTGACGGCTTCCGAACGTGTGAAGGCGCTCCCGGCACTCCGGCAGAGCCTGCAGGAGCGGAGTGGGGAACGGGAGAAGATCCGGAAGGTTCTTTCGGAGATCGCCGGTGAACGGGAACAGCTGGGCTTTGACCCTGCAGTGCACCAGCGCCTGGAGGAGGAGCTGCGGGTAGCGGAGCGGGACCGGCAGCGGTTCCTGGCTCTTGCGGCCGAGATGGACCGGATCCCGAAGCTCCAGGAGAAGGCAGCTGCGCTGCAGGCCAGTGGCGAGGCGGTACAGGGGACCCTGCTGGCGTTGCGGAGGGAGCTGGAGACCCTCGCCTTCTCGCCGAAGGAGCTGGAACGCGTGACCGGGGCCCTGCAGCAGGTCCACGGGGAGCAGGTGCGGATCGCCCGGGAGATCCAGGCAGCCCGTTCGGAGCTGGGCTACCGGAAGGAGGAGCGGCAGCGCATTGCGGCAGACCTGGCCCGGCTGGAGAAGGAGAGGGCCGACCGTGACCGGCTCCGGGAGGAAGTGGCGCTCCTGGAGATGACCCGGGAGCACCTGACCGGCTTCTCCGACCACCTGCTGGGGGTGGTGCGGGACCAGGTCCAGGCCGAGACCGGCCGCATCCTCTCCGAGATCACGGACGGGCGGTACGATACGGTCCTCATCGATGACGGGTTTGACCTCCTGGTCCATGACCTGGGCGGGGACTACCCGGTGGCCAGGTTCTCGGGAGGCGAGCAGGACGACGTGGCCATCGCACTGCGCATCGCCCTCTCCCGCTATATTGCCGGCATGCACGAGCTCCACGACAGCACCTTCCTCATCTTTGACGAGATCTTCGGGAGCCAGGACGAGGAGCGGCGCGGGAACATCTTTCGGGCCCTCCGCACCCTGGAACCCCACTTTCCCCAGATCTTTTTGATCTCCCACATCGCCGAGGTCCAGGGGGAGTTCGGGAACACGCTCATGGTGGAAGCGGTCTCGGAGAGCGAGAGCACGATCCGCGACCTGGAGGCTGCAGGGACATGACGGCCGGGGACGACTACCGGAGGGATCTGGCGTCCCTTGTGGAGCGGATCCGGTCCCTGAACCCGCCGGACCTGGCCTCCCGGTTCGCTATCCACGGGGGTATTTCGGCAGACTCCTTCCAGAAGGCCAGCCCGGTGCAGGAGGGGACGGTGGCGGCGGTGGACGGCTCCAATGCCGTGGTCGTGGAGTCCGGGTCCTTCTCCATTGCCGCGGTGAGGGCGGCAGCCTGCGGTTTCTCGGCGGGCGTACGGTCATTCCGTTCGGTGACGCCTCTGCGTCTGGCCACCCTGGGCCGCGAGGCGCAGGACCGGTCCTTTGCCGACCTGTACCTGGAATGCTTTGGCGCAGAGCCGGAAACGCCCCTCAGCGACGACGATCCCGACCGGGCCGCAGCGGTACTGCGGGACACCCTGGAGTACTGGGCCGCCCTCCGGACCGCGGAGCGTCTCGGGGCAGGCGACCTCCTCGTGCTGGACGGTGCGCTGCGGGTGAGCCATGCCAGCCATGACCCGGTGCTCGTACGCCTCATGAAGACCTGTGCAAAGCGGAGGGTCCACCTGGTGGCGGTGACGAAGCGGACCGCCGCCACCTGGGGCGGGGGGCTCCCCCTGGTCCCGGCTGCTGTCGCCCTCGCCGATTCCCTCTCCATTCCGTCCCCCTGGTTCCTTCCGGTGGACGAGTCCCTCCTGGACACGACCCGGTTCTCCCAGTGGAAACACGGGGCCATCGTGATTGCAGCCCTCCATCCCCGCTCGCTCCTGGCCTTCAAGATCGAGGTGCCCGCCCCCGCGGACGGGACCGAGGTCCGGCGGATCGTCTCTCTCCTCGCGGGCTGGTCCGATGACGGCAGGGTGACCGGCTATCCCTATCCCCTGCTGGACGTCCACCGCACCGCCCGGATCCGGGCCGACGCCGTCCAGCAGGTGAAGAATGATCTCATGGCAGGCATGGGGGGCGCGGGGCTGGACCTCTCGCGCTTCCGGGGCCTGTTCGGTGATTACCATGGTGAACTTGAACGATACTGACCTCTCTGACCCTTCGAAGTACCGGCTCATCGGCGACTCGGTGCTCTCCTACCGCTTCGCCATCCCCTACCAGGAGGCCCTCTATGTCGGCGACATCCTGAAGATCACCGACCGGGAGAAGGATCTCACCTTCCTCGCCAAGGTGACGGATCTCCTGCACGAGAGCAACTTCGAGGACGAAAAGTGGGACCGCAGGCCCCATACCGAGCAGTTCTACGGCCTCTCCGAGGATGTGTACCTGGTGGTGGAGGCCCTTCCCCTGGGGTTCGTGGACGGGCGGGGGATCTTCCGGAGGCCCCGGACGGTGCCCACCAAGTTCTCCCGCGTCGAGATGCCCGAGGCCAGGGACTTTGCCTTCCTCCAGCAGGTGATGGGCGACATCCAGGTGGGGGTCATGAAGACCGGCCAGGGCGTACTCCGCGATGTCCGGGTGGCGCTGCACAGCCGGGTGATGCCCCAGCACATGGGGGTCTTTGCCACCACCGGCATGGGCAAGTCCAACTTCATGAAGGTCTTCTGCGCCTCCTGCATGAAGGCCCGGCAGTTCGGCCTGCTGCTCGTCGACCCCCACGGCGAGTACGTGGGAGGGAAAGGGGTGCTTACCGACGGGCAACCGTCGCGGGGCCTCGCCCATTTCCAGGCGGGACGGGACGGGCTCGCCATCTTCACCATCCGGGACGAGAAGTTCCGGAAGACCTACTCGGCCCACAGCCTCTTTCTCGAGCACGACGATTTCCGGGCCCCTGACCTCCTCTTCCTCTTTGACCACTCGCCTGCACAGCGGGAAGTGATCGAGATCCTGGAGGATACCCGGGGCTCGGAGCTGGTCCGCTTCTTCCGTACCACGGAGTTCGATGACCAGGGGGCCTGGGCGGCGGCAACACCCCACCGGGACCTGGCCCGCCGGCTTCAGCAGTTCTCGGCGAGCACTCTCTCGGTGATGAAGCGGCGCATCGAGATCCTGGCACGGAACAATCCGTTCCTGCGGGAGAAGGGTTCCTCGGTTCCCGAGATCCTGAAAGCTCTCGACGGGAACCGGGTGGTGATCATCGACATCCCGAACCTGGGGGAGCGCAGCGAGCTCTTCGTCCTGTCGGTCCTGGCCCGCACGATCTTGGGCAGGCACCGGGGCGAGGCGCAGGGATGGGGGGTGGCAGACGCGGAGCGGCGCGACGTGCTGATCACCATCGAGGAGGCCCAGCGGGTTCTCGGGTCAGGGAGCACCGGCACCCAGGTCTTCCGGGAGTGCGCCATGGAGGGAAGGAAGTTCGGGGTCGGCCTCTGCGTGGTCACCCAGCAGCCCAAGAACATTGACCCCCGGGTGCTCGCACAGCTGAACACCTACGTGGTGATGGGCCTGTCGGACCGGGGTGACCGGGACATGGTGGCCGGCCATGCCAAGCAGGACCTCTCCCGGATGGACACCGAGATCCAGACGCTGGAGCCGGGGGAGGCCATCATCTCCACACTGGGGATCCCCTTTCCGGTCTCCACCCGGATCCACCTCTTCGAGGAGTACGTGCAGGACCTGAACCGGGAGATCAGGAAACCCATCACCGAGGGGCTGGAGAACCGGTTCTGAGGTGGGATCTCAAAAGAACTGATATACGGTAACCATTCGGTAGGGGATATCCTCACCGGGGGGTGCCGCAGCGGCAGAGGGCGGAGCCCCCGAGAGCGTCCACCATCGGGAAAACTCGGTGTTCGTCAATGGATAACAGAGAACCGTGTAGTGGGACGCTCCAGGGGGGATCTCACGGTCCCCCCGCCGCGTGGGCGCCCCCCCGGGAGGATATGACCATCTGTCGGGGCCTGGCATAGTCCCTCTTTCGTGTCAATACAACCCGGTTCACCCACTTAACATCAGGGGTGGGGGTCGGAAGGGGGGCTCTGCCCCCTCCCGGCGCCCTCCCCCGGTGAGGATAGGCTCCACTTCGGTTTCCGGTGGTCATGTGAGAATGGTATTCTTCCCGCCCGGTCGATCCCTTCCGGTCTTCCGTACTGTCCATCTGCAGAATGGTCCGATGAGCTCCCTGCAGGACCCAGGAACTTACCCGTTCTTCCCCTCTCTGGGAGGCTTCAGCTTCCGGATGGAGACGCAGTTGATGACCGGTTCACCGGTCATGATGTAGCGCTTCATCACCATCCCGATCACCTCCACGATATCCCCCTTCCGGATATCCTCCTGGGGGCTGGTGAACATCTTCACCGAGATCTCGCCGGATTTGTCGCCCACCACGAACTGGGGGCGGTTCAGGTACACGAAAAGGGCTTTGTCCACCACTCCCTCGAACCGGACCGGTTTCCCCAGCATGTTCATGTTGATGGCCCTGATCCGGACCGCCTGGGCATCCTTCTGGTACTGCGGCAGGAGATCGGCATACTGCTTCTGGCTCATGTAGTTGAGCAGGATCGGGATCAGGAAGAGAGCAAGGATCATCGGGATGCCCATGATGAGAATCGTGGGGCTCCCGCTTACTGAGTAGGCAAAGATGAGAAAAATGGAGAAGATGAGGACCACCGCCATGTTGACGGGCGAGGCCCTCAACCGGATATTCCCGATCTTCATTCGCTGGGTTTACTTCAGGGCGGCGATTTCCTTCCGGAACGCGACCCAGTAGATCACAGCAACAAAGAACATTGCCCCCACGATGTTACCGATGGTGACAATGATCATGTTGTTGACCCAGAAGCCCATCCAGTTCACGTTGGCCAGCTGGGCAGCGGGCACTGTTGCGAGTTGCGCTTCCGTCGCGAATGGCCGGGTGAAGATGCCTGCCGCGATGAAGTACATGTTGGCAATGGAGTGCTCGAAGCCGGATGAGACGAAGGCCATGATCGGGAACCAGATCCCGAAGAACTTGCCGATCAGGTCATCTGCACAGATCCCGAGCAGGATAGCCAGGTTCACCAGCCAGTTGCACCCGATGGCCTTCAGGAACGCGGACCACATGGCCGCCGCCCCTACATACTGCACCTTGAAGGCGGCAATGGATATCGCCCGCATCCCGAACCCGGTTACGGTGGCTGCACCTGCTGCATCCCATGCGGTGAAGGGCCCGTATGCCATCAGGTAGGCATACCAGAGGGATCCAATCAGGTTCCCGATGTACACCCAGATCCACAGGTTCAGCACCTGGGCCCAGGAGATCTTGTGGATGAATGCCGCCACCGGGGCAAGCATTGCGTCACCGGTGAAGAGCTCGGCACCGGTGAGCACGATGATAATCAGCCCCACCGGGAACACTGCTCCCGTGATGAGTGCACCCATACCGGCGCTGGAGAATCCGGTCGCCACATTCGGGACAAGTGCCTGGGCAGCCTTCAAGGCGTCGCCGGTAGCTCCATAGACAATACCCGTGCTGCACACGGTTGCAAGCGCACTGCCCATGGCGATGTAAGCCCCTGCCATGAAACCGCGCAGGACCATGTTCCAGGCAGGCAGGCCGGTCTTGTATTTACCAGCGTCGCCAGCCTTAGCAATTATCTGTACTGGAGGATGAAATGCCATAGTTCACACACCTCTCTGTTACATCCAACCTATACCAGCATCATGAGACCAGTTCTCGTATAGGTTCAAACATAGACTCATGTAATTTCTTATTAAAGCCTTTCTAATTGTGCACGGGAGTCCCCTTTTTTCCCCTATAAATGCTTTCTCTGCGCACGGGGTGTGGTAATTTGTTTCTATTGATTCTCTTTAATGTCAATATTATTCATACAATTGAGCGTGGATACCGCAGGGAAATCGGCATCTCCCGGGCCCACCCGCCGCATACCAGCGAAAACGCGCATTAAACTGTCATCTCCCCGTTCTTCCTTGCTGGAGAACCCGGAAGATAGGGAATGGCCATTTCCTTCAGATGGGAAGAATACAGAAAAAGAGTGGGGTTATTTCTTGAAGATGTCGAAGATCTGGTCGGTTCCGGTGCCATGCAGCCGGTCGCGCTCGGTCTTCTCCTCGACGAGGGCAAGCACAGGAAGCTCCATGCTGACCCCCGGCGTGTGGCCGAACATCTTCTCCAGGTCCACCTGCAGGGAGTGCATGAACAGGGAGTTGCGGATGTCCATGGCGCAGAGCTCCTCGCACTGCCCGCAGTTCACGCACGAGTCCGAGATATGGACGAACCGGATCAGGTGGAACATGAAGGGCGGGGGGACCTGCCCGGGCTGCACCAGGTAGGGCTTCTTTGTGCTGCACTCCACGCAGTAGCAGATGGGGCAGGCCTCGATGCAGGAGTAGCACTTGATGCACCGGGAGGTCTCGGTCATGATGGTCTTCAGCCGGGCGGCGCCCTCGCCCAGGGCCTTGAAGTCCTTCTCGCGCCACTTGTCGCCCAGCTTCATCATGGCGCCCTCGACCTTCTTGCGCATCTCGATGCCCTTCTCGTTGGCCTTCTCGGCCTTGAGAACGCCTTTGTCCATGGCCTGCGTGAAGAGGTTCGCACCCTTCTCGGAGCAGATCTCGACGAAGGTGGCATTACCGGCCTTGTCTCCGATGACGCCCCAGTTGCCGCAGGCAAGATCGGCCTGCCGGGGGACCTTCATCTTGCACCGGCGGCAATTGGTGCGCCGGCCGTAGCCGGCCTCCTCCAGCTCGTCCATGGAGATCCCCTTGTGGCCGCCCTCGTACTCGATGATGAACTGGCCCTTGTCGATCTCCTCCTTGGTGACCTTGTCCGGGTCCACGCCGAACTTGTCGGCGATCATCTTCCGGGCCATGGAAGGCGAGACCGACCCGCCGCAGTTGACCCCGATCATCACCATGTTGTCCAGGTTCACCTGCTTGCGCTTGGCCAGCTCGTAGAGGCCCATGGCGTCGCAGCCCTTGACGGTGACCGCGATCTTCATGTTCTCGGCCCCGTCCAGGTACTTCTTCACGAGCTTTGACATGAGCAGCGTCCCGCAGTGGAGCGAGCCCGAGGTCTTTGCCAGGTCCTTGGAGTCGGTGATGAGCACCGGCCGGGCATCGTACAGGTCCGCGCCTCTCGTAACCGCCAGGACCGCGTCCACCATCTTCGTATCCAGGGCGTACTTGAGGAGGGTGGTCACTGCACCGCCGCACTCGCCCTTGTCCTGGGTTGCCTTGTCGGCCGACCAGGCGTAGTACATCTCTCCCTTGGCTGCCATGTTACTGCCCTCCCGGGATCTTCTCGATCCGTATCGCACAGGCCTTGAACTCCGGGATCTTGGCAACCGGGTCCAGGGCGTTGTTGGTCAGCAGGTTGGCCGCGCACTCCTTGTAGTGGAACGGGATGAAGGTGACGCCCTTTTTGATGTCGCTCGTTACCCGGGCGGTGATGTCGATCGTCCCGCGGCGGGTGACCGCGCGGACCATCTCGCCGTCCGCAACGCCCAGCGTCTTTGCGTCCTCCGGGTTGATCTCCACCCAGCCGGTCGGCTCCTCCCGCTCCAGGTTCTCGGACCGCCGTGTCATGGTGCCCGTGTGCCACTGCCAGATACACCGGCCGGTGGTCAGGATCAGGGGGTATTCCTTGTCCGGCACCTCCGCGGGCGGCTTCCACTCCAGTGGCGTGAAGACGCCCAGTCCATCGGGATGGGCGAACTTCTCCTTGTGCAGGATGGGGGTCCCCGGGTGGTCCGCGGTCGGGCAGGGCCAGTGGAGCGCCTCGGGCTTCTCCAGCCGGGCATACGTCATGCCGCCGTAGCTGGGGGTGACCTTGGAGACCTCCACAAAGATCTCCTCCGCGCTCTTGAACGGGAACTGCTTGGCAAAGCCCATCTTCGCTGCCAGCTCGCAGAAGATCTGCCAGTCTGGCTTGGCCTCGCCCGGCGGGTTGACCGCCTTTCGCCAGCGCTGGACGCGCCGCTCGGTGGATGTCTGGGTGCCGTCCTTCTCTGCATAGCATGCCGCCGGCAGCACGACATTCGCGAGCTCCGCGGTCTCTGTCAGGAAGATGTCCTGCACCACCAGGAACTCCAGGTTCCTGAGACCCTTCTCCACGTGGTGGAGGTCCGGGTCTGAGAGCATGGGGTTCTCGCCCATGATGTACATGCACTTGAGGGTTCCGGGCTTGTCGGCCAGCACGTTGATCATGTCGGTGACCGTGTACCCGACCTTGCCCTCGGCCAGCTCGCAGCCCCAGGCGTCCGTCATCTTCTTCCGGTTCTCGGGGACGATCACTGCCTGGTAGCCCGAGTACACGTTGGGCAGCGCCCCCATGTCGCAGGCGCCCTGCACGTTGTTCTGGCCACGGAGGGCGCAGACGCCGGTGCCGGGCCTCCCCAGGTTTCCGGTGAGCATCTGGATGTTGGCCACCGACTTCACGTTGTCCACGCCGGTGGTGTGCTGGGTGATGCCCATGGAGTAGAGGATCGCATTGGAACCACTCTTCGCAATCCACTCTGCGGTGGTTGCCAGGTCCTTGGCCGGGATGCCCGATATCTTGGCCACGTTCTCCAGGCTGTACTCGGGCTTCATGACGACAGCCTTCAGCTTGTCGAAGTCCTTGGTCCGCTTCTCGATGAACTCCTTGTTCTCCCAGCCGTTCTTGATGATCTGCTGCATCAGGCCATTGATGATGGCCACATCCGTGCCCGAGTAGAAGGGCAGGTACAGGTCTGCCTGCTTCCCGGTGGGGGTGAAGCGCGGGTCGGCATAGATCAGCTTCGCGCCTGCCATCTTGGCCTGCATCACCCGGCGGCCGATGAGCGGGTGCTGCTCAAAGGTGTTGGACCCGATGATGAAGATGCTCTTTGCCTGGGCGATGTCCCCGATGGACTGGGTCATGGCCCCGGAGCCGAATGCCCCGGCAAGCCCCACGACCGTGGAGGCATGGCAGAGCCGGGCGCAGTGGTCCACGTTGGGGGTCTTTAACACCGACCGGGCGAACTTCTGCATCAGGTAATTCTCTTCGTTGGAGACCCGGGCTGAGGAGAGGCACGCTGTCTCCTCGGGCTTGTACGACTTGAACTTCTTTGCAATCAGGTCGTAGGCCTCGTCCCAGCTGGCCTCCACGAACTTTCCATCCTTCTTGATGAGCGGCTTTGTCAGCCGGTCCTCGCTGTGAATGAACTCGTGGGCATAGTTGCCCTTGGGGCAGAGCTTGCCGTCGTTCACCGGGCTCCGGTGCCACGGGGCAACCCCCACCGCCTTCCCATCCTTCACCACGAGGTTGAAACCACACCCCGTACCGCAGTACGGGCATGTGGTGGGTACATACTTCACGTCCATTGTCTAACCTCGGACAGGAAAAGGTGGATCAGGGTGATTATATAAGGGTACTGCTTTGCACCGAAAAATTGATGATTATCGGTGGAAAACCTGAGAGTGGTCGTCCAAATGCACCCTAACTTCCGGTCCTTGTCAAAGAATGGTGATGAACCTGTCCCGGGGGTGTGCGGGTGAAGAGGATCCCCCTGCCGCCCCTCTTCGCGGACCTCATCGGGGAGGGCCTCCGGGGTTTTGACGGCGTCCACTACCGGCACAGGGATTCCTGCCCGTCCTGCGGCGGCCCTGTCCGGCCCCACGATATCAAACGGAAGCGGTTCGCCGTCCTCCTGGCGGAAGGCCGGGAGGAACCCATCCATGTCCTGGTCCACCGGTTCCGGTGCCGCCGGTGCGGGATGCTCTCCTACGCGGATGAGCCCTTCTACCCCGACACCCGGTTCGGCACTCCGATCGTGGACCTCTGCGTGGTCCTCTCCCAGACCTATCCTTTCCACCGGACGGAAGGGGTCCTCCGCCAGATGGGGATCGCAGTGGACCGCGGCACGGTCCGCCAGTATGCGCGCCGGGATTTCGGCCCCATCCCGGCCAGCGGGGTACTGGGCATGGTCCTCCCTGTCTCGGCCCTCCGCCTCTCAGGCCTGGGGAGGCAGGGGGGTCCCGTCCCGGGGGCAGAAGCGCTCGCTGCCTTCGGTCTCCCACCCGCAGGCAGGACACCGGCGCACCCGGTGGTGCCTCCCGAAGAGCGGCACCAGCGGGATGAAGAGGAAGAGGAAGAAGAAGGGGAACCCCAGCGCCAGTGAGATCGCTGTCACGGCCAGGGAACCGGCCAGGATCAGCGCGGCGAGGAGCCACCGGTCCGTAGCGCCACCTCCCTGACAGCATGGGCCGGGAGAGTATCCGAGAGGGGGCCCAGGGTGTCCCGGAGATCCCCGGCCGGAAGCTCCCGTGCCAGGAGGGCCGACCCGATCCCGGAGGCGATCACCTGCCGGATCCCGCCCGTCTTTTTCACCATGGCCACCCCCCTCCGGATGGCGTGGAGCTGGGCCTCCCAGAACTGCTGTGCGACCTGCCGGGCCCCCGCTGCCTGGATCTCGTCCAGGTCCGCGCAGACCGTCCGGGCCAGGCGTCGCAGTGCCCCCTCGACCGTTTTCTCCCCCTGGTCCGGGGCATCGCAGGTGTACTGGTCAGGAGTGATGTCCCCCAGCACCAGGTGGGCATCCGCCGCGATGGCGAAATGCTCGGTGGCGAGGGGTGTGGGCCGGCCCTGCAGGGTGACCCTCGCCAGCAGCATGGCGACCGGCGTCCGCAGCAGGCCGGTGTAGACCAGGTAGCCGCGCTGGAGCCGCAGGAGATCGGTGAGGCCGAGCAGGGCATTGAAGTTCCCCAGCGGGATGATATCGGTGGTGGTGGAGCCCATGTCCACCCAGACGGCGTGGGGGTGCTCTCCCCGCAGCCAGTCAGCGGCGGCCAGCCAGTTGGCCGCGGCCAGCTGCGGCACGGCCCCGTCATGGAACTTCCCGTCAGTGCCATAGAACCACGCATCCGGGTACGCTTCCCTTACGGCATCCACGATCCACCGGATCCCCTCCATCTTGCTCCGGAAGCAGTCGGCCAGCTCCCCGCTCATCACCACGGCCGCAGCAGGATCCCCGTGCTGTTTCCTGTACTCCCTGAGAAGATCCGCCAGGGACGCGTCCTCCCAGAGCGGGCAGTAGTGGACGGTTGCTTCGCTCCCGTCCGCCATCTTCAGGTTAGCCCCGCCCACGTCAATACCGATCAGATCCGGGTCACCTCCCCTTCTTTCGTGAACCGCACGCGCCCTGCCAGGTGCACCTCCGGGGGCATCTCCCCCGTGGAGGAGCGGATCAGCAGGTCGGCGATCTCCTCCTCCATCACCGCTGCGATGCCGATCAGGCTGGTGGTGATCCGGGGGTTCACGTCAACCACCGTGATGCGGTCCCCGCAGACCAGGTCCACGCCCACATACCCCTGGCACCCCAGCACCTTCACGGCCTTTTTCGCCACCTCAAGGATCTCGGTTGCCCGCGGGTGGTCTGCCGGGGTCTCCCCGCCATGGTAGTGGAACCTCCCCCCCTCGATTCGGACGTCCTGCCGGTTCAGGGCCAGGGCGAGCGGGGGCCCCGGGTCAAAGTACAGGCAGGCTTCCCCGATGATATGGGGGCCGATGAGGGATACCGAAAGGTGGTCCCCGGAAAGGAGCTCCTGCCCCATCTCCCCATCTCCCGGGGCCTCATCCGAGATCCGGACCCCGATGGAGCCGCATCCATGGACCGGCTTCACCACCTTCCTCCCGGCCGTGACCTCCGCAGGGGTGTCAATCCCGTTGCGGGAGAGGATCTTTCCTGTCAGCCGTTTGTTGACACAGACCGCCGCCACCATGCTGCCGCAGCCCAGGTTGTGGGTGTGCTGCTCCAGGATCTGGGTGAACTCTGCCACCAGGTGGTCCGGGGCGATGACAAGCGCGGCATCGGACAACGGGGCCAGCCGCTCCAGTTCGCGGGGAAAGTCTCCCTTACCAGGCAGGATCACCTCATGCCCGCACCGGCGGAAGGATTCGGTGAGCACCCGGAGCATGGCCGCGCCCTCAGCGGCCAGAACCGGGTCGTGGAAGAGGGTGTATTCGGCTAAAAGCACCCGCATGGGTACAGGGGTTGGCCGCCAACCCCTTGAGGATGCCGATCAGGAGAGACCGTTCGGTCAGGTGAAATGAGGAACTCCGGAATCCTTGGTGAAGAGAATATCCTCATGGGGGGTGGGGTCGGGGGGGGCCCGGGAGCTCTGCCCCCTCCCGTCGCCCTCCCCCGGTGAGGATAGGCGATCCTTCCTTCATCCATACCCCAACGGCGAAAGGAAGGAATGGATGATTCAATGTACCCGTTCTGAATATCAACCACAGACCCGATCGATCCCCTCATATCCCTGCCCGGCACACTTCTTGGAGAAGATGAAGTCTGCAATCCTGCTCACTAACGACGACGGCGTCTACTCGGCCGGGCTCTGGGCCGCCTACCAGGCGCTGGAGCCGGTGGCCGATGTCACCATCGTGGCCCCTGCCGCCCAGCAGAGCGCGGTGGGGCGGTCTATCTCCATCTTTGAACCGATCCGGGTCCACGAGGTGAAGCTGGAGGGGGTGAAGGCCATTGCCGTGGGGGGGAAGCCCACGGACGCGGTGATCATCGGCCTGTATGCCCTCTCCATCAACCCGGTGCTCGTCGTGAGCGGGATCAACATCGGGGAGAACCTCTCCTTCGAGTCGGTGATGACCTCCGGGACCGTTGGAGCGGCCCTGGAGGCCTCCAACCAGGGGACTCCCGCCATTGCCTTCTCCCTGCAGGTCGAGGACCAGGGGGACAAGTTCGACGACCCGCGGCAGTCACAGCGGTCCTTTGATGAGGCCCAGCGGGTGGTCCGGGATGTGGTCGAGCGGGTGCTGGCCCGTGGATTCCCGAAAGGGCTGGACGTGATCAACGTGAACATCCCCTCCCGGGTGAAAGGGGGCTACGAGATCACGCGCCTCGCGCACAAGCTCTTCCACACCGGTGTCGAGCAGCGGCTGGACCCCCGGGGGCGGCCCTACTACTGGATCAACGGCCCCCTCGTCGAGGACGCCGAGGAGGGGACCGATGTCCATGCCATCCGCAAGGGGAACATCTCCGTGACGCCGGTCACCCTGGACTGCACCGCTTTCGGAGCGTGTGAGACGCTCCGGGAACTGTTCTCCTAGTGGATACAATGCGGAGAGCATCGCCGAGGTAAATGGAATCACTCAGCCGGCAGGTAACACCAAGAGAAGGGGCTATCCTCACCGGGGGTGGGTGGCGGGAGGGGGGCAGGGCCCCCTCCCGGTCCCTCCCGCGACAGGATAGGCCTTCCGGGGAATCCTCTCCTCTCTTCCTTGTGCGGGTGTACCGGAAACCGAGGGGGAGAGATATCCTCACCGGGGGTAGGTGACGGGAGGGGGCAGGGCCCCCTCCCGGTCCCTCCCCCCCTGAAGATGGGATGAGCCGGGGTATCCCGGGAAATCCTCATGCCTCGGAGGGAGTAAGCCTCCACCTTTATCAGGGCGCGGCGGAGATGATCCTTGTGATGGTGAAGGAGGGGGCCCTCCGGGCAAAGCGGGCGGCAGGAGAGCGGGCAGCCGGGATGGTGGAGGACGGGATGGTGGTGGGGCTGGGGACAGGCTCCACGGTGAAGTATGCCATGGAACGGCTGGCGGAGCGGCAGAAGGAGGGCCTGCGGATCCTGGGGATCCCCACCTCGTTCCAGACCGCGATCCGGGCCCGCGAGCTGGGGATCCCGCTCACCACGCTGGATGACCACCCGGAGCCTGACATCGCCATTGACGGGGCCGACCAGGTGGACCGGAACCGGCGCCTGATCAAGGGGCGGGGTGCAGCCCTCACCCGGGAAAAGATCGTGGCCGCCGCGGCGGGCCGGCTGGTGATCGTGGTCGATGGGGCCAAGATGGTGGAGACCCTGAACGGCGTGGTCCCCACGGAGGTCCTCCCCTTTGCCCTCGAGCCCGTTCTCGCATCGCTGAAAGCGCTGGGGGCCGCTCCGGTGGTCAGGGAAGGGGTGGCCAAGGACGGCCCGGTCATCTCGGACAACGGCGGATTCATCGTGGACGCGGGGTTCGGGCTGATCCGCAACCCCGAAGAGGTGGAGCGCGCCATCACCCTTATCCCGGGAGTGATCTGCACCGGGCTCTTCACTGCCTACACGGAAAAGACGTCGGTGGTGGTGGGGAGAGAAAAGGGAGATGCCCGGGTCCTATGAGATGTGGTCCCGGAGCTTCTGGATCAGGTCCAGCTGGGTCTTTGCTTCGCGCTTCTTGTCCTTCTCGATGCTGTCCATGATCTCGCCGATGGGCCGGGCAAGTTCATAGATTTTCATGGGCCGTCCCTTGGATTCCGCCTTGGACTCCCGCGCCTTTACCCACGCGCACGCGGTCAGGTACCGCATGGCAATGGAGACCTCCGGCTGGCGCAGGTCGGTGCCCCGCTCGATGTCGCGGGAGGTGGATTCGCGGGTGTTTGCCAGGTACACGAGAACCTTGGCCACGTTGCGCTTGAGCCCGAGTCCCATGAGAAGGCTGGTGAACTCTTCCTCCTTCTCGGTGAAATACAGAACTTTATCCGGTCGCATCAGGGTTCACCGTTCACTGCTGATCTGTTGCTGAGATGATCTATTGTTTTTATGAAACTATAAAAATAGTGTGGCTCTTTATATAATTCCCTCTATCTCCCGTCGGTGGCCAGGGAAACGGGAGATATTATGCCCCCCCGCTGGGGCAGATCTGCTCAGATCAGGCCCAGGTTCTTCAGGTCCGAAAGGATCTTCTGGACCGCTCTCTTGGCATCTTCAGGCTGCTTCCCGCCGGTGATGATCAGCTTCCCGGAACCGAAGAGGAGGACCACCACCTTGGGGTCCTCCAGCCGGTATACGAGGCCCGGGAACTGCTCGGGCTCATACTCGATCATCTCCAGGTTGAACCCCACGGCAATCTTGTTCAGGTTGATGGGGGCACCCAGGTCCGCGGAGGTGACGATGTTCTGGATCTTGTAGGTGAGCGAGTCAGGAATGGAGATGTTCAGTGCCCGGAGCTGGTTGCCCAGGATCTCCAGTCCGCGGGAGAGGGAATCAATGGACTTGGCACCCGTGAGCACGACCTTGCCGCTGCCGAAGACGAGCGCAGCGATCTTGGGGTCCTGCATACGGAGCACGACACCGGGAAAACGCTTCTTGTTGTATTCCGCATCCTTGATCTTGGACGCGAGGGTGGGCAGGTCCAGAAAATCGCTGACTTTGGCGGAGGCAACGATATTTTCGATCTTCAGGGAGTCCTCGGGTCTGCCTTTCATGTTTATAAAGTGTCACAGGGGGGTATATAAAAAGATGGGTATTATTCTTCGAGGGTGGAAATGTCCCCCGGGTCCATCCCCAGCTCCTTGGCCTTCAGCACGCGGCGCATGATCTTGCCGCTGCGGGTCTTGGGCAGCTTGTCCACGAACTCGATCTCTGAGGGCATCGCGATGGGCCCGAGCGTCATCCGGACATGGTAGGTCAGGTCCTGGGTCAGCTTGTCCGAGGGCTTCTGCCCCAGCTTCAGGATCACGAAGGCCTTGATGCTGTTCCCCTTTATCGGGTCGGGTTTCCCGATGACGGCCGCTTCGGCCACCGACTGGTGGGAGACAAGCGCACTCTCCACCTCAGCGGTGCCGATGTTGTGGCCGGCCACGATGATGATATCGTCCGCCCTCCCCAGGATCATGATGTACCCGTCCTCCCCCTTGACCGCCAGGTCCCCTGCCGTGTACCAGTCCGGAATGGTCTCCCAGTACTTGCGGTACCGCTCGTCGTTCTTCAGGATCGTGCGGAACATGGCAGGCCAGGGATTGCGGATCACCAGGAACCCGAGGGTCTTGGGCTTCACCGGTTTCCCGTGCTTGTCCACCACATCGGTGATGACGCCCGGGATCCCCTTGCCTGCAAAGCCCGGCCGCATCTTCTCACCCACAAAGGTGGTGATCATCTGCATGCCGGTCTCGGTCTGCCACCAGGTGTCCACGATGGGGACCTTGCTCTTCCCGATGACCCGGTAGTACCACTCGAAGGCCTCCGGGTTCAGGGGCTCCCCCACGGATCCCAGGATCCGCAGGGACGAGAGGTTGTACTTGTTGGGCCACTGCTCCCCCATCTTCATGAACATGCGGATGGCCGTGGGCGCGGTATAGAAGATGGTGACCCCCACGTCCTGGACCAGCTTCCAGAACGCACCCGCATCCGGGTAATCGGGGACCACCTCGCCAAAGAAGACGGTGGCGCCGGCGGCCAGGGGCCCGTACAGGATGTAGGAGTGGCCGGTGACCCATCCCACGTCCGCCGTGCACCAGTAGATGTCGTCCTCCTTCAGGTCAAAGACGGCCTTCGTGGTGTAGTAGGTGCCCACCATGTACCCGCCGCAGGTGTGGATGACCCCCTTGGGAGTACCCGTGGACCCGCTGGTGTACAGGACATAGAGCGGGTCCTCGGCGTCCATGACCTCCGGCGGGCAGATGGGCTCCACGCCCTCCATCAGGTCGTAGAAATCGATCTCGATGCCCGAGTGGATCTCCACCTTCGGCTCCTTCCGGCGGAGGACCACGACCCGCTCCACCGTCGGGGCATTGATGATCGCCTCCTCGACCAGGGTCTTCAAGGGGATGGTCTTCCCCCGCCGGATCCCGATGTCGGCGGTGATCACCACCTTGGCTTCCGCGTCATTGATCCGGTAGTTGAGGGCGGTGACCCCGAAGCCCCCGAAGACCACGGAATGGACAGCCCCGATCCGCGCGCAGGCCAGCATGGCCACCATCTGCTCGGGGATCATGGGCATGTAGATGCAGACCCGGTCCCCCTTGCCAACGCCCAGGCGCTTCAGGCCGTTCGCAAACCGCATCGTCTCCCGGTAGAGCTTGTGGTAGGTGTAGATGCGCTCCTCGCCGTTCTCACCGCGCCAGATGAAGGCCACCTTGTTCTTCCGGTGGTTGTAGACGTGGCGGTCCAGGCAGTTGTAGGTGATGTTCATCTTGCCGTCGACGAACCACTTGGCATAGGGGTACTTCCAGTCCAGTACCTTTTTCCAGGGGGCGAACCAGTGGAGCTCCCGCGCAATCCCGTCCCAGAATTTCTCCGGGTCCTTCACGAACTCCTGGTAGGTCCGGTCGTAATCCCTGACATAGGCTTTTTCCTTGTACTCGGGAGGCGGCGTGTAGTACTTGGCCTCCTCGACCAGTTTCACGTCAAACTGCTCTGCCATCCGGGCAACCCCTATTTAACATGATTAATAATGATGATTAGGTATAAAAAAGTTATGAAATGAGGCTCCGTGACAGGGGTGGAATTGCGGATGGAGATCCGTTTCAGGCACCGCCGCTTCACTGGCTCCAGAAAGACCACGGGTTCAGGGAAACCGGGGAGAGCCACCCCTTTTCCCGTTACACGCAGGCGATCCGGATCACTTCCTCTGCCCCGTCAGCAAAGTGCGCGGTAAAGGTGACCCTGTCCTGTGCATCCGTTCCCTCCCCCCGGACCCGGAACGTGGCCCCCTTGGAGGGCTTCACTCCCTTCCCGGTCCCCATCACCCCCCAGGGCTCGGTGGTGCGCCATGTCGTGCCCCCATTGACCTGCACGGTGAGGTACTCCAGGGAGAGGTCATCGAACCCGTCCTCGTAGGTGAAGAGGATGTCCCGCCCCTCCTCCTGTTCTGGACGGCTGACGAAGACGGAGCGGGCTGTAGAGGTGTATTCCTCGCAG
>Ga0315294_10002051_pt1 | contig 22048 bp, 20 predicted proteins | sample YL17G13_40_MG_FD_203626 | JGI IMG/M metagenome (GOLD analysis project Ga0315294, IMG submission 203626) | Sediment microbial communities from Yellowstone Lake, YNP, Wyoming, USA - YL17G13_40 | ecosystem: Environmental > Aquatic > Freshwater > Lake > Sediment | place: USA: Wyoming | collected...
GATTGGCTGAATGGGGAACACTTTGTCCCCTCGCAGAGTTTTGTCATTGGATATGCCATACTAAAGGCAGTGCTTGCCCATCTCTATCTGGCATGGATTCACCCCTTTGGAGATGGCAATGGAAGAACGGCAAGGCTCCTTGAATTTCAAATACTTATTACGGCCGGAGTCCCAGCTGCGTCAGCTCACCTTCTGAGTAACCACTATAACCTGACACGCACTGAATATTATCGACGCCTAGATCAAGCGAGTCGGTCCGATGATGGGGTTCTTTCGTTCATAACCTATGCTGTTGAAGGTCTCCGGGACGGTCTGAAACAACAGATAGAGACAATATGGAAGCAGCAATGGGATATTACTTGGAGAAACTATGTCCATGAGTTTTTCAGAGACCAGCACTCGGAGACTATGGTGCGCAGGCGCCACCTGGTTCTTGACCTTTCTCAGAGTAAGGAGCCGGTTTCCCTCTCTGCTCTGCCGGAAATGAGTACTCGGCTGGCGCAGGCTTATGCAAGAAAAACTAGAAGAACCCTGATCCGCGACGTCAACGCCGTCGTGCACGCCGGGCTGGTCGTACCGACTCCAGATGGATACAGAGCCAATAGGGAATTGATCCTCGCGTTCCTACCACAGCGGGCTAGATCTGGAGTTGACGAAGACTCGTCCCCAGACGTGGGCACTTTATCTCCCAGGCGGTAGCTTCGGATGACTAGGGCAAAGCAGTCGGGCCCAGGCGCGCAGGTGGGCATCTAGACGATAGAGACAGAGGCAGAAATGACCGCGGAGCTGATCGAACAGTTATTACACGAGGATGAGACTGAGAGCCTCGATTTCAAGCGCGATCAGTATCCTTTCGCAGGAACCACCGATGAACAAAAGGGCGAACTACTAAAGGACATCCTTGCGCTTACGAACTCGAGGAGGCGAATCACCGGTTACATCCTCACTCTGATATACTGCAAGGCTCTGTCAGTGTAATATTTTGCACAGTTCTGTATAATACATGGTTGGCCTTCAGCACCATGAGGATAGCCAGTGCCAGAATCGGCCGTGCGGCTACACCCCTCACGGTGAAACGGTAAGTAGCAAACGGAAAGGAGTCACACAATGGGAGACAAGGGCGGGAAAAAGGACAAGAACAAGAGTCAGAAACAGAAGGTAAGCAAACAGGATCAGAAGGCAAAAAAGAAGCAGGATAAGCAACAGAAGAGCTCTGCGTGAGAGGAATCAGGATTCGAGCGCGCGAAGACCTCAATTCCTGACGAAATCCGATACCTGTTCACGGAACTGCAGAACGACAGAGAGGCCAAGCATGCCCGCAGGCCCTCTCTGCCAACATGGGTGAGACACATGGGAGCACTTTGAAAGTAAGGTATTGCGGATAATTGGCGATTGATAAAGATGACATTGTCAGGTATGATGATTTTAGGTCTAAAGCGGGGGTTCCTCGCGGACTGGAGCATGTGTTTCTGAGTTCGTAAGAGGTTGAAGAGGGCAGGTTGAGATAGCTGCTGTAACAACGACGACATTCCGCAGAAAGTGCCCGTCATTGATCTACCACTAGAGTCTACTCATTCAGCCCTCTCTGGTCTATGACTTCAGAAAGACGTACGTCACATGAAATGGCTGGCAACTACTGAAGGTGGTGGTTAAGAAGGTCAATTAAGTCGCTGAACTGTCTTTGGGAATGTGAACTAGATTTTTGATTTGGATTGTCTTGAGGTTAGTAATGTTGTTATCAGAGAGGTTTGAGCTGCTATTTTGCTTCTACCTCCGAGAGAGACATTATGGGACAGAGAGACGAGTAAGAAATGGAGATTAGAATGCAAGTTAGCAAGCTTTATGTAGGAAATCTTGGTTACTCTGTAACCAGCAGCGAACTGGAACAGTTATTTTCCACCTACGGTGTGGTGAAGCAAGTCAGCGTAATCGAAGGTAAGGGATTTGCATTTGTGGAGATGTCAAGCGTTGCCGAGGCCCAGAAGGCGAAGGAAGGTTTGGATTCCACCGATTTCAAAGGCCGCAACCTGAAAGTTGACGAGGCGCGTCCGCAGAGAGACAGAGGAGATAGAGAGAGCGGGGGTTATCGGAGATACTAAGATATCTGGTAAGCAACACCGCGTCAGTATTGACAGCTGGCCATTTCAGATGACAACTAATCGGGGGGGAGAATGTACATTCCCCCCGATTAGTTTGTCGCCAAACTGCTTCTATTTTCGCTTCTCCACCCGGATCTCCAGACATTCTCTTGTGCACTCATCCAGGGGAAAGGTCAATGTCAGAGACCGGGAATTCGTCTTTTAGTATGGTAGCGGGGCCCGATTTGAACCAGCGACCCCCCATGATCGTAATCCGATGTAGCGTTAACCTGTGGCCCCAATCTTGGCTGACGGGCCGGCAACCGGTGTCCCAATTTCGGTTGACTAGGCCTGGCGCGGTGTGATAGCTTACCCGTCATAGAAGGCTACGGCTGAGCGGCGAACAACGATGTTGGCCGCTCTTAAACTTAATTAGGGAAAGAGCCCGGAGAGGCTGGCGCTGTCCGGACGGGCGATGCGGCTCATGATTGGCGCGCCGCCCGACCCTAAGTGCGGCGGAAGAGCCGCAGTCTCCGACCTCGTGACGTGGTGCAGCGTGGGGCGGCCCTTATGTGCGCGCCGTGTTCCAGGTCCTGAGGATCCCTAATAGGAGGTTTTGTACCCAGGGTGAAGAAATGAGCGAAGAACCTTCAAAGAAATCAGACTCGCAGGAACCGAACCCGCAGAGACCGGACTCAGAGAGGTCAGGAACCACGAGCGCTGCCTCAGAGAGGCCAAACGCCACAAGACCGGGCTCTCATAAGAGCGACTCTCAGACAGCAGATTCCCGCAAACCGAAGGACCCTGCCGGCCCCTACGACCCCGCGAAGGTGGAGGGGAAGTGGTACTCGTACTGGCTCGAGAAGAACTGTTTCGGAGCCGCTCCGACCCCCGACCGGAAGCCTTTCTGCATAGTCATCCCTCCTCCCAACGTCACCGGCAGCCTGACCATGGGCCACGTGCTAAACAACACGCTCCAGGACATCATCATCAGGTGGCGACGGATGGAGGGGTACGAGACTCTCTGGCTGCCCGGGATGGACCACGCCGGCATTGCCACGCAGAACGTGGTGGAGCGTTCTCTCGCAAAGAAGAAAATCCGCAAGGAAGACCTCGGCCGCGAGAAGTTCGTCGAAGAAGTCTGGAAGTGGAAGGCCCGCTACGGGAGCACCATCCTAAAGCAGCTCCAGTTGCTCGGCTGCTCGTGCGACTGGCCGCGGGAACGCTTCACGTTGGACGAGGGGCTCTCCAGGGCGGTCGAAGAGGTCTTCATCCGGCTCTACGACAAGGGCCTGATATACAAGGGCAAGTACATCATAAACTGGTGTCCCAGATGTGGGACTGCGCTTTCTGATGAAGAGGTAACTCACATAAATACAAAGGGTAGCCTCTACTATCTCAAGTATCCGATTAAGGGCACGCAGAAGCACGTTACCGTGGCGACCACGCGGCCCGAGACAATGTTCGGCGACGTGGCAGTGGCCGTGAGTCCGAAGGATTCCCGCTTCAAGTCGCTCGTCGGGAAGACCGCCATCCTGCCTTTCATAAGGCGGGAGATGCCCATCATCGCCGATGACTACGTGGACCCCAAATTCGGGACCGGTGCCGTGAAGGTCACGCCCGCCCACGACGTGAACGATTTCGAGATCGGGAAGCGGCACGATCTTGCCCCGATTGTGGTGATGACCGAAGAAGGCAAGATGAACGAGAACGCCGGCGACTTTGCCGGCACTGACCGGTTCGAGTGCAGGAAGCAGCTGCTCGAGGCCCTGGGGGACAGGGGGCTTCTGGCCAAGACGGAGCCCTACGAGCACTCGATCGGGCACTGCCACCGCTGCGACACGGTGGTGGAGCCGTACCTGTCCGACCAGTGGTTCGTGAGGATGAAGCCGCTGGCACAGCCGGCAATCGAGGCGGCGAAGAAGGGCACAGTCAAGTTCTTCCCCAAGCGGTGGAACAAGGTGTACCTCCAGTGGCTCGAGGGGATAAGAGACTGGTGCATCTCGCGGCAGCTGTGGTGGGGACATCGGATGCCCATCTGGTATTGCGATGCGTGTGAGGAGATACATGTCTCCCGGACCAGGCCCGAGAAGTGCACCAAGTGCTCGGGGAGCAGTCTGCACCAGGACAGCGACGTGCTCGACACGTGGTTTTCCTCGTGGCTGTGGCCCTTTTCCACTCTGGGCTGGCCGGAGGAGACGGAGGACTTGAAGTACTTCTATCCGACGTCTCTTCTCATCACAGCGCCGGACATCATTTTCTTCTGGGTGGCCAGGATGATAATGGCGGGGCTCGAGTTCACGGGCAAGGTGCCGTTCTATCACGTGCACCTGCACGGCATCGTGCGGGACGAGCTGGGCCGCCGCATGAGCAAGTCCTTGGGCAACTCGCCGGACCCGATAGACATAATAAACCAGTACGGTGCGGACGCGCTTCGTTTCACGATGGCGCTGCTCACGCCCGCCGGCCAGGACATTCTCTTTTCGGAGAAGAAGCTGGACACGGGCAAGCACTTCGCCAACAAACTCTGGAACGCGTCGAAGCTGGCAATCACGAATTTGGATGGATACGACCCGTCCAAAGTTGACCAGAAATCTCTCACTCTTTCGCTGGAGGACAGGTGGATTCTGAGCCGGCTCTCGAAGCTGACTAAGGGAGTGGGCAGAAACCTCACCACCTACAGGTTCAACGACGCGGGCCGTGATCTCTACGAGTTCGCCTGGGGCGAGTTCTGCGACTGGTATCTCGAGCTGGCCAAGATCCGCTTCTACGGAGACAAGTCCGCCCCGGGCTACGTGGCGGCCCAGTACGTGACTCACAGGGTGCTGGACGCCCTGCTCAGGCTCCTCCATCCGTTCATGCCTTTCATCACGGAGGAGATATGGCAGAAGCTGCCCGGGGCAGGAGAGAGCATCGTCAGGGCCAGATGGCCGAAGACCTCGAAGGCCACGATAGACGAAGCGGCCGAGGAGGAAATGGCCATACTCCAGCAGGCGGTGAGCGGCATCAGGAACATACGCTCTGAGATGAACGTGCCTCCGAGCAGAAAGGCGTCGGTTCTGATAAAGACTGACGGCAGGTGCCTGGAGGTGCTCAAGCGCAACGAGGAGAGCATCAAGTTCCTCTGCAAGATCGACGAGGCCGAGATTTCTCCGGCGGTGACCAAGCCTCAACTGGCGGCGAGCTCTATCACGGAATCCATGGGCATCTACATGCCGCTCGAGGGACTCATCGACGTGGAGGTGGAGAGGCGGCGTCTCACGAAGGAACTGGAAAAGGCGCGTCAAGACCTCGAGTACACGCTCAAGAAGCTCAGCAATCAGGACTTTGTGGCCAAGGCGAAGCCCGAGGTCGTGGAGAGGGAACGGCTGAAACTCAAGACCTTCGAGGAGCTCACCGACAAGCTCGAGAAACACCTTGCAGCACTCGGGGTCGCCGGCAGTAAGTAGCCCTCGCCTCGGCGGCGGCCGTCCGACAATCTTGCGTCCCCTGTAGGTAAGACATCGTAGCTGGTTCAGGCATCAGTCATTGTTCACACGTCTTCGTGGGGGTGAGACCATGCAGAAAACCGTCCGCATTGTTCTGTGTCTGGCGTTCTGCCTTATTGCGTGGCCGTCGCTTTTCGCAGCCGGAGAGCAGGTGGCCGTCACCGTCTACAACGAGAACATCGGCCTCGTGAAGGAGCTGCGAGAGATCTCGATTGCGCAGGGCGAGAGCGAAGTGGATTTCAAGGACGTGCCGTCCAGGATCGATCCCACGTCGGTCCATTTTGTCTCGCGAACCGCGCCCAGTCTAGTCGCCATCCTCGAACAGAACTACCAGTACGACCTCGTGAGCGCGTCGAAACTGCTGGAGAAGTACGTCGACAACAAGGTCACGGTGTTCACGAAAGAGGAGAAGGTCTTCGAGGGCATGCTCCTCAGCTTCGACGGCCAGAGCCTGGTGCTCGCGCCGGAGGGAAAGCAGGGGCCCGTTACCGTTGTGTCCATGGAGCAGGTGCGGGACATAAGCTTCCCCGCGCTTCCGGGCGGGCTCATCACAAAGCCGACCCTGGTCTGGAAGCTCCTCTGCGAAAAGCCGGGCAAGCACAACGTCGAGGTGAGCTACCTCACGGAGGGGCTCGACTGGCACGCTGAGTACGTGGCCGTGTCTGACGCCAAGGACGAATCCGTGCGTCTGAACGGTTGGGTTTCTGTGGACAACCGCTCGGGTGCTACGTACAAGGACGCGAAGCTCAAGGTAGTGGCAGGCGCAATTCATAGAGTGACGCCCGCGCCTATGAGAGTACGAAAGGCTCTTCCGGACGAGACTCTGTCGTATCAGGCTGTAGCCGGGATGGAGGAGCGGCCTTTCTTCGAATACCACCTCTATTCTCTGCCCAGGACCACGACCATCAGGAACAACGAGGTCAAGCAGATCTCGCTCTTCCCCGAGACCAAGGCCAACGTGAAGAAGGTGTTCACCTACGACGGGCAGCAGAATCCCCAGGAAGTCAGGATAACGCTGGAAATGGTGAACTCCGAGGCCGAAGGTCTGGGCATGCCGCTTCCAGAGGGCAAGGTCCGGGTCTACAAAGAAGACATCGACAAGAGCCTTGAGTTCGTGGGAGAGGACGCCGTCAAGCACACGCCGAAAGGCGAGAAACTGAGACTCTATCTGGGTAACGCCTTTGACGTGGTCGGCGAGCGGACCGAGACTTCTTCCCGCCAGATAACCAGGACCCTGCGGGAAATAACGGTTGAGATAAAGCTGCGGAACCACAAGGAAGAGGCGGTCGACGTCTCAGTAATCGAGCACTTCTGGGGTGACTGGAAGATGGTCACGAGTTCGCATCCGCCGGTCAAGAAGGACGCCAGGACCGCCGAGTTCAAGGTGAACGTCCCGAAGGACCAGGAAGCGGTCGTGACGTACACCGTGCGCATCGGCTACTGAGGAAATCCGGCCGCAGTCTGCCGTGTGTTCCTGGCTGCAACGCAGGAGAGCATTGCGTCGAGCCATGGAGCCGCGCCAGGCGACGACCGTGAGAGGCGCGGCCTTCACTCCTGACCGGGCTGGAAAGGCCTGTACGAGTGTCGCGTGGTCAACTCGAAACTGACAGTCAAGAGGACATCTCCCTTCAAACTCGTGGCTTCCTACGAGCCCCGCGGAGACCAGCCACAGGCAATCAGGGAACTCACCCAGGGCCTCCTTTCCGGCCGCAAGTATCAGACGCTGCTCGGCGTCACCGGTTCGGGGAAGACCTTCACCATAGCCAACGTGATAGCCCACGTCGGACTTCCGACTCTGGTGATATCACACAACAAGACCCTGGCAGCGCAGCTATACGGAGAATTCCGGTCTTTTTTCCCCGAGAACGCGGTCGGCTATTTCATCAGCTATTACGACTACTACCAGCCCGAGGCCTACGTCCCGTCCACCAACACGTACATAGAGAAGGACGCTTCAATCAACGACGACATTGACCGGCTCCGGCTGAACGCGACGAGCGCTCTCCTGGAACGGGACGACTGCGTGATAGTCAGCAGCGTGTCCTGCATATACGGCCTCGGCAGTCCAGAGGAGTTCACACGTCTGGTGCTCATGCTCGAAACGGGGCAGGAGGCCGAGCGCCAGGGCGTCCTCAGAAAGCTCGTGGAGATGCACTACGAGCGGAACGACGTCGGGTTCAAGAGGGGAACGTTCAGGGTGAGGGGTGAGGTGGTGGACATCTGGCCCGCGTATGAAGAGACCGCGATCCGGGTGGAGTTCTTCGGGGACGAAATCAGCCGGATGTCGGAAATCGACACTCTCACCGGCAAGGTCCTGAAAAGGCAGGAGCGGACGACCATCTACCCCGCGTCACACTTCGCGACCGCCTATTCCAACGTCGAAAAGGCCATCGTCTCCATAAGGCAGGAGCTGGAGGAGCGGCTCAAGGAGTTTGAAGCGCAGGGAGCCCTGCTCGAAGCGCAGCGGCTCAGGACCCGCACAGAGTACGACCTGGAAATGCTGAAGGAAGTCGGTTACTGTCCCGGGATCGAGAACTACTCAAGGCATCTGAGCGGACGCACTCCGGGCCAGAGACCTTACACGTTGCTGGACTACTTCAGGGGCGATTTTCTGGTGGTGATGGACGAATCCCACGTGACCGTGCCGCAGGTGAGGGGAATGTACGAGGGCGATCGCTCCAGGAAAGAGACGCTGGTTCAATACGGCTTCAGATTGCCTTCGGCCCTGGACAACAGGCCCCTCAGGTACGACGAATTCGACGGGCTGGTTACTCGGGCCATATTCGTCTCGGCCACTCCTGCGGATTACGAGCTGGAGAAGTGCAAGGGGGTGGTGGTGGAGCAGGTCATAAGGCCGACTGGCCTGGTGGACCCGTCCATGGACGTGAGGCCCACGGCCAACCAGGTGGACGATCTGCTCGAAGAAATCAGGAAGCGCGTGGAGAGAAAAGAACGCGTCCTGGTCACTACCCTCACAAAGAGGATGGCCGAAGACCTGACGGACTACCTCCAGGAGATGGGAGTCAGGGTGCGCTACATCCACTCCGACATCGCCGCGATCGAGAGAGTCGAGATATTGAGGGGGCTCCGCCTGGCCGAGTTCGACGTGCTGGTCGGGATAAACCTGCTGCGCGAGGGTCTCGATCTGCCCGAGGTCTCTCTGGTGGCGGTGCTGGACGCGGACAAGGAGGGCTTCCTCCGTTCGGAGCGCTCGCTCATACAGACCGCCGGCAGAGCGGCACGGAACGTCTTGGGCGACGTGATACTCTATGCGGACACCATGACGGGCTCCATGGAAAGAGCGATAGGCGAGACGGAGAGGCGGCGTAAGAAGCAATTGGAGTATAATAGAATCCATGGCATCACCCCGAAGTCCATCGTCAAGTCGCTGGAAGAAGTGATGAGGGCGACCGCGGTCGCCGACGCGACCAAGAAGGAGACCGAACCGCCGGGATTCGACTCCTCCGTCTTCGGCAAGATGGACAGAGAAGCCATGGCCGAGCTGCTCGAGAAAGAAATGCTGTCGGCGGCACGAAGAATGGAATTCGAGAAGGCCGCCAGCCTGAGAGACAAACTCGAGGAGCTACGGACGGTGGTGGTGGGCGGCCGGCACAAGCAGCCGAGGCATCGGGGCAGGAAGGCCGCGGGTTATCAAGGGCGGAAACGGACCTCGCGTCCTGGAGGGAGTCGTGGCAGAAAAGAAAAAGGATAGGCCGAGCATCAACCTCGGGTCCATCGCCGCTCCCAGGGTCAACATCGCCCTCACCGAGGACGTCGGCCTCGGAGACATCACGACTACTGCGACCGTGCCGGAGCATCTGGTCGCGAAGGCCGCGATCCTGGCAAGAGAGGGTGGGATACTTGCGGGGTTACAGGTGGCCGAAATCGTCTTCCGCCAGCTAGATCCCGGCGTCGAGTTCACGGGGCACCTCAAGGACGGAGAGAACCTGGCCGCCGGGCGCCGGATCTGCACCGTGCGGGGGAAGGCGCGGGGCATCCTCACCGGGGAGCGGGTCGCGCTCAATTTCCTTCAGCGGCTTTCCGGCATAGCGTCTCTGACCGACAGGTTCGTCAGAAGGACCCGGGGGACTCAGGCCAGGATAACCGACACTCGCAAGACCACGCCGGGACTTCGGATACTCGAGAAATACGCGGTCCTGGTGGGAGGCGGCGACAGCCACAGGTTCGGACTCTACGACATGTACCTGGTCAAGGAAAACCACATAGCCGCTGCAGGGAGCATCTCGGAGGCCGTCAAGCGAGTCAGAGAGCACATGAAAAGCACGAAGGGCGACATACCGATCGAGGTCGAGGCCAGGACTCCCGAGGAGGTGAAGGAGGCCTGTGAGTGCTGGGTTAACAGGGTTCTCCTGGACAACATGACCCTCGCGAACATCGGAAGGTCGATGGAGATAGTGGAAAACCACAGGCGCGATAACGCGCCTCCCAAAACTGCGGACACGAAGGCCAGGTTCCTCGACACCGAGGTTTCCGGCGGTGTGACTCTGGAAAACGTGAGGGACATCGCCCTCACCGGCGTCAATTACATCTCTGTCGGTGTCCTCACGCACTCGTACAAGTCAATAGACATGACTCTTCTGGTCGAGGAGATAGAATCCTGAAGGCGCGAATACTGTCACTCGAGCGCGTCGGGTCCACTAACGCCGTCGCCTGGAAGGAAGCGGAGAAGGGCGCGGCCGAGGGGACGGTGGTCATCGCCGACGAGCAGACCGGCGGCAGGGGAAGACTTTCAAGGACGTGGCACTCTCCGGCCGGGCTCGGGATATGGATGTCGATCGTCCTCAGACCCCGGGTCAGGCCCAGCGTCGCTTCCGGCATCACCATGTGCGCTTCTCTCGCCGTGGTCCGGGCGCTTCGAAAGCTGCACCCCATGAGTGTCTCTCTCAAATGGCCCAACGACGTGATGGTGAAGGGACGGAAGCTCTGTGGGATACTGACGGAGATGAAGGCCGCAGGGGACAGAGTGGAGTTCGTCGTCTGCGGCATAGGGATCAACCTGAACCAGGGAGCGGACGACTTTCCGCCCGAGCTCAGAGAGGTCGCGACCTCGGTGTTCCTTGCGACCGGGCATCGGGCCGACCGAACCGCGCTCGTGGCGGAGCTCTTGCAGCAGATGGAGAAGCTGTACCGCGTTTTCCTGAAGAGCGGACTCCCGGCTCTCATGGGAGAGTGGCGCTCGATGTGCCCGTTTTTTGGTAAGATCGTTAGAATCAAGACGCGTGGCGAGACCGTCGAGGGAGTCTTTCACGACATAGACGTCGGTGGAGCTCTGGTTCTCAGACTCGATTCCGGAGTACACCGCAGTTTTCTGGCCGGAGACGTCGAGCCCGTCTCCTAGCAAAGCGAGGTTCCATGAACTGCCCTGCATGCGGACACGGAGAGGACAAGGTCGTCGACTCGAGGTCGACCAAGGACAACACCGCGGTCAGACGCAGAAGGGAATGCCTGGGGTGCGGGAAGAGGTTTACGACATACGAGTACATAGAGACCACCCCCCTCATGGTCATCAAGAAGGACGGCAGGCGGGAGCCGTTCAAGCGAGAGAAACTCAAAGCCGGCATCCTGAAGGCCTGCGAGAAGAGGCCCATCTCGCCCGAGACCGTCGATGAGATAGTCGACAGTGTGGAGTCCGCCATCCAGAAACACATGCGCAGCGAGGTGACGAGCAGGGACGTGGGAGAAAGCGTCATGCAGGCCCTCTCCAACCTGGATGAGGTGGCCTACGTGAGATTCGCTTCCGTGTACAGGCATTTCAAGGACGTTAACCAGTTCATGGAAGAACTGAAGAATCTCATCAGCAAGAACGAGCAGTGGAACGGCCGGCCGCTGCCTCAGGACGTGCGGGAAACGCCGAAGAAAGCCGGCGAGTGAAGCGGGCAGTGTGGCGGATGCCTCTCCGGGTGGGAACACGACACCCCGAAGAAAGCCGGCGAGTGAATCTAGTAGCACGGCAGAGGCAACTCCGGTGGCAGCACGACACCCCGAAGGAACTAGATGACTGACGAGAACAAGGTCGTTTCGGGCGAGAAGGAGATGTCTTTTCTCGAACATCTCGAAGAGCTCCGGAAGGTCGTCATAAACTCCCTCATCGTGCTGGTCCTCGTGTCCTCCGCCTGCTGGTTCTTTTCGGGCGCGGTGATGGACGAGCTCGTCGAGCCGATAGGGAAGGCGGTCTTCATAAGCCCCGCCGAGGCCTTCACGGTGCGGCTCAAGATCGCGGTCGTGCTGGGGGCTCTCGCCTCGCTTCCCCTGATATTCTTCTTTCTCTGGAAATTCGTGGTCCCGGGGCTCCTCCACCGGGAGAGGACGGCCCTCACCCCTCTCGTCCTTTTTTCAACTGTTCTCTTTTACGGCGGGGTGGCATTCTCGTATTTCGTGCTGGTACCGGTTATGATGAGGATCCTCATCGCGTTCGGCACGTCCCGGGTCGAGCCGATGATATCGGTCAACAGCTACCTGTCCGTCGTGATGCAGATCTGCCTTGCCCTGGGGCTCCTGTTCCAGTTCCCGCTGGTGGTGGGAGTGCTCACGTGGATGGGCTTCCTCTCGCCGGAATGGCTCAAGCGCAAATGGAGATACGCGGTGGTGATAATATTCATAATAGGCGCCGTGGTTACTCCGGGTGACGGACCCAGCCAGCTCGTGGTGGCGTTTCCCATAGTCGGGCTCTATTTCTTGAGCATCCTGGTTTCCATGGTCATCAGGAGGCGTAAGGAGGGCGAGGACGAAGAGGACGCGGAAGCTACCTAGCTCACGCAAACGGCGATGTAGGCGTACGAAGAGAACTCGAAGGAGAGGACGATGCTACTGGCGATTGACGTAGGCAACACGATCACGGAGTTCGGCGTTTTTGAGGGTGGGGAATTGGCGTTGCGCTGGCGGGTGGCGACTCACCTGCGCACCGCCGATGAGCTTGCTCTCCTCGTGGCGCATTACTGCGCGGCCAAGGGTCTCAAGCTAGTCAGAGACGCCGACTGCGTCATGTGTTCTGTCGTGCCGGCACTCACTCCGGGCTTCGTCGAAATGGCCAGGCAGTTCTTCGACAAGGACGCGCTCGTGGTCGACAGTTCGGTCGAGACCGGTCTTACCATCAAGTACCGCGACCCGGTCTCCATCGGCAGCGACAGAATAGCCACGGCAGTAGGGGCCGTCCGGCTTTTCGGCAAACCGGTCATCATAGTGGACATGGGCACTGCCTCCACGTTTGACGTCGTGTCTGCCTCCGGGGAGTATCTCGGAGGGGCGATCGCACCGGGCGTCGGCACCGGTGCAGAGGAGCTCTTCCACAGGGCCGCGAAGCTTGCGAGAGTCGAGCTCAGGGAACCGCCCTCAGTCATAGGGAAGTCGACCGAGGAAAGTCTCCAGGCGGGAATAGTGCTCGGGGCCGCAGGCCTCGTAGACGGCATACTGGCCCGCATGTTCGAAGAACTGGGAGCACGGCCAAAAGTCGTGGCCACGGGCGGGTACTCCCATCTCATCGTTCCCCATTGCTCCAACATCGATGAGCTCGTGGACGGGCTGGTGCTGACCGGGCTCCTCGCCATCTACCAGATGAACTCCGGAGCAAGAGACGCCCGGCACCGGAGCACCGGCGACGCTGTTTAGCGGATGACTGCACGCCATAACTCTTTGTCAGAACGAACGTTGCACCCGTCTGACGACTCGCCGGCAATGACTCCACGGCTCCTCTTTTAGCTGGACGCAGGCCGCACAGTATTGATACACTCTCTCGAATGCATTGGCGTTGCGCTCCTGGCTGAGCAGCTCAGGGGCGCTCTTAAGAATTGTCGTTCGCCCGAGTGGTTAAGGAAGGAGATCCCTAGATGCCGAAGATCATCACGTTCGATGTTCAGGCCCGCGACGCCTTGAAGCGCGGGGTGGACAGGCTCGTAAACACCGTCAAGGTCACGCTGGGTCCCAAGGGAAGAAACGTCGTGCTCGACAAGAAGTTCGGGATGCCGGTCGTCACGAATGACGGAGCCACCATCGCGAAGGAGATAGAGCTGGACGAGCCAGTTGAGAACCTGGGCGCTCAGCTCATGCGCGAAGTGGCCACGAAGACTCACGACGACGCAGGAGACGGCACCACTACAGCCACAGTACTGGCCCAGTCCATCGTGCGCGAGGGTCTCAAGAACGTCACCGCGGGCGCCAATCCGATGCGCCTGAAACGCGGCATAGACAAGGCAGTGGAGGCCGTGGTCGAAGCTCTCAAGAAATCCAGCAAGACAGTGGGGGAGCGGGACGAGCTCGAGCAGGTGGCCGCGATCTCAGCTAACAACGACGCGGAGATTGGGAAGCTCATAGCCGACGCCATGGAAAAAGTCGGCAAGGACGGCGTCATCACCGTGGAAGAAGCCAAGAGCATCGAGACCACTCTCGATTTCGTGGAGGGCCTCCAGTTCGATCGAGGATACATTTCTGCTTACTTCGTGACTGACTCCGAGAGGATGGAGGCCGTGCTCGAGGAACCGGTCGTCCTCCTCTACGACAAGAAGATCAGCTCGATGCGCGAGCTCCTGCCGGTGCTCGAGAAGATCGCCCAGCTCGGCAAGCCCCTGCTCTTGATAGCCGAGGAAGTGGAGGGCGAGGCCCTGGCCACGCTCGTCGTGAATAAGCTCAGGGGAGTGCTCTCGTGCGTCGCTGTCAAGGCTCCGGGCTACGGCGACCGCAGAAAAGAGATGATGGAGGACATCGCCATCGTCACCGGCGGCAGGGTCATGTCAGAAGAGGCCGGCTTCAAGCTGGAGAACGCTACCACGGGCGACCTCGGCAAGGCGAAGAGAGTGACGGTGGACAAGGAAGACACGACGCTGATCGGCGGCGCAGGCAAGAAGGCCGACGTACAGGGCCGGATTGCCCAGATAAGAAAGCAGATCGAAGACAGCACGTCCGAGTACGACAAGGAGAAGCTCCAGGAACGGCTCGCGAAGCTCACCGGCGGCGTGGCCGTCATAAACGTGGGCGCCGCGACCGAGGTGGAGATGAAAGAGAGAAAGGCCAGGATAGAGGACGCGCTGGCGGCAACGCGCGCTGCGGTGGAAGAGGGAATAGTCCCGGGCGGCGGTGTGGCTTTGATCAGAGCCGCGAGCGCGATATCGAAGCTCAAACTCGAAGGCGACGAGAAGGTCGGCGCGGAGATAGTTTCCAGGAGTTTGGAAGAGCCGGCGAAGCACATAGCCGCAAACGCGGGCGAAGAGGGCTCGGTCGTCGTCCAGAAGATAAAGACCCTCGAAGGTAGCTTCGGCTTCAACGCTCAGTCGGGCAAGTACGAGGACCTCATCAAGGCCGGTATTGTGGATCCCACGAAGGTGGCGCGCGCGGCCCTGCAGAACGCCGCCAGCATAGGCGGTCTCATTCTCACGACCGAAGCGCTGGTTGCGGACAAGCCGGAAGGAGAGGAAGGAATGCCGATGCCGCATGCGCACGGCATGCACTGAAAAGACTATGCCAGACGAAGCGGGTCGTCGGACCGGGGCTGATGAGCCCCTCGTGAGCGGGCAGCGAGTAGCGGTGATCGGTGGAGGACCCGCAGGTGTGGCAGCGGCCCTCACTTTGAGAGAGGCCGCCAAAACGTCGGGGACAGACGTCACGGTGTTCCTCTTCGAATCGAAGAGATTCGGGGAGCACCACAACCAGTGTCTCGGGGTTCTTTCTCCGCCCCTGCTGTCCATACTGGCGGAAGACTTCGGCATCGAATTGCCCCGCACTCTCATCCAGCGGGAGATCAGCGGGTACGTGCTGACCTGTCCGTCAAACGAGGTCATACTGGACTGCGAGTCCGAGACCGAGCTCTCCCACGCAGTGAGGAGAGTGCAGTTCGACGCCTTTCTGATGGAGACGGCGCAGGAGCGCGGGGTAAACCTCGTCGGCAGCCGCGTCACGGACATCGAGATATCGAGTGACTCCGTGATGGTCTACAGCGACAGCGGCAACTGGAAAGTGGACGCCGTCGTCGGAGCCTTCGGGCTCGACCGCGCCGCGGCAGGCGTGTTCAGCAAGCGCACCTCCTACAGGCCTCCAGAGCCAATCGAGACCGTCGTCACCAAGATCCATCCCGTCGGGCTCGACAGGGTCGACGACCTCCTTTCCGACAGAATCTACGTCTACCTGCCGTCCATCCGCAGAATCGAGTTCGGCGCCTTGATTCCCAAAGGAAATCACATATCTATTGTCGTGGCCGGAAAAGACGTGAAGTCCGTGGACATGGACGCGTTTCTGGCCCTGCCGGAGGTGGCGAAGATGCTGCCGAAGGGATGCTCCGCCGCGGGCTATTTCAAGGGGAGCTTCCCGCTCGGGCTCGCCTCCGGCATCTACGGTGACAGGTACGTCGTGGTCGGAGACGCCGCCGGACTCGTGAGGCCATTCAAGGGGAAAGGCATCAACACGGCGCTTCTGACTGGAAGATTGGCGGCCTCCACGATGCTGGAAAAAGGCGTGTCCGCCAGTGCGCTCAGGAGTTTCTATGAAGGATGCGCCGAGTTCAAGGCCGACGTGCTCTACGGACGCTTGATGCGCTTCCTGGCCGTGTTCACATCAAACTACCTCTCCATGGACAGAGTGATCGCTCTGGCCAAACGGCGGCCTGACGTGAAACAGGCGCTCTTCGATTGCGTCTCCGGCAGCCGCCCCTTCAGAGACATAGTGAAGGGGAATCTGAACCTGCCATTTGTGACCCGGGTCCTGAAGGCCACCCTCATCGAAGGGCGGATGCACAGGTCCCGCAGGGCCAGGAGATGATTGCCTCCCGGTGGCCGCTTGAGCCCGCCGCCTGCACCTTCCCGCGCTTCGCGGCGCGCTGCGCGCGGTGTTCCGCTCATACACCGTGACATGGGGCCTCTGCTCGCCGCCCACCCCGCCAGCCAACTCCGCCGCGCACCCCGCATTGACATCAGGCGCACCATGGGGTAGATTCACGTTCGACATTGGAGGCATTACTGCGAACGCAGAGAATCCACATGAAGAAGAAAGAACAGAGGACATCTCTTGGCACGGTGAAGGCGGAGAGGTTGGGTAGACTGCCGCCCTACCTTTTTGACGAGATAGACAAGGCGAAGAGAAGAGCGGCTGAGAAAGGCACGAAGGTGATTGACCTCGCGGTGGGCGACCCCGACCTGCCGACGCCTTCGAAAATAGTCGACAGAATGAAGGAGGCGGTCGGAGACCCTGCCAATCATCGCTATCCGGGCTACGCTGGTTCTCCCGCGCTCAGGTGCGCAATCGCTTCGTGGTTCCGCGGGAGGTTCGGTGTGACGCTGGACCCCGAGCACGAAGTGCTGGTGCTGATCGGCTCAAAGGAAGGGCTGGGGCACCTGCCGATGGCCGTAGTGAACGAGGGCGAGGGAGTCCTCGTGCCGGACCCGGGCTATCCGGTCTACGAGAACATGTCGCTCATGGCCGGGGCCGAGATACGCCGCTTTGGCATCCGCGAAGAGAATTCGTTTCTGCCGGATTTGGCCGAGCTCGAGGCCGCGGGGGACGCGAGGCTGCTCTTTGTGAACTATCCCAACAATCCGACCGGCGCGGTCGCGAACCCCGATTTTTTCAACAGTCTGATAGACTTTGCGCGCTCCAGGGGCGTCATTGTCTGCAACGACGCCGCCTACAGTGAGATCACGTTCGGCGGGTATCGCTCGCAGAGCATTCTCGCCGCTGAAGGCGCGATGGAGTGTGCGATCGAAATACATTCCTTCTCGAAGACGTTCAACATGACTGGCTGGAGGATCGGCTTTGCCGCGGGCAACAGGGAGATCCTGAAGGCGCTGGCACAGGTCAAGGTCAACGTGGATTCCAGCGTGTTCGGTGCCGTTCAGGCCGCGGCCGAGACCGCGCTGTCCGTGAACCACGATGAGAACTTGCGCGTGTACGAGAGGAGGCGTGGACTGGCGTTCGAGAAGCTGCGGCAGATGGGGTGTCACTTCTTCATGCCGAGGGGCACGTTCTACGTCTGGGCCAGGGCGCCTGGCGGCTTGAGCTCGATGGAGTTTGCCGTGCGTCTTCTCGAGAGGACGGGTGTTTCGGTCGCCCCGGGTTCGGGGTTCGGAAAGAACGGAGAGGGCTGGTTCAGGGTCGCTCTCACGCGTCCCGAGGCGGAGATCGCCGAGGGTCTGGAACGCATGGCAGGTTTGAACTTGTGGACAAGCTGAGGTTAACAGGCTTATCATTCTTCGGGCATCACGGATGCCTGGAGGCCGAGAGGCAACTGGGGCAGCGGCTGGAGCTCGACGTCGAGCTCCAGGGCGACTTCAGCAGTTGCGCAGCCGGAGACTCCCTGGCTGACGCTCTCGACTACACGAGAGTGTACCGCATGATGAAGGACCTCGTGGAGCACGGCTCCTACAAGCTGCTCGAGGCCCTGGCAGGCGCGGTGGCAGAGGAGCTCCTGAAGAACTTCCCTGTGGAAAAAGTGGTGGTCAGAGTGAGGAAGCCCAACGTGCCTTTCTCGGCGAGTCTGACTAACGTTGAAGTGGAGCTGGAGAGGAGCAGGAAGAAGTGAAGGCGTTTGTAGGCATAGGCAGCAACCTCGGGGAGAAGGAGAAGAACATCCGGAGGGCGGTGGACGAAATTGCCCTGATGCCCTTCACCAAACTCATGACCGTATCTTCTCTGTACGACTCGGAACCGGTGGGGGACGTGGAGCAGGGAAACTTTGTCAATGCCGTGGCCCTGATAGAGACAGATCTCGCTGCCAGAAGACTTCTCTGGAATCTGATGCTGATCGAGCAGAGGATGGGCCGGGTCAGAACCATCAGGTGGGGGCCCAGGAACATCGACCTTGACATAGTCTTGTACGGGAAGAACATCGTGGAAGAGGACGGGCTTCTCATCCCGCATCCCGAGATGGAGAAAAGGGCTTTTGTTCTCATCCCTCTTCTCGAACTGGAGCCAGACCTTGTGCATCCCCGCACCAAAGAGCCAATCCGGAAGCTCTTGAAGAAAATCAAACCCCACTGTTCGGTCAAACGAAAAGGAAGATTCTGGCTTTGACCGCCACTGAGAAGAACTACATCGCGATAGAAGGCGTGATCGGGGTGGGGAAGACCAGCCTCGCCAGCATGATCGCCGAGAGGCTGGACGCCAGACTCGTGTTGGAAGAGGCGGAGACCAATCCCTTCCTCGGCGACTTCTACAAGGACAGGAAGCGGATCGCGTTTCAGGTGCAGGTCTACTTCCTTCTCAGCCGCTACCAGCAGCAGAGGGACCTCCTTCAGAGGGACATGTTCTTCAAGAAGACTGTGAGCGATTACATGTTTCAGAAGGACAGGATATTCGCCAACGTGAACCTGGACGAGAGGGAGTTTGCTCTCTACGACAGGATCGCCACCGCGCTGGAGCAGCAAATCGCAAAGCCGGAGCTCGTCATCTATCTTCAGGCCTCGACGGAGGTGCTTCTGAAACGCATAGCGAAGCGGGCGAGATCCTGCGAGAAGAACATGGACCCGGAGTACCTACAGACGCTCAACGAGGCGTACAACTACTTCTTCTTTCATTACACCGACGCTCCTGTGCTCGTGGTCAACACGTCTGACATTGACTTCGTTGAGAACCCCGAGTACGTCACGGATCTCCTCAAGAGGGTGGAGGAGCACTCGAGCGGAGCGCTCTACTACACTCCCATCGGAGGCAAGAGTGAAGAACGGCGAAAAGAAGGCGAGTGACAGAAAGAAACTCACGGTCTGCGCCGTCCGGAAGATGAAGAAGGCGGGCGAGAAGATCGTTGCCCTCACGGCTTACGATTTCCCTACGGCCAGACTCGCTGACGAGGCAGGAGTGGAGGTCATCCTGGTGGGGGACAGTCTCGGGATGGTGGTGCTGGGTTACGAGAACACCCTGCGGGTCACGATGGCCGACATGCTGCACCACGCCGCGGCAGTGACCAGAGCATGTCCGGCCGCCCTGGTCGTTGGAGACATGCCCTTCATGTCCTTCCAGGAAAGCAAGCACCAGGCCGTGAGAAACGCCGGACGATTCGTGCAGGAAGCCGGCGTGGACGCGGTGAAACTGGAAGGCGGCAAGGCCTACGCCGAGACGGTGGAGCGCATAGTGCGCGCCTCGATTCCGGTCATGGGACACGTCGGACTCACTCCCCAGTCGATCCTTGAATTCGGAGGCTACAGAGTCCAGGGCAAGAGCCCGGAAGACGCGGGCCGGCTGCTCCGGGACGCCAAGGCCCTCGAGGAGGTGGGGTGTTTCGCTGTGGTGCTCGAGGGCGTTCCCTGGAGGGTCGCGCAGAAGATCACGGCCGAGCTTTCGATACCGACGATCGGAATCGGCGCGGGGCCTCACTGCGACGGCCAGGTGCTGGTCATGCACGACGTGGTCGGGCTCTTCTCGAAGTACGCGCCCAAGTTTGTGAAGAGATACGCAGAGGCCGGGGACGTCATACGCGACGCCTTCGCCAAGTACGTCAGAGAGGTCAAGGACGGCACGTTTCCCACACTCGACTACAGTTACGGTGAGTAGGCAGGTCTGACAGACTAGTTAGTCAACCTGCCACTACGGACCCGTTGGCCAGGTCTATCTGGCGGACCCGTTAGAGCATCGAGTGGCTCCAGATAGAGCAACTTCGTCCAGACCGCAACAGCGCGCAGTCTGCAGACGCGGCTGCGCCTCGAGGACGGCTGCGGCTTGAGAAGAATCAGCACAACTGCCGGCATGAGGCGCTGGTCCGATGCGGTCAGAGCAAAGCGCAGGAGCATCGCCTTTGTGCCGACCATGGGCTACCTGCACGAGGGCCATCTGAGCCTCCTGAGAAGGGCCCGCCGTGAAGCAGACCTCGTGGTCGTCAGCACTTTTGTGAACCCGCTTCAGTTCGGCTGCGGAGAAGACTTCAAGCGTTACCCCAGAGACTTGCCCACAGACGCCAGGCTTGCATCCAGAGAGGGATGCGACGTGCTCTTCGTGCCTTCTCCAAGGGACATGTATCCCTTCGGGTATCGCACCCGGGTGACTGTCGAAGGGCTGGACAGCGTCCTATGCGGGAGGTTCAGGCCCGGGCATTTCTCCGGCGTTGTCACGGTCGTGCTCAAGCTCGTGAACATCGTCAGGCCGGACGCGCTCCTGCTGGGGCAGAAGGACGCGCAGCAGGCGATCATCGTCAAACGAATGCTGGAGGATCTGAACGCCGGCGTGAAGGTGCTGGTGTGCCGCACCGTCAGAGAGAAAGACGGGCTCGCGATGAGCTCCAGAAACATCTATCTCAGTCCGGACGAAAGGCGGAGAGCCGCCGGGATCTCGCGCTCGCTCTTTCTCGCGCGGGACCTCGTGCGGAAAGGAGAGAGGAGGGCCTCGGTCATCAGGACGAGGATGAAGAAGGTCCTCGCCGGCGCGGGAATCACGGACATAGACTACGTGGAAATACTGGACGGAAGCGAACTCGTCCCTCTGCGCCGTCTCGAGGGGGAAGTCTTGATCGCGGTGGCGGCGAGGGTCGGCCGCACCCGGCTCATAGACAACGTGAAGCTCAGGGTCTGAGTCGCGCGCCACGTTCAGCGTCGCGGATGGGCTTCGCGCGCGAACCGGCAGGTTCGAGGGTCATCAGCGAAGGAAGGCCACGGGTATCCGGATATGTCAGAGCATACGACGATATGCATCATACTTGCGGCGGGGCAGGGCACCCGGATGAAATCCAACATGGCCAAGGTCCTTCACTGCCTCGAGGGACGGCCGCTCGTGCACTACGTGATAGAGTGTGCGATCAAGGCGGGGCTCGAGCGCACCATCGTCGTGGTCGGATTCCAAAAAGAAAAGGTCATCGAAGCTCTGCGAGACTATCCGGTCCGGTTCGCCGAGCAACTGGAGCAGAACGGTACCGGACACGCCGTCCAGATCGTCCTCGAGACGATAACCGAGCGCGAGGGATCGGTGGTGGTCTTGAGCGGCGACGCGCCTTTCCTGCGCGCGTCCACGCTGAGAGCGTTCGTAAACGAGCACATCGCCTCCGGCTCAGACTGCACCGTGCTGACCGCAGTGGTGCCAGACGCACACGGCTACGGCAGGATCGTGAGAGACTCAGCCGGAAACATGACGGCCATCGTCGAGCACGATGATTGCACGGATGTCGAACGCCGGATCAGTGAGGTCAACTCCGGCATGTATTGCTTCAGACTTTCTTCTCTGATATCCTCTGCTGAGCTTCTGACTGATGACAACGTGCAGGGCGAGCTCTATCTCACCGACGTGGTGAGTATAATGCGTTCCAAGAGTATGAAGCTGGGTACGTTCACCGCGCGTGACTGGCGCGAGATGCTGGGCATCAATACCGAAGAACAACTCAAGCAGGGTGGGGCGATAATGGACGCCCTGCGCGAGGAGACCTGAGGCGTCATGGACGAAAGGTTGTGGGCGGGCTGGCGCATGAAGTACATAGTCTCGGCAAAGAGCGGCGGCTGTCTCTTCTGTGAAAAGAGCAGGGAGAAGCCCGGCGCGAGAAACCTGGTGCTTCTCGTCACGCCCAGGTCT
>Ga0315294_10002053_pt1 | contig 22036 bp, 29 predicted proteins | sample YL17G13_40_MG_FD_203626 | JGI IMG/M metagenome (GOLD analysis project Ga0315294, IMG submission 203626) | Sediment microbial communities from Yellowstone Lake, YNP, Wyoming, USA - YL17G13_40 | ecosystem: Environmental > Aquatic > Freshwater > Lake > Sediment | place: USA: Wyoming | collected...
GCGGCATGAGGCTCTCCTTTCCTGGTAAGGATCATGTCTTTTATATGCTAATATTATAAATTAACGCGCGGCATATCTCAAGTAAATTCATCGTATCCTTCCCTCATGCCTGGCATATGCTCAAATTAGGAGCGCTTTCGATAAAAACGCCACGAGCGGGAATATCGCCCTGTCAAGGAGGCCGAGATAGAGAAACGTTAATAATACGATAAAGCCATAGGGCTCCAATCGAATATACAGCCGGGCCATGGTATTCGGCAGGAGTCCGACAAGGATCCGGGAACCGTCGAGCGGCGGGATAGGGATAAGATTAAAGACGCCGACGATCAGGTTTATCAACACTATCGATACAAGGATGTAGGAAATAAACGGCATCGGGATGAGCCGCGATCGTAAGAGGATCGCCGAAAACGCTGCCAGGAGCATATTCGCGGCAGGACCGGCGGCACCTGTTAAAAAAAGGCCTTTTTTGGGGTCGATAAAATTCCGGGCATTGACCGGGATCGGTTTTGCCCAGCCGAAGACGACCGGTGAATGCGATATGACCAATACCAGCGGCAAAAGGATCGTGCCGATCAGATCGATGTGCGCCCGGGGGTCCAGGGTCAGCCGCCCCTCAAGCCGGGCGGTGTCATCGCCAAGCCAGTACGCCACGAGGCCGTGAGCGCACTCATGCACGATGATCGCGATCAAAAACGAAAGTATGGAGACCATAATCTTTTAGACGGATAAGGGGCGCCCCTTAGCGTCCCGTTCTTTTCTTTATCACGAGGAAGGCGATGATCAGAGCGGCTACCGCCGCGACGATGATCGCCGCCGTATAGTCTTTTTTGACGACTTCCCTGGTCCTTTGGCCGCCCCCGGGCACCAGAAGATTAAACCAGAAATCGGCGACCTCTTTCTCGGACTTCAAAGGCACTTCCGCCAACGTCTCCTTCTCGACAATAGCGTCGTGACGGACTTCGTACGCGGGATGCTTTCCTTTTTCGACCTCTTCCTTTATGTGATCTTTGATCTTTTCGACGCGCTGCTGGGGTGGCGGCAGGCGAAGGATCTCTTTCTCGCGCTCGATCATCTTGACGTCTTTTTTCGGGATCATCTCCCGGCAGATCAGGATGACCGCTTCTTCTATGGGGATGTCCATGTTCTCCTGGCGGGAATAAAATTGATCCAGCGCGCCGCTCAGGGCATCGTTCGTGATATTATAAATCGGGACGAGCTCCTCGACCTTTTCGCCCTGATAATACGACTGCCGGAGATACGGATCGAGCTCCTCGATAGCCTTTTTTGCCCCGAAAAGGAACCCCATCGCGTACCCGATCTTCACAAAATCATGATAACTGCGCCATGCGTAACCATCCGGTTTCCGGTGGACGGCGTTCTCTTCGGCCGACGCGCCGACCAAAAGACAGGACGCGATAATCAGCGCTCCGGCAAGGAGTCGCCTCATGCCGCACGCTCCTTTGAGTCGAGCCATATCGTGACCGGCCCGTCATTGACTATTGCAACGCTCATCTTGGCTCCGAAGATACCCTGCGCGACGGTGAGGCCGTATCCGGCCAAAAGACGGTTCAGTTCCTGCCAGAGTCTCTTCCCTGTCTCAGGATCCGCCGCTGATTCAAAACCAGGCCTGTTCCCCCGGCTGGTATCCGCATACAGGGTAAATTGCGGCACGCTCAGGACTCCTCCCCCCGCTTCCTGAAGAGCGCGGTTCATCCTGCCCTGACCGTCCTCAAAGATACGCAGGTTCGCGATCTTCTTCGCCATATATTCAGCGTCCTCGAGCGTGTCCCCGCGGCCGATCCCGACGAATACAAGGAGGCCGGCGGCGACTTCGGCGACGCACTCTGCCCCCACAAACACCTTCGAATGTTTTACTCTCTGGATAACGACCCGCATCGTCTCTCACCGGGAAAGGTCTTTGTTAATCGCGCTGAATATATCCTGATACACTTTTGTGTCGCGTTCTGAGAAACAGATCAGATGGATCTCGTCAAAGCTGTCTTTGAATTTCATGGATTCATCCAACGCGATAGCCGCCGCCTCTTCTATCGGATAGCCATAGGCTCCGGCGCTGATCGCGGGGAACGCTATGGTCCGCGCCCCTGCCTGTCGGGCGATCGAGAAACTGCGCTCGTAGGCGCTGCGCAACAGTTCCGGCTCGCCGGACGCTCCGCCTTTCCAGACCGGGCCGACAGCGTGGATGACCATGGCCGCCCTGAGATCCCCCGCGCCGGTCAGGACCGCATCTCCCGTTCTGCACTCTCCGATCTTCCTGCATTCTCTCATAAGGGACGGGCCCGCCGCCCTGTGGATCGCGCCGTCGACGCCCCCTCCGCCGCGAAGTCCCTCGTTGGCCGCGTTGACGACGGCATCAACCGTCTCCTTGGTTATATCGCCGAATTTTATCACGATCTTTCCCATGGTGCCGCCGTCAGATCACAGGCGCCCCGGCGCCTCGGTGTTCTTTTGTATCCCCCGCTCATTCCTCGCATGGGTAATGACGCGCTCAGGTATTTCCGAATGCAATGACGCCCTATAGTCCCGATCAAAATCATAGAGGCTATCGTCGAGATACTGGATATGGGCGTTTTCCGCGCCGCTGCCCCTGCGCACGCTGCAGATAGAGCAATACCGAAAATAAGGTTTCGGGCCGTTGACGGTCTTGCGGATGAGCTGATAATGCTCGCTGTTCCACAGGTCAAAAAAGCGATCCGTTTTAAAAAAGTTGCCGATCGGATTATTCCAGGCTTTATAACAGAATTTGGCCGATCCCTCGGGGTCGATCTTAAAGAATCTCCACGGAAAATAACAGGGGCGCTCGATCGTTTCTCCGGTCGGCAGCTCAGGCAGTTCAAGCCCGACATGCTCCGATGAGGCGATACGCGAGGCCTCGCTGAAGACGCGCCGTGTCAGATCGGGGTGGTAAAAAAGACTTTCGTTCTTATCGATGTCGTTGGCGACATTCAAAAAATTGACGACGACCCTATTGATACCCCATACGCGGGCGCTCCGGATCACGTCCGGCAGTTCCTCGATATTCCTCTTCATGACGGCGCAGCGGATCTGGAGGGTCGGGAAGTTCCTGCGGTAACGCCTCTTCATATCGGCCATGAGGCGCATGTTATCGACGACCTTCTGGAATTTGACCCCCCTGCGGATCGACTCAACGGTCTGGCTCCGCGCCCCGTCGAACGAAAAACTGAAGACCTCGAGATAGTCGTTCAGGACGAGCGTTCTCGTGATCTCCTCCGTCAGGAGCATGCCGTTGCTGACGATACTGATCAGCACTTTATATTTTCTGCAGGTATCCAGGAAATACAGAAAATCCCTGTTCAAGAACGGCTCGCCGCCGGAACAGAAGTTGACGTACCACGCGTAGGGGAACAGGGTCTTGGCGATGCGGTCAAAATCGTCCCGGGCGAGCGATTTTGCGCCTTCCGTATCGTACTGGATGCAGAAGATGCAGTTGAGATTGCACAATTTTGTGGGAACGATATCGAGGACGACGGGATGAGAGAAGAGCCTGGTCCTCTTCAGTTTTGACTCAATAACATTGAGGCAGAAATTAACTTTATTGGAAAAACCGATCTTGTGGAGGAGACCGATTCTTGACGCCAGGATCCGTAATGATTTCATAGGATATCTTCCGTGTTCACTATTATACAATATCCGCGGATATAATAAAGGCAATTCGGAACGGTTTTCATTCCGCTGGGCAGAGCGCCCAAGGAGAGTGGGGCCGGGAAGCCGGCATACCACCGCATGCCTGCCCCGATCGAAAATTCTGTCTCTTTTCCGCTGATAAGGCAATCGATATACGCCCGGCCTACGCCGGATAAGATCTCCTGTGAAAGCTTTAGCTCGATCCCGAGAGGTTCCCCCGCCCTGTTGGTAAGCATAAGCCGCACGTCGGGGCCTTTCCCGAGCGTAGCATCGGCGCCGAAGATAATGGCCTTGCGGACGCGGTTCTCATATTCCATCTCGAACACGACGCCCAGCCGCTTGTCGATCTTCCACCGCCCGAAAAGAGTAATGACCCTTCGCGTCGGCCGGGCCCGCTCTTCGGAACCAATCCCGATCTCATACCGGAGACCGTTCCTGCCGGCTTCCTGTGTCGGGACGCCGATGCTCGCGGTAAAATCGAATGATGACCTTCTTCTTGCATTCAGGACATATGAGATCCGGCACTGCTGATTGATATCCCAGGAACCTTCGAACGTCAGGGTCCTCTCGATCTTTCTTTCTGTTTTCAGATGCGTTGTGGAGTAGGTATAGACCAACCGGTTCTGCCGGTTGACTTCCCACGCCCCCTGGAACGAAAGGCAGTCGGGCGACCTATCTCTTGATACCCTGAATGTCAATCGATTATACCGGTCGGCCGACCATGCGCCGGCGAGATCCAATCCATAGAGCTTCCTTCGGCCGCCCTGATCCTTCGTCTTGATCATAAAAGAGATCCGGTTATCGGAGACGTCGAAGATCTCGCCTTTCAGGACGAGCCTGTTCCCCGCCCACTGGTTATTCCATTTATCGAGAGTGAAGACCAGGTTATGTCTCTTATCCAAAGACCAGTTCCCGGAAAAAACGATGTTCTGGAGATCGGCGGTGCCGAGAGGATTTTTGATATGATAGCGCAGCGTATTGCCCGCGCCGGTCGCGAACGTTCCGTCAAGCACTCTTCTGAAACGCCTGACGGGCGCCGGGAGGCCCGTCACCTTTGAGACGAGCCTGTTATGAGGGTCTACCTCGTACAATATCTTTTCGCGCATGCGGTTCCGGCGGCGGGTATTGATCTTAGACGGGCCTCGTTTCATGTCTACCATAGTCTTCCTTGAGCGAGAGCGAGCGCTCAAAGATTACTGCCATCTCCTCGCTCTGGCCTTTGCCGACTTTGATGAAGAATGACGCGATACTGAGATTCGCCCGTATCTTGAAAAGGATCGTGTGGTCACTGAGATCGCTGCTGATGCCGGTTGCTTCCGACCGGTAATATTTTATAAAATCCGACTCGCGGTAATTCGCGAGGACCGCCGGGAACGCGGCAAACTGGCTCAGAAATTGGGAAAGGAAATAACCGACGTCAAATGCCGGAAGAAAGAGGAAAGAGTTCCCAAAATCTATGACGGAAATAAAGAGCGTGCTGATGTCCTGCATCCTGTCCTGGCCGATGATGATATTTTTCGGATGGTAATCGCCGTGGAGCTGCACAAAGCCTTCGCTCGCCGCTGAAAGGACCCGGCTCTCCTCTTCCTTGACGAAATCGATCAGGATGTCCGCTTTGTCTCTATAGGGGCTCCCGGATTCCACAAAGGAATTCCGGTAGGATTCTAATTTTTTCAGCTCTCTCGGAAGCGTCTTTTCGCGATTCTCAAGAGCGAGCCCCGCGTTGTGCAGCCGGGCGAGCCACCGCGCCGATAATTCAAAATAACGGGCGCCGACCAACGGATCGACGCTGATGAGAAGGTCGAAGAGCGATTTTCCCCGCTGGCCCTCCTCGATGATAAGCCTTTCCGTTTCATTTATATCGATGATCTTGGGGATCCTGAAGACGCCGTCGCTGAATCCCCGGTGGTAGAGCTCATCGGCGATCTTCAGGGCGGTCTCGGCGTCGTTCCATCGGCGTTCGTCCCTGATGCTCTTCAATATGATGCGGGGCCGGAGCTCGTCATCGCCTTTCGTTCCGATGGTGATCTCCGTCACCACGATAGTGCTTCCTGATTTGGGGATCTCCTTAAAGAACGGCCGGCATCGCTTTTTTCTGATCTCGGCCGCGACATCGGCGATCGAACCTGCCAGGTGATCGAAGAGCGTCGGTAAGACGCCCGCCGTATCCTCGGCATGGGTGTCGCTCCCCGCGCAAGCGCAGAACTTGTGATCATGCCAGGCGCGCAATCCGAAATAGTTCTCTCTGGTCGTCTGATTCGAGCTGAAGATCTCAACCGCGTCTAAGTCCGGGTTCAGGAGATCGTCCGTTTTCGGGACGGTGCCGTTCCTGAAAGGATGCGCCAGCACTAACGCGGCATCCGGAAATGTCCGCCGCAGGTCCCTGAGGAGTATCCGTTCGGGGATGGTCCGGTCGGCGCCCAGGACCAGGACGTGGCCGGAATCGGTCTCAACCTCCTGGCCCGCCAGCACCAGAAATAAATCATCGATCTGGGCGTCGGTCCTTAAGCGCGCCAGTTCCTCCTGGCTCCATAGATAATGATGCTCGGTGATGATGATCCCCTGAAGTTTTTTCTTGGCGACCTGCCTGACAAGACGGACGGGATCTATGTGGCTACAGCGGGAATGCCGCGATGAATGTGCGTGGATTTCCAGGAGCATCGGTTATGGGAAGAGCGCCTTTCTTATTTGACGACCGCCTGTTGCGCTTCATCGATCGAATAACCATAATACTCTACCGTTCGATCGTTCGCAAGGGAGACGATGGCCGGTATCCCCTGAACGCCGTACGAGCGCGCTATCGTATTGTCGGGATCAAGGACGACGGGATAGGAGAGATTCTCTTTTTTCACGAATGCGGCCGCCGTTTCTTTGTCCTCCCGGACATTGACGCCGATCACGGCGATCGCGTCCTTGTTCTTCTGATAAAATTGTTCTACGCGCGGTGCTTCTTTTCTGCAATGAGGGCACCAGCTCGCCCAGAATATCAGAACGACTTTTTTTCCCCCCGCGACCGAAGAGAGCGTCAACTCGTTTCCGTCGACCGTCCGCGCGGTGAAATCGGGCGCGATAGAACCCTTCTCGATCGAGTGGGCGTCGGTCAAAAAATGGACCGACACTACCGTGCAACCGATCAAAAGGGCGACGAGAATAGTGCGGTTTTTCTTGCTTTTCATCTTTCCTCTGTGGCTCGACGCTCGGGATCCCGGCATCAGCCTATTTAAATATAAACCCTGTCTGCCGGGACCAGAAAACAAGATCCAGCTCCGCAAGAGGTATCCGTATCTTTCTGGCAAAACACCTCATGCTCTCCTCGATGGCGAGATATATATTCCTGCTCAGGGTCGCGGGCAACCGCTTAATGACGCCGTACCGCATGAGATTGCGCAGAATATGGATATCGAGAATGGCGATATCGTGGCCAAGCCCGATATTTCTTAAAAAATGGCTCGCCTCTTTATATCCCAGACCCTTCACGTGCTTGACCAGCCACTCTCTTGTGGCGTGGATATCATCGGTATCGAAGCGTTTCTTTACGGTAAAGCGTTTCCCGGTCTTAAAGAGATCCCGCGCGGCGACCACATATGCGGATTTCTTGTTGTGAAAGCGCACCGTACCCCGCAGCCGGTCCCTGATCGATCCCTCGTCTCCTTCGAAGAGTAGACGCGACGCCGACAGATCCCTGATCGCCCGGTCGCACAGGACCGCCCTTGTCTGAGGGGTCAAAAGGCAAAAACAGAGCTCTTTAAAAATATCCCGATCGTTCTTGAGCGCGTAGACCCGGCTGAAAAGCGCAAGCCTCCGCCGGATGTGGATCTTTTTTCTTTGATATTCCGACAGGAGGCTCTTCATCTCTTTTGCTTCCCGTTGAGATACTTGAAGACCCCGAGCGCCGCCTTCGCGCCTTCCCCTGCGGCGACAATAATCTGTTTCTCCGGAACGGTGGTAACGTCGCCGGCGGCAAATATCCCTGTGCTGCTGGTCTGGTTAAAACAATCTACCTCGATCTCTCCGAGAGCGTTCTTCCGCAATCCTTTCGCGAAGGAAGAATTAGGGACCAGCCCGATCTCCACAAAGACACCCTGAACGGCGATCTTCTCATCCTTGAGTCCCCGCCTGAGAGCGATACCTTTGACCATCGTATCGCCCTGAATCGTGAGGACTCTGGTATCATAATAAAGAGAGACCTTGCTGCTCGTCTTCAATTTTTCCAGCATAACGGGATCGCCGGTCAATCCGGCCTCGACAGTGATGACAAAAACGCGCCGGGCTATCTTGACCAGCTGAAGGGCGGCATCGAGGGCAGAGTTGCCGCCGCCGACCACCGCCACATCCTTACCGGCGAATAAGGGGCCGTCGCAGGTCGCGCAATAGGTAAGTCCCCGATTCCTCAATTCTTTCTCGCCGGGGACACCGAGCTCTTTCGATTTTTTCCCGGAAGCAACGATCGCGGCCTCTGACGTATAGGTTCCTTTGTCGGTCCTGATCACGACGGTGTCATCATCCTTCGAGATGTCGATGACCTCTTCGCCTTCCTTGACCGGGATCTTATTGACGCGCATGTGTTCTTCAAATTTAGCCGCGAGTTCGGGACCCGAGATGATCTGATATCCGGTGTAATTTTCCACCTCTCCGCTCCAGATCGTCTGGCCGCCGATGTCTTTTGTGATCACCAGAAAATCCATCTTTTTTCTCGCGGCGTAAATGCCCGCGGTTATTCCCGCCGGCCCGGCGCCGATGATCACCAATTCATGCATGAGGACACTCTCTTTTTCCTATAAGAACTTGTTAGCGATAAAGCCTGCGATGACTACCTGAGGAACGGTCACCAGGGGCATCCAGAGAGCCACCTTCCTGCCGACATTGCTCCATAAAAGCCCGATCTCCGTATAATCGGTGACCACGCCTGCCATAAGAAAAACAAAACTGTTGCCCAGCGCCCCGGTCTGCCTGAAAATCTCAAACGCGATAGGTGATGACCCTTCAGAGCATACTTCGATAAGGGTTGCGGCGGCAAGCGTTACCAGGAGACCTGTTATCGTCGGCCCCATATAGTGACGGAGGACCCCGGAGGGGATATACGCGCCCGTGGCGCTGGCGATACCCATGCCGATCAGGATCCACCAGACCACCATAGCGCCTAACGCCGCGGACCCCCGATATACCCCTTGCGCGTCGGCGACAAGCGCCCTGAACGAGAACTTTCTTTCTCTCAGCCTTCTCTGAATGTCTCGGACGATCGAGAATCCTTCATCGACGGCAACGGTGTTATGATTCGTTTCTATGAGACCTTTTCTTTCAAGCACCTGGAAGATGGCGCCTGTGGTGAGGGCGATCACCAGCGCTGATATGATGATGAAGAGTGCCCGTAAGCCAAAAAAACCGAAGAGCATTATGGTGATGGCCGCATTCGCCCAGGGGCTCGCCAAGAGAAATGAGATGACCGCCGGGTTCGAGGCACCCTTTTTATGCAATTCGATCGAAAGCGCCAGTATGCCGTGCGAACACGCGCTCATAAGGAATCCGAGGATGACAGAATAGAGGATGGTCCTCTTTTTAGGTTTCGCAAGGATAAATGAAATATATTCCCGGGGGATATAATGGTCGATGATCCCGCCGATCAAAAGACCGACTGCAACGGCCCACCAGATGGTCCGGACATAGAGAAGAAAGATCTTTCTGAAGGGCTCTAAGAAAGGGATACAGTATGAGGCGAGAATGATCAGCGCCAGGATCGCGCAAACAAGGAGCGTTTTATTGGCGTAGAAAGGCGGATGAGGATGAGAGAGGCACTGAGCGGTCTTGAGCGCGTCGATCCCGTTGTCGCTGGCGAATTTCTCCAGGCAGTGCCGGGAGCAGAAGTAATGGGTCTTCCCGCCGCTCGCTAGGCGAAACGCCGAGCGCTCATTGATCTCCATTCCGCAAATCGGATCGCGCTCCATATTCTCATCTCACTGCCGGATATTGAAGCTTCACGGGCTTACACCCGTGGAATCTTTCTTTTCTCTTCGGCGAAGCGAAAACCTCGCCGAAGCGGAATTCCCATCGCTATCCATTCTCACCCTTACAGGTGGGGAATTCCGCGAAGGCGGGTTAAAGGCCGAGGGCCTCGCGGATCGCTTCTTTATCAAAACCGACGATGATCTTTCCGTCGATATCCAGAACAGGTACACCCATCTGGCCGGACCTGTCCATCATATCCTGAGCCCGCCGGGAATCGGCTGAGACATCGAACTCCTCATAGGTGACGCCGTTGTCTTTCAGGAATTGCTTTGCCCTGACGCAATACGGGCACGTCGGCGTGCTATAGATCATCACCTTTTTATCCATGCTTATCTCCTTAACTATCCTTTCTTGAGGTCGGATAGTTTCCTGAGATGGTTCTGTTCCTGGGTGATCAGGATATCGAGCGTTTTACCGTCATGGGCCGGCACGACCTTTTTCATTCCTTCATAAAAAAGGATGGAGTCTTTCTCGAACCGTATCCCGGTATCGATCGCTTCCTGTTCGTTCACGATCTTCTTGGCGATAGCGGCTCCCTGGTCCTTCTGCGTGAAGACGTAGCTGCCTGCCAGAGCAAAGAGATACGCGAAATACTCGCCCGGATACGCTTCGGACGGCTCATAACGGTTGACGGAATCCAGGATCTTCCGGAACGTCTCGATATGGCGCTCTTCCTCTTGGGCGAGATACGTGAATACCTCGGCGGTCTTCCGATCCTTGAACTTCGGTACCAGAGCGGTGTAAAAGTCCCGCCCGTTGATCTCTATCTGGATCCCCATCTCAACAACTTCGCTTCCAGCAAATACGTTTCCCATAACAGTGCCCCCGTAATTTACATTCAATCTTGACCTCTTTTAAGAGGCGATCTTCCTCCCCAACTCGAATGCCTGTATGAGGCTTTCGCGACGTTTGGATACTCTTCCTTTTTCATCGACCCCGGTGACAAAAAGCTCTCCGTCGTATCCTGCGTTGATGGTCGCGAAAAAATTCCTGATGATCGATTTCGCGTTCTCAAAAAAGTCCCTGCGCGTCGAGGCCTCGACCGAGATGAAGCAGGCGCGCTTTTTTTCCGGGAACGGCCTTACTTTAAGGATGTACCGGGCCCTCCAGTGGCACTGGAACCGGTCGATCATCATCTTCGTCTGGGCGCTCAGCGACCCGAAGAATATGGGGGACGCGACGATGACGGCGTCCGACCGCCTGATCTTTTCATAGAGGCCCTGGAAGTCATCCTTCACTTTACAGGTACCGTCATCGCGCACCACGGCGCATTCCTGGCACGGGACAAAATCAAGCCGGTTCAGAACAACCTTGACCGTCTTCGCCCCCTGTGAAGCGGCGCCCTCAAGCGCCTTATCGAGCAAGATCTCGGTGTTGCCGTTTTTGCGCGGGCTACCGCAGATGCCTACCACAATCATCGGTACCGATCCGTATCAGTAGTTCTCGACGAAGACTTCGTAATACGACTGCGGATGCTCGCATGCGGGGCATTTCTCCGGGGCTTCTTTTCCCTCGTGGATATACCCGCAATTGCGGCATCTCCATTTTATGACGCTGTCCTTTTTGAAGACCGTACCTTCTCTGACGTTCTTGAGCAGCTTCCGGTACCGCTTCTCATGCTCTTCTTCCACCTCGGATATTTCCTTGAACTGTTTGGCGACTTCCTCAAACCCTTCTTTCCGGGCCGTATCCTCCGCCTCCTTGTAGAGTTTTGTCCACTCAAGATGCTCTCCGGCGGCCGCCGCGGCAAGGTTCGACGCGGTATCGCTGATAACGCCCGCGGGAAACGTTGCCGAGATCTCGACTTCCCCGCCTTCTAACAATTTGAAGAATCTCTTGGCGTGTTCTTTTTCATTGTCGGCGGTATCCAGAAATATGGCCGCGATCTGCTCATAGCCGGACTTCTTGGCGACACCCGCAAAATACGTATAACGGTTCCTCGCCTGCGACTCTCCCGCGAACGAGGCGAGAAGATTCTTTTCCGTCTTTGTCCCTTTGATCGACTTTCCCATACTATCCCCCTATCCTTCGATTTTTTCCATAGGTTGTCCGCAGCATACCAGTTCGCCGCCTCCTACCTTCGTTACGGTAACTTCATTCCCGCAGATATTGCACCGATACTTCTCTCCGACTCGCCTGACTGCCATACCAACCCCCTTAATGAGGCCACAACTTACGGAGGCCTTGCAGGCCGACGTAAGTTGTATGGCCGAATTAACCCGTCGAGCATGCGAGACGGGAAAACAAACCACAACTTACGGAGGCCTTGCAGGCCGACGTAAGTTGTATGGCCGAATTAACCCGTCGAGCATGCGAGACGGGAAAACAGATCGTCCGATCCTCACCTGTATCCGGTTGGGACTCCCTGAGGACGCCTCTGACCTGTCAGGAGAGCTTCTTTAGGGCCTCTAAGGCCTTTTCGTAATTCGGATGAGTGCTGAGCTCCTTGACGTATTCAACATAACATACCGAATCGCTTTTGTCCACGATGAAAATCGCCCGCGCCAGAAGCCTCAGCTCCTTGATCAACACTCCATACTGAAGACCGAAGCTCGCGTCCCGGTGATCGGAAAACGTCTTTACCTTGATGATATCGTTCGCCTGACAAAAGCGTTTCTGCGCGAACGGCAGGTCCATGCTGATAAAGATGATGATGATGTCCTTCAAGATCTTCGACGCCTCATCGTTGAACCTCTTGATCTGGAGATCGCACACGGGCGTATCGAGAGACGGCACCGACGCGATGAGTTTGACCTTCCCCCTGAAAGCCCCGAGGTTCGCTTCGCCGAGATCAGGCGCTATGACGGTAAATGGCGGGGCCTTCTGGCCGATCCGCACCTCGTCGCCGAGCAGCGTTACGGGATTACCTTTGACGGTGACCACACCGGCACGTTCCATACACCCCTCCGATCTTATGTTATTATCTCCTGCAGTGTCAAAAGGTCGTCAATAATATAATCGGGATGCGCCTTGATAATGTCTTCCTTCTTTCCTATCCCGTAGGTAACGGCGCAGGTCGCTATACCTGCGTTTTTCCCCGCCAGGACATCCACATCCATGTCGCCGACGATCATTGTCTCTTTTCTCTTAAGATCAAATTTTCCGAAGACCGCATCCAGGGGACACGACGACGGCTTCATACATTCCGCATCGTCCCCGCCGACGACATCGATAAAATAGCGCCCGATCCCAAGCGCTGAAAGCGTGGAGCGGGCGATCGCGGTATCCCTGTTAGTAACGATGAACTTGCGTTTAGCGGTAAAATAGTCCAGGATATCTTTGACATGAGGATAGAGTATTGTCGTATCGGTCGCATGTCCCCTAAAATATGCCCGGAAGACCGAAAGCGCTTCTTTAAAGATATCGTCGCTCTCCGCCCCCAGCGATTGCCTGACAAGATCGGCGACGCCTCGACCGATATATCCGCTGACCTCCTGGATGCTCCGCTCCTTCCGGCCGAATCTCCTCAGGGTGAAATTTATGGCGTTGGCGATATCGGTCCTTGAATCGACAAGCGTGCCGTCCAGGTCAAAGAAAAGGGCGTTGAGTGATATCTTCCTGAAATTCATCTAATAACCGGCGAAATTCTCGTTTCTGATCTTATCCTTCGCGACGGCCAGGGTGTCCTGAAGCAGACTTCTCAGGGCTTCGACCATCTTCGGCGGACCGCAGAGAAAAAAGACCCGTTCCCGATAATCGGGTATCTCCTCCTTGACCATGGCCGCGTCGATATAGCCGGTCCTCCCTTTCCAGGACGACCCGCTTGCGTCAGGACAGGTCAAGGTGTGGACGACGCGCAGGTTCCTGTTTACCCGCTGCATCTCATCGAAATCCTGCCTGAAGATGATATCTTCCTGGGTATTGTTGCCGTAAAGCAGGACGATATCGGTCCGCAATTTCCTGTCCGTGGCATTTTTACAAATACTGCGCAGGGGCGTGATGCCGACGCCACCGGAAAGAAGCGCTATCTTTTCGTATTCCCCTTCGAAGGTGAACGTGCCGAACGGCATTCGTATCCTGGCCCCGCCGCCGGGCTTCGTTGCGTCAAGCGTCTTTGAAAAGGGGCTTTCGGTTATCCGCTTGGTAAATTCTATATACCCTTTCTCTGTCGGTGAGCTTGAGAACGAAAGGGGCTTCTTCTGATCGGTCCCGTCAACGCTGATCGTGACAAAAAAATACTGGCCCGGTTTAAAACTCTCCGACTCGGTGAAGGGAAAACGGAAACTTTTTACGGAGCAGGTCCTGGGTACGATCTCCGAAAAGGTCGCATCGCGCTCGATCATCGCTCGCTCCTCATCTGTCTAAGGTTCGTAGTTTTCAGATCTTCTCAAAGCTTCCTTTATCCACGCCGCATTCCGGACAGACCCAGTCATCGGGCAGGGCCTCGAATGACGTTCCCGGCTTGATGCCGTTCGCCGGATCGCCTTTTTCAGGATCGTACACATAGCCGCATACGGTACAACGATATTTTGACATACCTTATGTACCTCCCTGTATCACCTTCGCAAAATCTTTCCCGAATTCATAACACCGCCTTAATTCGTCTGTATCGGGGACAAACTTCACCGATATCCCGGGTTGCGCGATCTCGATCCCCGTTTCCTTAAGCATCTCTTCGATCGCCTGCACGGCGCCGCCCGCCCATCCGTACGAACCGAACGCGCAGGCGATCCTGTTCTTCGGCCTGAGCCCCCTTAAAAACTCCAGGAATCCGGCGATGTGATGGAGCATATCGTTGTCATGGGTCGATGATCCGACCACATACCCCCGGGCGTCGAGCATCTCCTTGATGACTTCGGTGCTGTCCGATTGGTTGATATCGAAGAGTTTGACGCTCAAGCCGGCGTCCGAAACGCCTTCCGCTATTTTCCGGGCCATCTTTTCCGTCGAATTCCACATCGTCTCATACACGATAACGACTTTCTGTTTCGTCTCATTCCGCCCCCACGCGAGATACGCGTTGACGATCTTCCCGGGGTCTTTCCGCCAGATGATGCCGTGGCTCGGGGCGATCATAGCGACGGGGAGCTTCGACTTCTGGACATCCTCGATCTTCTTCACGACCAGAGAGCTCAGCGGCAGGAGGATGTTGCCGTAATACTTAGCCGCCTCGTCCATGAGAACTGCCTGATCCACCTCATCATCAAAGCGTTCGCTCGTCGCGAGATGCTGCCCGAACGCGTCATTCGGGAAGAGGAGGGCGCTCTCCACCAGGTACGTGAACATGCTGTCTGGCCAGTGGAGCATCGGCGCCTCGATAAAGGTCAGCGTCTTTTTACCGAGTTTCAGCGTATCGCCTGTCTTGACGACCTGAAAATCCCAGTCGCCGTAGTAGTTCTTGTACAGGCCGTCCTTGCATTTCGCGGTCCCGTAAAGCCGCGCTTTCGGGCACAACCGCATCAGTTCGGGAAGCGCTCCCGAGTGATCCCTCTCAACGTGATTCACGACGATAGAGTCGATCTTTGACGGATCGATGACCTCCTGTATCCTGGAGATCATCTCCTGGGCAAAAGGCCCGTAGACGGTGTCGATCAGGGCAACCTTCTGGTCGATGATCAGATAGGCGTTATAGGTGGTACCCCGTTTGGTCGTATAGGTAAAGCCGTGAAAATTCCTTATGTTCCAGTCGACGGCTCCGACCCAGTATACGTCCGGGATCAGTTGAATCGCGGCCATGGTATATGCTCCTTATTCCGTAACCGAGATATTCTTTATTCCCTCCCAGAGACCGTGGAGATTGCACTTCGCCCACGCCTTGAGGGGACCGTGCGCGTGGGACAGCTTGACCTTGAAGAGCGCGACCGGATAACTGGTGCCGCCGCTGAAATGCACCCTGCCCAGGAACGTATCGCCGCAGTAGAGCTCTACCCACTCGATGGAATGGGCCGGTTCGTTGGGATGCTCGATGCCGTCGATCCCGCCCACGCGGACCCTGATCTCGAACGGCTCATTGCGCACCGCCGATTCCTTCGCCTCGATGACCGGCAGATGCTTTTTTTCAAGTTCGCTTAGATTCTTCGCGTCCTTCACCTTATTGACACCGCACAGGATATCCTGTTCACACACATATTTTGCTTCTGGCATATCAACCTCCTTAATGAGGCCATAACTTACGGAGTGCTCGCTCACGCTCGCTACGACGTAAGTTATATGGCCGAATTAATCCCGAGCTTGCGCAGAAATTTTCGAAGAAAATTTCAAGCGCTTAAGCGAGGGACACACCTGAGACCATAACTTACGCGACTGAAAGGAGCGTAAGTTATATGGTCGGATTAACCCGTCGAGCTTGCGAGACGGGAAAACAAGCACGCAACTTACGGAGCGCTTGTTTACGCTACCGTTTGAAAAAATCTACGTATATCCCGATCCCTAATGCCAATCCCGAAGAGAGGAATATAAAAAAGTAATTTAAGGCATCCTGCGGCGACTTCAATCTGCACAGGATCGTCCCCACGACCTCATAATCGTGTTCTGACAGCGCCTGCTTGGAAAGCACCTTATCGCTGAGATTCGTCCGTTCAAGCTCCCGTTGCAGCACCGTATCAGAACGATATTTATAGAGAAAATAGACAAAAAATCCGCCGACGCCGATATACCAGAATACTTTCGCCAGGAAAGGATTAAAGTCCATAACAAGATTGACCGCCCGTATAGCGATCGTCGCCGCGAGAGCGATGTAAAAGAATATCCATGACGCCTGCGGCTCCTTGCATTTTTTGAGCCGGAAACAGTCGTGGCAGATAAAACTCTTTGTTGTGTCCTGAGTATTCATGGAGCCCCCACGCCTTTACAGGCGTGGTACCTTTGTTTACCCCGACTCGTAAGATACGTCGGGGTATCCGCCTGCATGTTTCAGTGCGACATCCTGAGTTTATCGAATCCTTCGACAAGCTCAGGATTCGATACTGAGTTAATCGAAGTATCGAAGGACGCCGAAGCATCTTGTCGCATTCACCCCCGCCTTGATAGGCGGAGTTCTCTGCGAAGGCGGATAGAGCGTGATCTATCCCGATTAATGAAAATACGCGGCAACGATCCTCCCGAGGAAAAACCCTGAACCGCAGGAAAGGCTGCCGATCAGCAATGTCTCAAAACCGCTCAAGACCCAATGGGCCTTGGTAATTCGTGTCTTAAAGATCCCAACGATAAAGAGGAACGCCAGGACCGATATGGCGCCGATACTGAACGCATGGCTTACCTGTTCGACCATAAAGAACGGCGTTATCGCCGGGATCGATCCGACCAGGAATGAGATCGCCGATATGATCCCTATCTCCAAAGGATTGTCGATGGAACCCGGAGTTATGCCGATCTCTTCCTGGACCATGAACGCCAGCCACCGTTCTTTATCCGCCGTAATACGCCTGACGGCCATCTCCTGCTCTTCCCTGGTGAACCCCATGTCCCCGAAGATCTCGCGGATCTCCTGGGTCTCTTTCTGGGGGTCTTCGGCGATCTCGCGCTTCTCGCGCTCGATCTGGTATTCAAAAAAATGCTTCTGGGCCTTTGTCGAAATATAAGAGCCGAAAAAGATCGCGAGCGTGCCCGCAATGATCTGGATCAACCCGGCCGCGATGATCTTATTTCTGGAGACCAGAGAGACGGAGACGCCGGCGATGAACGAGACGGTCGTCACCAGCCCCGTATCGATGGCATAGACGATATCGCGTATGATCCTCCCTTTTGCCGTGTGCCAGTCTTCGCCGTGCCACGACTTGAGTCTCGATTCCAAAGGGCTCTTGATCCCCTTCTCCATACCGATCTTCCTTAGTTGTGGAGCCCTTCCGGTTTAAAGGCTGGAGCTCCCTCCCCGAAGCAGAAATAGTACTGCTCGCACGAATTTCGCTATCGCGAAATTCGTGCGAAGGGGATTAAACCGCGACGACCTCTTTTACTCCCGGGACCTCTTTCTTGATCATCTTTTCGATGCCCATCTTGAGGGTCATCTGGCTCATCGGGCAGCAGCCGCACGCCCCGCTCAGCTTCACTTTTACCACGCCGTCTTTTGAGACATCGACAAGCTCCACGTTTCCGCCGTCCGCCTCGAGCATGGGCCGTATCTTTTTCAACGCCGCTTCGATCTTCTCTTTCATCTTCTCCTCCTCATAGTCCGATCACACACGCGATCCGTTTCATTCAGCGTAACCATACCGCTGATCCCGCTAAAGCCATGAGACGACCAGATCAGCCATGACGGCGACATCTTCGGTGCACAGGATCTCCTTGATGCTCCGGTCAAAGAAAAGATGTGCCTCAGGATCGAATTCCTCATCGCCTGCCTGAAGCGTCACCAGAACGGGGACGCCGTCAAAGACATCGATGATGACGCTTATATCCTTAAAAGACGCCTTCCGCGCGTTCAGTATCGGTGTCTTCTCGGGCAATGCTTCGGGGTGAGCGCCGTATTTTTTTACGATGCGATCCAGCACCCGTTTTTTGAACGCCGTATAATAGCCATCGCCGCCGTCCAGTTCTCTGAAAGAGATCCACTCGCCGGTCACGGGCGGGATCCCTGAGCGTCTTTTTGCCAGGTAATGGAGCACCAGGATGCTGATAAAATCTTTTGCCGGGATAGCGCAGGAGACCGACGATACCCGCTTCGCGCTGAAGTCGACGGTATATTCGTCACCGAGGACCCTGACAGACTCAGTATCCCGCGCGCCTTTCGTCAGCGGTGACCATGCCTTTGCGAGCGCGGCTTCATATCCCATCTGGAGAATCCTGCACAGGTTATCTTACGGCTGCTGACCCGCCTGCGGCGGCACAAAGACCCGCGTGGCCAGCTGATTATCTATCGTAAGGAGACCGTTGACATCCTTACCGATAAGGTTCAATTTCTGTAAAAGCTCGGAGGCGTTCGATTCCTCTTCGACCTGTTCCGTCACGAACCATTGCAGGAAGGCGTCGGTTGAGTGATCTTCCTCTTTGCGCGCGTGACTTACCAGATTATGGATCCTCTTGGTGACCTTCTGCTCATGTTCCAGGGTCTTCTTGAAAAGGTCGAGCGCCGAGGAAAAATCGCTGGGCGGTTCGTCGATAGCCTTTGCGATGACCCTCCCGGCCTGCTTGATAACATACGCATAGAACTTTTCTGCATGCGAAAGCTCTTCCTTGACCTGGACCAGGAACCAGTTGGCGAACCCGTTCAGGCCTATCGAAGAGGCGTACGACGCCATGGACATATACAGGTACGCCGAATACAGTTCCTTGTTGATCTGTTCATTCAGGCTCTCGATCATCTTTTTACTTAACATGGTCCCCCTCGCCATAGCCCTTTTTCGTTTCCTGAGACATGACTATTGTAACCCCCCGATTTCGATTTTTAAAGAAAATATTTGCCTATCCTTTCCTTGATGAGGCGCGTTCCGCTTTTTCGGCAGACGCGCTTTTCTTTCCCAGGATCTCGTTCAGATCCTTTTCGGCAGACGTAATCGGTTTCAGATCAAAAGACTGCTGAAGCACATTGAGGACGTTCAGCGACACAAAGGCCGGAAGCGTCGGCCCCAGACGGATGTTCCGCACGCCGAGCGACAGCAGCGTCAAAAGGATCGCGACCGCTTTCTGCTCGAACCAGGACAGGATCAGGGAAAGCGGGAGCTCGTTGACCGAGCAGTTGAACGCCTTCGCCAGGGCAAGCGCGATCTGGACGGCCGAATAGGCGTTATTGCACTGCCCGACGTCGATCAGCCGCGGGATACCGTCGATCTCGCCGAAGTCCTGTTTGTTGAAACGGTATTTCCCGCACGCCAGCGTAAGGATAACGCAGTCTTTCGGGACCTTTTCGGCGAATTCCGTATAATAATTCCTTCCGGATTTCGCGCCGTCGCATCCGCCGATGAGGAAAAAGTGCCGGATCTTTCCCGCCTTGACGGCGCTGATGATTGTATCGACAAGCCCCAGGACCGCCGTATGATGGAATCCGGTCATGATCGTCTTTCCCGGAGCGTCCGGGAGAGGCGGAAGGGACCTCGCCTTGTCGATCAACAGCTTGAAATTCCTTTCTTTGAGATGCGTCGCTCCCGGGATACCGGTGATCCCGATCGTAAACAGCCGGTCAAGATACGAATCCTGCGGGGGGATCAGGACACAGTTTGTCGTCGCCAGAATGGCCCCGGAAAATTCCTTGAATTCTTTCTTCTGGTCCTGCCACGCGCCGCCGTAATTACCCGCCAGATGCTTGAACTTTTTGAGCGCTGGATAGCCATGGGCCGGCAGCATCTCGCTGTGGGTGTAGACATTGATACCGGTGCCCTCGGTCTGCTTCAATAATTCGTAAAGATCCAGAAGGTCGTGGCCGGTCACCAGGATCCCCGACCCTTTCCTCGTGCCGGTCGCGACGCTGGTCGGGATGGGATTCCCGAACCGCTGGGTGTGGACCCTGTCAAGCAGCTCCATGACCTTGAGGTTCATCGCGCCGCACTTGAGGACCATCGCGAGGTGCTGCTCCAGATCAAAGCTGACATTCGTTACCGTCTTAAAGAGCGCCTCGTGCATAAAACCGTCGACCTCCTGGTCAACGCCGCCGAGTTCGCGCGCGTGAAAGGCATACGCGGCGATCCCCTTCAGCCCGTACAGCAGGATCTCCTGGAGACTGCTGATGTCCTCATTCTTTCCGCACACCCCTGATACGGTGCATCCCTTGCCGAGCGCGGTCTGTTCGCATTGATCACAAAACATGGTTCCCTCCTGTTCTATAGATACTTTTTCCTGGCCAGCTCTTTTGCCGTCTTTGTCAGGAACGTCCTCTCGATCGCTTCGGATATTTTCCTGGCATCCTGCCGCGCTCCATGGTCCTTGAAATTAACTAGCGAATCGGCGTCGCAGAGTATCTTAAAATTCCTGGTATCAAGGGCATCGGGAGAATGGTGATGCTCGATGATCGAGCATATCTCGTCGATATCCTGTTTCTGGAACCCGAGCGTCAACATCAGCCTGCGCGCCTGTTCGGCGCCGGCGGCATCGCGGCCGCGTTGACCGCCAGCGATGTTCCCAAGATCATGCAGGATACTGGCGGGGATGACGATATGCCAGTCCCCCGGCTCGTTGCGCAAGATCTCCTCCGCGTACTGCGCGACATCCCGCGCGTGGTCGATCTTCTTTTGATCGCCGCCGAAATGCTTTTCGAGCGCCCCCATCAGTTTCTGCCTGATCGATACGGTCTTATCCCGCAGATAGCGCCGATAAACCTCGTCTCCGGCGCATTCCTTCGCGTACCGGCACCAGTCAAGACAGCTCTCTTGGCTTTTCCGCGTCACAGCCTGTTTGCAGCCGGGGCACTTTGTCGTGACCTCGTCGGACCATATCTCTATTTCCCTTCCGCATGTTTCGCAGCGGATCGATTCCGGCTGCGGCTGTTTGAACCGTTTGGCTCCCGGGCACTGAAAGATCATAGCCTCCCGCCTTGGATGCCGATCGTCTCCTCGGTGAACGGTATCTTCCTGCCTGACGAGGCGATCGCCTCCTTGACCATCTCAACCAGACCAAAGCAGCACGGCACTTCCATATGGACGCAGGTTACCGACCTGATGGAATTATTTTTAAAGATCTGGGCAAGTTTTTCCTTGTAGAATGCCGCGTCGTCAAGCTTGGGACATCCGATCAGCACGGTCTTTCCCTTTACGAAATCAGGATGAAAATTCGCGTACGCGAACGGAACACAATCGGCGGCGATGAGGATATCGGCGTTATCAAAATACGTGGCAAGCGGCGGGACCAGTTTCAGCTGTACGGGCCAGTTGGCAAGCTGGGAATCGACCCGGGGGACGCAAGATGCCTTTACACCGGGGTCTCTCTTTTTGAAATCCATTACTTTTGATCCGGGACACCCGGACGGACCGTGTGAGTGCACGCGAGGACTTTCATCGTCGAGAGAAAAAGGGATTATGATCTTCTTCTTTTTTAAAAAAGCGAGCGCCTGTTTGAGATAGGCGTCCTCGTGGTGGTCTTTGAGATGTTCGAGATGCGCCCTGATGACATTCGGCCCCTGCGGCACGATATTTTCCATGGCCTTATCTTCATCATACACCTGGGCTTCGCGCTCCTCGATCGAGATCGCCCCTTCCGGGCAATGGCCGATGCACGCGCCCAGGCCATCACAAAAGAGATCGCTGACGAGCCTCACCTTCTTGTCAATGATCTTGAGCGCGCCTTCGGGGCAGTTGGGAATACAGAGACCGCACCCTGTGCATTTCTTTTCGTCTATTTTTATGATCTTCCTCTTGGCCATCTCGTTTCCCTTCGTCTATCAACGCCTCAATAGTGATCGTCCCGAACCGTTCCACAATATATCGCTCAATAGTGTCCAACCGTCTCTTAAGAGGACACCGACGAACTTCGTGGCATCGTTCGTTCCCGGACAGATGCGTAT
>Ga0315294_10002055_pt1 | contig 22034 bp, 31 predicted proteins | sample YL17G13_40_MG_FD_203626 | JGI IMG/M metagenome (GOLD analysis project Ga0315294, IMG submission 203626) | Sediment microbial communities from Yellowstone Lake, YNP, Wyoming, USA - YL17G13_40 | ecosystem: Environmental > Aquatic > Freshwater > Lake > Sediment | place: USA: Wyoming | collected...
TACCCTTTTTAATTCTGCTTCCGACTTTTTGAACATTTCTTCTTCATATTTGTTCATGTTTTCTGTTGTTACTTTTGTCATTTTTATTCCCCCCTATACTGACCCTTGTCCACCTCTAACTGAAAGTAGTATCCCTGCAATCAGTAATACAGTGAACAGCATTAAAAGATTTGCAGACATCAAATTCATCGCAACAAAAAATATTGAAGTCATGATGCTGACGAATGATGCGATTGCGACAGACCTGCCTATATCTGCCCTTGACATTGTATAAAATAAAATCACTATGAATAATATTAAGGTGATGACCATAAACAAACCATCACTTGCAATCCCATTTGCTGTCTTGAAGAATCCCAAGACCGACATATCACTCGTTAAGTTTAGCAATTCCATAATTACACACTTCCACTATTGTCCCCACTTCTTCCAATCAATAAATACAATAAATACCCTACAAAAGCCACACCGATTGCCATTGCAATCAGCGACCAAGTGAAGTTTGGTATGACAATGATTCCACTTTCCTGAGCTTGACCACCCAAATCATTTAATGTTGTAGTCAATGCCCCAGTGATTCCCAAGAAGTTCTTGACACTGTCCATTGCCCAGAATACCCCAGTGATTATTTGTCCAAGTATTCCTTCTGGTGCTTTTTGCACTGTTGCCTTTGTGCTTTCTGAGATTCCTGTGACCCAACTTACATAACCAGTATTATAATTGTTCATCCCAGTAGAACTATTGTCGACTGTTGAATTATATTGTGTTAAGACATCACCAGCAAATAAGTTGAGTCCTGAGATTACACCAATCGCAATTATAAACGCAATCATTAATTGTGTAAAGTTCATTTTTTGTTCACCAAATACCCATCATTTGCTAAATATATATTTGTCATTCTTTTTCACCTACCGAAACCATTTCCATACAAGGAAAGCCCCAGCGATTACCAATCCACCAATACCTGTTGCTGTCACAAGCAACATTCCCATGAACCAGAACACAACCACGATTCCGATTCCTGCTATGACACCAAAGATTGGATTGACAAAACATAATGCAATAATCACGCCAAGTGATGCCACTAACAATATTACACTGAGTCCCCCCATTGTATCTGTTGGTGACCCCTGTGTGATATATTTATTTGCGATTGTTAAATTTGTGCCACTCAATGTTACATAATAATCACTTGTCGAACCATTTGTGATTGTGTAAGTGAATGTTGTGATTGGTGTTGAACTTGATTGGTTTTCTACGAGTGTCTGTGTAAATCCAGTCTTTTGATAAACATTCATTCTGTATGGTGTCCAAGTCTGTGACCCACCAGAAACTGTTGCTGTTATTACCTTTGTATTATCATTGTATGTGATTGCATAAGTCACATCGCTGTTTGAATAGATGTCATCATCAATATTTTCTGTTACATAAACTGTGAATGTCTTGTAACCATTTGCATAAATATTTGGTAATGTTTGTGGATTCAATTGTTTAAGCAAATCATTTTGATACCAAACATCAATCTGGTAATACACATCATTGAAGTACAGATGCAAAGTACATTCGCCATTATCACTTGTGTTGCACATGTCAACACTTTCAAAAGTGTTTGTGTCTGCGTATCCCCTTTTTGCAACGATTGTCAGTCCACTGATTGGTGCTGTCGATGAATCAAGTGTCTGTACTAACAAAGAATATTCTGGTGGCATTGAGTACAAATTTAATTCTGCCATACTATCTGTGCTGTAATTATAATGGATGAAACTTCTGCTGGTGTATGTAGAAGCATTTGTTCCTTTCCAATAATCTATTTTGACATTGTAATTGTAAATCTTTGAAGATGGTGGAGTTGAAATATAATATGTTGTGTCACCTGTCGAATTTATCATCGTGATTGAAGTTGAACCACCATTACTTATTGTGAATGTCGCCATTGAGTTCATGTCTGCAATTGCTGTCTTGTTGTCCTCTCTAAAAAATGCAGTTGATAAGAATGGTGTACCTGCCGAACTGTTTGTGCTGATGCTAAGTTTTGCGACTGTCTGTGTTGAAGATGATGTGTATGTTGTTCCATCTGACCAATTGGTCGTGAAGATGTATGTTGTGTCATCAGAAACACTTGGCATTATTTGGTTTGCATACCATATCCCACCACCAAGTGTTGTCATAGTAGACCAGTTCTCTGACTCATCAATTCGCCAAGACATTGCTTCTTCATAAATTCTATTTTTACTTGCCCCAGTTGGTGAAGTTCGCATTGTTATCCAAGTTCCATCTGTTGTGTTCTGGCAATACAAAATGTTCAAATCGCTTATGCCACCCTCTGTTGAATTGATTCCAAAGTTCACTGTGCTTCCAAAACAACTTGGCGAGATTATCACATAAGATTCATTTGTGTAATCTTTGTAATGTAATGTCGAAGCAGATGAATTATAATTTGTTGGTGTAGTATAATTGAATCGCATTGTCGCAGTTCCAACTGTCGCATTTGAATTTCCATAAGTTGCCCAACCTTCATCATATACCTGTTCTGGAGTTGTCCATCCATTTCCAGATATTACATAACCAGATTCTGCTGTTTCAACTGAGTATGTGTTGTGTTCTGTGAAAGAATAAAGCACATTTGAAACTGTCGCATTCAAAATGTTTGTAAAATTATTCCATAATGTGTAGTTCTCCATCTCAGTAAATACGGTTGATAGAGTCAATGACACATTGTAAACTGGTAATTCATACAACCCAGTTGAACCAATATTATTTGCCGAATCATTTGCATAAATTATCCAATCATAAATTTTTGCAGTTGAGGGCATTGTCTTTGTTACATTTGACCAACTTGTCACAAAAGCAACAGGTGAATCGTTTACCCAAGACCCAGTTGAATTTGTTGAAAATATATATGAACCAAGTGTTGCATCTGTCCAATTTGCACTGAACAAGATTGAACTATTGATATATGGATTTGAATGATTTGTGTTGATATTAGCAACTGTTGGTGCAGTAATATCAACTGTGAAATATCTTGCAGAAGCCGAACCCATATTTCCAAAACTATCGTTGCAAGAGTATATTACATTATGCGAACCATCGGCAGTCGTGACTAATTTGTACCAAGCAGTCGTTGAAGTATTTGAAAGTGAAACATTTGCTGTGCCATCTAAACTATATCCACACCAACTTGAAGCAGTATTTGTTGTTAGATTGTACCAAACACTTTGCGAATTTAATGTTGTATTTGTTGGTGAAACAATCGTGATTGTTGGTGCAGTAATATCAACTGTGAAATATTTTACAGATGAAGCACCCATATTAACATAACTATCATTACAATAAACAGTGAGATTGTGTGTTGCTTCACTTACCGAAGTCATTAGTTTGTTCCAAGCAGTCGCTGAACCAGTCATAGTTACATTTGCTGTCTTGTCAAGTGAATAACCACACCAGTTAGTTGTCGCATCATCTGTTGTCACATTTGTCCAAATGCTTTGAGTAGTATATGTTGCATTTGTTGGTGACACCCAAGTTATTGCTGGTGCTGTCGTATCTGTTGGGTCATACCAATATCCATGCCAATCACCATAATTTAGCATATCATCACCCATAACAAAATAAGTTGAATTTGCTAACAATCCATTCGGTTGGAAAAATTCTGGATATGGGAAACCATCATTTGTAGCAGTTAGAGAAGCATTGACAGTTGAATCCATAACCCATTGAGAATTATTCCAAGACATGCCACGAATATATTTTGTTCCACCTGATGTTGTAGATTGTCCTGCTTCAAGCAACCACCATTTTGAAAGCCAAGTATTATACCAAACAGTTGAAGTCGCTTCATAACCAATATCTGTTATCCCACCAACAGCAGTCGTATTTGCTACCCATTGCGAACCATTCCATCGGTGTCCATCGACTGTTCCATCACTATGTCCATGAATCATGTAAACAACATTGCTTTGGTTGTAGCATTCAAAATATGAATAACGACTTGCACTTGTTTCTAAACCAACAATATTTGTTGTGTTAGGATTCCATTGTGTCCCATTATAAGTCCAACCAAAGATTGCAGTTGAGTTTTCCCAAAATAATTGTGGTTTGTTATCAATAAGACAAGTGCCACCACTTGATGTGGCACCCATCGTAGTTGGAAGTGATTTGTTTGCATTGACATCTGTGTTCCATTGTGTCCCATTGAAAGCATAACCAAGTAATCGAACAGATGATGTTGAATTTAACACCAAAGCATATTGGGTTGTTCCATTCATAAATGTGTGAAGTTCATAATAAGAATTTGTACCATCTGTATAAGTTGGAAGTCCTGCTATTGTTGTCGTGTTTGCGTTCCAACCAGTAGTACAATAACCAGTGCTGATGCTAAGTACAATTGCGAAAAATAATAATGGAATTATTAATTTATATTTCATTCGGTTGACCTCCCTGCCTTTTAAAAATCAAATATCCCAAAATCAGACTTAGTGTTCCGATTCCAATTATGATTGTAATAATATTATTTGCAATAACTTGCAGACCTGTCGCTTCTGTCCAAGTCTGATTTATCATTGTGTTGTTTGTCGTGACAACTGTGAATACGACATTATTCGCAACACCACCAAGCCACACTGCAAAAATCAAAACGACCAGTCCTATTCCAAATGTGACTGGATGTATTTTGATTACGACTGCCGAAATCAAGAATATCAATGCAAATGCCACAACCATCGCAAGACCCATATTGTCAAGTATGCTTGGTATCGCAAGAATATGATTTCCAAATTCTGTGCCTGTTTGGTTTCCAGCATTCAGAAGTGGTGGGAAAATTGCGTTTGATATTATCATTAGTACAAGGAATCCTACAATAATGCCTATCAAGTACATGGGCAAATGTAATAAATCTATTACTTGTGCTTTCTTATTTAGTTGTTCCAATTATTTTACATCCCCCTAATCACTCCATGAATAGTATTGTGCTTCATACATTGGTTTCTTCCCAGTCTTTGCTCTTGATATTTCTTCTTCAACATCTGTAATCACCATGTCAATCGCAACATAAGGTCGGTTACCTTGAAGATTTGGTTTCTTCCTTAATGCTTTCAATCTCGAAAGTTCTGCTTTGAGATACATAATCGCAACCTTTCGTGTCACTTTTTTTTCGCCTATGTGTGCTTGTATCATTTTAGATGCCACCCCCAAGATGTGGTTTCATAAAGTTCTGTACCATCTTGAATCTTTTTTTCTTGTCTTTCTCATTAAGTTTGTCCCAGTCTGCTGGAAATTCTATGCCCATGTGACCAAACCCTGCTTCTATCACACCTTTCTTAAATTGATTCTGATTTTTTATTTTGTTACTAATCATGTCGCCCATTGCTAACCCCATACCAACTGCTTTGAGTTCAGACCAATCAGTGTGGTCACCATTTGCCCATGCTCTGCTTTCTGCCTTTTCTTGTGGTGACAATGCTGTTGTTTTGTCAATTAATTTTCCGATTATACTTTGGTATTCATAAGCTTCCCAAGTTCTATTGTAATAATTTATGCTTGTTGATTCAGCTTCATGTCCATTTATGAATAATTTTGCAATGTGTTTGAATCCTGTTCTACTTTTGGTAGTATCACAAACAATTTCTATTTTTTGATTTATTCTAAAAGTTCTTCCCATATCCCCTCCATAAATCTTTATTTTTATTTTTCCTTCTTTTTGGGATTATTCCACTGCTGTTCAAGACCTGTCCGAACATAGCAAGACTAATACCAATCCCTAATGCCCCACCGATTGAGTTTGTCATTTTATTTTCCATACTTGTTCACCATTCCGCCTTTATCTTTTTCCCCTTGAAAATCGGAATTTTCCTGATTTCCAGTCCACTGAAAAATCCAGTTGTCCTTTGTTTTCCTTTAATACCTTCAAACAAAGCCACTGGACTTGGGATAAAACCTTTGTTTGCTTTTATATCTTTTGAACTCTTTGATTTCGGTGGAACATATAATTGTCCTAATAATGGGAATGGTGGAAATGTAAATATTTGTGCATTGATGTTCAGACTTGAAGAAATTGAACTGCTGGAACTACTTGAAGAAGAACTGCTGGAACTACTTGAAGAACTTGAACTTGACGAACTCTTACTTGAACTACTTGAAGAACTTGGTGAACTTGAATAATAAGAAGAAAACAAACTACTTGAAGAACTACTTGAAGATGGATAACTTGAATACAACATTGATGAACTGCTTGGCATTGAAAGTGATTTTGACATTGCATTGATGCTGAACACCATTGATTTTGATTCAACTTTTGTTCTTGAAAATGATGGTGTGATTGTTTCCCATGAAGGTCTTGAAACTGAATAACTTGGTATAAATGACGGCAATGAAGCATGTGCAGTCAACGAAGGTATCGTTGATGGATTAACACCCATTGCATTTGCCATTTTATCAAAATTAAACAAATTTGAACCACCACCACTGCTGACCCTTTCATATAATGATTGCAAAGCATCTGGTACATCCTTTGCCCTTCTTCCCATAGCATAATTTGTTTCTTGTAGAACAGAAGTCCATTTGTTCCCCATTTGTTCACCTGCTGTTGTCCCAGTAACTCCTTTGATGTCAATAGGTACATCTCTTGGGTGTCCCCAAACATTCCAGACCATATCTTCCCATCTATATGGTTGTGGTGACATTCCAACATTAAATCCCTCGACTGCCTTGTCTTTGAATCCAGTAAATGTTAATTTATAACCATAATTTTTAACTGGAACATCAAGAATGTACCCCTTTCCACTTTCTGTTATAGCAAAATTTGAAAAACCTTCTTTATTCAAATTTTTTTCCAAAGCATCAAAGAACTTTTTTAAACTTCCTTCTTTAAGTCCCCTAACATCAAGGTCGCCTGTTGGTCTGAACTGCCCACCTGCATAATATCTTTGTACATTTGAACCAAACAATTGTACATCTGGGTGTTCTTCCAATGTTTTTAAAAATATTTTGTCAGTTCCCTCTGGTGCATGTTTAATTGCTAAATCCAATTCCTTTGCCGAAAACTTTGGTGTTGAAGACCAGAATTGCAGACCTAAATCTTTTGCTGTCTTGTACGCACCTTGTAATTCAGCAGTCTTTGTTGGAAGAACATATTTTTCCCAGATAGTTACATCAAGTGGTGTTTGTGGATAGAACCCACCCTTCAAAAAGTCAGTCATTCCTGCATCAAAATTTGGGATACCTAATGAAAAACCTTTTGATGTTACACCAAATGAACCAAGATATTTATTGCTGATTGGTTCTGTGAAATAAAGTGAACTGTATTCTGAAACCCATTTTCCATTTTTCCAGTAACCAACATCTTCATAACCGACTGGCGAAAGTCTTGGGTGTGCCATACCATATCGCATCCCTTCCATCGCCACACCAATTGAAGCAATATCGAATAATGATGATGAAACAATTGAACTGATTGGTTGTTTTTGGGCAAAATTCATTCCGACTTTTAATATTTCTGAACCACCAAGAATAGTCCACATACCATATTTCACTGCTTCTGGATGTGTAATCGCCTGTGCAGTCATCCATTTTAATTGACTGCCAGTATTTACCCAGAATGGGTTTGTTGATTCCTTCAATAAATCCATTCCTTTTATTGATAAAGGCAAACCTGTTTTTGAGAGTATTGCACCACCAACCATACTTCCTGCTTCAATAAGAAATAATTTTGTTATGTCTGTGTCATACCAAAGCTTAAAGATTTCTGATGCTTCATTTTCATTATGTGCTGACCTGTATTTAGAACCATACAACCAATCTTTGTAACCTTCCCAATTCTTTGCTTTCATATATTCTATTGAGCCACCTAAGTCTAAACCTTGACCAGTGCTAACACCTTTTGGTGTTAATCCTTCTGAGAACCAACCAATATTTTTAAACATTGAAGTAGCAGACCAAACAATTTGACTTCCTGTTGATTGGAAAAAATCTGAATTTGATATTTGTCCAAGTGCCAACGCTTCTTGGTAATTTTCTAAATTTTCTCTTGTTAGTTTTGGGCTAAAAATTTCACCAGTATAAACATTCCATGATGTAGTAGTGCCTATATCAGTCGTAGTAACTGTCGGTTTTGAACTCACTGTCCAAATTTCATATACTGATGGGTCTTTAAGTGGAATGTCTGTTGTCTTTTTTCCAGATAAAACTGCCGTGTTCCAATCAATGTTTTGTCGCATTTCAACATTCGCATTTATATCAGAAGAAAGTTGTCGAAAGTTTATTGCACTTATGTCTGCAACAGGCATTGATGGGTTAGTTGTATCCCAAGTAACCCCCTCAACAAAAATATTACCAAGAGATGTGTCAAAGGCAGTCCTTGTCGCTTCTGGAATTTTTGTCGTACTTATTGAAGAGTTACCTGTTGGCGAATTATAAAAAGGAGTTGGTGTGGATATTGCAGTTGTTACATCCTTGAAACCAGAAGTTCTTGGGTTATTTGATTTTATTGATGCAATAAATTTTCCTGATGAATCATAATGGGTCTGTTCGCCTGTCTTTGTGTTTATATTATAATGACCACCAGATTTATCTGGCATTGAAACCTTTTCAGAATTTGAAGAAGTATATGGTGTGGAATGTATTGAACCATCTGGATAAGAATAATAATGTTGTTCTATCCTTTGTTGTGCAGTCTGTTGAGATATAGAATTAGTCGGATTAGTATTAGAATTAGTCCCAGTTGCCATGTTTAGCAACTAAGCCACAAGGAAAAAATAGGAAAGGATGGGAAAACCCCATCATTTTTCTATTTAAGCTTGTGCTTGTCCACCCATTGAACTTCTTAGCACGAACAAAACTATTCCTGCTATGACTACAAGTCCAAGTATTGGTAACAAACTTGTCGCATTTCCATAAGTGTCGCCCACATTGGTTATAATTCCCTGTGCTGTTTCGTCACTTGCAATCAAAGAGTTTGCACCCAATGATGTGTTAATGACTACACCAACTACAAAGACTACACCCAAGATGACTAAGCCTACACCAAATCCAATCGCATAGTCTAAACCCATAGATTTACACCCCCAGTGTATATTAAAACCTTTAAGAAAAAAATGCCTTCAAGCCCTATGCCACATTTGTCACATTGATTGCGACCCAGATTAACCATGCAATCATTACTGGTGTTGTATACAAAATAATTCTGTGATAATACCTTTTTAAAAAGAAAGGTATTGCAACTGTCAAAAGCATTACAATCAGTCTTGTTAATGCAACTGCACTTAACCAATCACCACCATTACCACTATAAGAATAATTATGTGTCATAGCTAATACCATGAAACCGAACCCACATAAAAGAATAATCGCAATCCAGTTCCTTTCCTTTAAGCAACAAAGGAACTCAAAAAAGAACAGAATAAAAAAAACATTTAAAAGAAGTTGTGCATAAAAGAAAAACATATATCCTGCTGTGAACCCAAGCAGACCAAAGTTTGTTATATTAAAAATAAAATCAATGATAAAAAACAAAGTGATTGCTGAAATTGATTTTTCGATTGACCTTGTTAAGTGGTATGTTAAAAGAAACATTCCAATGAATAAAAGTGTGATTAATAATGAAACCATCAGATTGACTGATAATGTTGCAGAAAAAGGTAGTGTTGCAGTCGCATAATGGAACATCTTTGGGTAATTCATAACATATTCTTGCGACCAATAACAGTTCATATTTATACAAGATGTTTCGTCTATTGCAGAATCAATAAAATCGTGTTGCTGTATCCTATCCACAATTGTTGTGTGAAAGACATTATCTCTATATGAAAGCATATAATTGCTGTCAATAATTGAAGGATAAAATCTAATAAAAAAGATTGTTGCGAAAAGTAATATTATAACTAATATTTTTTTGTTTATCATTGATTATGCAACTTCGTTCTTCAAAATATCTAAATAATCCTGCAATTGTTCCTTGTTGCTAATATCAATTGGGGTATATCTTTCTGTCGTAGATAAATTGCTGTGACCAAGTAATGTCTGTATCTGTCTTATGTTCATACCTTTTTCCAATAATAGTGTTGCTCTTGTTCCCCTAAAATAATGGCTTGAAAAATTTTGGATGCCTAATCGAAATGCGACCTTCTTCAACAAGTGATTGTAATTCCAATGTGACATAGGGAACAAAGTATTGTTCATAAACTTCAAATATTTTAGTTTCTTACTAAAATTATAATGTTTGTCAAGCAAGTCCCTTATTGTTTTCAGTCTTTGTTGTTTCCATCCAACCAACCAATCATACAATTCATCTGTAATTATCCTTTCCAAGACCTTCCCCCTTTTTTCTTCAAGTAACACGAAGCAGAAGCCATCATCTCTTTTCCAAAAGAAATCTTGGTTCTTTCCTAAAATATCCTTGTTAAATATATTTTCCTTTATTGCCTTAATAATCAAAAGGTTCTTTGGGTCATTCAAATTAATATTAAATTTCATTTTGAACAAAGCACCAGCACGACAACCAGTTTCCCATTCAAGTCTTGCCATTACATCACATGGTTCTTCAACCCCTCTGATTATTTCCGTTATCTTCTTGTAATCTCTTACAATTCTGTTAGAATGTGGGCTGTTCTTTTGTTTGAATCGCATTAAATCCTTTAAATCATCAACGAAAGCCCTATTGTAATAAAACTTTATGAAAAGAAAAACAGCATAAGCAGTCACATACAATGGTTGTTTATGTTTAACAAAAATCCATTCACTTATCATATTCCCAAGAGTTATGATGTCTTCTCTGTCAAGAGATGGTTTTACTAAAACAGTAGATGCTTTGGGGTATGCAGTCAAGAATTGTTCCAATGCCCAAACATATCTCTTTTTGGAACTTGGTGTCATTGTTGCACACGCTGTTTCGCCCCACTGGGTCACTCTTTTTTTAATTTCTGATTCAACCATTGTTCTGCACCTAATTCAAGTAATAATCTGTATATATCTCTCTTAACTATGTGTGGCAACCTTTGTGCCATTGCTCTTTCTTCTGCCATTCTACAAATCTGTTCCAATCTCTCTTTTAATTCTTTTTTTAATCTTAAATCAGAAATGTCCCCACCCATATTCTTACACCTGCTTTTTTGTCAATATTAAAATGATAATCATTGAGAAAATAAATTGTGGGATACCAACAATCCAGTTCAAAGCAAAAATAAAACAATCACCAAAAATCAGTAATGCGAATGTTCTTTCAAAAACTTTATCATTTTTAATTTTGTTAACGATATTGTTTGCAATCTCTTTTAGTTTGCCAGACTTAATTGTCTGTTTCAATACATACAAATCTTCTTTCTTTTTATTAAGGATGCTGATTTTAATTATGCTCATTGCGAAAAACAAACAAATCAGTCCAAAAATCAAAACATCATTCATATTTTATCTCTCCCTCTTTGGTCTGAAAAGCCATAGCAAGTCAACCAAGAACAGTATTATTTCTATTATAATCAAACCATAGAACACATATTCAATGCCAGAAATGTACATTGCCTTGACCACGCCATTTGCGATTCCATAAACTATTGCTGTCAAGATTGCGACCCAGCACACTACCCTTAAAGGATGTACTAATGGTTGTACCAAAACAAAAGAAAGCCACAATGATAATATACCGAACATCAATAAAGTTGCTGTTATAAAAATAGCATTTGTATCTATTATTTCACCGACAATAAATGTGTTTGCACCAACACCAGTTTCATTTTCTGTTGTACAATTTATATGATAAAGATAAGTCCCAAAAGGTTCTTGTGCCTTGTATGAATCATTCATGTAAAGTGCATAAGAAACTTCTGGCATAGCAACATCATCAAGCCAGACGCTTGTGTTGGGGAAATAAACAGTCGCAAAACATGTCGCATTGGTAATAAAAGATTGATTTGTTGTAGAATTTGTGATGATAGCCCATAGATGTATGGTGTCACCAACAACATATTGTTCTGATGTTTCAGCATAGACACTTGGTATTGCAACCATAAATCCAATTATAAATATAAACCACAACTTGTTCATGTGTTCCATCCCCCACCTTTGAAAATGTTTATCGTGCAACCTTTGTTGATTGAAACATATTGGTTTGTGCTATTGAATTTCCATATACTATTGTTCAAGAAGTTCATAATGCCATTGCCAGAAATCGTGATGTTACCATCAATCGTTTGTGTCGTTGAGAATGTGCAGTTGTCATTGCAGTTCAATGCCCAGTTGCCACTTGTATAAATGCAGGTATCAGCAGGTGGTGGTGCATAACTTATATTTACAGAACTATTTGTGTTCGTAGCAATAGTCCAATTAATTGAATCTTCAAAAACAAAATTTACACCATAAGCATTTGAATTATTCAATGGTTTATAATGTGTTCCATTCCAGCAAGTTGTGTTCCTGCTAACCATATTAATAAAAAAGTATTTTAATTGAAGAATAGGTTGCGAAAGACAATCAGCAGGAATTGTGGCGTTCATAATAGTTGTGTCATATTCTGTCTTGATACTCCAAATTGTCTTGACAAGTGTATTAAGTAAGACATTTGGGTATGTAACATTTTCTGTTATAAAAGAATCCTTATTTATACCAGATGTTGCATAACTTGTCCAATTACCATCATTAAATAATGTAGGAGTTGCCCAAGCAGAAGAATCATTTACCCATAATGTGTAATTCCCATTATATTGCAAACCACAATCTCCATTATTGACAAAAAAGGAAGTATTTCCATCTATCCCTGTTTGGTTAGAAGTATCCAAAGATTCTTGATAACAAGTAACATTAACTGAACTTACATTTGTTAATCCATCACCACACGAATATTGCCCTTTCCAAGTTTCATTAACTGATGTAATCGAATTAGGTAATGTTATTATCAAAGTATTCGTATTATTCGTGATATTTGTAGAGTTACTCCAATATAAAGTGCTTCCATTATATATGCTTACATAACCTGTCAATGTTTGTCCTACATCCGAATCAATGCAAGTTATATTAAAATTCAAATCATCATTATCGGTTGGTGCAGTAGGTGTCGTGTTAAATGCGACAAGTGTAGAAATTCTATTTATTGTAAAATTATTTACTGCTGATTTTGTTGTCAAACCTGTATCAGAACAATTTACATACCAACCATAATTTGTTCCTGCTGTAAGCCCACTCCAAGTGCAATTAACTAATGTGTTATTTGTTATTGAAGCATTCGTGCAAAGAAGTGTATTCGTTGAACTATAAAATTTATATGTCAATATCGCAGAATCATTATCATTACAAGTAGCTCGTAAAATTGTATTTGTTGGATTACCGACACTTCCATTTATAGGTGAATTTAGGGTAGGAACATTAGGTGCATAGGCATTTTTATCCAATGAAAAACCATAAGTTTGTTCTGTTGTGCCAACATAACCTTCACCAACAATTAAATAAGTGTCATTAACAAGTTCATTCGGTGTAAAGAACAATGGTGCTTCGTATGAAACTCCTAATGTAAGCCCACTATTGATTGTTGCATTTTTTACCCAACAAGTGCTGTTCCATTGGTATCCTGTATAACCATTTGCACCAGCACTGGCATTACCTGTGATTAACCACCAAGTTGAAATCATTGGGTTATACCAAACTGTTGGTTGTGCTTCGTCAGTATAAGCAGATGATGTGCAATTAACTGTTGAATTACCAAGCCATTTTGAGCCATTCCATTTCCAACCATATAACTTTTGTATTCCATAATCAGTTCCTTCAAGCAAGAATGTGTCCCCATTATAATTCCAACCTGCCCAATATTTTTCTACGGTTTGTGTAGAAATCCCTGCTTCGTAAGTTGTATTCCTAACCCATTGAGAACCGTTCCATAAATAAACATAAGTTGCAGAATTATTAGTAAACAGGAAAAAAGTGTTTCCAGAATCTGTAAATGTTGCAATGGTCGGTGAGTCTGTCCCCAAACTTGGGATACCATTTTTAACAGAACTATTTGAAACCCATTGTGTTGTATTCCAAGAATAACCAAGAACAGTATTTGTTCCACTCCAAGTTCCATTTAATTGTATCAAATGAAAAGCAGTTGGAGTTGTATTAAAAACTGACGATAAAGTATTTTTATAGCCAGAACTACCTGTAATATTCACAATTCCTGCATCGGCAGTTGAATTAATTATCCAAGTTACAGAATGGACAGAACTCATCGTTATAAAAATCATTAATCCAAAAATCAAAATCAAAAAATATTTCATTTTATTCTCACGATACTTTTAATATAAGTGCTGTTCCGTTCCAGATTATTGAAGCACCACCATTGCCAAACACGACGCCAGTATTGTTTGCAACAGAAGTTATGTTGCCAGTTGTCATGTTAAGTTGCAGTGCTGTCGTTATTATTGTTGTCGTGTTTGTAAAGCCAACAGCACTTGATTGGTATGGCAATGTTGTTGCATTATAAAATGCCGATGGATTGCTTATTGCATAATAAAGAGAATCAGCATAAGTCTTGTTCCAGGTAAATGCAGTGTATAAACTGTCTGCATAGGTTTTATTGAATGTAGCAAAAGTTGAGTTCCAATAGTTTTCTGCATTTAATTTATCATGATACAATGTATCAGCATAGGTTTTGTTCCAATTATCGCCATAATTAATTGGTGCAAACAAAGTGTCCAGCCAAGTTGTGTCTATACTATATTCAGTTGAAGCATTATTAAATTGGGTTGCATTCAAAATATCTGTAAATGTCCCATTAATTCCATCAGTTCCATTCAAGCCATTTGTTCCATTAGTCCCATTTGAACCATTAGTGCCATTAGTCCCATTTGAACCATTAGTTCCATTCAATCCATTTAATCCATTTGTTCCATCATCACCTTTGTCACCCTTTGCACCCTTTAAGTCTGGACTGACTAAATCTGTCCCATCAGAAAAGTTCAAAGTAAAAATGTTTCCATCCCAATCAAAATTAAGAATTGTAAGATTTAATCCATCCAAACCATTTGAACCATTAGTTCCGTTTGAACCATCAATCCCATTAGTTCCGTTTGTGCAACTCCCACAAGTCCCACCAGAACCATTTATGACAAAGAAAGAATCTTCACCAGTACAAATATTCAGATAAGCATTTGCCGAACCGACAGTCAAAGCGATTGCTATTCCCAACAATAATATCACCACAAAACTTTTCATCTTGCCACCCCCATTAAAATATTTTTTACAAAATCAACCACAAAAAATACTGAACCCAAAATCACTATCATGAAACCGATGTAACCGATTGGTTGCAGTTGCTGGTTAAGAATGAAAAAAGTTAGGCAGATTCCAGCAAGAATAAGGAAAATATAGTTCGCAAAATAATCTCTTTCAAAAACAAAAAGAACAATAAAAATAGAGAAAAGACATCCCAACATCCAAAACGACAAGTCTACCATAAGTTTTCCTTCTTTGATGTAACCTTTAAAGTTTTGCTAACCTTCAAGTGTTCACATTTCATTTTTCCACCTTACCAGATGCTTGTAATCGCAAGACTTCGTTCATTTCCAGTTTGGATTTTATTTCTTCTGCAATTTCTGTTTTCACACCAAAACCTGCCTTGATTCTGGATAAACTGAATGACCAACCATCATAACGAATTTTTCCGAAAAGTCTTGGATTATCAATTACTTTTCTCATTACATCATCAATCAAATGTTGTTTTTCTTTGTCTTCCATTATTTTGCTTTCTGCCTTCAATTCTTCCATAGAATAATCTTCATCAAATTTATCAAGTACATCTGATTGGAAAAATGCTTCTTTCTTCGCTTCGTATTGTGCCATCAGTTGTGCATCTGGTTTTTTGACTGCAAATTCCTTTATCTTTATTAGTTCGTTCCCAATTCTTATCACTGGATATTGTGCTGTTGGTCTGTCAAAGAAAATGTCCCTGTTAAAACTCAGAATCCTACAAATAGCAAGACCATAAGAACTGATTATTTTTTTAGTTTCAATTACAACATGAATCATAGTTCTTGCCGTTTTATCTACCATATTCAAATCTGGCACAGTTAAAATGATTGCATTTCTTTTGAATCGCATTGTCTGAAAAACTTTTGATAGGTTCTTTGAAACCTTTGTCATCGCATCCCTGCTTCCAAGACCGACACCAGTTTCATCCCATACTATCGCTTCGCATGGTTTGACTGTTTTAAGAATGTTAACATATTCTTTTCCACTAAAACAAACTTTTCTAATATCAAAAGATGGGTCAATCAGTGATGCTAAGGAAAGTGCAATTGTTGATTTACCAGAATTATGACTTACCAGACCACTTCTCAAAAAGAAGGTTGGTACATTACCTAATACAGATACATCATAAGTCTGTCTATCACCAACATATTCTATTTTACTTATGCGTTTACCATAAAATCCATTTTCATTTGCCAAAAAGTTCTTTGTTGCTAACATTATTCTTTCTTTTTCACCCTGACATTTTTTTCTGGGATTCCAATAATGGTCACGCAATTCTTTAACAGTAATTGGTTTCCCTTTATGTTTAAAAAATATATGGTCTTCTGACGCAACCACATAAGACCCATCGCCAAAAGTTATTTTGTAACAGGGTTTTATTCCAGATAGTGATACTTGTGCCATTTGATTTGTAACCTTTTTTGTTTGAAAATTATAAGAAGGAACATCAACAAATTTTGGACAGTCTTTAAGTTTTTTATATATTATCTTTTGATTTTTCCATAATTTTATTTCTGTATTTTGGTCTAAACATCCTGATTTTCCAACAATTATCGCAATAAAATTCTTGTTCTTTTTAAGCATCTGATAACGAATGTTCGCAATAAAATAAACACCTGCTCTTTTGTATAGTACAGTTGGTTCGTATGTATTAGCTATTGGCATTGTCTTCAACCTTCTTTTCTTCTTTTATCAGGTCTTGCACAACAAAGTCCTGCATCATCTGTTTTTGTTCTTCCATATCTGCTTTCTCAATCGTACCGATTGCTTCTTCAATCTCCTGCTTGAACACTTTGTCCTGCAATAATGTTGCAATTTTGGTCTTGCTAATCGGTGTCCAACTAAGTCGTGCCATTAGATTAAAAATCTCAATCAAGATTTCATCAGAATACCTCAAATAATTCAAATCAATTTTTACTTGTTGCAATCCTTGTTTTCTGTTCTTTTCTTCTTCCAATCTGAAACTTGTAATTTCTTCTGTAATTCGGTTGTTTATTTTTTCCAGATGTTCTGCAAATTCGTTGTCTTCATACTGCTTCAACCAAAGAGAAATTCCAGCAACTGAATCGTAAAGATATTTTGGGTTTGAATTAAGAAGATATGCACGATTTTTCATCGTGTCCCAAAGCAACAATCTTGTGACAATTTTTCCAAAAATCAAGTCGTCTGTTGCGACCATACTGATGTCAATTCCAGATTCAAGAAATTCACCCTTTGGGGCATATTGTTCAAAGGATTTATTTTGGAAAATTGCCATTTGTTAAGTCCTTAAAAAATGCTCACATTCTTCGCAAGATTTGACATCGCTTGTGCATTACAGGTTGGGGCAATTTTAATCGCATCTGCCATCACATTAATTATCTTGCTTACACCACCTACTGCAACATAAATTATAATTGCAAGTGCAATCACACAAATGATTCCGACAATCAGTGTCATATTTTTATTCAAGAACGACATGAACATCATTCTTTCCTGTTCAAGATTTCTGATGCTTTGTGCATATAATAATTTGAACTCACTGTCTTTTTTAACAGTTTCAATTACTTCCGATGTTGCAGTTTCTGGCATCTGAATCCAAACTGGTTTTGTTAATGTTCTTGATTTCTTGCCTTCACCTATTTTTTCCTTTTCAAGTTTAATATGCACTTTAATAAATTCATACATATTTCTTTCTGGTGTAAGGATTATTGCCATCCCATCACAACCCTTAAAATCATTGATGACATCTCTTGGTGGTGGTGGAATTTTTTGCATGATTTGTGGAATCCAATAATACTCGCCCATCTTGTATGCGTCAATCAAGTTCCATTTGATTGTACCAGAATAATTAAAACCCATCAAAATTTTAAGATGGGGCATCTTCTTCTTATTCAACATAAAATTTATTTTTTCGCCTGTCGTTAACATCTTATTTCAACTCCTCTTTTTTATTTGCTGTATAAATCAATTTGTCTATAATGTCGCATAAAAGTTTTACCATTTTCTTCCTGTTCTAGATTACCGATTTTTTCATCTTGGTCGCAATTTATCCATGATTGAACTTGGGTTATCAGAATGAATGTATTGGTGCTGTTCACTTTTATTTGGTGTGATGCTATCCAAAATTCTTCCTTCAGAAATCCCAGAATATAATTGGAAAATAACTTCACCAATTGTTTCTTCAAGTGTAAGCCATTGTTCTGGTTTTAATTCCCACTTGTCATAATTCATAAACATAATTTCAGTAAACATTCTTTTTTTCCAACAATATTTTTCATAAACCAAATCTTTTCCCATTTGGGAAATTTTTGTTTCCTTAGAAACTAATGGTGACAAGAATAATCCAATCTCATGAATCCCAGAATCATTCACAATTCTTTTATCTCTTTGAATTTCAAGAGTTACACCACCCCTTTCATCAACAACTTCAACTTCACCACGAAGTTTCTGTTTGAGTTTGATAAGCAATTCATTTGAGTTAAGAACATGGTCTGAGATAGTTAGTTGTGTTGGTTGTGAGTATGGAACAGAACCAACCATCTGCTGTTGCTGTGCCTGTTGCTGTTGCATTTGGTCTGGGGTTAAATTCAATGGGAACATCTTCAACATAGTGAATTTAGTTGCCTTCAAGGTTGCACTATTCTTCAACATAGTGAATATTCTTCAAGGCACTATTCTTCAACATAGTGAATATTCTGTCACAATTAATGTGTGAATAGTGAAGTCTAATGATGAATTATTGTCTATATGGACAATAAATAACAGTCACAATTAATGTGTGAATAGTGAAGTCTAATGATGAATTATTGTCTATATGGACAATAAATAACAGTCACAATTAATGTGTGAATAGTGAAGGGTAATACACGAAGTAAAAATTTTTCGGTTTTATTTCAATGTTGTTTTTTCTTCTGAAATCTTTATTTCATAAGATTAATATAAAAGAAAATTTGGGCAGACAAAAAGAAAAGCATAGGTATTTGAAAATGGTCATAACAGAACGAGTGGAAAGGGGGGTTTGTCCTATACAGAACAAGGGTATATCATCCAGATGACAATTTAATTTTTTAACAAAAAAGAAAACGATGTTGGAGTCATTTACCCATGCCCCAACACACCTCTTTTACCTCTAGTTGGCTTGTTCATTTTTTCACATCCTTTGTATCAACAAAAAATTTGATTGCTCTACGACAACTTGGGCATGTTGGTCTTGCCAATTTTCCATTATAATCCCATTTGTATCCGCACTGGTCACATTTAATTTTCATTTTTTCACATCCTTGCTTACAAAACAATAATAAAAACCACCAAAGTTCTTGTAGTTATCACAACATAAACAAACCTTACCTTCTATCTTAACTTCATACTGAATTATTCTGTCGTTATCTAGTAAGGCAGGATATATCCTATTATTCCTACAAAAATCTTCCTTTAACTGTATTCCAACTTCTTTATTGCCTTTCATTTTTTCACATCATTATGTATTACTATTATAGGTTTATTTCCTCTTGTCATTATCATAAATTCTGTTATACCATTTTCTATTAGGTAACCAACAAAGTCAGTATAAAAAAGATTTCTTGTTGGTTCGAGTTCTAATGTATAATCTGTTGTTTTCATGATTACCCCCATGGGATAGTAATGTTTATGTGCCTTGTTCCACTTTCCTATCAACTTTATTATTTTATTTACTTTCATGTTTCTCATCTCCTTTATATATACATTTCTAACATTAGTCTTTAAGTCTAACCAACTCGCATTTATTGTCTATATGTATATGGACAATAAATATACTTCACATCTTTTCTATCTATTATATTATGGACTCTAAATTTCCTACATAGTCTTAAATATTGGTTATAGCTGTCAAAATCATTACTATCAGGTAAATAAAGCTCAAATGCTCTCATTATTGCTCTTATTTGTGTTTGTGTTAATACTATTTTCATGTTCTCACCTTTGTCATCGCTACTATTTTGAGTAGTGCTTGTTTGTCTATTATTATTTGGTTGAGTGTGCTTGATATGTAGCTACCATCCTCCATATTGTATTCATTCCTTCCTACTATATGTATCATGTTCTTATCATACTCACATATTGAAGCTGATATGGTTGTGGTGTGTATCACATTATCTCCTACTCCTACTTTCTTTTCATATATTTTTGTTTCTTTTGTTTTCATTTTTCTCATCTCCTTTTTTACTCATATCATCATACTTTTTACTTGGTGTCTATATCTTATGTATTCGGCAAAAGCAATAATAAGTTTATCTGTTGAAAGGTTTATATCTAAATGTTCTTTTAAAACTTCTATTGCTTGTTTCGGGTTTTTTATTTTTTCCATTTTTCTCATCTCCTTTAATACTAAGACTAAGTAGATTAAGGTTTAAATACCTTTCGCCAAAAGAAGTCCAAAATAACCTTGTTTTCACACATGGGCATAAATTAGGAATATTTTATATTTATTTTTTAGTTTGCCAGTCTGTGACCTTTCTTTGATATGTTACATTCTGTTTCTTTTTTTTGTTGTCCATCATTTCACCCTTTGAACATTTTTCCAAGCACCCTTGTGTTTTTCGCAAAAATATAATTTATACTTGTATGGCTTCCCATCTTTCCCAAGTGCTTCATAGACTGTCGGACTCTTACAAAAAAGCACACGACAATGTGGTTTGTTCATAACTTACCTCGCTTACCTCGTTCATAATCATTTAAGAGAAATAATATACCAATAACTCCAACCATAATAAATATCACTCCAAACAATGAACAAAAATCTATGTTCAAGAAATAATATGGTTGAAATTTTAATAGTTCAAACGAACCATTAATCTCTTTTGCTTCAAATAAAGTATTATTCACAACAAACAAAAAACCATCCTTCGTCAATGTTGCATTATCAATCGTCAAATTATATTTTAATCCTAAATCATTCCACTTTTGTATATCACCCATCATAGTATTATAAATTTCGTTACCAGTAAAAATTATTAATCCAAAAGATACAATTACACCAAGTATTAATGGGGTTTTATCCCAAACTTTTTGAATAAAATTTTTTGGTCTTCTCATTTTTCCTCATTGATAACCTTTTTTAGTTTCTTATCAAGATTATCCAATTTCTTTAAGATTTGTTTTGTTTCTTTCCTTTCCATAACTCACCAGATTTCCCTGTCCCTTATTTTTTTTCTTAGGACTGCAAGTCTTGTCCTGCTCAATCTATCAAGCCCTAATGATTTGCATATCATATAAAATTTGAATCGCTTATCTCTTCCAAATTTTTTACAGAATGGACATTCACAATTTCTGCCTTTCATTTTTCCACCTCTTTGATTTTGGCTTCCTTATTTCCATAATAACAAATTTCAATTTTCAACCAAGTTATTAATTCATCAAATGTCTTTATTCTTGGAATTTTCCACAAAACTTCTCTCAGCGTGTCTTTGCGGGTTGCTTGTGCTATATCATAAGACTTCTCTTTGGCGTTTTCTATTGTAATTAACCAATCTTTTGGAGCACTTAATTTTTTAAATTCTTTTTCAACAATTTCTTTAAGTGTTTTCATTTATGCACCTTACCCACATTACACAAACAATTACAACCCCAAGAGACTTTCTTACAATTGAGATGTCTACGTCTTTTCTCCGAATGTGCAAACATATAAATCAAACAATTTCTACAATAAGCATAAAAGCCGATTGCTTCCTTTTTACAACACGTGTGATTGCATTTCATTTCTGCACCTCTTTGTTTGGGATTTTCATAAAAACAAACCAGTGAGTAGGTATCTTTGACATCATTAAATTACCATACAAAGGGTCCTTTCCCAAAACGTCTAATATTTCCTT
>Ga0315294_10002057_pt1 | contig 22021 bp, 21 predicted proteins | sample YL17G13_40_MG_FD_203626 | JGI IMG/M metagenome (GOLD analysis project Ga0315294, IMG submission 203626) | Sediment microbial communities from Yellowstone Lake, YNP, Wyoming, USA - YL17G13_40 | ecosystem: Environmental > Aquatic > Freshwater > Lake > Sediment | place: USA: Wyoming | collected...
CGGTAATGGCGCTGCGGAGGATGTACACGAAGAACATCATGGCCTTCCAGGCAGAAAAGGGGCAGCGTCTCTTAAACGCCACCCCTCTGATACGTGGTCGGGGCGAGTGGATTTGAACCACCGACCTCTTGGTCCCGAACCAACTATCTACTCGCCTCCATATCACGCCGAGAAGCCCAAAAAGGCCCGCGTTTCGGCCTTTCCCTGACATTATGCCATGCAAGAGAACGTTTGCAAGCGTTTTCCGAGAAACGCGAGTATTCGCATAATAACGCGGTACTGCCGAGACGGAAGCGGTAGTTTACCGCCTCGCCGTGGCCGGAACGTTATGCCAATACGTTGATGCCATGCCGCTTCCTTCGCAGGCTCGGACGGCCGCCCAAGCAGATAGTCGCCGGCGGCTTTCGACCGCGGCCCCGCCCACAGGGCTACCTTGCAACACGCGGCCGCATGCCGCGCCGGGCGCCGAGAATGTTCTCCCTGGCGGTCCGTTCCCGAGGCCGCCCAGGACCCCAGGGCGGGTGCGAAACCTTACGGGGGCCGGCGGCGCCGTTCAGGAAGTTGGGAGCCCCGGCCGTACAGGCCGTTCAGTTCGGCCTGCCACAGCATCCGGTGGTCCTCAGCCAGCCGTTCGCTCATCGGGCCGATGGACTTGGTGACGACGGCGCCGCCGTCAGGCGGGTCCTCCCACCAGAGCAGCCACGGCCGGCCACGGCGATCGCGCCGGCGCATCTTGTGGACGCGGTACAACCCCACCGGCCTTCCCGGCTGAAAATCGTTGGCCTGTTCTGAAGTCATGCTTGATCAACCTTCCCCGGCCGGGGCCGTCCTCGGCGTCCACCACGGCCCGGCCCCTCGGCTCTCATCCGCCGGATGAAGTCGCGCGCGTTGGGGACCTGAATGCGCTGCGCCTCCTGGAACTCCAAGACCGCCTCGGGCCGGAACCGCAGTCGCCGACCCCAGCGCATTGCCTCAAGTTTTCCGGTGCGCGCCCAGATCCGCACGGCCTCCGGCCTCACGCCCAGGATCTCGGCAATCGCCTCGGTCGTCAGGGTCCGCAGATCGTCCAGGTCGCTCATGTTCTGACTGTCCCGACTGCCGCACGGCGCCGGCGTCTTGGCCCCGGCCCCGGACGGCCGGCACGGCGCAAAAGTCTACCGCGGCGGGCGGTGCCGTTCAGGAGGCTGTGGCCCTTGGCCGGGGCGGCGGTTTCACCCCTGCGGCTGCCTTCTCGTGAAAAGCATCGAACCACCGCTTGCCGTGCGACGGCCAGAACTGAAGCACCTCGGCCAATTCAAGTTCTGTGCCGTAGTGGTCCAGAAACCCAGTTCGGCAATGGTGATTGCTCCCGAGAAGGTCGCAACAGCCACCGGAGTTCAGTACATCCCGCCAAAAAGTCCGCCAGTTTATAAAGGCGGGAACCACGTAGCGCATGGCGTGTATCGCGTGAACCATCTCGTGGGCCAATACGAACCGTAGCCGGTCGCACTGAGCGGCCTCGTCCTTTGTGCCAGCGTCGATGCACTTTTCCCGCCTCAGCACGGCACCGGCAAACAGAGCACCGGGGCCAGCGGGGTCGAAAGCCTCCGGCCAAAGCACTTCGCCTGCGTTGCTCCTGTAGTAGGCCATCGCCTTCTCGTGTCCTTCGCCGACTGCCTGCCTGTCGTATGCGGACTCCCAGCGGATAAACTGGCAGACCACGGGCAGCCATTCCCGAACCCTCACGGGCAACGTGCACCGAGCGTCCAGAAGGATCGCCCCGTCCGCGTCTTGAACGTTGGCCAGTGCGTCAACATCATCCGGTCGGAAAACCTTGACCGTGTCGGTTTCGATTCCGTCAATGACGTCTTGGGCAAACCGCGTATAGAAATCCAAGTCGGTGTGCATTCGGAATCGCCGCCGGTAAGTCTTCGCGGCAAACATGGGCTGCTCCTTTCGCTCTCCAGGCCCGGAGGCGGTCCTCCGTCATGTCTCACCGAACCTTCCCGCAGAACCGCGCGGGGTAACTGTCGCCCACGTCCAGGCCGATGTTCCGGCTCTTCGTCATGGTGAGGGCTATCCGGCAGCGGGGCCACTTGGTGCGCGGCGAAGGGAACAACTCGGTTCCCGGCCCGCGGCCCTTGTCCGGCCCGCGGCACAACACCACGGAGAGCAGCAAGCGATTCGATTCGTAGATGTTCAACATGCCGGCCGGTTCGCCCGTTGCAAGGTCCGCGTACATGTTCGCCTGTCGATCTATGCGGAATGGCTCGATTCCGCGGTTCAACACCCGGACGGCACTGACGCGCAACAGGTCGACGTCCTGGCGGCGGGCCTTCGCCCGTACTGCGGTTTTGCTACGTGCTTGAACTTGAGACATGGTACACCCCTTTCGACAAAACGGGCCGCGCCGGCGCGAGTTGCAATGAAAACGCCGGTTAGGCGAATTCGCTCGCGTGGCGCGGCCCAAGTCTGGTTTCGGTCTGTAGGGTTCCGACGTTTTCATTGCACCCTCATCATCGGCGATCCTGGGCTGGGGCGTCAAGAGAAATTTCGGCGGGGGCGGGAGGCGGGCCGGACCTTGAACCCCGTGGGGGTGGTGCCGGGATTGGCGGCAGGTCAGCGGCCCGTTCCGCTAGTACACCGCGCGGCCGTTCGCAATGCAAGTTTTTTCTCGCGGGATGCGCCAGGATGGGCCACACGCCGCGCGGGGCTGCGGGTGAGACCCTGCGCCAAGGGGGAAGCCTCGGCAGGAACCGGCGCCAGCCTGGCGTTGCCGGCCGCCGCTGTTGCGGTTGCTGGCGCGAGGGCGGCGGTTCACACGCGCCTTGTCGCGTCCTCGGGCAAGGTTCCGGTGCCGCCGCCGCGATGCCAAGGCGGATCGGCGTAGAGAACGCGGTACTTGCCGGTGGGGGCCTGGGCCGCATTGATCTTCCCGGCCCGCCGCACCTTCGAGTATGCCCGGTCCACCTTGCCGGTCCTATCCATGTCGGCCAGGAGCGGACCGAAACGCTTCGGATCGTCCTTGGCCGCCTGGACGACGGCCTTGGCCTTCTCGTATGTGGTCCGCTTCATGCCGACGGCCGTTGCGACCTTTGCATTGGCCCGGCCCTTCATCGGTGTGGTCAACTTGGCCACACCGCTCCGCTTCTTGCCCTTGCCCGTGATCGGGCCAGCCGCCGCCTGCCGCGCCTTCGCCGCCTTGCTTTCGATGGCCTCGATGGCCGCACCGAGGGCGATGGCCTCGGACGGCGCCAGGTCCTTGCGGCAGGTGTTCTCATCTCGTTCGGCGATGAGTAGGGACGGGGACCTGGACGGCGGCGGCGTTGCCAGGCCCCGGACCCGTCGCCTTGGCCGGCGGGGCCGACGTCGAGCGCGCCCCGCGAGATCTTCCACGGCCGCGAATCGCCTGGGCCTTGCCGCCCGTGGCCGAGTCGTCGGGCCGCGCGACGGCCAGGGCGACGGCCTTGACGATCGCGCCGCCCTCGATGCTGCGGCCGGCCCGGCCTTGGCCGTCAGGTTGGCGTTGGCCTGGACGGCGGCGGGGCCGTGAGTGCCTTGGTGCTGAAGTCGGGCGGCAGCATGACGTCGGCCCGCGTCGAGCGGCGGCGCCACGGATACCCGCCAAACGCGCCAGGATGGCGCAGGACGCGAAGCCCGATAGGCCGGTACGATGGCACCCAAAACGCCCCGATGCCCGCCACGGACCGCCGCAGGGGCCTTGCCGGGGCTATAAACGGGTGTTTTGCCTGTCCGTGCCGGTCCCTGGCCCCCAAGCACCCCGCCCGGCGCTGTTCTGGCGCCGCCGTGGCCCCCGCCACACGGACCGCCACGGCCTTGAGCCGGTCCAGGAACCCCGCAGACGGGGCGGCAAGCATTCACAATGCTTGATATGAGGCAGTCCACCGGGCCGTTTCCTGGGTGTCGGCTGAAATCGGCGCGCCAAGAAGCCCCAGGACGGCCGCGGACTGCATGGCCGAGACCTTCCCTTCACGCGGACAGGCCGCAGGAGTCACCGCGCGGTTGTCGATCCGCACGTGGCCTTGTCCGAAGGGCTGCCCGGCCCTGGCCGCGGCCCTTGCGGCGGCGCCGCCCTTGGCGTGAAGACGCGCACTTCGCCGACGTGCCGCCGCGCCGGGCGGGGCACGGCCCGCCCCAGGACGGCCGCCCGGTTTCTCGCCCGCCCGCCCCGCGGCCGACGCCGAGGGCCTGGGCCTGGACGCCCGTACTGGCACGGCCAGCCGCCGCCAAGAAGTCCGCTCGAGCGCCGCGTTGTTGCCGGCGCTCTCGTCGGCGGTTCACACGCGCCTTGCCGCGTCCTCGGGCAAGGTTCCGGTGCCGCGGCGACGGCCGCCGGCGATCCGTGCCCGGGCGCGGCCCCGCTCAGCGTTCCCGCGGATCGCGTCGGCCCGCCCGCAACCCCTCGAGGGCCGCAAAAACATGCCGCGCTATCGGCCAGCCGCCGCCAGCAAGCCCCCGCCCGCAACCCCTCGAGGGCCGCGCTGGCCACCACGCCGGCCGCCGGCGATCCCTGCCCGGGCGCGGGCCCGCTCAGCCGGTCAGAGCCGGCGTTCTCGTGGATCGCGTCAGCGTGGCAAGGATGGTCCCCGGCGAGTCTCTCACGGGCCCGGCCGGCCGCCGCAGCGGCGCGATCTGCCGTCTCACGCCGCGTGCCGCAGGCGGCGCGTACACCCCACAGGCAGGGCCCCGTTGTCCGCCTGGCCACAAGGTCCGGGCCGTGCCGATCCTGACACGGCGCCGCCGTCCCCAGGAAGGCCCCGCCCGCAGCGCCGTCAGGGTTCCCCGGCCGTGCCGCGCCGGCGGCCGGCCGATTCGATGCCCCGAGGCTACGGCTGCGGCGGCCTCATCGTGGCACGCTGTTCAAGAGGGGGCGTCGGGTCAAAAAGGGGAAAGGCTGCCTGGGGACCTGCCAGCGGCGCGGGTCAAGAACTTTCAGACCTGGCCTTCCTCTAGGACGACCGGGGCCTTGCCGCGGATGTCGATCAAAATCTTCTCGATGTTTTTCAGGCTTTGCGTTTGCGTGCGGCGATCCGTTGCGGCCGGGTCCGCGGCGCCGCCGGGGGCCGTGCCGGGCGCCCAGTGGAGGAACCGGGATTCCAGGGCCCGCCAATCGCCGCGGGCGCGGGCGGCGGCCTCGATCTCGGGCGGGCCACCTCCGGCCATCCGGCGGCCGGTCTCGGCCTCGGATTCCTCGCGCTGGCGGTTCATGCCTGCGACGATCTCGATCTGGTGGGTCTGTTGGATCTCCTCGATCTGGCTCAAGCCCCCCTCGGCCTTCTCAATGGCGGCGGCGTAGAAGAGGTCGATGTCGTGGAGTTCCTTCTCGCGGGCATCGTGCATCAGGTCAAAGAGGCGGTTGGCGATCTCGGCTCTCTGGGCCGCCGTCGCGCCCTCGCGGCGTGCGATTGCTTCCGCCCGGTCGGCCGCCTCTTTTTGCGCCTTGTCATCCTTAGCGGCAGCGTCCACCCTCGCGGCCTCCATGCGCTTCGCATCGTCCTCTATCCGCAGTTGCTGGCGTTGGCGCTGGCCCCAGTCGGCGACCTGCGCTTCAGCGGTTGCGATTCTGGGGTCCCATCGGTTCCAGCCTGCCCGCTGTGCCTCGTCCCTCAGGCGTTGTTGTTCGGTGCGGACCTTCTCGCGGACCCCGGCCAATTGCTTGTCAAGTTCAGACATTCCGATAAGCGAGATTTCAAACTTCCATTTTTGGCGCTCTCGGCCCAAGACGGCCACGCCTTGCGCGAATTTTCCAAGTTCGTCGCTCTGCTTCTTGACTCGCTCGATCTCGCGGGTGAATCCGCCGATCTCATCCACCAGGGCGCCGACGGCTACGACGGTGGCGCCGAGGCCGCCCGGCAATTGCTCCAGGGCGGTATAAAAAGCCTCAGCGTCACCGCGGGCAGCAGCGAAGCCCGCCCGGACCACGTCGCTGGCGGCATGCAGACCGAGACTCCATCCGCCTAAACGAAGGCCCGTGCGGATCAGGTTCGCCGTGGACTTGTCGAGAACGGCGCTGGCTTCGTCCCTCGCTTTTATGCAAATCTCGATGTTTCGTTGGCTCATGGCAGTTCCTCAGGCGCCCCGTCCTCGGCGGCAGGATCAGGGACTCGATCGTGGTCGAGAAAACAGAAAACGATCCCGGCGCGATTGGACCGTTCCCGCAGTCGGCCGAGCGCTGCCCTGTCTGCGAAAAAGCAGGCCCAGTCCACACCCAGCGCCGTCAATAATGTCTGGAACTTTTTGACCTCGGCGTCAGTCATCGACCGAACGTCGAGCGCGGCCAGGTATCGACGCCAGAGCGGGCGGGCCTGGAGCATTGCCATCGCGTCGGCTCGACAAATTGCCATGCTGCTTGCCTCGGATCGGGCGGTCTGCGGCGCCGGCCAAGGAACCGGCGCCGCCAGACCCGCCCTCGGTGGCCTCGCGGTGGTCCGCCTCGGACGCCGCGCGGGTTTCCGTTGTCTACCTGTCTCGCGGGCGGTGCGCGGCAGCGACGGCAAGGAGCCGCCGTCGCTGCCGGCTATTTCGCACACGCCCTGGGGCGGTCCGCGGCGACGGCGGCGGCTGGGACGCCGCCATCACCGGCAAACCGGACACGCCCGGACCCGGATGCCGCTGGCCGGTGAGCATGCCGACTGGCGGCGAACCGGACGGACTCAAAGATCAAACCGCGATATGGTCGCGGTTCACAAAACCCAGGTCAAGGCGCGCTCAACAGCCCGCTCGGATTCGCGCCGGGATCGCCAACCCAGTCCACCGCCAGGATGCTCTTGACGCGGCCGGCCGGGGGAAGGCTCTGGTTGCTGGCGTCGCGCCGCTCATGGAAAGGCGCGCGCTCAAACACAATCGAGAGACCCGCAATCTCAGGATCGTCCTCGGCCAGATCCAGCAGAAACGTCTTGAGGTGTCCGCGCGGGCTGGAGTCGGCGTATCGGCCGAAGTGCATGTCCGCCCGGCAGCGGTCCCCGTCCACGTGGGCATTCTTCACCCGGCCAAGCATGACCATCAGGGGATCGTCGCCCGCCGAGAAAAGGCCGCCGGCGTCGGCATGCGACAGGCGCGATTTCACGCCCTTGCGGGCGGTGTTGATAGCCTCAGCGACCTGGCGGACCATGACGTCGTCCACATCGAAGCCGTGCCCGATGGCCGGGCCGCAGGTAATCACGGACAAGCCCTCGATGGTGCCGCGGTCGCGGTCTATCTTCAGGGCCCGTTCGTCGCCCGGAAACGGCTTTTGCCGGAGACAGACGATCCGCCCGGCGCCCAGGCGGTCGACCTGTTGCGGCGCCGGCAACAGGGCCCGTGAGAGCAGCACCGGCTTTACCCCATGATCCGCCAGCCATTGCCAGGCCGTTTCGGCCATCCAGTGCGCGGCAGAGAACAGAAGGGCCTGCGGGATCGGCAGAGCAGACGGGCGGGCCTGGCGTTTGAGTTTGCCCCACACGATCCGAACGGAACCAGGGACATCGACGCGGCCGAAGATCCGGCCACCGTCCGTGCCGTGAAAACTGGCCGGGTCGAAAGCATCGGGCCACCGCAATTCGGCGACATGACGATCAAGGCTGGCCATGCGTTGTCCCTGCATCCACAAACCCGCGAGCGGCGCGGCTGCGGCCATGAACCACAGCCGCGCCTGGCCCTGGGCCTCGCCGGCGGAGGACCGGCGACTCGCACGAGATCCACTGGCCGCTTGCAGCGGCCAGATGTCATGCGCTACGCGCCGTTGGAACGGACGGCAGCCCGAGGATCGCCCTGGGCAACGCCGAAGTCGAAATATGCGCGCCAGCAACGACCCAAGACATTGGGACTCGGGGCGACCTCTTCAACGGTGGGTGTGTCGATTCCGTTCAGGTACGCCACGAGGAACGCCGCCACGTCGGCCGGGTCGGCGAACAGCCACCAGTAGGCGCTGGAGGCCGAGGCGTGGAACGTCGTGTTGCCCAGGTACGGCGAGCAGTGCGGGGTATAGAGGCCCCGGTATCTGTTCGTGACGTTCGCCGTGATAACGGCGAGCATGAACAGGTCGTCCGCGGTGCCCTTGAGGGCGGGCGGCACCAGGATCAGCGACGGCTGGATCAAGACCGGGTTTTTTCCTGCCGTGTCGTCGGTCTGTTCAAGCATTTTCCGGACGGCCGCACCCAAGCCCGCCGCGCCGAGGGCCGAGCCGAGGCCGGTGCACAGGTTCTTGTGGTCGGCGTGGAAAAAGTCGGCGATGTTGTCCATGATGAGTTTCATGCCCGCCTTTTCGCGGGTCATGGATGCGCCGCGGCCGAACCGGCGGGGGATCGCCAGGAACGCGCCCAGGTCGTCGTTGATCACCATCGTGCGGTCAATGGTGAACATCTTGCCATACGTATCGGCCTGGTAATGCTGGTGCTCCTCACCGAGCGTGCCATGATGGAGTTCGCCGCCGGGGGCGACCAGGTCGAACGTCTCATCGCCGGTCATCCGGTACTCGGTGTATTCGCGGAAGTTGTTAACGGTTCGCTTGCCGAAGAAGATCGGCACGAGAGCGGGGAGGCTCTGGTAGCCTTCCAGCAGGCTCTTGGAGGCCGCATCGCCCAGGATGCCCGGCAGGCTGACCGTGGAGAAGCCGGCCGAGAGCCAGTCATTTCCGTCCTCGCCAAGCAACGGCGAAGGCCGCCCTTCCATGCGGCAAGCCGCGTCGATCAGGCCCTTCAAGCCCATGCGGCGGCGCGGGTAGGCGCGCTCCATCACGTCGGCGCCGTACTGCTTCTCCAGGAACGTCTCGGACATATGGCCGAGACAAGCCGCCGCGGCGATCACGCGCCGGTCCATCAACAGGTCACTTTGAGGCATGGACATTTCTCCTGAAAGTCGTCGTTCCAGTTCACGCCGCAGGATTCTTGCCTCGGTCGAACGGCGGCCAAAGGCCGCCTCAGTATCAAGCAAGGACCGCTTCAGATCGGCGTCCGTCATGTCTGTCAGTAGCATGGCCTGGATCCTACCTACCTCGTGCCGCCGGTGTTGTCAGTGCCCGCCCGCTGCCCGCGCCGGGCCACGGGGAAACCGCTCTGGCGGGGACAAACCTCGGCCGGATTTTTTTTGGCTGGACGCTGGCTGCCCGTTTTCAGGGCCATGACGGTCGGCAACACCCGTTCCTCGTGGTACAGGAATTTCGGTTCTCTGGGCCTTCGGTTTGCGACTTCGATGAAGCAGTGTGGATCGTCACGCCTTAAATGTGCCAGCCGTTTTTTCAAGGCACCGTGCGGAACGTGATGGTTCGCGGCGAGGGTCGTATCGCTCGCCAACAGGCCGGCCTCAAAGTTGAGGTCCGCCGGCGGATCGGCGGTGCGCTGCGGTGCCATGGCTGCCAACGTCGCACGGACCTGGGCGACGGCGGCGAGAAGGTCGGTGGCTTTGAGGATGCTCTCGGCGGCCTGCTGGATCGCCCGCAGAAGTTCGGCGGGCGTCGGCGCGCCAGGCGTCGGCGCGCCAGTCTCGGCGGATCGCGGTACTGGCGGTTGCGGCCGGCCACCATCAGCCCCGGCCGGCGGCGGCGCGCCAGGCTCGGCGGGCCGAGGCGGCGGTGGCTGGTCAGGATCGGACTCGGCCGCAGCCCCGCACCCAGGACCGTCACCCGCCACAGCCCCGCGGCCAGCACCATCCCCAGGCCCGGAACGGGGACGCGGCGCCGCCGGCACCGTCGCCGTGACCGATGCCCGGCGCGGCAGATTGCCCTTGTCAGGGTGCCGAAGTTTGCGGGTCACCTTCGCCTCGATCTCGCGGACGCGGGCGGGCGTGATCCGAAACACGCGGGCCACTTCGTCTGCCGTGAGCGTCTGCCCGTCGCCCTGGCCGCGCAGGAGTTTGACGATCTCGCGTTCACGGTGCGGGAGCGTTTCCAGAATGCGGTCAAGGGCGATGGCCGTCGGCGGCTCGGCCGTCGCGTCGGCAGGGATGGCGGGGCCGTCCCTGCCGGCAACCCCGCGGCCAGCGCCGTCCGCGTCTACAGCCCGGCGTCCAGGATCGTCCCCGGCCGCACCCCGGCGGCCAGGGCCGGCCCCGGTCGCGGCCCGGCGGCGTGAGTGAGGCGCCGCCGGCGTCATAGCCTTGGGCCGCCGCGGTGTCATATCGTCGCTCATCGTTACTTTCTCCGCCCGCTTTGGGATTGTGACCCGCGGGAGCGACCGCCCCGCCGTGCCCGCTCCGCAGTCTGCCCTCGAGGGCCACGCGGATCACGGCCGCCTCGACCTCCAGGGGAGCGTGGCGCCGGCGTCGGCTCGACCCGCCACGCCGCACGCTCGGCAGCGGTCCAAAGTGGATCGCGGTGTGAGGCCGGGGTCGGGGCGGTGGGGGTGGGGGTCATGGGGCCTCCGCGGCGAACGAATTGCACGCGGTCAATATCTCGGCCAGGAGCAGCCGTTCAATTTCGTCGCGCGTCAGGCCGACGAGACGCGGAGCGAGGATGCGCGGCAGGCTCAAAAAGGTCTCCTTGACGGCGAGAATCTGACGGACGCGGCGGGCCTGACAGGCGGCCGTGTCGTGCAGCGAACCGTCGCGGCGCTGGTATTCCTGGGTAAGCAGGCGGGTCCTCGCAATGATCTGGAGAAGTTCGGCCTTCCACCGGGCGGAGATCGGCGTTTCCGTCATATCGGCTTCGCGCACAGCACGCTCGGCGTTCGCCAACCGATCATGCAGGGCGGCAGCGGGATCGGGCGAAAGCGCGACAAGCACCCACTCGCGCACACGATCAACGGGCCAAGGCGGCGGGCCGAACGGCCAGTCGGCCCGGCCGGTCCACTTGCGGGCGGCGGCCTCGCTCCGGCCGAGAGCGGCAGCGAGTGCCCGAATACTCGGGGCGACGGCGGGGGCGGCTGATGTGCGGCGACTCCGGCGTTTCTGGCGCTTTCGCAAAGCCTTCCTTCTTGTGGAATCCTTGAGTGACATCGTATCTCCTCAATAAGTCAATACCTGCGCACCCGCGTACCCGCGCACCCTAAAAAAGCAAACGAGGATTTTCGTGAACGTCGGGCGTCTTTCGACCCGCCTGGGGTCCCCCCTCTGGAAGGACCCATAGCAAGGCTGCCGCCCTGGCAGGTGGGGCGATCCAAGTAGCGCGATGTAACTGGCCGCGCTGAGTGAGGCAACAAGAAACCGTAAGCCCTGGAAGAACAGGCACTTGCGGTTGTGCCTGGGTGTATCACGCAGGGCCGCGCCATTGCGGAAGCCGCAGGCGCGATGCCCATGCGGACCCGCTGGGGCGCGAAGCGGTCCCCGTCCTCGGTAGGCAGGCCCCCGACCCCGGTGAACGCGACGTCTTGGACGCGGGCCAGGGCCTCAATCAGCAGCCGGCACCGCCCCGCACGCCGCGAGAAGTCCGCGGGCCGGCCCGCGCCGCCGGTTGCCAGCATCCCACACAGGCGTCGGCCGTGATCGTCCTCGGCCGCCGCTCCACAGCAGGGGCGCCGGACACCATGAAAAATCAGGGTCGGTCGGGTTTGGCAGCGGTCGCTCATCGGTCTGCTGCCTTCCCCGCCCCCTGGCCTTGGGCAAGGTCGTCCAGGAACTCGGCCAGGTCCTCGGGCCGCACGCGCAACCGGCCGCAGACCTTCAAGACCCGGAGGCCCTGACGTTCCAGGCGCCGGAGAACCTGATCCTCGCGGCCCCGCAGCCGCAGGGCATCGCGGACCTCGCCCGGCGTCAACAGCGTCGGCCAGGGCGGGGCCGTCATGGTGGCCGTCGCGTTCTCGGGCAGGCGTGCGGAAGGCTGGATCACGGTTGAACCTCCAGCGCCGCCAGCAGCGGCGCCTCAGCCAAGCGGCGGTACGCCTCTTCGGCCTCGGCAAACTCGAACCTGAATTGCCGGCTCACGGCCTCCGTGAACGTGCGGCGGAAGCGCCGGCAGCCGCGGGCCTGAACTCTCACGCGCTTATATAGATTTCTATAGGCAAGCCGGAAATCGGCGGGCGTCTCACACAGGAAGGCACCGGGCGGATCGCCGCAGGTCGTGCCGATGGGCAGGCCCTCAAGCCGCAGACTGGACAGGGCGTCCCGGACGCCCCGTTCCGTTGCCCCCGGCAGGCCCAGCGCGGTCAGGTCCTCGGCGATCTTCCAGATTTTGCGGGCGGCCACCGCCCCGCGGCAGTGCGCCATGAGATAGCCGAGAACCGCGTCTTGAAATCGAATCATGCTGGCACCCCCGTCCGCGCGGCAACCGGCTCGGGGCGGCCCGCCTTGATGGTGGCCAGGCAGTCGAGGCGCAGAAACGCCCCGCGGTCGGACGTTCTCGCGGGGCGGCCTTGCAGACTCAGTGCCGCCACGGCCTCCCGCACGTCGCCCGGCGCGGCGGCGACGCCGAGGGCTTGAAGGTCGCGGGCGATCCGGGCCTCGGACCGGGCCGCGGCCGCGCCAGCACAGTGCTTGCACAAGTAGCCGAGCACCAGCAGATTCAGGAGATCGCGCGTCATGGGTTCACCCCGCGGCCGTCGCGGCCGGCACGGGCCAGGTCGTGGCCGCATGCAAGTCCGCGGCGTGCGCGTCGGCCCAGGCGGCCTGAACCTGCCACAAGGCCAAGCCCTCATCCCCCGGATCGGGCCTGGGCGTCCGGGCCAAACTTCCCCGCGCGAAGTCCAGGTCGCGGAGAACGTGCCCCAATGAAGTCCGCTGCTGACCCGGCGGAAACCGAACGGCGGACTGATAGGACAGGAGAAGTTCTTTCACGGCCGCGCGGGCCAGGTTCGGAGGGTCCCAGGCCGCGGCCGTTCGGTCGGCGTCCAAAATCTTCCGGGCGATCATGGGGTCCGTAGCACCCGCCGCCCGGGCCTCGACGACGGCCTGGAAAAAGAGGGGTATTTCCTTCGCGCTCAGCGGCTTGCCGCGGACCTCGGCAAACAAGGCCAGAAGGGCGGCGTCTCCTGCCGCCTGGCCGTTGCCGTTGTCATCTTGGACCGCGAGAGAAGAAGAGGGCGGACCTTTTTCTCCTTGTTCTTGCGCGTCTTGGTTTTGTTGGTCTTCTTGGTGTCTGCCACCCGTGGCAGTAGCGTTGGCAGTAGCCCTGGCAGTAGCGCTACTGCCAGCCCCGGCAGTAGTCGGCACATCTACTTGGCCGGTAGTGCCAGGCCCGGCAGTAGTGGACCCGACCGCCTGGGCGGTACTGCCTGACTTGGCAGTAGCGACATCGGCCGGGATTGGGGGCGGCGGCCAGACGATCCAACGCAAGGTCGTTTGCCGCCCGCGGGTCTCTTGCCCATAGAGGCCCTTTGTGGCCAGCGTTCTCAAAGAGCGGGCGACGTGAGCACAATCCCGGGCCACCTTCCCATCGGGGCTAACTGAATACATACCTGCCACGTCTGCAATTTGGCTGAGGCTCGCCCAGTTTCGGGGCTTGCCCCAGCCCAAGGTCAAATCTCCGAGGGCGAGGTAGACCCCGAGGACCTCCCGCGAAAGATCCTTCCGCCTGAGAACCGCGGCCAGGTGGTCATGCTCAAGGCGCCAGAATGGGGTTCCGCGTTGGCCGTCCGGGCAAAGCGGTGGATGGTGCGTTTTGCGCTTGACACGGCGCCGGGAGGCAGGTATTGTGATTCCTGTCTTGCCGTTTTCCTTCCCGCGCCGCCCGCCCCCCGGGCGGCCTTTTTTGCGCGCGTTCATGGCGAGCCCTCCTCACGCTGGCCGCAGTTAGATACCGGCCTTGGAGAGTTCGCGGTCGGCGCGACGGCGGGCCCGTGTGCCGGCTGCCGGCGTTCGGGAAGGCGCCGGGCTCGTGGCGGCACACAACGGATCGGCGGCCGAGAGGGCGGCAAAGAACCGCTTCAAGGCGGCCTCGGACGTGCAGCACGTTCCCCCGATCTTCACGCCTTCAAGCCGTATGCCGCGGATGCCCTGCTGCATCCATCGAAAAACTGTAGATACGTGAATCTTTCGGCCGCGGCGGCGGCGGGGTAGCCAGGACAATTTTGAAACCTGGACAAGGGGAATGGGGGGTTCAACGGCGGGGTCGAAAGGCATGAGCGATCTCCGGCATGCAGCCAGATTCCGGCGCTCACCGCGCGGTGAGCGTCCTGGCCTCATGCCGAGACCACCTGAAGGACTGCCGGACGGATGCCTTGGCGTCCTCACCCTCGCCAGCGACGAACGGTAAACCAGATCCGAGGGCTACAACCGTTCGCTTCTACCAGGCCTCAGCAACCGCCCGCCTTCCCGCCGGTAGAGGAAACCCGACGGCGGTTACTACGTGCCCAATCATCGCATACACCTTGCTGGTGATGACTGTAGGCAATGCTCCGCAATGTGTCAACAGAAAAAACAAGTTTTCTGGTGGGGGGGCACTTTGCCCGCTTCGGGCCGGTCTCTCACCCCACTTCCGCCGCCACGCGGGCGGCAACCTCAAGGTCGCGCTCGGCGTAGATCTCCGTGACGCCGACGCTGTGGTGGCCAAGCAGGACCCGGGCCGCCTCCAGGCCGTACTGCCGGCGGATGGCCGTGGCGAAGGTGTGCCGCACCTGGTGTGGATGCCAGGCCGGGATCAGGGCGGCGCCGACCTTCTCGGGGTCCGTGACACCGCGGGCGGCCAGGTCCGCGGCGATCCGCACGTTTGCCTGCTCGATGCCACGTGCCACGGCCCGTCGATACGACCCCGGCGAGTAGTGTTCGCCGAGTGGCCGGCCGCCCCGGCGCTGATCTGTGCGGCGGCGGCGGGCCCGGGCGGATGGCGTCATGGCGGATCGGCGGGCCTCGCGCCGGGCGGCGTTGCGGCCGGCCTCGCCCTCTCGCGGCGAGAACAGGTACGCCTCAAGGTCCGGCTTCAGCCAGGGACGGATCACCGCCTGGGCCCGCGGCCCCAGGTCGATGAGCCGGTCATGGCCGTGGTGCTCGGTCTTGTGCGATGCGGGGCGGTACTGCCAGACCGTGGGGCCGGTCATATTCAGGTCCCTCGCGCGGATGATCACGACCTCGCCGCTGCGCATGCCCGTGAGGACCTGAAGTTCCACCATCGCGGCGACAGCGGGCGGCAGGAAGGGCAGGGTCTTGCGTACCCAGGTTTCGGCCACAGGGCGGATCGGGTCGGCCTCTCGGGCCTCGGATCGGCCCTTGCGGAGTCCGGGCACCGCCTGGAGACCCTGATAGATACTTGGCGGGATCAGGCCCTCGCCGACGGCCCACTTGAACGCCCGGCGGATTCGGTCGATGTACCCATTGATCGTCCGGCGGGCCAGGCCGGCCGTCGCCGTCGCTTCGCGGCCGACGTCCAACATGCTCTGCCGAATCGCCTTCAGGGCCAGGGGTCCGAAGGCCGCGGCGGGCGTGTCGCCGTACAGAGTCCTCAAGTGCCGCAGCGCGACCTTGATGCAGGTCAGTTCGCTGGTGGGCCGGTCGTCCTTGACGTAGTAGCCGCAGGCCCAGCGCCAGTACGCGGCGATCAGTTCGGTCACGCAGAAGTCGGGCGCCGGGCCGGCGGGGGGCGGTGCTCTCCCGCCCGCGGCCATGAACTCGGCCACGGTCCGATTGTACGCCTGGCGGCTGGCGGCCGTGCGGTGCTTGCCCAGGTAGATCGTGCGGCCACCAACCGTGACGACGGCTTGGCCGCTGGGCTTGTGCAAGCGGTATGCGGGGACGTGGATGCTGTTCATGGCGCGGCTCCTTTCGGCCGGGAAAACGGTAATTACCGTTTTCCTCGGGCCTTTCTGGGCCGCGCCCCGCGACGCGCGGGGGTACGCAACTCTAGCGTTCGGCGTGATTTATAGGTGGTCGGGGCGAGTGGATTTGAACCACCGACCTCTTGGTCCCGAACCAAGCGCTCTAATCCAAGCTGAGCTACGCCCCGATATTCCGTTGCGCCGAATCCCGGCGACCTGTCGCCCGAGGCGGCCGCCTTAATCCAAGCCGGCTACGCCCCGATATTTCCTTCCAGCGAACCGTCCGACCTGTCGCCCGAGGCGACCGCCTTAATCCAAGCCGGCTACGCCCCGATACTCAATTGTGACCGGCTGCCGCGGGTCGCAAGAACACAGATTATAGCCGGCCTGGGGATGGAATCAACTGCTTTTTGCGCGTGCCTTGCCGGCGGGTGTGGCCGCATTACGTTTAGCCTCGGCCTACTTCTGCGGGGCGCATTCCTTCGTCGACACGTTGTCGAAGTAGAACGTCCCCGGGGGCCAGTAGGCGTAGATCTTGAGTTTGACGTACTGGATGGGCGACGGCGTGTCCTTCGGGATCTCGCAGATGCGGACGTTGGATTCCCAGTCCTTGCCCGCCGTCGCGCACCTCAGGGCCAGGTACGCATCGTAGACCACGCGGTCCTCGCCGGCCACCTTGGCCCAGCCGCGGATAAAGAGTTTCGGGAAGAAGAAATCGTCGCTCTTACCCTTGTAACTGATGCTGATCTTGTACGATTTGCCGGGCACAACGGGGATGGGGTCGCTGTCGAACGCCACGCCGTAGATGCCGGCGACGGTGTCGTACTTGGCGCCCGAGGTGGGCGTGGCGGCGGGGGCCTGGTCGGCGCTTGCGCCGGCCTTGTACTTCTTCTGCCACTCGACCCACTGGTCGTGGTACACGTCGGTGACGATCTTGAGGCCCTTGCCGGCCTGTCCCTCGGCGGGCCAGAAGGTCGTCAGGCCGTCGATGCGCTGCCAGTGGTCGGGGCTCCGCTCGCCGGTCTCGAAGCCGCCGTTCTTCACCCGTTCCGGCCCCACGGTGGGCACCTTGGCGTCGGCCTCGGGCGTGGCCTCCGGGACGGGCTTTTTCTTGCGCCCGGTGAGTTCCAGCAGGATGTCGTCCTGCAGGGGGTTGACGAGTTGCTTCTCGGCCGCGCGGCAGGTCTTGCTGAGGGTGCACTTCTCGGCGCTGGCCGCCACGTCCATGCCGCGCACATCCATCGCCAGGCCCGCGCCTTCGGGCTGGACGCTGCCCCAGAGGGCGTAGCGTGCGGCAAAGCGTTCCTTGAGGAGTTTGGCCACGTCGGCGGGCGGGGTCTGGAGCGTGGGCGACGCGGCCCCGGCCATAACCTCGTTGAAACTCAACGGGTCGATGACCACCAGGCCCAGGCGCCTGGCCCGCAGGCGGAGGCTGTCGGCGAAGTTCCGCCCGGCCGCGCTGCCGTCGGGCGATGTGAACGGAAAGATGACCACGACGGCCTCATCGGCCGCGGCGTCGGCGGTCTTGACCTCGGCGGCCTGCGCGGCGGCCGCAAACGCGACCGCCAGAACCGCGGAGAGACAGGCGGCCGGCCCCGGCGTCCATCGCATGGCGGACCTCCGGTCAGTCTTTGCCCTTCCTGCGGAGTTCCAGGGCCGCGTCGCGCAGGCGCTTCACCATGTCCTGCCTGGGGAACGTGGCCGCCTGGAAACAGGCGGCGTCGATCTGCTGCCAGTTCGTCACCACCTGGACCGAGTCGGGCAGGGCGGCGATCTCGGCGGCCAGTTCCTCGAACTTCTTCGGCTCGTCCTCCGACCAGTCGGGCTGCACGATGAGGATCGGCCGCACGCCGTTGTCGGCGTACACCTTGGCGTCGGACATCTTGTCGCCGATGCCCACCAGGACGTTCGGGAACGTCTTCTTCATGGCGGCCAGGCGGCCCGTCTTGTACGGCCCGCTGCCCGAAATGAGCGTGCCCATGGTGCTCGTCAGGACGGGCCCCGCCGGGAAGCCGTTCTCCACCAGCCATCGCTTGCTGGATGGGGCGAGGAAGTCCGGCCGGTGCGTCAGGTACACCACCGTGTGGTCCTTGGCCAGGCGCCCCAGGACGACGGCGGCCCCCGGCATCGGCTTGGCTATGCCTGCCAGGACGCTGAAGAACCCCGACGCCACGACTGTCCTGTCGAGGTCCGTGATGACGATTTGGGTGTCCTTGGCGCGGGCGGCGACGAAGATCTCGACCTCGCCCACGGGTTCCGCCATCGGGTCGTCCGGGTGCAGCCGCGCGCGGATGCGGTAGTCGGCGGGTTTCTCGGGGACCTTCCACTTCAGGGCGGCCTTGCCTGCGGCGTCGGTCCGCACCTCGCCCAGGAGGGCCTCGCCCAGGGTGAACTGGATGCGCTTGTCCTGGAGGCCCTCCTGCTTGATGCCGGAGCCGATGCCGGCCTCCAGGGTCGTCTCCTGCCCGGCCTCGGCCAGGACGTCGGAGGCCCGCAGGGCGGGGAACACCCGCCGCCCGGCCTGGTCGACCGCATCCGTAAGCGCGCCAGGCGTGCCGCCCGCGCCCGCCAGCAGGACGGCCGCGCACGCCAGGCCCGCCAGGAGTGCACAGCGCCTCATCATGGCCTGTCAGGCTACGCTCCGTTGGGGCGCCGGTCAAGTTCTGATTTCTCGCTCTTGACGCTTCCGGCCGGGCGGCGTAGAGTACCGCGCCTTCCCCGGCCCGGCCTGAAAGGGGTGTGCCCGCAGTGGTCAGGATCCGCAAAGCGCCGCAGCCCGACCTGGTGGACCTGCACGTGCATTCGAGCGCCAGCGACGGGTCGCTCTCGCCGCGCGACCTCGTGCGCCACGCCAGGGAGGTGGGCCTGAAGGCCATCGCCCTGACGGACCACGACACGGTGGCGGGCGTGGCGGAAGCGCTGGCGGCCGGCCGCGACGCCGGCCTGGAGGTCATTGGGGGCGTCGAGATCTCGGCCGAGATGGAGGGCGGCGCCTGCCACATCCTCGGCTACTTCGCGGACCCGGAGGACCGCAGGCTCGGCCGCGTGCTGGACGAGATCCGCCTGGGCCGCGACCGCCGCAACCGCCGCATCCTCCAGCGCCTCAGGGAACTGGGCTGCCCGCTGGCGAGGGATGAGTTGGCCGCCCGGGTCGAGGACGGCGTCCTGACGCGGGCCCACTTTGCCGCCGCAATGATCGTAAAAGGATATGTCAAATCGTGGGACGAGGCGTTCGAGCGGTACCTGGGCCGCGGTAAGCCGGCCTACGTGTCGCGGCCGCACCTGCTGCCGGCCGAGGCCATCCGCGTCATCCACGGGGCGGGCGGCCTGGCCGTGCTGGCCCATCCGCGGCAACTCAACCTTACCTCGGCCGGGACCGAGAAGTACATCGAGGGCCTCGCCGCCGCAGGCCTCGACGGCGTCGAGACCGTCAGCCCCGACCACACGGCCAACCTGGCGCGCCGGTACCGCGCGGCCGCCCGGCGGCTGGGCCTCGTGGAGACCGGCGGCTCCGACTGGCACGGCTACCCCGCCGGGCCGGTGGGCGCCAAGGGCCGCCACGCCAGGGTTCATTTGGGCGTCGGGCGTGGCAGCATGGCCGTCCACTACGTGCTGGTGGAGGCCATGAAGGCCCGGCTGGCCGCGCGCCGGAAATGACGTGCCTCGACCTGTTGAGCCCCCGCTGCATACACCGGGGGCAGGTGAGGGGCGGGTTGCACCTGCGTCCCTTCGGCCCCCGGTGTATTCACCGGGGGCTAAAAAGGCGACGCGCTTGCCGCGCGAGGTGCTACTGGTATTTCGCCCCCATCCCGTCGAGGATCTTCTTCAGGCACCGGGCGGCCTTCCTGAAGAGGTCCGGCCCGCTGAAGCCCTGGAACTGCCCGGCGACCGCCAGGTGCGGCTCGAGCGAGAGGAACCCATCGTACTTGCGGTCGATGATGGCGTCGCGCAGGATGGCCTCGAGACTTCCGTCGCCTTCGCCGGGGGGCACCACCTTGCCGCCCGCCAGGAGCGCATCCTTGATGTGGAAGTACACCACGCGGTCCTTCAGGACCTGCCAGGCCTCGGCCGGGCGCACGCCCGCCTGGACGAAGTTCGCCGGGTCGAAGATGAGGTCCAGCCCGGGGACGCTCTCGGCGATGTCGGCGCAGGCGTCGGTCTTCTCGCCGTAGATGTCCTTCTCGTTCTCGTGGAGGAGTCTGACCCTGCGGCCCTGGGCCATCTGGACCTGCTCGGCGAGGCGGCGGATGACCTCGTCGCGGTGGTCGGCGATGCGGCCGCCCTGCGGCGGATAGTAACTGAAGAGGCGGATGTACGGGGCGCCGAAAAACTCCGCCGCATCCAGGGCGATCTTGAACCGCTCCACGTGGGCCGCCCGGGGCTCGTCGATGCGCACCTTGCCGATGGGCGACCCGATGGCCGAGACGCCGATGCCCGCATCGCCCAGGCGATTGCGGACGTCGCGCCGCTCTTGGGCCGTGAAGTCCAGGACGTTCTTGTCCCACACGCCCCGGAGTTCCAGGAACCGGATGCGCTCGGAGGCCAGCGTCGTGACCTGGAGTTCCAGGTCCGGGCCGATCTCGTCGGCAAACCCGCTCAATCGAACCATGAAGGTCTCCTGACGCTTGCTCTTGTGCCGGGCGGCGAGGCAGCGGCGGGCAGGCCCGCCGGCTACAGGCTGCTGTGACGTTGCCCCTTGGCCCTCGCCCCTCGGCCCTGGCTACGCCGCTGCCCACTCGGCCCGCAGGTACTCCAGCGTCGGGCCGAGTTGTGCGGCCAGGTTCTCCCACGAGCACTCGAGGCTGATGCGCCTGTCGTAGCCGATGCCCTTGAGCGCGGCAAAGAACGGCCTGAGGTTCGTCCCGCCTGGCCGTGGGGCCACGCGCCCCTTGGGCTCGGCCAGGTGGACGTGCGACAGCAGTTTGCCCGCCTGGCCGAGGGTCTCCAGTGTCTCGTTCTCCACGGCCATGTGATAGAAATCGCACAGGATGGTCATGCCGGCGGCGCGGGCCCGGCGCAGGTACTCCAGCCCCTCGGCCACCGAGTTCAGGATGTTCGACTCGCTGCGGTTCAGGGGTTCCAGCGCGATCGTGATGCCGGCCTCCCGGGCCAGGGGGCCCATGAGGCGCATGACCTCGACGAACTGCTCCTCGGCCTTCTCGCGCGGCCAGCCGTCGGGGATGTTGCGCGCCCCGCCGGACCCGAAGACGAGGACGGACGAGCCCATCTCGCGGCAGCGCTTGCAGACCCGCGCCATGTAGGCCTTGATCTTCAGCATGTCCACCGAGGGGCCGGTGACCTTGAGGTCGCCCGGCAACAGGCAGTTGTAGGCCGCAATGGGCACCGGCAGCGTCTTGGGGTCCAGGGGCTTCTGCCAGAGGGCGTCGGCGGGCCTGAGGAACTGCTGGACGTGGCCCTCGGTGAAGTCGGCCCCGGCGGCCTTGGCGACGGCCGAGTTTGCCGCAGGTGTGCAGACGCCGAATTGCATGGCACCGCTCCTTCCGCCTTCCGCCGCAAGCGCGCCCGCCGCCCCCTGCCGCGCGTACGCCATGCCGGGACGCTCGTTGCGCCTCTCGAGTTTGGGCTCGCCGGCCAGCGCACGGGACAGGCCGCCCCCGACCATGGCGGCGCCGACCCCGGCGACGGCGCAGCGCAAGAACTGGCGTCTCTCCAGCATCAGGGCACCTCCGGTTGCGACCCCGTAGAGTCTAGTCCCGCCGGTGAATCGCGTCAACCCAAACGTCCCCACGGCAGGAAGCGGGGGTGTGGCCGCAGATTGTGGCAGTGGATGTCAGGCCCATTCATGGGCCTTCGCCCCGCGTCGGCGGGGTATAGCCCCGCCATTTGATGGCGGGGTGAACGGGCGCGACCTTGTTTTCACTCTTCTTTTTCCTCTCCGCTCCGCTTCCAGCGGACCGGAGAGGGGAAAGGAAAGGCGTGAGGGGCTCTGGCGCGATTCGGACCGGGGCTACAAGCCCCGGTCTGCACGCCGCTGACGCGGCGCAAAGGCGGCTGAAGCCGCCTCAGAACGACACAAGGCCAACACCGTGCCACGAAGAACGGCCGCACCGCCCGGCCGCTGTCCCCGGCCGCTTGTTTGGCGCCACGGCGGCGGTTATACTCTTGCAGCGGCCGGGCGCTTAGCTCAGTTGGCTAGAGCGCCTCCCCTACAAGGAGGAGGTCGGAGGTTCGAGTCCTCCAGCGCCCACCACGGCCGTACAGCACCCGCGAAGTAAGGTCGACGGGCTGCTAGTATTTCCTCAGCACCCCAATCACCACGCCCTGGATGCGGATGCGCTCCGGGTCGACGAAGAGGGGTTCCATGCGCGGGTTCGCGGGCTGGAGGCGGACCTGGCCCACGTCGTGGTAGAACTTCTTGAGGGTCGCCTCGGTATCGTCGATGAGGGCGACGACGGTCTCGCCGTTGC
>Ga0315294_10002059_pt1 | contig 21996 bp, 22 predicted proteins | sample YL17G13_40_MG_FD_203626 | JGI IMG/M metagenome (GOLD analysis project Ga0315294, IMG submission 203626) | Sediment microbial communities from Yellowstone Lake, YNP, Wyoming, USA - YL17G13_40 | ecosystem: Environmental > Aquatic > Freshwater > Lake > Sediment | place: USA: Wyoming | collected...
GTGCAGGCTGTAATAGGTGTTGCGCAGAGGGTTGATGGCAAGGTTGTGGTTGACACGGATGATATAAAACGTGAGAAGAAGCATGGCGGTTCTGCTGACGAGACTGAACTGATAAAGGGGATTGTTATTGACAAAGAAGTGGTCCATCCAGCTATGCCGAAGAAGATTGAGAATGCGAAGATTGCTTTGCTAGATGTAGCATTAGAAGTGAAAGAGACAGAGACGGATGCACAGATTAGAATAACAGCACCAGAGCAGATGCAGGCTTTCATCGAGCAAGAAAGCAAGATGTTAAGGCAGATGGTTGAGAAGGCTGCTGCAAGCGAGGCGAATGTAATTTTATGTCAAAAAGGGATTGATGATGTTGCACAGCACTACCTAGCAAAAAGAAAGATTCTCGCATGCAGAAGGGTGAAGAAATCTGACATGGAGAAGCTGGCAAAAGCCACTGGTGCAAGGATTGTTTCGAATCTTGATGATTTAACACCGCAAGATCTGGGATTTTCAAGAATTGTTGAAGAGAAGAAAATTGGCGGAGAGCAGATGACTTTCATAAGGGAATGCAAAGATCCGAAGGCTGTGACAATACTTGTTCGTGGCTCGACAGAGCATGTGGTGGATGAGATTGATAGATCGATTGAAGATGCAATCGGAGCAGTAGCATCTGCTGTTGAGGTTGGTAAGATTGTTTATGGTGCAGGCGCTCCTGAAATCGAAGTGGCGAACAGATTGAGAAAGTTTGCGGAAAAATTCTCAGGAAGGGAGCAGCTTGCTATTTTAGCGTTTGCAAACGCATTGGAAGTCGTGCCACGTAGCTTGGCTGAAAACGGTGGGCTTGATCCCATCGACATACTTGTTGGCCTGCGGGCCGAGCATGAACGATCAAAAGTCAATGCAGGCATAGATGTGTTCAATGGTAAGATTGCTGATGCAGAGCTAATGGGTGTGATCGAGCCGTTGAAGGTTAAAACACAAGCAATAAAATCTGCAGCAGAGGCTGCTGAAATGATATTGAGGATTGATGATGTTATATCAGCAAGCAAGCTCGGCAGAGGTGGAATGCCGCCTGGCGGAATGGGCGGCGGAGAAATGCCTGAGATGTAAAATGAAAGTTTATAAATTTCTAAGATAAATAGAAAATATGCCGAGGCATGAACGCGAGGAACATTGGGAACATCATGCCAAACGACACAAGTTTGGCTTTGCACTGTTTCTTTTGATTGTTGGTCTTTTTTGGTTGTTGAAAGATTTGGGCTACATACAAAGTTTGCCATTCTGGCCGCTTGTAGTAATTTTCTTTGCGCTTTTCTTGCTATTGAGCAAAATTTGAAATGAAAATTTATGATTTCTTTTGCTAATGTATATTTCCTTGAATGATCCTGAAGTCAAGAAGGATCTTTATATTTAAGAAATTTATTATATGAATCATGTGTCTTTTGAAATCGTATACCAAAAATCAAAAAAGAATCTTAGGTAGGTGGCTTGAAGCACTTGGGATTGGTGTTGTTTCTGGTGGAGTTGTAACTTATCCTGTATATGGTTTACAGTATTGGTATTTTCTAATTGGTGGTGTTTTTATTACACTGATTGGAACTAAATTATATGAAAATAATTCTAATAAAAAATAACTATTCACTACTTTCTTGTTGGCCCTTTTGGGAGATCCTTCTTGATATCCAGATCTCCTTGAAAAATATTCATGGACGATTAAAAATAAACATTAAATAGCCTGCAACCGAAATAATACAATAGGTGGATTATGGCTGAAAAAATGCATGACGAGTATGAATTAATTCCCATGAGTCCCATACGAAGGTTGGAGAAAAGAATAGATCAGATAGAGACCAATCCTAGCTTTGATACGAAAGATTTCTTCAAGGAAATAGTTGATATTGTCCGTCTAAACCAACAGATTGTTGATGAAATGGCAAAGGGTAATGATGCGTTAAGACTGGAGATTTCGAAATTGCCAAGTAAGTTGGAACAGTTGATAAATGTGATGCAGGAATTGCTGACATACATCAAGGCAGCTGCCATAGAAGAGGCTGTAACACCATCGCAAACAACACTTCAGCCATTGCTAGCAAAATTCGATGAGCTGATCGACAGCAACAAAAAAATTGCAGAAATGAACGAGTCTGTGATGTCAACCGTTAGCGATATGGATAGAAAACTGAAAAAGCCAGCAATGCCAGTAATGAGAAGGCCGGTAATGCAGCAAAGACCTATGGGCAGACCGATATAAAAATATCCGAATTTAAGGGAGCTCATGGAAATAACGCTTATTACTAAGAAAAATAAAATTTTTTCTATGGGCAAGGCTCAAGCCGATATAGTATCCTCAGTTCTAATTGTAATAATCTCACTTAGCCTTGTCGCTTCTGCCTATACATGGGGTATGTACCTTATAGAAAAACGCAAGAGCACCACCATAGTGGAGCGTGTGGAAAAATATTTCGACAGGTCAAATCCCAATTCAATAGCGAGCAGGATTGAGGATGTTGCAGTAAGCGGGGCTGAGGTTGTTTTCAATCTTGATGTTGATGGTATATGGGTGCTTAACCCCTGTTCTGACAGCGCAATAAGTAGTGGCTGTATAGGAAATGATGATAGAAACAATACGATAATGTTTGCCTTTAATACAAAGGCTACGGATGTAAAGCCGGGTGCTGGATGGATACCAAACATCTGCGGGAGTGGTATTGGTTTGCTAGGGAAGGATGCACCCCCTGTGGTATGCAAGAGATCAGATGTGTCTGGTGATTCGTATAATGTAACCTATCAAATCTGGTTAAGGGAGCTTGATGACAGTTTGAGCAATCCAACAACAGGAATAAAATATCTGCTTATACCAGATCAGAAGGAAAGATGTAAATCAACGTACTGCATATCAGCCGGCAAGAGCGTGAAACTGTCTAAGGGAAGTATGACGCAGACTAATGTTAATGGAAAAAACTTAATTACAACAGAAATCAAAGTTCTTTTTGTATGATTGGAATGAAAGGCCAGTCACTGGTTATACAATTTGTATTGTTCTTCATAATTGGGTTCACAATTTTTTTGAGTATAAGCAATTTTTTCAAAATACAGTCCGATGCCTTGAGCAGTGACGCGCTGTCATACGGCCTGGAGCTTACAAACAGCTATCTGTCTTCCAATGCTTTAAACCTCATAACAACATGCAAGCTATGCACCATTTCAAACGCTACAATAAACCTTGCAAATACTACTGCGGGCTATTACATAGTTGTGGGCTTTAGTTCGAATGGGCTTAATACATCAACACCGTATGTTTCAAAAAAAATCTACACGTCAACCATGCACAATATTAATGAGAGCGTTATTGTTGCCGCAGGGAGGGCGTCTTCGGCAAAACCAATATCTTTAACATATAGTACAACGAAAAATCAATTAGAGATAGTATAAAAAAAGTGATTTTAAAATGATGATGCAGAACGTGTATAGTAAATTTGTCCAAGGATACAGGTTTCATTACAAACAAGCCATGCAGCCCATGCCTGTGGTTTTTCAGGGAATGGGACCCATGGTGTCTTTTGCCCCTCCTGCTGGAACACCTCCCGCAGAGGAGAAAGCTAAAGAGGCAAAGGTAACTGTAGAATATTTGAAAATCCCTCAATTCTCAGCAAAAATAAAATCTAAGGAATACATTCCAAGCGAGGGGGAGAAAGAGATTATTCAACCAATGGCATATCCCCTGATACCTAGGAGGCCGGTGAAGGGAGAGCCTATATTTGCTCTTGCAAAAATATTCTGGGATCAAAAACTTGGTAGACACTTTTATCAGCTTGTTGAACCTACGGTTTCTGCAGGGTTGACAGAGATGATGAAAAAAATTAAAGATCTGCTTGAGCAGAAGCTTGACGTGGATTTTTCAAGGTTAAAAAAATTTGAGGCTGCAGATTATCTGCATAAGAATGTGGATGAAATAATTGACTATTTTAGCCTAAAGGTTAGCGGTGAGGAAAGGAAGATTTTGCATTATTATATACAGCGCGACTTCATAGGCTTGGGTAAAATAGAGGCGTTCATGAACGACAGCGAGATAGAGGATATAAGCTGTGATGGTACAGGTATACCAATATTTATTTTTCACAGAAACCCTGCCATAGGGTCTGTCATCACAAACGTAGCCATTGATGATTCTGATGAATTGGATTCCTTCATAATAAGGCTTTCCCAGCTCTGTGGCAAATCCATATCGGTTGCCAGTCCGCTTGTAGACGGTTCACTGCCTGATGGAAGCAGGCTGCAGGCTACACTGGGGACGGACATAGCAAGGCGTGGCAGCAATTTTACCATAAGAAAATTCACAGAAGAACCGATTTCGCCAACGCAACTGCTCAATTATAACACGCTTGACGTGCAAACAATATCATACCTGTGGCTTGCCATTGATTACGGCGCAAGCATTCTCGTCAGCGGTGGGACTGCTTCCGGGAAGACATCATTGCTTAACTCATTATCGTTGTTCATAGATGCTGAGAAAAAGATTATCTCTATTGAAGACACGCCAGAGCTGAGGCTGCCGCATCCGCACTGGATACCAACAGTTGCACGGTCGGCAATAACAGTGGAAGGTAAGACCGGCGAGGTTGACATGTTTGACTTGCTAAAGGAAAGCATGAGGCAGAGACCTGACTACATAATTGTGGGAGAGGTTAGGGGCAAGGAGGCATTTGTTTTATTCCAAGAAATGGCAACAGGCCATCCTTCTTTAGCAACCATCCATGCAGAGAATATACCAAAGCTGATAGACAGGCTTACAACAGAACCAATATCACTGCCGTCAAGCCTTATGGGCAGCTTGGATATTGTTGTTTTCATGTTAAGGATGAAATACAAGGATAGGCATGTCAGAAGGGTGAATGAAATACTTGAAGTGACAGGTGTTGATGAGGAAAATAAGAAGCCGATTATGAATCAGGTGTTTAAATGGAATGCTGCGACCGATAAATTTGAAATAAAAAATGACAGCTTCTTGATGAAAAAAATAGCTGAGAATAGTGGGAAAAAGGAGATGGAGATAAAGGAAGAACTGGAGAAGAGGATGCTTGTAATTGATTGGATGCAGAGCAAAAATATAACAAACTATAAGGATATTTTCAGGGTAATAAGAGCTTATCATACAAACCAGGAAAGGCTTCTTTCATTGATAAAAGGTGGAGCCTGATGGGCTTTTACACTAAGACTGCTATGAGGTTGTTTGGCCAGACAGCCGAGGCGTCATCGTTCTATTTTGTAGATCTGAAAAACAACCTGAAATGCGCGAGAATCAAGATGTCTGTGCAGGAGTATCTCAGTGTTGCAGTACTCACAAGCTTTATCATTTTTCTGATCGAGCTCCCGATGCTGTCCTTAATAATTGCATTATTGATTCAGAGTATGTTCCCAGAGTCTGTATGGTTGTTCGCGTTCATCTCCTCCTTCACGCTATCAATATTTTTGACAATAATATTTTTCTTCGTATTCATAAACTATCCAAGGGTGATAATAAAAGAGCGGGGGAAGCGGTTGGAGAATACGCTGCCCTTTGCCTCACTTTATCTTTCCACCCTTTTCAGCTCTAGATTAGATTTGCACAAGGTCTTCAACATATTTTCCAAATATAGCAATTACGGCGAAATTACAGAGGAGATAAATGCCGTAACAAACGATATGGAGGTATTTGGCTTGGATGCAAACACATCACTTGAAAGGGCTATAGACAGAAGCTCTTCAAAAACTTTCAAAGAGCTTTTATGGGGCATACTTTCTATAAACAGATCTGGTGGCGACGTAAACGTATTTTTGCGGGAAAAGGCAAAGGCGCTGATGGAAGAGTACAGAAGGAGGATGTACGAGTTCTCGCATCAGCTTACAATTTTTATAGAAGTCTACCTGACAGCTGTGATAATGGGCGCAATATTCTTTTCAATACTGACATCCATTATGAGTGGGTTGAGTGGTGTGGGTATGGACACGGTGTTTTTGCAGTTCGCACTGATATTCATATTCCTACCAGCGGTAACTGCAGTCTTCATTTTACTTATAAGATCTGCTGCTCCGAGCAGCGAGTGATGATATGAAAGAAATGAAAATAGGCATGACATCGCAGCTGAAGGTACTGCTTATCTCAATAGGGGTATCAGCCTTGTTAGTGGTACTGGGTGCATTGAGTGGTGACATTGGTGTTTTGAGCAACGTGATCATAATATCCGTGTTTATAGTTGTTCTGCCGGTATTTATGATGAATTATGAAAAATATCGGGTTGTAAGGGAATACGAGGAAAGGTTTCCGATTTTTTTGAGGGACGTCATTGAATCCTTGCGATCAGGTATGCCTTTCCACAAGGCCATAACCACTGCAAGCAAAATCGATTATGGAAGATTTTCTAAAGAGGTAAAAAAGATGGCCAATCAGATATCTTGGGGCATGCCCCTTAACAGGGTGTTGGATTTGTTTATTGCCAATATGAAAAACAGCAAGAAAATGAGTTTGGCGTTGAGGACGATAAAGGAAACCTACACATCCGGCGGTGATGTTATATCCACACTAGAGTCAGTAGCAGACAGTATTAGGATATTGGATGATGCGGACAAGGAAAGGAGTAGCCTACTGAACCAGTATGTGGTGCTGATATATGCAATATGCTTCATGTTCATAGGCATAGTGGCTGCTATAAACAGGCTTATGGTTCCCATCTTCACCTCTACGCTTCAAACAACCGGTGGGATTATGGTGTTGGAGAATCCTTGCTTATCAGCAGAAAATCCGCTTTGCTCGATGATATACTTTATATCCAATGTATTCTCTATAAACCCGGAAAGCATTGGCGCATACTACACATCGTTGTTCTTTCTAATGAGCATGGTCGAGGCTATGTGCTGCGGCTTGGTTGCAGGCCAGATAAGCGAAAATTCTGTTACTGCAGGGGTAAAGCACAGTATAATAATGGTTGTGATATCCTTTGCTGCGTTCGGAATACTTGTTAGACTGAAATTGCTGGGAGTTTAGAATGAAAAAGATAAACAAGGGGCAGTTCAGCTATGATTATTTCATTTCAATGATAATTTTTATTTTATTCGTAGCATATATTGCCTTTCAAATAATGGCTTTGAGGCCTGCATACCTGAGAGAGGTTAGGAATGAGATACTACGGTCAGAATCATACCAGCTGTCAGACCTCCTTGTGAATGACCCGGGTGAACCACTGAACTGGGATAACTGGGATGTTGCAAGCGTGAAAAGGATAGGGCTGTCTAATGAAAATGTAAACAAGACGAATTATTTGTCTGTTGCAAAGATTGTAAAACTTGCAAGCCTATGCCCGCAAGCAGGATACAGCACTAGTCTTCCGCAAAAATTTGGCATAGACCAAAAATATCAGTTCTCCATCATTGTGAAAAATATAACAAGCGGACTGCCATTGGCAGACTGCCACCCATCCTCTATTATTGCAGCTAGGGCGATTAATACAAGTATAAAAAGGGTTGTGGTATTAGATTCTGGTGAATATGGAGAGGTTACAGTGCAGATGTGGTAAAGATGATAAAAAGCAGAAAGGCATTTGTGAGTTTCATAGAGATGATTATAGTTCTTATCACACTCTTTATTGCATTCAACGTATTTTTTCCAGGGTTCAGCTATAAAAACAGATGGACCGAAGCGATGATGAAGCTAAAGACAAGGGATTTGCTTATCACAGCTGATACATTAGGGAAGTTTTACCCATGTGGCTTCAGCCCTTCTTGCTTTAAAAATAATTTTCTAGATTTAATAATACCGACGAACAGGACGAATATAATACCATGGACAGAGGTTGAAGGAACGGTGAAAAATCAGATAAGCATATCCTGCAACTGCAGTACTTCAAACATCCAATACCTTTACGATGCTTTTAACGGCCTCACCATAAACGGCAGGGAGATAAATGCAAAAATATGTTACACAGACCTCGAGTCCGTCAATCCTTGCATGCAAAGCTCTGACCTACTTGTGATATGGGGCTACAAAGACATCTCCTCGACAAAATATAGGGATAGGCTAAGGCAGTATTTGCAGTCGTATGGCGGTATAGTGGAGGTAATGGACATACCAAGCAGCTATAATTTCGGCAGCGACTACACACAGCAACAAATATTTGGCATAACTGGTGGCGGTTCAGGCACGCCAAATTATAATATATTTCTTAAGCCTGCGAGTGCCGACCAAATAACATATCAGCCATACAAGTTTTTCTACCATACACCGCTGCGGTTGTTGACAAACGGCACTGGCATAAGTACTGTTGGCTGCGCGCAAAACAAGACAGGCGTATTCACAATAAATACTCAAGGTTATCCTTTTTCCATATGCAACGGCGCTACAGTATTTTTTGATACAGACAATGATAAAAAAATAGATTCGCAGGTCAGCGGAAGTTTCAATCTTTTTTCTTATGGTGTGTGGATGAATTTCACGCTCAAATATGTTTCAGACCAGTGGATAAAAATCAGATTTGATCCTTCATATGAACTTTTAGATTTTGCAAAAACTGCAACTACTGCCAGTATAGTACCTCAGGATGGCAATAACAATAGAGTGCTTTTGATGACTGATATTTCTACTGGTGCTGTAGTTTTAAACGGCACTAGGCAGGGAAAGACAGCATGGATTGCAGATTTTTCACGTGATCCAAGCAAGATGGGGGATGATCATAAAAACATACTACTGTCATTAATCCTTGCCTTATCAAACAAAAATGCCTTCAGCGTGCTGTCGCCGAATGTGAAAACTGGCTTCCTAACCTCATACCTAAATGTGAATGCGACGGATATGTATGAAATATTAAGATTCAATCTAGGACTGGCCTATCCGTATTAACCAATAAAATTTATTTCAGCCTTATGGTCTCCAAATTTTTCGGCGCGTTTGTTTCGATCTTGAAAAGGTTGTGTATAGATTTTGCAAGATCTATTACCTTCTGGTTTTCACCATGGACGACTATAACCTTATCAGGCCTCCTGCCTAGGCGGTGGACGAAGTTGAGAAGCTGGTTGCGATCACTGTGGCCTGACAGACCATCAATAGTTGCAGTATTCATTTTCATTTGCAATGAAGCAGTACGGCCTTCAACCTTGAAAGGTATCTCTGTCCAGCCCTTCTGTATGCGGCGACCAAGTGTGCCTTCTGCCTGGTAGCTTACAAAAATTAATGTGTTTCGTGCATCCTCTGCTAGGGCTTTTAGATGTTCTATAGCTGGGCCACCAACCAACATACCGCTTGTTGATAATATCACAGAAGGCTTCTCTGTCCAAACCTTTTCCCTGTCAGCAGAAGAGGCAACACGCCTGAAGATTTCATTCTTGAAAGGGTCGTGATCGCTGAAAATTTTTCTCTGTATGCCTCTTGACATATACTCCGGGTAGGCAGTGTATATGCCGTTGGCATCCCATATCATGCCGTCGATAAATACAGGATACTGGAAACCATTCTCAACCAAAATTGTCATAATCTCTTGCGATCTCTCTACAGAGAATGATGGTATTAACACCTGGCCACCCTGTTCCATGGTTTTGTTCACCACATCCATAAGCTGATTTTCTGCCTCGATGCGTTGGGGCATTATATCATTAGAGCCGCCATAAGTTGATTCAAGTATCAAGGTCTCAACACGCTGGAAATCCACAAAGGCAGGATCAAGCAAAGTGGTGCGACTGAACTTCATGTCTGAGGCGTAAACTATGTTGTGCAGGCCATCGCCTATATGCAGATGCACAAGCGCAGAACCGAGTATGTGGCCTGCATTCTGGAATGTCAATCTCACATCAGGAGCAACATCAGAAACCTCTCCATACTCTAATGCTATACTATGCCTCACTGCCTCCTTCACTCCTTTTGCAGTGAATATCGGCGTGGCTGTAGCGTTTTTCTGCATAACATCAATATAATCCATGCACAGCAGCGCGAACAAATCAACAGTAGGCGTGGTGCAATACATAGGACCTTGATAGCCATATTCGTAAAGATACGGAACCATGCCGCAATGATCAAGATGGGCATGCGAAACAATTATAGCATCCAATTCAGTTGGATCAAACTCCTTTACGTTTAAAATAGGATATGCATTATTGTTAATCCCACCAACATTTACACCACAATCAATCAATACTTTAGATTTCGGTGTTTCAACAAGAAAGCAGCTTCTTCCTACCTCTCTGCATGCACCCAAACCAGTAATCCTGATCCAATCCCTGTTTGTTTTGCGTTCACCAAATATATTCGCACCAATCTTGTTCAAAAACTCTCTTCTGAATTTCGATTCCGTGTGCATTATCTTTCTTATGCTGTTAATGACCTCTGAGTTTATTGACGGCACTCGTTCTATCCTCGGCACCCAAAGCGATTCGGCCTTAATTTTTTTAAAGGTCTCACCGCCACGACCGATTACAAGGCCTGGTTTCTCAGCTGCGATTATGACAAGGCCTCGCTCATCTTCAAAATAAATATCTCTTATCTTCGCATCCTGCGGCACGATCTCCATAATCTTCAGTTTCGTATGCTCCTTGTCCATACAAATACTAGCCTCAGGCCTTATCTCAATCCTTTTTTTCAATTCATTAACAACACTTCTAACTATATCCTCGTGCTTGACAAAAAACTCCCTGCTTTTTGTATAAACAATTATCTCTGATCCTTCCAGCTCTATCCTGCTGACAGCTTCTGCTGGAAGTAAAGACTTTACTCTTTCAAGAATTTCCATTTTCAATCACTGTTATGCTTGTAAAAAAGTTTGCTATTTACTCTTTTATGCTCTGAACAGTCTCGGTCCTTAAAAACTTGAATCCGTCCTTGGTTATCGAAACTATGTCAATTCCTTTGCCACCCGAGCCTATGTCACGCTCTATTGCAGCCCTTATTGCCCTAGCAGCAAGTTTTGCGCCCTCTTCTATAGACAAGCCTTCCTTGTATTTATCTTCCAATACACCCAATGCAAAAGGCGAGCCTGAACCAGTGGAAAAGAATTTTTTCTCCTCCTCCACAGATCCTATTGCATCCAACGTAAAAATCTTCGGACCTGTTTCGTCGTAACCAGCTATTATAAGCTGAACATAATAAGGAAAATACTTGCTACCTTGTAGTATGTTTCCCAACAACGTGGCAGCTCCTTGCACGGATATTTTTCTGTGGTTCTGCATTGCAAACAGCTTCAGCTCAGCCTTCATATATCTCACAAGCGTCTGCGCATCACCACTCGCCCCTGCTATTGTCATAGCCACATGATCCTCTACAGGCAGTATCTTCTCTGATTCCTTGCTTGCTATCAAATAACCCATCGTAGACTTTTTCTCAGCTGCAAGGATTACTCCATCTTTGCACGCCAATCCCACAGTAGTTGTGCCAGTCTTCTTTATTTCAGGTTTTTCTTCTCCTAGTTTCATAAGGCATCACAGAATTTGATAAAATTAATTACTCATGTTAATTTAAAAAGGTTTGGTTTAGTAAGATTTAGCAAGATTTGCAACAACCTTAGCCTCCTTACCGCAGTAGACACATTTTGAAAATATCTTCTCCTGCTTGAAAGGAATATTAGTGATCTTCGCCCCTATCTCATCTTTTATCTTTTCCTCACAAGAGTTATCACCGCACCAGCACGCCTGAACAAAGCCCCTGTTCTTTTCTATTATACTTTTCAGTTCGCTGTAACTTTTAGCCTGTCGCGTATTCTTCCTAAGAAAATCCTCTGCCCTTTTGAAAAGATTTTTTTGTATTTCTTCCAGCATCTTAACAGCAACAGTGGCAAGCTTGCTTATCTTAACAACCTTCTTCTCTCCTGTGTCGCGCCTTGCTAAAATTACCTGTTTCTTTGCAACATCCCTTGGCCCTATTTCAATCCTTAAAGGCACTCCCTTCAGTTCCCATTCATTAAACTTCCATCCAGGTGAAACATCATCCCTATCATCAAGCTTAACACGCACCTTCAAAGATTTCTCGATTTTTTTCGCTACAGCCAATATCTTCTCCTTATTTTTTTTCTCAAATATCGGCACGATTACGATCTGCAGTAAAGCAAGCCGTGGCGGCAAAACTATGCCGCGGTCATCGCTATGAGCAGCTATCATTACGCCCATTTCTCTCGTGCTGAAGCCCCAAGTATTCTGCCAGGCATAATTGACCTGTTTGTTTTTATCCAAAAATTTTATTTCAAATGCCTTGGAGAAATTCTGGCCGTCATGATGAAAATCAGGGCCTTGTATAGCCTTTCCGTCTGGAAGAAGATGCTCTATGCTATAGCTGCAAACTGCGCCTGCAAATTTTTCCCTATCAGTTTTTTTGCCAGTTACACCAGGCAGAGCCATATACTCTTCAGTAATCTTTTTGTAAATTCCCAAGATCTGATCCCTTTCTCCTTCTGCCTCCTCTTTTGTAGCAAAAACTGTGTGGCCTTCATTCCATAAAAACTCCCTGCTTCTCAGCAACGGGACGGGATGCTTGAACTCCCACCTCAGAACGTTATTCCATTGGTTATATCGCATTGGTAGATCTCTCCATGATCGTATCCATTTTGCAAAGCTGTCATACATGATTGTCTCAGATGTTGGTCGTATGGCAAGCCTTTCCGGCAACTTTGTATCACCAGTCTGTGTAACCCATGCCACCTCTGGCGAGAATCCTTCAACATGCTCCTTTTCCTTCATCAAAAGCTTTTCTGGTATCAGAAGCGGGAAGTAGACATTTTTTATACCAGCTTTTTTAAATTCAGCGTCCATTGCTTTCTGTATCTCTTCCCAAGCAAAATACGCCTCTGGCCTAAAAGCAAGGCAACCAGAAACAGCAGTGTAATCTACAAACCCGGATTTTATAATAATATGTGTATACCACTCTGAAAAGTTCTCGGATTTTTTTACTGCTATGCCATCCTTTTCTGACATAAATACCTAACTAAGATTTAAACGATTTATAAAGATAAATTTAAATCCTTGTGGCAATCGAAAAAGGTAAAAATCTAGGAAACGAATAGAATAACGTGAGAAAGATAGTTTGCTTCCTTGGTTTGCCTGGTTCTGGTAAAAGTACGTATGCAGATAGGTTAGCAGTTGAGAGAGGATATAGATTCTTGAGGGAGGGCGCAACACAGCTTATATATGAAAGGGGATTCAGACCTGGCAAGGATGCTCCTTTCGAGTTTGATAGGGCTATACTGGATAAAAACGTAAACATGGCAAAGGATATATTGCGGATGGAAAAGCCTGATGTAATAATATTCGAGGGTGGGCCTGTCAGTGACATGTTATTTGCAGCTGCTCGTTCAAAGTTAGGCAAGCAGAAAGATTCCAGAAGAGGTATACTGGACGGCTACAACCATCAAGCAATACAAAGTTTGATAGAAAATTCGAAATTTGTTATTTTCAACCTACCTCCTGGCATCTCGCTTAACAGGCAGGAAGATCGAAACAAGCCAGAACTGATGACACCTGATATTGATGTTTTGGATTTCGTCCACAAAGGGTTAATGGAGTTCTACAGGAACAACAAGGACAAGGTTGCAGTAATAAACATCATGGGAAAAAGTGAAGACGAGGTTTACGTTGAAGTGACGCAGAAACTGGATGCTATACTGCAGGCATGAAGCAAAGACATTTAAATTTTATTGGCTGATTATTAACTATGAATTACGGAGAAACATCAGCATCAACTTCTTCAATAAGTCGTTATAGTAGAGCTATTGAATATTTACAAAGGCATGAAAGAGAAATTGAATGGATTATAGCTATTGGTGGCTTGGTGGGTTTAGGTCTGTTTTTCAAAAGGCTTCCCATTGTAGGTCCGTAGCTAGTAAATATTTAATTTACAACGACAACTACCAAACGATTAAGTAATTTAACTGTCATAGATAATACGTATGATAATCTCTGTACTGTCTGACCTGCATTTTGGGTATTCCCACAGCCCAGCGACTGAAAATGACTGTTTTGAAAACGCAGAGGAGGCCATACAAAAAGCAATGGATGCTGATATGATTCTCATTGCAGGTGACATATTTGATTCGCGCATGCCTAAAACTGGTGTATGGGCCAAGGGTATAAGAGTGTTAGTGAAGCCGTTGGTTGCGGAAGGCAAAGATGTAAAGCTGTTTAGCACGACTAAAACCATGAAAGAGATTCATAAAAGATTGCTGCAGCACATACCAGTTGTGGCAATACATGGTACGCATGAAAGAAGAGGTAGGGATGAGTTGAATGCTGTTGAAGTTCTTGACAGCGCTGGCATACTGCTGCATCTTCACTGCGAGACAATAGTTTTTGAAAAGGATGGTGTTAAGGTTGCTGTGCATGGCATGTCTGGCATGCCTGAAAGGCAGGCTGCGGATGTTTTGAAGCAGTGGAATCCTAAACCGGTGGAAGGCTGCTACAACATACTGATGTTGCATCAAAGCATCGATCCATTTATTTACTCACCGCTGGAACCTCCGACAATAACATTGGACAACCTGCCAATCGGGTTTGATTTAATTATAAACGGCCACATACATGGCCACACTGAAGAAGTGGTTGGTAATGCAAGACTAATAATCCCAGGCAGCACTGTTACAACACAGCTGGAAAGGAATGAAGCTGAAACCGAGAAAGGAATCTACAAAATAGATAGTAAAAATAAAACTATAGCGTTCATACCCTTGGAAAAAGGTAGAAGGTTTTTTTATGAAGAATTGAAGTTGAGTGATGATGCAAGAAAAAAGATAGAAAGTCTGATTAATAAAATACTTGAGGAAAAATTTGCAAAGCCGCCAATCATAAAAATTAAAATATTTGGAAAGGATGTGGACATCTCCGAGCAGGACCTGAGGGCTGTGGAAAAAAAATATGCCGATAAAGCTATTCTTGTAATCGCCAAAGAGTTGGAGTCGCAGGAAATGACAGATAGGATAGAATTTATGCAAAACCTGCGCGAGCAAAAGCTGTCTGTGGAGGAGATTGGGTTACAAATATTGAAAAAAAATTTGGAAAATATGTATTTTGAGCAAAGTTTTGACTTCGAGAATGCCTTTGGCATGCTCAGTGAGGGTGAGGTAGATAAGATGTTTGAAATTTTGATTGGAAGGCAAAAAACATTGGTGGATTGATGATAAAACAGGTTAAGCTAAAGAACTGGAAATCGCATGAGGATTCGGAATTAAACTTTTCCAGCGGGACTAATGTGCTGATAGGAATAATGGGCAGCGGTAAATCATCCATCATGGATGCAATATGCTTTGCCTTTTTTGGCACATTCCCTCTCTTACAATCAAAAAAGCTGAAGCTTGATGACATACTTATGAAAAGGCCTGTTGAAAAGGACAAGAGTGAGGTGGAATTAACATTCGAAAATAATGGCTCGCTGTATTCTGTTAGGAGGGTGATAGAAAAAGGAAAAGGCACAAGCTACTCTGAATTGAAAGAGAACGGAAAGATTATAGAATCACCAAACTCGCAAAGGGTGATAGAATGCGTGGAAAAAATCCTAAAGGTCAATTACGATTTATTCAGCAAGGCAATATACTCTGAGCAGAATGCGCTTGATTACTTCCTAACAATACCCAGAGGGCAGAGGATGAGGAAGATTGATGAGCTGCTTATGATTGACAAGTTTGAAAAAGCTCGTGCGAATGCTACCAGTCTTGCAAACAGGTTGGGCAACAGGAAGGTTGACAAGGAAAGCGAGATAGAGTTTGCAGACACAGAGTCTTTGGAAAAGAATGTTGCTGATTTAAAGAATGATTTGAAGAAACTGCTGGAAGAAAGGGGAAGGATTGCGATAAGATTGGAGCAAATAACTAAGGATAAAGGCATGATGGAGGTGGAGGTAGAGGGGCTGAAGAAAATAAAAGATAATCTCGAGCTGTTAAGGCGTGAGCATACTGGGGTTGAAAGCAGCATTGATGAAATAAACAAGTTCATCAAAAATTTAGGCAGTGCCATAGGTGGAAAAAATAAGGAAGAATTGCAGAAGAATCTTGCAACTGCCAAGCAGAAAATTGCAGAGCTGGATAAAAAACTTGCTGAGAGTAGAGAGAGCTATGAAAAAATATTTTCATTGATATCAAACTCAAAGGCGAAGCTAGAATATTTGGAAAATGATAGAATAAGGAAGATGGAAAGGGAGATAGAGGAAAAGCTGAGGATGCAGAAAGAACTGGATGGGATGAAGGCAATGATAGGCGGTGATATTGAAAAGAAGGTTAATGAAAAAAGGGTTTTGTATGAGTCGCTGATAGAAAAATACCAAGAGATAAAAGCCAAGATAAAGAATATTGATGATACTATGCAGCAACTCTCTTCTCTTGGTGGTGTCTGTCCCATATGCGATTCAAAGTTGAGTGAGGAAAAGAAGAGGTTCTTGATGAAACAGAAGCAGTTGCAGGTTAATGCCTTGAAGAGTATGCTTCAAGAAATCCTGGAGAAGAGGATAGGTTGTGAGAAGGAATTGAGGAAGATTGAGGAAGATTCGAAGAGATTGGAGATGATGGGTGTAGATATCGGTGATTTGGAGAAAATCAGTGAAGAATTGGAGGAGGCAAAGAGGATTTATTCGAAGATGAGCGAGTCTGCGAAAGCATATGCAGTAGAATTGGAGAAAATAAAAAATTATTTGGAAGAAATTGAGAATGAAAAAAATGGAGTGAGTACGGCGAAGCAGGAGTATGAAATTTTGGTAAAGCAGTTTGAGGAATATCATGAGAGGAGGGGAAGGTTGGAGGAGCTGGCTAAAAGGAAGGAGAAATTAGAGGGGAAGATAAAAATTGTGAAAATGAAGGTTGTGGAGAAAAATATTGAAGATATGGAGAGGGTGTTTAGAAATTTGGTTGCCGAGGAAAGAGAGTTGGAGACAAAGATTATTAGCTCAGTCCAGTTGGCAAAGGAAAAGGAGGTAAGAATAAAGGAATATGAGATGAAGCTAAACAATGCTCTGAGGCAGCGGGGAGAGATAAAAAGACTGGAGATTTTGGTTAAAGAGTTGAAAATTTTTGCCAAGGCCTTGGAGCAAACTCAGATTGAGCTTCGCAAGGAGTTTGTAGAGGCTGTTAATTATTCCATGTCAAAATTATGGGTGACACTCTATCCATATGAGGATTTTGTGAGCATAAGGCTGAGTGTTGATGAGGGTGATTATGTGTTGCAGCTATGCGAAAGAAGCGGAAGATGGGTTAATGTTGAGGGTGTGGCAAGCGGTGGTGAGCGGTCTATAGCATGCTTGGCATTGAGGATTGCATTTTCATTAGTGTTAGCGCCGCAGATGAGGACGTTGATTTTGGACGAGCCTACTGCTAATCTTGATTCATCAGCAATCGACATGCTTGCCAAAACTCTGAGAGAAAGGATTTATGAGTTTGTTGACCAGTGTTTTATAATCACACACCAGCCTGAGCTGGAAGAGGCTGTTACCGGCAGGGCTTATAGATTAGAAAGGGATAAAAAGAAGGATGAAGCAACCAAGGTTATTGTGCTGTCGTAATAGTTTATTAATTCATTTATTTTAAATTTTATCATGCCGATTAGATTCATAACAGATTATCCAGTATTGTTTATTTCTGACAAAAAAATTTTGGTGATTTCTGAGCTGCACTTGGGTTTGGAGTATGAACTGTATAAATCTGGAATAAAAATTCCTTCGCAGAGGAGAAAATTTGAGGAAGTGATTGATCAACTGGTTAAATTAACAAAGGCAAAAACACTGGTGATACTGGGTGATATGAAGCATAAGGTTCCTGGCTCGACTATAAGGGAGGATGTGGAAATACCAAGGTTTCTTGAAAACCTGAGGGAAAGGATTAAAGTAATACTAGTAAAGGGTAATCATGATGACAGGATAGAGGATATAGTGCCAAAGGGAGTGAAGATTTATGGCAGCAGAGGTTGCAAAATAGGTAAATATGGCTTTTTGCATGGCCATGCCTGGCCTTCTAAAAAATTAATGGCTTGCGATTATATTTTTGTTGGTCATGTTCATCCGGCAATAGAATTCAAAGATAGTCTAGGTTTCAGGTCTGTTCTAAGCGTTTGGTTGAAAGGCAGACTAAATCAAGAGATGGTGAAGAAAAAATACAAATTAAACAAAACTGGCAGGCTGAATGCAGTGGTTTTGCCTACATTTAACAGCATACTTGGCGGTGCGATGCTGAACAGAATAGAGCAAGGGGAACACACAGGACCGTTGTTCACAAACAAAGTTTTTGATCTGGACAGCTCTAAGATTTACCTTTTGGATGGAACCTACCTTGGAGTTCTAAAATATCTGAAAAAATAGCAGCCTATATATTTTGCAATAGCTCCTTCTCATCCTCACCCAGTCTATCAGAAATTTCTCTCAGTATTCTCCTATCCTCATCAGAGATGAATGAAAATAAAACATCACCCTCCTTTATATGTCTTCCAACAACTGGCTCGTTCATGCTGACTGCAACCTTGTCGCCCTTTCTTGCCTCCTGTATTGACTGCCCTTCTTTCTGAATCTCCTTCACCTTTCCAATAATCTTTCCATCCTTTCTTTTCATTGCTACACCAGTCTTCAACACGCCTCGCAAAACCTCAACACCAAAAATCGCAGGTTTAAACTGGCGGAAAACGCAGCCGTGCAAAAACTTAACCTCACAAGGCCTTGCTACGGTTTTTAACAGTTCTTCAATCTCTCTTTCTCTCTTTTGTAGGCACCACTCTTTGTATTCATCAATCAACCTGTAAATCACGCCATTCTCAAAAATTTTTATTCCAAAATCTTTGGCAAGGTTTTTAGAATCCTCCAATGTCTTTACGTTAAAGGCTAAAATAACCTTTCTCAAATCATCCTTCAAATTCTGCAGTTCGATTACATCCTCTTTAGTGATATGCCCTACATCAGCCTTTCTTATCGGTATGTTTGCCTCGGAGAGAAGTTTGATCATTGCCTCCAGGCTTCCTAGCGTGTCGGCCTTTACAACCACACCTTCTGTATGTTTTGTGAACTGCACCTCTTCAACATCCTTCTGCACCTCACGTTTTGCTTTATCCACTTCCTTCTCAGTCCTAACAGCTATGATTGGTGAACCGGAGATAACATTCTCCAATCCAGGAGCTGCTATTTTTATAGCAGCAGCAGCCACAACTTCTTGAGCAGATTCAAACTCCTTTTCCAACCGCAACTCATGTAAAGGCTGCGGCCTCAGCAAGGCTTTTATCTTCGTAACAACAGGCTGTTTGCTACCAATTACAATATAATCACCTTTGTGTATGATGCCATCATATAATATCACATCTATGGTCATACCAAAGCCTTTAACCTCTTTTACTTCTAACACAGTGCCACGTGCATTTTTAGAAACCTCCAGTTTGTCCTTCAGGAACTGTTGTGATAAACCTGCCAAGACCATCAGCAAATCCGCAACACCCTCACCTGTTACACCAGAACAAGGAACAATGGCAATCTGTTTCTGAAAATTCTCTATCCTGTCAAACCTTTCAGAATTGAAACCACGCTCTGATAACTGTGAAACTATCTGGTATAATTTTTTTTCAAGCTCGTCCTTAACAACATCACGCTGCTTCTCGAAACTTTCCAAAAAGCAACACTTGTTTGGTGTCCAACCAGATATTTTATCAATCTTCGTCAGCGCTACCACAAAAGGAACCTTATACTGCTTCAAAATCGCTAGACTTTCATCAGTTTGCTCTTGAAACCCTTCTGTTATGTCGACAACTAGTATTGCTAAATCTGAAACAGCGCCGCCACGTTTTCTTATTGTTATAAATGCAGCATGGCCAGGCGTATCGATCAAAAGCAATCCAGGTATTTTTATATCCACGTTAAACTTTTGTAACATATTGCCGCAAATTTTTTTCACAGTCTCTAATGGTATATAGGAAGCGCCTACATGTTGTGTTAGTTCTCCTTGTTCTGCTTTTGCTACAAAGCTACCTCTTATCTTATCCAGTAAAACAGTTTTTCCATGGTTCACATGTCCTGCTGTGACAATTATGGGTGAACGAATCATACCAATCACACTCAAATTATCTATTATACTTAATCCTATTATAAATTATTGGTAGTATGATAACGTATGAAGAGGCAGAAAGGCTTTTAAAAGAAAAAGGCTGCTCGCAGGAGGTTGTGGAACATTGTAAATTGGTTTCAGCAAAGGCCGATGAGGTAGCTGAAAAAATAAACTCTTGCGGTCATAAGGTGAATGTTGCTTTGATCAGGGTTGGTGGTATGCTGCATGATATAGGAAGATGCAAAACAAATGATGTGAGCCATGGTGTGGAAGGTGGGAAGATTGTAAGGGCAATGGGTGAGGAGGAGTTGGCAAGGATTGTGGAGAGGCATGTTGGTGGTGGAATTAAAGCAGGAGAGATTGATGGTTTTCCAAAAAAAGATTTTATGCCTGAGACCTTGGAGGAAAAGGTTGTTTGTTATGCTGACAAGCTCATTGAGTATATGCAGGATGGTACTGTAAAAGAAAATGAGGATGCTTCCCACGAGATTGCAAAACTTGAGAGAAAGTTTGGGAAGGAGCATGTCGCACCACAGCGGCTAAAAATAATACAGGAAGAGATAAAAAAACTCATGGGGAAAAGCTAATCAATTTTTAAACACATTAATAATATAGTGATTTGATGGCATTGACATTAAATGACATAACACCTGTTGGGTTGTGTATAGCTACTCAAGATTTGTTCGATGCAAAAAGATTCCAGACAAACTTCTGCGATAATCTGGTATTGCGCTTCAGGGATAGTAACCTTGCGTCAAAGCTTCTGAACGTAAAGCGTCAGCTGAATTCTGATGAAATGGAGAAAAAATTTATTGAGGGTCACAAGGCAGCTATAGTTAGCAATATCGATAAGATCATCTCCCTGGCATTATCGCGTTACGCACAAAACGATATGAGACTGGTGGAAGAGATTGTTTCAAACGGAAAGGAGCTGATTGACAAGGTTTTGATGGCATCCAACTTCGGCCAGATAGCCATGTTGGAGCCTGTTTTTAAAACAAAGGTCACGCTGCCTATTTACGAGCTGTTCATAGAATCTATGAAAAGATCCAAAATATCGATGGTTTGAATGCTGGCTGAAGATGCGGAGAGCGAGATCAAAAAGCTAAAGCTGTTAAAGTCTGAGATAGCCAACAAAATAAAGGTTAATTACGATTTTGAACAGAGAGATGAGCTGGAACAAAAACTTTCCAAGGTGAGCCAGCAGATAAGGATACTTGAACGGTTGAAAGGCAAATAACCGACTTTTTGGATTGGATTTGAATCCACTGAAAATCGACTTATATTATATTTGATTTACATATTTTTATCAGGGGGTGCAAATGACAAAAATTAAAATAAGAAAAGCAAAAATCCAAGATTGGAAAACTATCCAACATATTCAAAAAAATGACGGATTTTCTCATGCTTATTATATTAATGAAGATAGAATACGCAGACTTCTGAAAAGAGGTGAAATTTTCCTTTTAGCTTTTTTAGAAAATAAGCCAGTTGGATTTGCTTCTATAGATTTTGAGATTAGAGCAGTACTTCATTTTATTTCTGTATTGAAAATTTCACAAGGAAAGGGAGTAGGTGATTCATTATTAAAAACAGTGAAAAATGAAACACTTAAGAGAAAATATAATCATGTTATTATTTTTAGTGAAAAAAGTAGTTTTATGTTAAATAATTTCCTCAAGAAAAATGAATTTAAGAAAGTCGGCTATCATAAAGATAGGTACGGGAATGGAAGGGATGGTATTATTTGGAGTTTGAATCTAAATCATCATTAATTTCCTTAGGAAATAATTTCATTTTATCTAATCGTACAAACTTGAATTTATTTTTAAGTTTTTCCAAAATTTCTGGTAATGATTGAATCATTTGGTCTGAACGATTGCTATTAGCTTCCTTGTGATTTCCATCATGAAAGGCTATAACAGAACCATTTTTTATGTTATTTAGATAATACTCTTTAATTTTATTGATTCCAGGAGTTTGCCAATCAGTTGGTTCAAAACTGAGACTA
>Ga0315294_10002060_pt1 | contig 21995 bp, 11 predicted proteins | sample YL17G13_40_MG_FD_203626 | JGI IMG/M metagenome (GOLD analysis project Ga0315294, IMG submission 203626) | Sediment microbial communities from Yellowstone Lake, YNP, Wyoming, USA - YL17G13_40 | ecosystem: Environmental > Aquatic > Freshwater > Lake > Sediment | place: USA: Wyoming | collected...
CATCGGCTATTGCCGTGCCGGTGGCGGTGTCGACGGGCCAGTGGTTCACGGTGGCGCTCACGGTGACGAACACGGGCGGGTTGCCGGTCACGAACCTGACGGCGACGGTGTATGCGGGACCGGGCGGCGGACTCGTGAGCGTGGCCGGCGGGCCGGTGCCGATCGACCTGGCGAGCTTGGCGGTGGGCGGGGCGACGACGTTCGTGTTCAGCTACACGGCGACGGGGTCCGGTCCGGTCGTGTTCACGGTGACCGTGGACGGGACGACGCTATGCGGCGGGGTGCCGACGGCGGTGCAGGCGGTCAGGTCGGTGGTTGTCACGGTCCAGTCGCCCGCGCAGCTCGTGGTATCGGCGGTGCAGTACGCGTCCACGATCTGCGCGGGGCAGGGGTATCTCGTGACGTTGACCGTCACGAATACAGGGGAAGCGGACGCGACGGGAGTGAACGTGCAATGGCCGGGGAACCCGTGGGGCGTGAGTGGCGGGGGCGGGGCAACGAAGGTGGATGGGCCGGAGCCGGCCCTGCCCGTCACCGTCCCGGGCCTCTCATCCCTCACGTTCACGTGGACATACTCGGGGTTGTCGGCCGGCGGCGTGATCCTTACGACCACGGTGACCGGGGTGGACGGCAACTCGGCGCAGGCGCTGGCGACCTCGCCGGTGCCTACGAACGCGGTCACGATCGCGGCGGCCGGGATCCTGGCGGCTAGGGCGACGGTGACGCCGGGGCAGGTATCAACGGGCCAGTGGGTTACGGTGGCGCTCACGGTGACGAACGTGGGCGGGGCGGACGCGACCGGGGTGAGCCCCGAGATCGCGGTGGGGCCGGGGATGGTCGGGCTCGAGACCGGCCCGGTGCCGCCGGGGCCGGTGACGCTGACGTCGGGGAGTTCTCAGACGTTCGTATGGACATATTCGACGTCCGGGGCCGGGCTCGCGGTCTTCACGGCGACGGCGAACGGGACCACGTGCGGCGGAACGGCGATCCTGGCGGCGGCGCTGGTGTCGGCGACGGTACAGTCACCTGCTGGGCTCGATGCGGTGGTGCGCGTCTTCGCAGGTGCGGCGTGCACTGGGAAATCGTTCCTGGTGACTTTGACGGTGACGAATACGGGGCAGGCGACGGCGAGTGGGCTGACCGCGGCGGCGTGGGCGCTGGATGGCGGTGGCGCGGCGACGGGAGTGGGCCCGTTGCCCGCGATGCCGGTATCGCTGGCGGGAGGCGCCTCGGCAACGTTCACGTGGACGTACACCGGGTCACTCGCGGGGCTCGTGACCCTGACGACTACGGTGACGGCGACGGATGCGAACTCGTCGTTCGCGCTCACGCTGGGGCCGCTGCCAACGGGGCCGGTGACGGTGACGGATCCTGGCGTGCTGGCGGTGGCGGGGGCGGTGCAGGGGCACGTGTCGGTGGGGCAGTGGTTCCCGGTATCTCTGACGGTGACGAACACTGGGGGTACGGACATCACGGACCTCACGGCGACCGTGTACGTGAACCCTGGGGGAGGGTTCGTGAGCAAGCCCTTGAACCCGGTGCCGGCGGGGCCAGTCACGCTGGCGGCGGGGGCATCGCAGACGTTCGTGTTCAGCGTGACGGCGACGGGGTCCGGGGTGGTGACGTTCACGGCGTCGGGGGCGGGGATGACGTGTTCGGGAGCGACGGCGTTGATTGCGAAGTCCGTGATTTCGGCGACGGTGGAGACGGCGGTGGCGCTCTCCGCCACGATCGGGGTCTATCCAAGTGGGCTGTGCGTGGGCCAGGACTTCGTTGTGACGTTGACGGTGACGAACGCTGGTCAGGCTACGGCGAGCGGGGTGAACCTGGTGGCGCCACCGTTCGTGGAGACTGGTGCGGGGACGGCGACGCTGAAGGATGGGCCCAGCCCAACGATGCCGGTTACGCTCCTTGGTGGTACGACGGCGGTGTTCACGTGGACATATACGGGAGCGAGCGCGGGCGTCCTGACGTTGTCTACGACGGTGAGTGGGGTGGATGCGAACTCGGGCACGATGCAGACGACGGCGTTGAACCGTGCGGTGACGATCTCGACCCCGGGTTCGTTCGCATCGGCCATTGCGGCTCCGGTGACGGTTTCCACGGGCCAGTGGTTCCGGGTATGGCTGACGGTGACGAACACGGGCGGGTTGCCGGTGACGAACCTTGCGGCGACGGTGTACGCGGGGCCGGGAGGCGGGCTGGTGAGCCGTGCGCAGGGGCCGGTGCCGATCAACCTTGCGAGCTTGGCGGTGGGCGGGGCGACTACGTTCGTGTTCAGCGCGACGGCGACGGGAGCGGGAGTGGTGACGTTGACGGTGACCGTGGACGGGACGACGTTGTGCGGGGGGGTGCCGACGGCGGTGCAGGCGGTGCGGAGCGTCGTGGTGACGGTGCAGACGCCTGCGCAGTTGACGGCGCAGGCGGTGCAGTATGCATCGACGATCTGTGCAGGCCAGCCGTATCTGGTGACTTTGACCGTCACCAACACGGGTGAGGCAGACGCGACCGGGCTGAACTTGGCGGCGGCGATGGCCGTGAGCGGCGGGGGCGGCGCGGCACCATCGGCGGGGCCGACTCCGTCGATGCCCTTCGTGCTGGCCGGGGGGGCGGGGCAGACCTTCACGTGGACGTACTCGGGGAGCACGGCGGGGAGCGTCGTACTTACCGCGACGGCGACCGCGGTGGACGGCAACAGCGGGACGGTGATTGCGGCCGCGCCGGCGCCGGCGAACGCGATCACAATCGCCGCGGCCGGGATCCTGGCGGCGCGGACGACGGTGACGCCGGGACAGGTATCGACAGGTCAGTGGGTCACGGTGGCGCTCACGGTGACGAACGTGGGCGGGGCGGACGCGACTGGCGTCGCTCCCGAGATCGCGGTGGGGCCGGGATCGGTCGTGCTCGAGACGGGTCCGGTTCCGCCGGGGCCGGTGACGCTAACGTCGGGGAGTTCCCAGACGTTCGTGTGGACGTACTCGACGAGCGGAGCGGGGCTGGCGGTGTTCACGGCGACGGCGAACGGGACCACGTGCGGCGGCACGGCGATCCTGGCGGCGTCGCTGGTGTCGGCGACGGTGCAGGCACCTGCTGGGCTCGATGCGATGGTGCGGGTTCTCGCAGGTGGAGCCTGCACGGGGCAGAGCTTCCTCGTCACGTTGACCGTGACGAACGTCGGCCAGGCCACGGCGAACGGGTTGAATGCGGCGGGATGGGCGTTGGACGGAGGTGGAGCGGCGACGGGGGTTGGTCCCAATCCGGCGATGCCGGTGACGCTGGCGGGCGGGGCATCGCGGACGTTCACGTGGACGTATACGGGATTGGCGGCGGGGCCGATCACGTTCACGACGACAATCACCGCGACGGACGGGAACACGGGGTGGGCACTGAGCGCGGGGCCGCTGGCAACGGGGGCGGCGACGGTGACGACACCCGGGGTACTGGCGGCGGCGGCGGCGATGCCGGCATACGTATCGGTCGGCCAGTGGTTCCCGGTTGAGCTTACAGTCACGAACACGGGCGGGACGGACATCACGGGGCTGACAGCGACCGTGTACGTGAACCCGGGGAGCGGGTTTGTGAGCAAGCCGTCGGCGCCGGTGCCGGCGGGACCGATCACGCTGACGGCTGGTGCGTCGCAGACGTTCATGTTCGGGGTGACGGCGACGGGAGCGGGTGTGGTTACGTTCACGGCGTCTGGGGTTGGGATGACGTGCGGCGGGGCGACGGCATTGATCGTGAAGGCGGGCGTCTCGGCCACGGTCCAGACGCCGGCGTCGCTGGCCGCGGTCATGAACATGAGTCCGCTGTCGGCATGCATGGGGGAGACCGTGATTGTGGAGCTGACGCTGACGAACACGGGGCAGGCCACGGCGACGGGGCTGGATCTGGTGGCCTCGCCCGAGATTTCGGGCGGGGGGAATCTGAGCCTGGACATCCTGACGTTGAACCCCTCGACGCTGGCGGGCGGGACGTCGACGGTGTTCAGCTGGGTCTACACTGCGGTGGGGGCGGGAGCGGTGACGTTGTCCACGACGGTGGCGGGGTGGGACGCGAACTCGGGGGCGACGGCGTCGCCGGGCCTAGTCGCGGTCGCGGGGGCGGTCGTGACAAAGGGAGTGTTCGCGGCGGCCATAGCGGCGCCGGTGACGGTGTCGCAGGGGCAGTGGTTCCAGGTGTCGCTGACGGTGACGAATACGGGTGGATTGCCGGTGACCGGGCTGACGGCGACCGTTTGCGCGGATCCGGGAGGCGGACTGGTCAGCCGGCCACAGGGGCCGGTGCCGATCAATCTCGCGAGCCTGGCGGTGGGGAGCGGGACGACGTTCGTGTTCAGTTACACGGCGACCGGGTCCGGCCCGGTCGTGTTCACGGTGACCGTGAACGGGTCCTCGCCGTGCGGTTGGGGACCGGTGCCGGTGGAAACGGCGGAGTCAGCCGGGATGACGGTGCAATCGCCCGCCCAGCTCGTGGCGCAGGCGGTGCAATACACGGCCGCGATCTGCGCGGGCCAGCCGTACCTGGTGACTTTGACCGTCACCAACACGGGACAGGCTGATGCGACCGGAGTGGATCTCACCGCTCCGTTCGCGGTCAGCGGCGGGGGCGCCGCAGCGCCGCTGGCGGGGCCGGATCCGGCCCTGCCCGTGCTCGTGCCCGGCGGTTCCGGTGCAACGTTCACGTGGACGTTCTCGGGTTCGGTGGCGGGCGTCGTCGTCCTTACCGCGACCGTGGCGGGAACGGACGCGAACACGGGGCTGGCGGTTGCGAGCGGCCCGGCGGTCGCGAATGCGGTGGCCATCCAGGCGGCCGGGATCCTGGCTGCCAGGACGACGGTGAGTCCGGGACAGGTGTCGGTTGGTCAGTGGGTGACGGTCGCGCTGACCGTGACGAACGTGGGCGGCGCGGACGCGACGGGCGTGGCTCCGGAGATCGCAGTGGGGCCGGGATTGGTCGTGCTCGAGACGGGCCCGGTACCTCCGGGGCTGGGGACTTTGACGTCGGGGACATCGCAGACGTTCGTGTGGACGTACTCGACGTCCGGGGCCGGGCTCGCGGTCTTCACAGCGACGGCCACGGGCACGACGTGCGGCGGGATCGCGATCCAGGCGGCCGGTCTCGTCTCCGCCACGGTGCAGGCTCCCGCGTTCCTCGAGGCCTCGGTGGCCGTGGGGCCGGACGGGGCGTGCACGGGTGAGCCCATCCTGGTGATGCTCACGGTGACCAATGCCGGCGGCGCGACCGCCGGCGGAGTAGCGGCGGTGCCGTGGGCGATCAGCGGGCTGGGGGCCGTCGTCGGCGGATCCGGGCCGACTCCCGCCCTGGGCGGCGCGATCGCGGCCGGGGCGTCCCGGACCTTCACGTGGACGTTCACGGGATCGGCGGTGGGGACGGTTACGTTCACGACCACGGTCTCCGCGACGGACGTGAACAGCGGCCATCCGGTCGCCGCCGGGCCGGCCGCGTCGATGGCCGAGTTCATCGTGGTGGCGGGCGCTCTCGAGGCGGCGGCTTCGGCGGGGCCGACCGTGGTCTCGACGGGGCAGTGGGTGACCGTCGAGCTGACGGTCACGAACACGGGCGGTGAGGACGTCACCGGCATCACGGCGACCGTCTACGTCGCCCCCGGGACGGCGACGCTGGAAACCGGGCCCGTGCCCGCCGGGCCGGTCACGCTGGCGGGGGGGGGATCCACGCAGACTTTCGCCTGGACGTTCTCGACCTCGGGGTCGGGGCCGCTCGTGTTCACGATGACGGCCAACGGGCTGACCTTGTGCGGCGGCCTGCCGGTGGCGGTCAAGGGCGCCGCGACGGCAGCGATCACGGTCCAATCACCAGCCGCGCTGGTCGCGCGGCTGGCCACGTTCCCGAGCCCGCGGACCGAGGGGCAGAACTTCCTCGTGACCCTGACGGTGACCAATACGGGCGGCGCCACGGCGCTGATCGTGAATCCCGCGGCATTCGAGGCCTCGGGCAGCGGGACGGCCGTCATCGTGGACGGGCCGGTGCCGTCGCCGCCGGTCACGCTTGCAGGGGGGGCGTCCCGGACGTTCACCTGGACCTACACGGGGACGGTGGCCGGGACCGTGGTCTTCACGACGACGGTCACGGCCGTGGACGCCGATAGCGGATACGGAGTCACCTCGGGGCCGGTCGCTTCCGGCGGCGAGCTCATCCTGCCGCCCGCCCAGATCGACGTCGAGTTGATCGTCTTCCCCGATCCGCGCAACGTCGGCCAGACCTTCTTCGCGACCCTGACCGTGACGAATACCGGCGGCACGCCGGTCACGGGGCTGACGTGCTCGGCCTTCGTGGCGTCGGGGTCGGGCGGGGTCGGCGGCGTGGTCGGTCCAACTCCCTCGGTGCCGCTGGGATCGCTGGCCGCGGGCGCGTCGGTGACGTACACCTGGACCCTGACCGCGGCCTCGGTGGGCATCGTGGACCTCACGACCACGGTCTTTGCGACGGACGGGGCGCTCAATCCGGTGCAGGTGGGGCCCGTGGTTTCCAACCCGATGGTCATCCAGACGCCGGCGGCGCTGGCGGCCTCCCTCGTCATGGCGCCCGGACAAGTGTCGGTTGGGCAGACGTTCCTCGTCATGCTGACGGTGACGAACACCGGGGAGGCGACGGCGAACGGCGTTGCCGCGAGTGCCTTCCTGCGCACGGGCGGCGGAAACGCCGTGCTCGTGGGCGGCCCCAACCCGGCCCTGCCGGCGGCGCTGGCCGGCGGCGAGTCGGTCGTCTTCACGTGGACCTATTCCGGAAGCGTGGCCGGTTCGTTCACGTTTACGACGACGGTCACGGGCGCCGACGCGAACGCGGGGACGGCGCTAACGACGGGCCCGCTGGTTTCCGGCGTCGAGGTGGTCCAGACACCGGCGACACTCGTAGCGAGCGTTGCGGCGTTCCCGTCACCCAGGCTCGTGGGACAGGGATTCCTCGTGACCGTGACGGTGACCAACACGGGTCAGGCGGCGGCGACGGGCATTGACGCGGCGGCATTCCAGGTGGCTGGCAGCGGCAGTGCCGCGCTGGCGGCGGTGCCGGCCGGGCTTCCCGCGATCCTGTCCGGCGGCGGGTCGGCCACGTTCACGTGGACCTACACGGGATCCCTGCCGGGGACGGTCTGGCTGACGACGACGGTGACCGGGGCGGACGGAAACAGCGGGTCCGCGCTCTCGGCCGGTCCCGCGGTCTCCGGCGCCGTCGTGATCCAGGCCCCGGCCGCGCTCGTGGCGGCCCTGGCCGTCTATCCATCGCCGCGTAATGTCACCCAGGCCTTCCTCGTGACCCTGACGGTGACCAACGCGGGCGGGGCCACGGCCACGGGCGTCAATGCGGGGACGTTCCAGGTGGCGGGAACCGGGAACGCGACTCTGGCCACGGCGCCGGGAGGCCTTCCCGTCAGCCTGGCGGGCGGGGCGTCGGCGACCTTCACCTGGACGTACACGGGCTCGGTGGCGGGGGCGGTATGGCTCACGACTACGGTAACGGGCACCGACAGCATCTCGCTCGCGGCGCTGGACTTTGGCCCGGTTACCTCGGGGGTGGAGGTCATCCAGACGCCCGCGGCCCTCGCGGCCTCCCTCGTGGTGTTCCCGAGCCCCAGGAACATCGGCCAGGGCTTCCTCGTGACCCTGACGGTGACCAACACCGGCGGGGCGGACGCCACGGGCGTGACCGCGGCGCCTCTCCTCGCGACCGGAGCCGCGGCGAGTCTCGTGGCGGGCCCGACGCCGGGCTTCCCGGTTCTGCTCTCGGGCGGGTCGGCCGTGACGTTCACGTGGACGTACGCGGGATCGGCGGCCGGGACCGTGTTCTTCACCGCGACGGTGACGGCCACGGACGCGAACGCGGGAACCAGCTTGAGCCGGGTCGCCGGATCCGGCGGGGTTGTCGTGCAGTCGCCAGCCGCGCTCGCCGCCGTCCTCCGCCTGATCCCGGCCTCCGTCTGCACCGGCCAGAGCATCCTCGTCACGGTGACCATCACCAACACGGGCGGCGCCCTCGCGACCGGGGTGGTCCCGGCGCCCCTGCGCAAGACCGGCTCCGGCGGAGTAGTTCCGGTGGCTGGCCCGTTCCCGGCGACGCTCACGAATCTGGTACCCGGGGCGAGCGTCGTCTACACCTGGACGTACACGGGGACGGCCCCCGGCCCGGCCACGTTCTCCACGACGGCGACCGGGACGGACGCGAACGACGGCGCGGCTATCGAGAAGGGGCCGCTCAGCGACGCGGTCACGATATCCAACCCCGGCGCCCTGGTCGCGGCTGCGTCTGTGCCCGTCGCGGTCTCCGTCGGGCAGTGGTTCCCGGTGTCGATCACGGTCACGAACACGGGCGGCCTGAACGTCGACGGGGTGACCTCGACCGCATACGCGGGGCCGGGCGGCGGGCTCGTGGCCCGGCCCTCCGGGCCGGCGCCCGCGAGCGTGGCGGCCCTCGGCTCGTCCGTGGGGCAGACCTTCGTCTTCAGCGTGACGGCGACGGGAGCCGGGCCGGTCACGTTCACGGTGACGGCGGTCGGGACGACCCTGTGCAGCGGCATTCCGGTTCCCGTGACCGCGGCGGCGATCGTGACGACGACGGTGGAGACGCCGGCGGCGCTGGCGGCCTCCCTCGTGGCGTTCCCGACCCCGCGCAATGTCGGCCAGGGCTTCCTCGTCACCCTCACGGTGACCAATACGGGCATGGCGGGGGCGACCTCCGTCGCCCCCGCCATGCCTGCTGCGAGCGGAACGGGGGCAGCCATGCTGGTGGATGGCCCATTCCCCTCAATCCCCGTTCCGCTTGCAGGGGGCGGGTCGATCACGTTCACGTGGACGTACACGGGGACACTCGCCGGGCTCGTCTCCCTTGCGACCACGGTGACGGGGACGGACGTCAACGCGGGGTTCGCGTTGAGCCGGGTCGCCGGCTCCGGCCCGGTCGTGATCGTGAATCCCGCCGTGCTGGCGGCCTCGGCGGCCGCGTTCCCGAGCCCGGTGGCCAACGGATCGAGCTTCCTCGTAACGGTGACGGTTACCAACACCGGCGGAGCCACGGCGACCGGCGTTGTCCCCGCCGCGTTCGCGCTGTCGGGGACCGGTGGCGCCTCGCTCGCCGCCGGGCCGTTGCCGGCGCCGCCGGTCTCGCTCGCCGGCGGAGCGTCTCTCACCTTCACCTGGACGTTTACGGCGGCAGCGACGGGATCGCTGGTTCTGACGACGACGCTGTCGGGGGTGGATCTCAACACCGGGGCCGCGCTCTCGGCCGGGCCGGTGGTGGCCGGGCCGGTCTCGATCGAGATTCCCGCGATCCTGGCCGCGTCGCTGGCCGCGTTCCCCACTCCCCGCAGTGTCGGCCAGGGCTTCCTCGTGACGCTGACGGTGAGCAACACGGGCATGGCCGGAGCGACCTCCGTCGCCCCGACCATGCCTGTCGCGAGCGGAACGGGGGCAGCCGTGCTGGTGAATGGCCCGTTCCCCTCAATCCCCGTTCCGCTCGCAGGCGGGGCCTCGATCACGTTCACGTGGACGTACACGGGGACGGCGGCCGGGCCCGTATGGTTCACGGCGACCGTAACGGGAACCGACGCGCTCCTGGGCGGGGCGTTGACGGCGGGACCCGCGGTGTCGGCTCCCGTGCTGATCCAGGCGCCGGCCGCGCTGGTAACGATGGCCACGCCGAGCTCGGCCGCGACCTGCGTCGGCCTGCCGGTCTTCGTCATGGTGACGGTCACGAACACGGGTGGCGCGACCGCGAACATCGACGGAGCGTCGGTCCTCGAGTCGGGCGGGGGCTGTACCTACGTTTCCGGCCCCGTCCCGGCCCCGCCCCTGCCGCTGGCGGGCGGCGCGTCCGTGACCTTCACGTGGCGGTACGACGCCGCTTTGGGCGGCGGGTCGTCCAGCTTTTCGGCGACGGTGACGGGGACGGACGCGAACTCGGGCGCGGCGCTGGCGTCCGGGCCGGCGGTGGCCGGGCCCGTAACCGTGACCGTGGCGGGCGCGCTCGCCGCGGCGGTGTCGGCGCCGGCCTCCGCGTCCGTCGGGCAGATGATCCAGGTCGTCCTCACGGCCACGAACACGGGAACCGCGACGGTGACGGGCGTGACCCCGTCGGTCGCGGTGGGGCCCGGGGTCGGGCTGGTCGTGCCGGTCGGCGGCGCGGTGCCGGCCGGGCCGGTGTCGCTGGCAAAAGGCGTCGGGCAGTCCTTCACCTGGAACTACCTCGTGTCGGGGGCCGGCCCCGTGACCTTCACGGTGACGGGCGCCGGCGCGGACCTCTGCGCGGCGCGGTCGGCGTCCGCCACCGTCGCCATGGCCGCCCAGACGGCCGCCGGGCTCGCGGCATCCCTGGCCATGCTGCCGGCCGCCACGAACGTGGGGTCGGCGTTCATGCTTACGCTCACGGTCACGAACCCGGGGTCCGCGCAGGTGAACGGGTTCACGGTGGCTCCCTTCACGCTCGGCGGGACCGGCGGAGCGGTCCCGGCCGGCGGTCCGTGGCCGGCGCCCCCGGCTGCGTTCCCCGGCGCTGCGTCCCTTACCTTCACGTGGACGTACGTCGGATCCGCGCTGGGTTCGGTCAGCTTCCAGACGCAGGTCACGGGGACGGACGCGAACACGGCGGCGCCCCTGTCCTCGGGCCCGGTGAACGTGGCAGGCACGGTCAACGCGAAGGCCGTGCTCGCGGCCGACGCCGCGCTCATTCCGGTCGTGGTCTCGGTGGGGCAGAACGTCACCGCCACGTTCACCGTCACCAACACGGGGACCAACCCCGCGGTTTCGGTGGTGCCCGTGCTCGTCAGCACCTCAACGGCGGCGCTCACGCCGATCCTTACCCCCCTGCCCGGGCCCTATACGCTCGGGCCGGGGGCATCCCGTAACTTCGTGTGGCAGTGGAAGGCCGTGGGCGCGGGGACGCTGGACCTGTCGCTCTCGGTTTCGGGGAGGGATTCGATCAGCGGGGAGCTCACGTTCGCCTCCCGGCACCTGACGGGGACGGTCCAGGTCCCGGGCCTGCTGGCCGTGTCCATCTCGCTGTCCGCGACCAACGTGATGGGCGGGGCGACCGTGTGGGTCTCGACCACGGTCACGAACACGGGTGGGGCCGGGGTCTCCGGCATCCTCCCGGTGCTGCTGATGGGAGGAGGCTCCGTCGCGGTCGCCGCGGCGCCGCCCGCGGTTGCGGTCACGCTGGCAGGCGGTGCCTCCGTGACGTGGACGTGGACGCTCACGGCGACGGTGCCCGGCCTCGAACTGCTGAGCGCCCAGGCGGCCGGGACGGACGTCAACTCGGGGGCGTCGCTCGCCGCGGCTTCGCCGACCCGGGGCCTGCGCGTCGAGGGGGCGGGACTCTCGGTGGTGTCCTTCACCGCGTCTCCCGTCGATGTCCAGCTCGACGAGTTGATCGAGGTGCGGATGACGCTCTCGAACACGGGAACCGTAGCGAATCCGGGGGTGGCGCCGTCGCCGATCGCGGTGACCGGGGACGGCCAGGTGGCGCTGGTGTCGGGTCCGTCCCTGTCGAGCACGACGCTTGGCCGTGGCGAGCACGTGACCGTGGGCTGGACGTACCGGGCCATGCGGGGTGGGTCCGTGTCGTTCACGGGTTCGGCGTCGAGCGCGAATGGTGCGACGGCCGGTCCTGCGACGGCGGGCCCGGTCGTGATTCACGAGGCCGGCGGGAGCCTCTCGGACGCCGTCGTCTATCCCAACCCGTTCCGGCCGTCGGACGCGGTGGGTGGGACGGTCAAGTTCCGCCGGATGCCGCCGCGCACGCGCGTGATCATCTACACGGTGGCGGGCGAGCGCGTGGAGGAAACGCAAGCCGACTCCAACGGGCTGGCGGTGTGGAACGGGCGGAACAGGCGGGGGACGGCGGTGACCCCGGCCATCTACTTCTACGTGATGGTGGCCGAGGACGGATCCCGCCGGATCGGGAAGCTTCAGATCACGCCTTGAACCGGGTACGATGGGGGGCATGAGACTCTCCCCCAGGCTGGTCCCGGTCCTACTGCTTGCCGCTTCCACCTCCCTCGCCGCCGATCCTCCTGCCGCGCTCACCGGATGGCGTACCGCGCAGGGCATCTTCCTCTCCTGGTCGTCCACGCCGCCGGGCGCCTGGACGATCTGGCGCGGGACGGCGAGCGGGGCCTTAAGGCCCCTGACCACCCTCCCGCCCGGCCAGGCCGGATTCTGGGACACGGCGGTGGCCAGGACAAAGGCGTACGCCTACGCGCTGGGCGACTCGCGGACGCATGGGCTGGAGCTCGAGATCGCGGGCGCCCCGCCGCCGGTCCGGATCATCTCGGGGTTGGTGACGACCTGCAGCGGACTGACGCCCGGGATGGTCTACCCGGGTGATTCGCGGAACATCTTCGACCCGTCCCGGGACAGGAACGTCCAGTTCTTCGGCATGTTCATCCTGAGGCCGTTCGATCCGACCGTCCGCGAGGTCAGGATCGTCTGGCGGGATCCGAAAGGAGACATCTTCTCGCAATATTCGCACCCGGTGACTCCCCGGCCGGCGGACCTTCCCGGCGAGCGCGTGGGCCAGCTGGTCCTGCCGCAGGCCATCGGTCTGCGCGAGGTGGTCTCGCAGAACGGGCAGTTGCGTCTGCCGCAAGAGCCCGGCAGGCACACGGTGGAGGTCTTCGTGGACGAGGTGCCCGTGTCGCTCACGGTGTTCTACCTCGGCGAGGCGGCTTCGAAGAAGGCGCCTCCCCCTGCCGCAATGCCCGCCGGGACTCCGTCCGGGGCCGTCCCGCGCACCCCTCTGCCCGGCACCGGCCTGCCGTGAGTTCTCAACCGGCCCGGGCCGGGATCGGCCGCGGCGAGTGGCCGGCCGCCCCGCCGGATGGAATTCCGACCGGCGAGACCGCCCTGCGCGGGCTGTCGGAGCGGACCCTCAAGGCCGTCTACTTCCTCGTCGGCGACCATGCGTGGACGCAGTCGCGGTTGGCGGAGCGGATCCGCGAGCTGGCGGTGCCCGAGGAGTGGCGGTCGATGAACGCGGAGACGGTGTGGGCCGACGAGATGCCGGAAGTGCGCGTTACGGAAATGGCGGCGACGCCGCCGTTCGGGAGCTCGAGGCGGTTCGTCCTCGTCCGGGGTGTCGAGGCTTACCGGGGCGGCGCTTCGGCCGAGGGAGCCGCGCCGGTGGAGACAGACGGGGAAGCGGCGGCGCGCGCCGGTCAGGAGGCCGCCGCGGCTCCGGCGCGCCGGCGCCGGACGAAGGCCAGCAAGGCCGAGGCCACGCCCCTGGTTTCGTACGTGTCCGTGCCACCGCCGGACACCGTGCTCGTCCTGACGTCGGAGAAGCGCGACCTGAAAAGGTGGGCGGGGGACGCCTTGTTCGAGGCGGCCGAATCTGCCGGCGCCGTCGTCGCGTGCCTGCCTCCGGCCGACCTGCGGGGGTGGCTGGCGGAACGGGCCGTCGGGCTGGGGACCCGGATCGAGCCCGCCGCCGCGGACGAGCTGGTGGAGCGGGCGGGGGGAGATTCATTCCTGCTCATCCGGGAGCTCGAGAAACTCTCGGCCTATGTCGGGGTCCACGGGGTTTCGGCCTCTGCCGAAACCCCGAAGGCTGCGTCCGCAGGCGCAATCACGGTGGAGCATGTGCAGGCGTTGACGGGGGAGACGGCCCCTCCCTCGGTATTCGCCTATCTCGACGCCCTCTTCGTCGAGCGTCAGCCGGCGAGGGCCTTGAGCCTCCTGGCGCGACTGCTGGACGACTCCCACCCGCTCGAGCTCCACGCCATGCTGCTGACCCAACTGCGCAAGCTGGTCGCCCTCAAGGGGGCCCTCGCCGCCGGGCTCACGGACTGGCAGATCGTGAGCAGGATACGGCTTCCGTACTCGCTCGTCGGCTCGCTCAAGATGATGGTCGGGCGCACCCGGCCGGAGCGGTTCGCAGCCCTGCTCCGGGCGCTGGCCCAGGCCGAGCGCGAACTGAAGCGCGGCCGGGACGGCCGCGCGGTCCTCGAGGATCTCACGCTCGAGTGTTGTCGGTGAAGCACTGCGGAGTTTCAGCGGACGCTGAAACTCCGTGCCTCGAGGCATGACGGCAGCCTGCCGTTTCCTCGCCGTGGCCGCGGTCGCCTACGGCGCCGCGCTGGCCGTCGTCGCCGTCTTTCAGCGCCGGCTCATCTACTTCCCGTCGCGGGGATATCCCCTCACGCCGGCCGCCCTCCGGCTTCCGTTCGAGGCGGCGGTCGTGACCGCGTCGGACGGGGTGCGGCTCGCCGGCTGGTGGGTTCCCGGCAGTCGGAAGGACGCTCCCGTGATCCTTTACTTCCACGGGAATGCGGCGACGCTGTCGGCGCTGGTGGAGCTGGCGGCGGCATTCCGGTCGGCCGGGTTCGCGTTCGCGGCCGTGGACTATCGCGGGTACGGGGAGAGCGGGGGCACGCCGACCGAGGGCGGGCTCTATCGGGACGCCGAGGCGGCGTGGGCATGGGTCACGGGACGGGGGGTTCCGCCGGCCCGGATCATCGTGTACGGGCAATCGCTGGGGGCGGCTCCGGCCGCGTGGCTGGCGGCGCGGACGGCCTGTGGCGGGCTTGTTCTGGAAGGGGCCTTCCCTTCCCTCCATGCGTCGGCGCGACTGCACTATCCCGCGCTCTGGCTGCCGCCGTTTGTGCTTCTCGATCGCTACCCGACGGCCGTGCACGCGGCACGGGTCTCCTGCCCGGTCCTGGTCCTGCACGGCGAACTCGACCGGATTGCCCCGCCGTCATTCGGCCGGAAGGTATTCGACGCGGCGCGGGAACCGAAGCGGTTCGTGACGGTCTCCGGTGCCGACCACAACTCGATCACGCCGGATCTAGCCGAGGTTCGGTTGGCGCTGGAGGAATTCAGGAGGATCTGCGGGCTGAAGTGAGCCCGGGCGCCCGCGGCCGGAGTCTATATCTTCTTGTCGGCCGGGAACTTGCGGTTGACGAGTTCGGCCAGCCTCGACTTGCGGCGTGCCGCCGCGCGCTGGTGAATCAGGTCCTTGTGAGCGGCCCGGTCCAGGAGGGAATTCGCGGTGCGGAGGGCTGCCAGCGCGGCATCACGGGAGGCCGCCCCCTCCACGGCGCTGATGGCGGTCCATATGCGCGTATCCCGCGCCTGGTTCCGCGCGGTCCGGCGGCGCGTCCGACGCACATCCTTTTTCGAGGACTTCAGGTTCGCCATGGCTCCCTACCGTAGCAACGGAGCGCGACGCATGTCAAACGCGCCGGGTGAGGAGGGCTTTCCAAATCGAACGGGGGGCCCGCTGGGGACCCCCCGTTCACTGTCTGCAACAGCTTCAGTCGGTCTCAGTACCCGTAGGTCGAGTACGCAACGTTCTTGGAGTCAGTTGCCGTGCTGTTCACGAACACGTGCCCGTTCAGGTAGTTGTACCGCCATCCCGTGCCGAGCGCGGCGATCACCTCGTCGGTCGTATGGTAGACGGACGTTCCGGATGGAGTCTCGAGAATCCCGTTCCCGATGCCCGAATGCGTAGCCTTGACCGGGGGAACGTTCTCCAGGTACTTGGAGAAGGAGTATCCACTCATGGTCCACAGCAGGGTCGGATACACGCCCTCGTTGTCCCCGTAGTAAATGGACACCGCAGACGTCATCGAGTTCATGTTTCCCTTCGTTGCGGCCTCGCGGGACTTTTCCACGAGCGACGCGAACTTGGGCAGGGCCAGCGCGGCCAGAATGCCGATGATGGCCACGACGATCATGAGCTCGATCAGCGTAAACCCGTGCTCCCTGCGGCTCTTGGTCTTCCTCATATTTCACTCACCTCCTGTCGCAATCCAGTTGAAGCAGTCTACCATACCTCATGCAAGAACCGTGACAGGGAAAAAGAGCCTGTAAACGCGGTGTTTTCGAGCGGGACAACGCCCAGGGCGTGTCAGGAAACCCGACTGGCGTCCGGAATCCGGACGCCCGCGGCGCGGGTTAGAATGGACCGTGCTGACCTGGTTGCGCAGCCGCAAGGGCACCGTCGTCGCCCTCCAATGGCTCCTCACGGTCGTGGTCGCGATATGGGGCGCGACGACGGGAGCGTGGCGGGAATCGCCGACCGTGTTCTGGGCTCTCGTGGCCCTCTCGGCCACGGGGAATGCCGCCCTCATGCGCCTGCCCCTCACGTCGTTCTACCGGCCCATCAACTGGATGTACATCTTCGTCGCGGACACGGTCTTCGTCGGAGCCGCGCTCTACTGCATGCGCGGGTTCGACACCGGGCTCTACCTTCCGTATTTCCTGATTATTCTGACGGCGGCGCTGACACGCAGCGTGCCCCGGGGCATGCTGGTCGCCGCGTTCGTCAGCGGGCTCTACGTCTTTCTCGTCTGGCGTGAAGGCGACGCCGCGGGCCTGCTGGATCCCGGGTTTCTCATCCGCCTGCCCTTCTTCTTCATAATCGCGGTCTTCACCGGCTACCTGGCCGAGAGTGCGCGGCTCCAGCAGGAGTCGCTCGAGGCGTCGCAGTCGCTGGCGGGCCGCGTGCACGAGCTACAGCAGCTTGCCGCCGGCATCGCCCATGAGGTGCGCAACCCCCTGACTGCGATCAGCAACGACCTCCAGGCGATCCAGGCCCGCCTGCCGGCCGACGGCTCCGAGCGCTCGCTGGTCCGGGATGCCCTGGACCAGGTGAGCCGCGTCACCCGGATCGTGCAGGAGACGCTGGACCTGGCCCGGCCCGCGATCGTGAACACGGGGTGGCTGGACGCCAACGCGCTCCTCGAGCATGCGGCGGCCGATTGCCTCAGATCCGCCGGGGCGAGCCGCATCGAGGTCCGCCGCCGGCTCGCGCCGCGTCCACTGCAGTTCTGGGGCGACGCGCGCCTGCTCGAGCTTGCCCTCGTCAACATCATCCGGAACGCCGTGGAGGCGATGCCGGAGGGCGGTTTGCTCGAGCTGGAGACGGCCCCGGATCTCTGGCGGGGCCGGGAGGTCGTCTCGCTCCGGATCGCGGACAACGGGCCGGGCATCCCTTCCCACCAGATGGCCAGGCTCTACCAGCCTTTCTACACGACGAAGGCCCACGGTACCGGGCTAGGATTGTCTCTCGCCCGCAAGTACGTAAGCGCCCACGGCGGCGATCTGCGCGTGACGAGCCCGTCGAGTCACGGCCCCGGGGGACAGGCGCGGGGCACGGCGATCCGGATCCTGCTTCCGGTGGAGGGGGCAACGGCTGCGGCGCTCGCGGCGACCGCGAACGCAGGGGGGGCGCATGGCGAAGCATCTTCTGGTAATTGACGACGACCCCGCCGTGCGCCGGTCGCTCGCGGCCGCGCTCGAGGGCGATGGGCTCCGCGTGACCCCGGCCGCCACGGCGGAAGAGGGGCTCGCCCTTTACGGCAGGGACATGCCGGACATCGTCGTGCTCGATCTCTTCCTGCCCGACCGACACGGCCTCGAGGTCCTCAAGTCCCTGCGGGCAGGCGATCCCGAGGCGGCCGTGATCGTCGTGACGGCGTCCGACGACGTGCGGGACGGCGTGGAGGCGATGAAGCTGGGGGCGCTCGAATACCTCGTCAAGCCGTACGATCTGGACGCGCTCCGGGTCCTGATCGGACGGACCGTCAGCCGCCGGCGTGAGGTGCAGGAACTCGGAGCGCATCGCCGCCAGGAGAGCCGGCGTTACACGTTCGACGCGCTGGCCAGCGAGAATCCCGCCTGCGCCGCGATGGTGGCCACCGCCCGGAAGCTCGCTGCTTCGCCGACCGTCACCCTGTTGCTGGAGGGAGAGACCGGGGTGGGGAAGGAGTTCATGGCGCGGGCCATCCACCATGCAAGCCCCCGCGCAGCGGGGCCGTTCACGGCGATCTCGTGCGCGGTGATTCCGGAGAACCTCCTGGAGAGCGAGCTGTTCGGCCACGAGGCCGGGGCGTTCACCGACGCGCGTTCGCGCAAGCGCGGTCTCTTCGAGCTCGCCGAGAGCGGCACCCTCTTCCTGGACGAAGTGGCCGAGATGTCTCCGGCCACTCAGGCGAAACTCCTGCGCGTGATCGAGACCCGGTCCTTCCGCCGGGTCGGCGGAACCGAGGATCTGACGGTGGACACGCGCATAGTCGCCGCGACGAACGTCGTACTGGAGCGCGCGGTCGAGGCGAAGCAGTTCCGGGAGGATCTCTACTACCGGCTCAAGGTCGGTCACCTCGTGATCCCGCCGCTCCGGGACCGGCCCGAGGACCTGATCTCCCTGGCGGGGCGCCTGCTCGGGGACGTATGCCGGGAACTGCGGCGGCCCGTCCCGGCGCTCTCTTCCGCGGTGCAGGAGGCGTTCCGGCGCTACCACTGGCCCGGTAACGTGCGGGAACTGCGGAACGTGCTGGAGCGGGCGATCATCCTGCACGAAGGGGCCGGGCCGATCGAGCCCGTTCACCTGCCGCCCCTGGCGGGCCCCGCGGCCGCGGCGGGCAGCGCGCTGATCGACGTGGAGCGCGAGCACATTCTCCGCGTGCTCGAGGCTTGCGGCGGCAATCAGACGAAGGCGGCGAAGGCCCTCGGGATTTCGCGCAACACGCTCTGGGAGAAGCTCAAGCACTATCGGGCGGGGGAGAGCCGGTGAGGCCGGAAGATGGTGGACCCGACCGGGCCTTCGTGCGCTCGGCTTCTCTGCTCGGCTCGTGGACGCTCGCTTCCCGGGTCCTCGGATACGTCCGGGACTCGCTGAACGCGGCGCTCTTCGGGGCGGGGGCGGTGGCGGACGCCTACTTCGTGGCGTTCCGGATTCCGAACCTCCTCCGGGATCTCGTTGGCGAGGGCGCTTTCTCGGCGGCGGTCGTCCCCACGGTCAGCCGGACCCTCCTCGCGGGCGGGCCGCGGGAGGCGCACCGCCTGCTGGCGGCTCTCCTGACCGTCGTCGCGCTCGGCGGGGCGTTCGTCGCCGGACTGGGCATCCTCGTCGCGCCCTGGATCGTGTCCGTGCTCGCGCCCGGGTTCGCCGCGTCGCCCGCCAAGTTCGCGCTGACGGTCTCGCTGACCCGCTGGCTCTTTCCCTTCATCGCATGTATGAGCCTGGCGGCGTCGGTTATGGGCTACCTGAACGCGCGGGAACGGTTCGGCCCGGGAGCCTTCGCCCCCGTCGCACTGAATCTGTGCGTTATCGCGGGCGGCGTCCTTCTGTGTCCACTCTTCGGTAGTGAGCCAGGTCGACAGATCTACGGCTGGACGATCGGGGTCCTTCTCGGCGGGCTGGCGCAGTGGCTGGTCCAGCTTCCGGCCGCCCGCTCGCTGGGCTTCCGGTACGCGTGGCGCCTCTGGCATCCGGGGCTTCGCGAGATAGGCACACTCATGGTGCCCGCCCTGATCGGATTCTCGGTCAGCCAGATCTATCTGCTGGTCAACACGATCCTGGCCTCGCTTCTTCCCGAGGGGAGCGTCGCGTACCTCTACTACGGGAACCGGCTCATGCAGTTGCCCCTCGGCGTGATGGGGGTGGCCCTGTCCACGGCCGCCTATCCCGTGGTCGCGCGTGCGCTCGCCGCGGGACGGCCCCGGGAGGCGTCCGGTCCCCTGAACCACGCTCTCGGGCTGGCCGCGTTCACCATCCTGCCGGCTTCCGCCGGACTGATCGCGCTGTCGCCGTGGATCAACCGCCTCCTCTTTCGGTTCGGCCGATTCAGCGCCGAGGATGCGGCGGTGACCGCCGCGGTCGCCTCCGCCTACGCCGTCGGGATCATCGGGCACGCGTGCCTGCGGGTGCTGACGCCTCCGTTCTACGCAGCGGGGCGGCCGTACGTGCCGGTGACCGTTGCCGCCACCGGCGTGACCGCAAACATCCTGCTGTCGGTGGTGCTCATGTTCCCGCTGGGGGCGGCGGGACTTCCGCTTTCGACAAGCGCGGTCGCGGTCCTGACCGCGATCTGGCTGGGTTGGCGCCTGCGCGGAATCGTTCCCGGACTCGGCGGCGGCCGGCTGGCCCGCGCCTTCGGGAAGTCGCTTGTCGCGGCGGTTGCCATGGGGCTCCTGGTCTGGGCGGGGGCTGGCTGGGGTGACCACGCGCTCGCGGCGGCGGGATGGGGGATGCGCATGCGCGACGCCGCCGTCACCGCCGCCGGTATCGTCGTGGGGATCGCGGTCTACGCGGGACTCACGCGCTCCGTGGGCCTGGGCGAGTTCGAGGACGTGCGGGCTGCATTCTCGCGGCGAGCCGGCCGGGCAAGCGGTAGGAGGGCGGCTTGAGGCGTTGTCACCTGCCCCCCGGCGTCGGCACGCCGTTCCAGCGCCGGGTCTGGGCCCTCGCGCTCACGATCCCGCGGGGCCGGGTCCGGACTTACGGCTGGATGGCCGATCGCCTGCACTCCTCGCCGCGGGCGGTTGGGCAGGCGCTCAAAGCCAATCCGTTCGCGCCCCGGGTGCCCTGCCACCGGGTCGTGGCGGCGGACGGAGTGGGAGGGTATGCGGGCCAGTGGAACTCGGCGAGGAAGCGCCGCATGCTGGCCCGCGAAGGAGTCAGGCTGGAGGGCCGATGAGGGCGCTCGTCCAGCGGGTCCGGGAAGCGTCCGTCACGGTCGACGGGGAAAGCGTCGCCGGAATCGGGAGGGGGTTCCTCGTCCTGCTCGGGATCCGGAAGGGGGATACGCGAGAGGCGGCCGGCGCGCTGGCTCGCCGGGTCGCGGAGCTCCGGGTCTTTCCCGACGAGGCCGGGAAGATGGGGCGGTCCCTGGCCGACGTGGGGGGAGCGGTCCTGGTCGTGTCCCAGATGACGCTCTACGGGGACGTGTCGAAGGGGCGCCGGCCGTCCTTCGATGCGGTCGCCCGGGGGCCGGAAGCCGAGCCCCTTTACGAGGGATTCGTGGCCAACCTCGAGGCGGCGGGAATCCCGGTGGAAACGGGACGGTTCGGGGCCATGATGGACGTGCGGCTCGTGAACGACGGCCCCGTCACCTTCATGCTCGAGGCGATTTGACGACACGGTGGCGTTTCTGGTGTATTCGTGCTGTCTTTACCATGCCCTGATTCCAGATCGATCGAGTTCAAAGAGGAGGTCCGATATGGCGTATGTGGTGGGCGAGAAGTGCCTGGGCGAGCAGTATGCGCAGTGCGTCTCGGCGTGCCCGGTCGAGTGCATGTACCCGGGCGAGTACAAGGGCGAGAAGTTCCTCGTCATCGACCCGGAGCTGTGCATCAACTGCGGGGCCTGCCAGCCGCAGTGCCCGATCCTCGCGATCTTCGACAGCGAAGACAGCGCCGGGCCGGAGTGGACCGCGATCAACAAGGACCTGGCTTCGAAGTTCAAGAGCAACGCGAAAGTGGAGCCGCGTCCCGCGAACGATCCACCCAAGAAGCCGGGGCACAAACTCGGCGGCTGAAGCCCCTTCTTCCCGGTAATTGCTGAGTTGAGCGGACCCGCTCGGGTCTAGGAGACCCGAGGAAGGCCCGCTCGACGCGTTCCATGGACAGGGCCTGCCGGTCCCTTGACCCCCCGGGAGCCGCGCGCCGAGAATAGGTTGACTAGGCACCAGCCCAAGGGAGGGCCAACTGCCGAACGTGCTTCGCAGATTGTGGGCGGCGATCGTGCGCCCGAGGGCATCTCCGTCGGTGGGCGGGGCGGGGGACGACGCGGCCTTTCGCGACGTGTTCCGCCACCATCCCCTGCCGATGTGGGTCTGCGACGTGGAGACGTCCCGGTACGTCGACGTGAACGACGCGGCCCTCCGCCAGTACGGGTACACGCGCGGCGAGTTTCTTGCCCTCACGTTGAGTGACATCCGGCCCCCCGAAGACGTCGAGCGCGTCAACGAGTACCTGCGGAGCATCGGGCCGCTCAAGGGGCCGGTGGATGTCGGCGTGTGGCGGCATTGCCGGAAGGACGGCTCCATCGCGCAGACGCGCGTCACCCTCATGCCGGTTACGTTCGGCGGGCGTCCCGCCCGAATGGTCATGGCGTCGGACGTTTCCGCGCAGCGGGAGACTCAGGACGCGCTAGCCGAGCTCCGCGACCAGTTCGGCACCCTCCTGGACCTCGTTCCCAACTCGATCACGATGACGGATCTCGAGGGCCGCGTCGTGCTG
>Ga0315294_10002062_pt1 | contig 21984 bp, 20 predicted proteins | sample YL17G13_40_MG_FD_203626 | JGI IMG/M metagenome (GOLD analysis project Ga0315294, IMG submission 203626) | Sediment microbial communities from Yellowstone Lake, YNP, Wyoming, USA - YL17G13_40 | ecosystem: Environmental > Aquatic > Freshwater > Lake > Sediment | place: USA: Wyoming | collected...
TCGGGCTTATTTTCTTAAGCTACGGCGCGTACAGGGCTATTTCCGTAAAAATTACGCAAAAAAACGGGATTATTTTTCCCGATGCTATCTCATACTTACTTAAGTATGAGATCCCGCCGCAAAGCGTAGTATTATCGGATGAATACAGCAGTTATGTGATTCCGGCAATAGCCGACTTAAGGATAGTCGGTACTGCCAAAGGCGTAAATACCTTAACAATGCCGCAGGGAGAAGCGCGCTTACATGACATCCGTCAGTTACGGAAAAACCTTACCGGCGACGAAACCCTCATTGATATGCTGAGTAAATACCGGGTGGATTATGTGTTTATTCGAAAATGGTTCTGGTGCGATAAAGGGGAAAGATTCGCTAGGCGAGCAGATATCTTTACGCGCGTATATGAAACAGGAGACTACAGCATCTATCGTGTCAAGAGGGTAATTTTTGAAGAATAAATATCCATGAAGATCGCATTGGTCCTGAACGATGATTTTTCGATGTGGCACTTCCGCAAAGGCTTGCTCAGCGCGCTGGTACGCAAAGGATACCAAGTCTATGCCATAACACCCTATGGGCCGTTTGTGGAAAGAATAAAAACATTGGGAGTGAAGCATATTACAGTTCCTATATACCGCTTCTTTAATCTCTTTGCGGACATTTTACTATTTATACGTCTTTACCGAATTTTTCGTAAGCACAAATTTGACATCGTACACACCATGACCATAAAACCCAATATCTACGGGGCAATAGCCGCAAAGTCCGCCGGCGTCCCTAAGATAGTAGGGCTCGTATCAGGGCTAGGATCCATGTTTTCGCGTAACTTAACTATCGGCTTGAAAATTTGGCGTCCGGTTATGTATAATATGTACCGCCTTGCCTGTCATTGCTGCGACAGGGTATGGTTCCAGAACAGCGAAGATTTGGAATTCTTTGTCGAGCGCCGAATCATTTCGCGCGATAAAACGATAGTGATCAAAAGCGGCGGGGTCGACCTGGATGAATATTCCATCCAGGCGCTCGCGCCAGAGCGCTTAACGCAGCTACGCAATACCTTAGGTATTCATGCATCTGACATAATAATCCTAATGGTAAGCGCGCGCATGATCTGGCCTAAAGGGGTAGGAGAATTTATCGGAGCCTGCGAAATACTGCGCGATAGATATCCAAACGCGAAATTCATACTTGCAGGGCCGCTTGATAAAGGATCCCCTGAAGCAGTACCTGAAGGCTACCTAAAAGAAAAGGAGGGGCCATCCCTAAAATGCCTCATCTCTTTCCGCGATGATATAAAGGAATTAATGGCCCTTGCGGATATCGTGACGCTGCCATCATATTACAAAGAAGGGGTTCCGCGCGTCCTTTTGGAAGCGCTGGCAATGGGCAAACCCGTGATCACCACGGATTCTACCGGTTGCCGCGAAGTGGTAGAGAACGAAAAAAACGGATATCTCATAGCCCCGAAAAATACCGCCGCATTGGCGCAGGCTATTGAAGCTTTACTTCTTAGCAAACCGCAGCGCGTGCAATTCGGCTCATACTCACGCGCAAAGGCCGAGAAAGAATTTGATGAACGCCTGATCATAGATAGAATAATAGCTGAGCTCTATGGAAACGCGTAAAAACGAAGAAAAACAATTTCACGACACCGTACGCAAAGACTCCTGGGGTCAGAGATGGTCCGCAGAGTTGGAAGAGTCCGTACGGGAAAAACCGCTGTGGCGGAATATGAAATACTACGCCATAGAAAGAAGGAGCCGCCTGGCGGTATTGGATTGGCTAAAAAAGACATGCGCAGATAAACGCGTAATGGATTATTGCTGCGGAAACGGTGAAGATGCGCTTTATATTGCCGGGCAGGGGGCCAAAGAGGTGGTCGGCATTGATATTTCCGAAGTTTCAATAAAGAATTGCGCTGAGCGGGCAAAAAAAGAGAATCTAGCGAATATAATTTTTAAGGTCATGGACGCCGAAGCACTCGAATTTGCCGATAATTCATTTGACGTGGTCACGGAATACGGAGCTCTGCATCACCTGAGCCTTGATAAGGCATATTCAGAGATATCAAGGATATTAAAAAAGGACGGCCGGGCGATATGCGTGGAAAGCCTCGGCCATAATAGATTGATACAGCGCTATAGAAAAGTGACCCTCGACCTGCGCACAAAATGGGAAGTTGAACATATCCTAAAAAGAAAAGACATCGAAGCAGCAAGAAAATATTTTCATAAAATCGAGATCCTCGGTTTTTTCCATCTGGCAACTATCGCCGCAGTGCCGTTTAGGTCCTGGCGTATTTTTCACGGTATCTTGAGGATATGTGAATTCCTTGATATGATATTACTAAGGATACCTTTATTAAAATGGCAAGCCTGGCAGGTAGTATTTGTGCTTTCGGAGCCTAAAAAATGAACACCAAGCGCATTATGGATCTTATAGCAGCGCTCGCAGGCCTCCTTATCCTAAGCCCTATTTTACTTATTATTGCCCTGTTTATAAAAATGGAGGATGGCGGGCCGGTATTTTACCGGGGAGAGAGGGTAGGCAAGGGCGGGGTGCACTTTAAAATATTCAAGTTCCGCACTATGGTTCCGGACGCCGATAAGATCGGCGGCTCATCCACACCCGAAGACGACAGGCGTATCACACGCTTAGGCAGGATTTTAAGAAAATATAAGATCGATGAGATAGCGCAGCTCATCAACGTTTTAAAAGGGGAGATGAGCATTGTCGGTCCGCGCCCGCAAGTCGCCTGGGCAGTTGAGCTGTATACGGATGAAGAAAAATTATTACTTACAGTTCAGCCCGGCATCACCGATTATGCATCGCTCAAATTCAGCAATGAAGATGAGATCCTAAAGGGGAGCAAAGACCCCGATAAGGATTACCTGGAAAAGATCGCTCCTGAGAAGAACAGGCTGGCAATAGAATACGTCAAGCACCATTCGGTGATGATGGATATAAAGATAATACTCGCTACCATCAAAACTATAATCACTAAATCCAACAAAGGAAAAACCTTATGAGAAAGATAAAACCCGAAGGCGGATTGCGCACAAGAGAAGAACGGCTCGTATCTAAAAATCTGGAAAAGATATTCCTTGCTTCTCCTGATTCTGTTGAGGTAAAATTAGATACTTTCACTAAGTACATACGCAGGCAAAGGCTTAGCCGTCTCTTAAGCCTTTATGAGATCTTCAAGCGTATCTTGCCGATTAAGGGCTCCATAGTAGAATGCGGGGTATATCGCGGATTCAGCTTAATGGCCTGGGCGAATATGAGCGCGGTCTTAGAGCCGAACAACCTCACCCGCCGGATCTACGGCTTTGACACATTCGGGGGTTTTCCTGGCTCCAGCGCCTACGATGCCAGCAAAAATATGCGCATTCATCGCGGGCAATTATCCGCCGATACATATAAAGAGCTAAAAGGACTGATAAAAGCGTACGATAAGAACAGGTTTCTGGGGCACGTACCAAAGGTGCAGCTCATAAAAGGAGATGTCTCAAAGACCATACCAAAATTCATCTCCGAAAACAAGCACCTCGTGGTAAGCCTGCTTTTTCTGGATATGGACCTGTTTACGCCTACAAAGACCGCCATTAAGGAATTTTACCCCAGGATCCCCAAGGGAGGCATTATTGCCTTTGATGAACTGGATAACCCTATCTGGCCCGGCGAAACCATGGCGCTTTTAGGCAGTATCGGCATTAACAAGCTCAAGATCCAACGGCTCGAATTTGACCCCTACATAGGTTTTGCGGTCGTAGAATAGGCACAATATGCGCACAAATAAAGATAACCTACAACATTATATCTCTTTAGCCAAAGATATCAGAAGGACAATACTTGATTTGGTCCACTCAACCGGCACTCCTCATATCGGCTCGGCATTTTCATGCGTAGAGATCCTGGTAAGCTTGTATTTTAGGATCATGAATATAAACCCTCACCGCCCGCTGAATCCCGCACGGGACAGGTTTATCTTAAGTAAGGGCCATGCCTGTGCCGGGTTATATGCAATCCTGCAAAAGCGGGGATTCTTAAGTAAAAAAGATATCGCGGCCTTTGCGGTAAATAACGGGCGCCTGGAGCTGCATCCAAGCCTAAACGTCAAAAAGGGCATTGAAGCCACTACCGGCTCTTTAGGCCATGGGCTTTCCATAGGAGCAGGCATGGCCTACGCCGCAAAATGCGACAAAAAGAAATTTAAGACTTACGTGCTGCTGAGCGACGGAGAGCTAAATGAAGGCTCTACCTGGGAAGCGGTGATGTTCGCCGGCCACCATAGGCTGAACAATCTCATCGCGATCATAGATTATAACAAGATGCAGGCGATGGGGTTTACCCGCGACATCCTGGACCTTGAGCCATTAGCTGAGAAATGGGGATCATTCGGCTGGAAGGCATATGAGGTAAACGGCCATGATTTTAAGGATTTATTTGACGTACTGGAATCTGCACGAAAGACTATTATGATGCCGGCCGTCGTGATCGCTCATACCGTAAAGGGCAAAGGGGTCTCATTTATGGAGAATAATCTTTTGTGGCATTACCGCGCTCCCGACCATAAAGAATACAAAAAAGCCCTAAAGGAGTTATTAAGATGAGGCGCAGCTTCTTTAAGGTCATTGAGGGCCTCGCCGCGCGCGAGAAAAACATATATATTGTAAGTGCTAACCTCGGTTTTAAATTATTCGATGACTTCAGGTCAAAATACGCCGGCAATTTCCTCGATGTCGGGGTAGCAGAGCCAAATATGATAGGAATATCCGCAGGCATGGCGCTTTGCGGCAAAAATGTTTACTGCTATTCCATTATACCTTTTTTACTGATGCGGACATACGAGCAGATCCGCCTGGATATCGCCTCTCAAAACTTAAAAGTGAAATTGGTAGGTGCGGGAGGGGGGTTCGCCTACGGCTTAGAGGGAGTTACGCATTTCGCGCTGGAAGATCTAGCGCTAATGCGCCTTTTGCCGAATATGCATATTGTCGTCCCGGCTGATCCCGCTGAAGCAGCAATAATTGCCCGTCAGTCATGCTCATATATGCATCCGCTGTATATCCGCTTAGGAAAAACCGGTGACCCGCCGGTCCATACTCGTGCCCCTGCGCTCAAAATCGGCAAAGGGATGGTCCTTGAAAAAGGCAAGGATATAGCAATATTTGCCATAGGCAGCATGGTATACCGAGCGCGCCAAGCCGCCCGGCTGCTTGAGAAGAAACACCTCTCTGTAACGTTGGTAAATATGCATACCCTAAGGCCTTTAGATAAGGATCTGATCAGGGCGTGCTCCGGTTCTCACAACGCTATTTTTACGGTAGAAGAGCATAGTATCTACGGCGGGCTCGGTTCTGCCGTAGGCGAGATACTGCTGGAAAGCGGCTTTCAGGGTAAATTCTGGCGGTTCGGCATTGCCGCGCAGCCGCAAGAATTAATAGGCGATGCGGATTTCTTAAGGGAAAAACACGGCCTAACAGCGGAAAAAATAACCGCACAAATTTTACGTAAACTTAAAAGGAAATAACTTATGCATTATAAAGTCAAGTTCTTCGATTATCCCGCCCAATTTAAAGAACGCTCATCTCAATACCTAAAGATCATTACTGAGGTACTTTCCAGGGGGTCCTATATCATGGGCCAAGACCTGCAGAGATTCGAGGTCAATCTGGCGAAATTCGCTAAGGCAAAATATGCGATAGGCGTGGCCAACTGCACCGATGCCCTTCTATTGGCGCTATGGGCTGCCGGCATAAAGAGCGGGGACGAGGTGATCTGCGTATCCCACACCTTTGTCGCGACTATCGAGGTCATACGGCTCATCGGGGCAAAGCCGGTCCTTATTGATATAGCCGATGACCATAACATGGATATCAATCTTATCGAATCAGCGATCACTAAAAAAACCAAAGCTATACTGCCGGTGCATTTAAACGGCAGGGTTTGCGCCGGGATGGATACGCTTTTAAAGACCGCAAAAGCCCATAATCTGGCTGTTGTTGAAGATGCCGCCCAATCATTAGGAGCCTCTTATAAAAACAAAAAAGCGGGGACGTTCGGATCAGCCGGTGCTTTCAGCTTTTATCCCGCCAAACTCCTCGGTGCGTTCGGAGACGCGGGAGCAGTAATAACGAACAGCAAACAAATGGCTGATGCGATAAGATTATTGCGCGACCACGGCAGAGACGCACAGGGAAAAGTGCGCAGATGGGGGCTTAACTGCCGCCTTGATAATATGCAGGCGGCTATCCTGGACGCCAAACTTAAAAAAGTGCCTGAGTGGATCAGTAGAAGGCGCGCAATAGCATCCCAGTATCATCTGGGCCTACAGGGTATTAAGGAAATCGCGCTGCCGCCTCCTCCGGCTAAGGACGGTGAATTTTTTGATGTATTTCAAAACTATGAAATCGAAGCGCAGGGACGCGATGCGCTGAAACACTTCCTTGCGCAAAAAGGAATAGGCACAATACTACCCTGGGCAGGAAAGGGCGTCCATCAGCTCAAGCACCTTAAGCTTAAACCTTTTAAACTGCCGCGGACGGAAAAATTATTTAGAAAAGCCCTTATGCTGCCGATGTATGCGCAATTAAAGGACACCCAGGCCGCATACGTGATCGAATGCATAAGGAAATTTTATAACAAATAGGTAAATTAAATGAATGATTATACAACGGTGACTGAATCTCCCGGGCAAAATGCTTCAAACGAGCAGCTGCAAAGATTGTTCACCCGATACCATTTTGCCTATCAACAAGCAGAGGGTAAAGATATCCTAGAGGCTGCCTGCGGGACAGGAATAGGCCTGGGGTATCTGGCAAAAAGGGCGCGTAAGGTCGTGGGAGGGGATATTGACGAAGGCAATCTCGTCCTTGCCCGCAAGCAATATGCGGATAGGCCGCATATTGAACTAAGACAATTCGATGCCCATACCCTGCCATTTGTAAACCAGGCATTTGATATCGTCATGCTATATGAAGCGGTCTATTACCTGAAAAAACCTGAGGAATTTATAAAAGAAGCCTGGAGAGTATTACGAAGAAATGGTATCATAATCATCTGCTCGGTCAATAAAGATTGGGCTGATTTTAATCCCAGTCCCTATAGCTTGCGCTATTTTTCCGCGCCGGAATTGGCGGAGCTGTTGGAACAAAGCGGCTTTACGCAGGTAGCTCTTTACGGAGACTGCGCCGCGCAAGCCAATACGATAAAAGAAAAAATAATTTCTTTCATAAAAAGGACGGCGGTAAGGTTAAACCTCATACCGAAAACAATGAAAGACAGGGAACTGTTAAAGAAGATCTTCTTTGGCAAGTTGAGCCCACTGCCGCCAGAAGTGTATGAGGGCATGGCTGGGTATCAAGCGCCAGAGCCTATAGATAAAAAACTCCCCAACCGCCAATATAAGGTACTATTTGCTCTCGGGCATAAGCTATAAAGATGAATAACTTGCTATATCTGGTAAATAAATACAGGCGCATTTTCATCGTAGTAACGCAATTGCTGCTGGTTGCGGCATCATACCTGCTTGCGTTTTACCTGCGCTTTGAATTTACCATACCAAAAGAATATATACCGCTGATACTAAAAACCCTTCCATTGCTGGTCTTGATCAAGATGGCGACGCTGTATTACTTTGGGCTATTTTCCGGTTTATGGCGTTATGCGAGCACCAATGACTTATTGCGCATATTAAAAGCTAATACTCTTTCCAGCGCTATTTTTATTACCGCCGTGATCTTCATTTACGGTTTAAAGGGATACCCACGCTCCATCTTTATATTAGACTGGCTCTTATGTAACGGTTTTATAGGGGGAGTCCGCCTTATAAGCCGCTTAGTAAGAGAGACGATGCAGGGCCCCCCTGCAAAAAAAACCAGAAAGATACTGATTATTGGAGCCGGGGCGGCAGGAGCCATGGTCTTAAGAGAATACCGTGGCAACCCTTCAATGAACGCTACGGTAGTCGGCTTTATAGATGATGACCCGGCAAAGAACAATACGCGCATTCAAGGGGTAAAGATCCTGGGAAACAGGGAAAAAATATCCCATATTGCCGCTAAAAAAGATATTGATGAGATAATTATAGCTATCCCTTCGGCTAAGGGTGAGGATATCCGTAAGATACTATCTTTTTGCCAGATACCCAATGTAAAGATAAAAATCGTCCCGGCCCTGCATAAGATCATCAGCGGAGATTTAGAGCTAAAGCCCAGGGATATACAGGCCGAAGACCTCCTAGGCAGGGAAATAGTAAAAATAAACGAAGATGAAATAAGTTCTTATATACGCCATAAAAGGATCTTAATAACCGGCGCTGGCGGCTCAATCGGCTCCGAGCTTTGCCGAAAGGCAGCCAGCTTTAATCCCGCGGAGATCATCCTCTTTGACCATAATGAAAACGATGTGTATTTTCTGGCGGTTGAACTCCATTCAAGGCATCCCCGCCTTGCTTTAAAGACGATCATTGGCGATATAAAGGACGTGGGATTGCTTAAAAATTCATTTTCGCGCTATAAACCACAGGTCATATTCCATGCCGCCGCGCATAAGCATGTGCCGCTTATGGAGAAGAATCCTACGGCAGCCGTAAAAAATAATGTCATCGGCAGCCGTAACCTCATCTATGCCTCCCAGCACTATCGCGCGGAAAGATTTATCCTTATTTCAACGGATAAGGCGGTCAACCCCAGTAGTATTATGGGGGCGACAAAAAGATTATCCGAAATGATCCTCCAGGCAAAAGCAAAGGGGAGTAAGACTAACTTTATGGCGGTGCGTTTCGGCAACGTCATCGGCTCAGACGGAAGCGTGGTTCCGCTTTTTAGAAAACAGATCGAAGCAGGAGGGCCGGTCACTGTCACGCATCCCGATGCACGCAGATACTTTATGAGCGTAAGTGAAGCCGCGCTCCTGGTATTGCAGGCAGGCGCAATAGGCAAGGGCGGCGAGATCTTTATCCTGGATATGGGCGAACAGCTCAAAATAGTGGATTTAGCCCGTAACCTGATCGTGCTTTCAGGCCTGGAGCCCGAGAAAGACATCGCCATAAAATTCACCGGGTTGCGGCCGGGTGAAAAGATCTCAGAGGAGACTCTATTGGATACGGAGCATGACAAGGTCACAAAATATGATAAGATCTTCGTCGCTTCTGCCGAGGATTTTGACCCGGCAAAGCTTCGTCGTGATATCAAAGAGCTGGAGAACCTTGCCAATACCATGCAGGAAGACAAGATCATCTCAAAGATCAAGCAGATGATACCCGAATATAACCCGAACGGCAACTACCCGCTATGAAAGACAGAATAGTCTATATCGCGGATAAAACAATAGAATTTTCTCTTTATATAATGCTCATCTCTATTCCTTTTTCTAAAGCGGCGATTGAAAGCTGCTTTGGGGTGATCCTGCTCGGTTTCATTATAAAAAAATGGCTAAAACCCGATTTTGAGTTTTTTAAGTCTCCTCCGTATTATTTTCTTGCTTCATTTATTCTTTTTTGCGTGCTTTCCATGGTCAATAGCGGGCCTTACCTGCAAAAGAGCCTTAGCGCATTTGTGTTTAAATGGCTGGAAAATATAATGATATTCATCATCATACAGGATTGTATTGCGCTTGATCACAGACGCCTGCGCAATATGTTAGCGGTCTTGATCGCAGCAAGTGTCCTGATGGGGCTGGATGGTATTTATCAGCAATTTGCCAGGGTGGATTTTCTGCGCCATAGGGATATCCCCCTAAAAGCCCCGATCACCGCCACCTTTAAGAACCAAAATAGCTTTGCGGGATATCTTCTGCCCCTATTATTACTGGTAATCCCGCTAATTTCGTTAAAAAACACAAAAAAGTCCCATAAAGTATTACTGGCCCTATTAAGCATCCTCCTGGCAGCCTGTTTAGTATTGACCTTTTCGCGGGGAGCCTGGTTAGGATTCTTTATTGCCATTATCGTCATGATAATTTTGGCTCCTCAACGCAAGCTACTGCTTTTCATCTTTGGTATTTTCTTTGCCGCGCTGATAATAATCCCGGGTTCCAGATCCGACATCATCGCCATCTTCCAATCAAGAGGGTACGCGGACAGATTCACCCTCTGGCGTACAGCCTGGCATATTATCCTGGAAAACCCGTTTCTGGGTAAGGGATTGGGGACTTATATGGATTATTTCAGTAAATACGACTATGTGCCCGATAAGCTTATATATTATGCGCACAATTGTTTCCTGCAAATATGGGCGGAAACAGGGATATTCGCGCTCTTAAGCTTTATGGGATTTTTAGGCGCTATCTTATTAAAAGGCGCCACGGCCTTTAAAAAAAATCACGATTTTATTACCCTCGGATTGCTCTGTGCCCTGGTAGGGCTTACCGTGCATAGCATGTTCGATGTCCATCTTTACTCTTTACAGCTATCGGTGATTTTCTGGTCAATAGCAGGTATTCTCTATGCGAGAAGCCAACAGCACCCATAATAAATCATATGAATATTTTAGGTATATCCTCATTCTATTTTGATAGCGCCGCATGCCTGATGTGGGATGGAGAAATTATCGCCGCCGCGCAGGAAGAGCGTTTTACCAGGAATAAGCGCGACGGTGATTTTCCGATCAACGCGATCAAGTACTGCCTAAAAGAAGGCGGGCTGGAAATCACCGATATAGATATAGTGGGATTTTACGACAATAGCAGTCAGAATGTCAAAAAAGCGCGTTCTATACTAAAAAAAATGGGATGCTGCAAAGAAATAGTCGCCTTTTCACGGCATGAGTCATACCTGGCAAGCGCCTTTTATCCTTCGCCATTTGATGAATCCGCGATCATTATAAGCGCTAACCATATGACCGGCATATTGGGAGGAAGGGGGACCAGCAGCCATATAGAAACTTTCAAGTACCTGCGTTTCTCTTATTCTTTATCCGATCTTTATTCGGCTATAACCAGTTATCTGGGCTTCAACGCCAACTCGGACGAATATAAGGTAATGGGGTTATCTGCCTATGGCAAGCCGAGATATAAAGATCTGCTTATCAATAAAAAGGAGATCCTTTCCATAAAAGACCTGCGAAAAACGCAAAAAATATTAAAAAACTTACTTAAAGTTGACCCCCGCAAGCCAGGCGCAGAGATATCGCAGGAACATATGGATATTGCCTCTTCCGCGCAAGCGGCCGTTGAGGAAGAAACCATAAAAATCGTAGATTATATGTCGAGTCTCAAAAGTACAGATGCTCTATGCCTTGGCGGAGAAATGGCATTGAACTGCCTGCTTAATACTAAAATCCTACGGGAGAAGTTGTTTAAAAAAATATGGATCCAGCCCGCCAGCACAGATGCCGGATGCGCCGTGGGAGCGGCGTTTCTGGTGTGGCATAAATACCTTGAGAATAAGAAAAGTGCCTGTCCGCCGGACCTCATGAAAAATGCCTTCCTTGGCCCTGCTTACAGCGATAATGAAATAGAAGCCTTTCTGAGCGGGCAAAACATCCCGTTCAAAAGAGTAGATTACGCCCAGATTCCGGGTTTTACTGCCGAATTACTGGCAAGCGGAAATGTTATAGGATGGTTCCAGGCAAGGATGGAGTTCGGGCCGCGCGCGCTGGGCAGCCGCTCTATCTTAGCGGACAGCCGTAATCTTTCTATGCACGATAGGCTTAACCTAAAGGTAAAATATAGAGAGCCTTTCCGGCCGCTTGCGCCGTCAGTATTGCAGGATAAGGCAGGCGAATATTTTGAGCTGCCCCAGGAAAACCCGTATATGCTCTTTACCGCCGCTGTTAAAGAAGATAAAAGGAGCCTGATCCCTGCCGTAACCCATATTGACGGCTCCAGCCGCGTGCAGACAATAAAAAGGGACGCGCATCCTTTATATTATGATACAATATATGCGTTCTTCCAGAAAACAGGCTGTCCGGTCATAGTCAATACCTCTTTCAACACTAAAAATGAGCCTATTGTCTTAAGCCCCAAGGACGCTTATAATTGCTTTAAGAGTACCGATATGGATTATTTGATTATGGGTAACTTTGTTGTGGATAGATCAGGAAAATGAAAATACTAGAAACATCCATACAGATTCAAGGCATTAAGATAAGGCTGACTACGAATTATCAGGCATATTATGATTATTTTCGCCTGCATTTTAATAAGGCGCTTATGGCTTTGGGACCTGATAAGCCTAAAATAGAGATTTCCGCCGAATGGAAAATGGACCTCTGGGGCAAACACTCGCCGCGCCTTGAAAAAAATGATCTCCTGCACGCTATCGGGGCTAACACCCTGATCGGAGAAGGCCGTATATCGACCATAAGAAAGGTGGGCAAGAAAAGGAAGTTGTGGCTTGATTATACCCTTGAGAAAGACAGGCTCATCCTAAAAGCAGCCTCTCACAGAAAAATCATCAAGGATAATATGCGCTACGCGTTATTAAGGCAGCCGCAGGAACCCATATTTTTTGAGCTTACCTATCCTTTGGTATATTACCCTTTGTTCTGGTACCTTGAAACCTTGAAAAACACCCATATATTGCACGCCTCAGCCGTCGTGATGAAGGATAAATGCGTAGTCATCTGCGGACTGGACGGCATAGGCAAGACCACTCTTGCGCTTTCCCTGTCTAAAGAGCCCGGCTGTGCATTGTTTTCGGATAATCTGATATTTTACGATAAAGATTACGTATCACCCTGTTACGAGCCTATACGGATACATAAAGCCGATGACAAATCGCTTTGGGAAGGCAGGTTTAAAAGGATAAACGCCTTTCGCACCCTAAAAGACTTTTATGAACCGCTTTCTTTCGATCCCCGATTAAAAGAGAGGCCGGATATTGCCATAATACCCTTTTTCGGCAGCGGCTTTTCAACCCGCAAAATAGAAAATGCTGAATTCGCGCAGAAGGCGCTGAATATCAACCAGCTAACAGCCGAATTAGGCAATTACAATGAATATGCCTGCCTGCTTAACCTTTTAGTGCCGCAATATGATATCTGGCAGGAGAGAGCGAAAGCCCTGCACAGCCTTTTAGGCCAAGCGCGCTGCTTTGAAATCACCATGCGCAAGGAAGACGGGGTGGAGCGTAACATGCAAAGAGTAAGGGAGTTCATACTGCAAAATTAGATCGAATAAAATGTTTCGTTGGCATTTCAAGCGACTGTGTATTAGAAGAAATTGCGTAGGGTTTGCGAGTGTGCATTAGAAAATTTTTGGCAAACGTCCCGCCAACGGCGGGACGGCAGGAAATTTGAAACACACCGAGCAAAGCCCGAAGCAATTTATTGTATCAACGATTTGAGCGGAAAATTACAACAGAATTGTTTTAACCTAATGAGGCTTTATGGAAAAGAATAAACTCAATATCCTTGACGTGGGGTGCGGGACGCATAAGATTCCGGGCGCCATAGGCATCGATGTGGACAACTGCAGCGATGCGGACGTCCTGCATGACCTCAACGTTTTTCCTTACCCCTTTGAAGATAATGAATTTGACAAGGTAATATGCAAGCAGGTCATGGAACACCTGGAAAAACCGCTAGATGCACTGAGGGAGATCCACCGTATCTCCAAACCCGGAGCAACCGTGATCATAGAAGTACCGCACTTTTCCTGCTTCTACGCCTTCTGCAGCCTGCACCATAAAAGGTTTTTTTCTTATTTTTCCCTGGATACTTTTATTAAAAAATACGGCTTATTCACCATTGAAAAAAAGCTGATAACATTTCACCGCGCTCACCGGCGTTGGGGGTTAGCCCTGATATTCAACCGTTTTCCTTTGTTTTACGAAAGGTTCTGGGTATTTATCTGCCCTGCCGAACATATCCATTTTGAACTTAAAGTTAAAAAATGAGCTCCGATATTAACCAAATAGACCCAAGGATCAAATTATTTATAGGCCAGAATGTTGATTTCTCAGCCTTAAGCAGAGAAAAGCTAAAAGAAGCGCTTGCCCTGGATGACATAAAAGAGATCGTCGTGCTACCCGATATCCACTCCAAGCCCGACAACCCCTTTCCGACCGGCATCGTTACCTTAACGGACAATACCATATATCCCTTCGCCATAGGGCAGGAGATAGGCTGCGGTATGCGCGTTTTGAAGACCTCATTGAACGTCAACGAACTCAATCCCTCCATGATAGACGCGATATTTAATAATATTAAAAAAAAGCTGCGTGACGGCAGCAAGCATAAACCCTTATTCAAAAAAGAAGATTACCTGCGGATACTGCTTGACGGCTACACCTGGGCGCAGGAAAAATTCATATTAGAAGAGGAAAAGAAGGGTTATGTCAAAAGCATAAAGTATCAATTTGAATATCCTCTGGAAAAAGAAGAACTAATGCGGGTTTTGCCCAAAGATGCTTTTCAGGCAGGCTACGAAAGAATTGGCGCTCTCGGGGGAGGCAACCATTTCCTGGAATTGCATGCGGTCGACGATATACTGGATGTCAAGTCTGCGGAAAAGATCGGGATCGGCAAGGGGCAGGCCATATTCATATTCCATACCGGATCCGGGACATTCTCTAAACGCCTGGATAACTATTACGGCATACGCTTTGAAAAGAACAGGCCGGATAAGGATATCCGTAAAGTTTTCAGGAAGGCACTTTTCCATTTCGCGGACCTGGATTTATCCCGGTTCTCCCAACGCCGCAGGCTGTTTTTCAGTAAGGGCTTCTACGGCATCCCAGCAGACAGCAAAGAGGGAAAAAGGTATATGAAGGCGCTGGGAGCGGCGATGAATTACAGCTTTGCAAACCGCTCTGTCATCTCCGACTTTATCAGGCAGGCGTTTCATGAATCTCTGGAAAGAAGCTTATCCATCGAATTGCTGAGCGACACTTCTCACGAACGCATTGACCGGGAAGGTTTATTCTGGGTGCATCGCAACGGAGCTACCAAAGTCCATCAAGCCGCCGATAAGCTCCTGCTTATACCGTCATCTATGGGGGGCAAATCATTCTTGTGTACCCCGGAAAATGGAGTTTCTCAAACACACAACTCCATAAATCACGGAGTAGGCAGGATCTTCGATAAGGCAGAGGCTAAAGAAAAGTTTCAAACCGGAGATATCTATAAGGCCCTGGAATCAAGAAGCATCCGGTTTTACAAGCTCGGCAATGAAGATATCCGCGAGCAAGCGCCCGGAGCGTTTAAGGATATCACAAAAGTCATAGATTCTCTAAAAACAAACCAACTGGTCAGGCCGGTAGCAACTACTGCGCCTATTGCTATATTAAAAGGCTAAGCCACAGAAAAGGAAAACATGGATAATAAGATCAAGCTAACGGTAGTGGTGCTGACAAAAAATGAGGAGGCCAACATTGATGAATGCCTCTCAAGCGTCCGAGGCTGGGTGGATGAGATAATCGTGATCGACGATGAAAGCCTTGATAAGACAAAGGAGCTGGCAAAAAAATATACCGATAGGATCATCTCTAAAAAGATGGACATTGAGGGTAAGCACCGCAATTGGGCTTATACCCAGGCAAGAAATGAGTGGGTATTAAGCCTGGATGCGGATGAACAGGTAAGCCAAGAACTCCGGGAAGAGATAAAGGCCACGCTTGGAGGCAACCCTGCCTTTGTGGCTTTTTCTATCCCTTTGCGCAATTATATAGGCGACTACTGGGTGAGATACGGCGGGTGGTATCCGGCCGGAAAGGTCAGGCTGTTTAAAAAAGACAAATTCAGGTATGAAGAAGTAAAGGTGCACCCCAGGGCTTTTATGGACGGGAAGTGCGGGCACCTCACTAAAGATATCATTCACAAAGGGTATCCCGACTTTGGGCATTTTATGGAAAGCATCAACCGTCAGACAACCTGGGAAGCGGAAAAATGGATCATGACCGGCAGGCGCATGAGCAAAGGCCGCATCATGTGGCGGACCATTGACCGTTTCTTTAGAAGATTCATCGGTAAACAAGGTTATAAGGACGGCCTCATAGGCTTTATGATCGCTTTTGCGGATAGCTTGTATCAGATCTTGAGCTACGCCAAGTATTGGGAGATGCTGAAGAATAAGCGTAAAGCATAGCTCGTATTGCGTATTACGTATTGCTAAAAATATAATGGACAAGATAAAAAAAATACTTATTGTTAATCCGTTTGGAATAGGGGATGTTTTATTTACTACGCCTTTCTTGAGCGCCTTGAAAAAAGCTAAGTCCGATCTTTCAATATCCTACTGGTGCAACGAAAGAGTCAGGCCTATTTTAGCGGCCAATCCCAACCTGGATAAAATATTTGCCCTTTCCAGGGGCGACCTCAAGAAAATATTTATTAAATCTAAAAGGAAGGGCATCAAGGCATTTTTTAATCTTCTCGGGCAATTAAGGAAAGGGAAATTTGACCTTGCCTTTGATTTCTCGCTTGACCACCGCTACAGCCTGTTGTTGAGGCTCCTGAGGGTAAAAAAAGTCATCGGTTTTGATTATAAAAATAGAGGGAGATTCCTTACCCAAAAGGTAAAGATTGACGGCTACGAAGGAAAGCACGTTGCTGAATATTACCTGGATATGTTAAAATTCCTGGATATCGATATTCCGGAAAAGCCCAAAACCGAACTTTTTGTATCCCCGCAAGATGAATCCTTTGCCGAGTCGTACCTAAAGCAGCATAACGCCCAAAACTCAAATCTTTTGATAGGTATTGCGCCGGCAGGCGGGGCAAGCTGGGCGATAAATGCAGATTATCTACGCTGGCCGGAAGAAAAATTTACCTCCCTCATTGAAATGCTGATAAAAGTTCATAACGCAACTATTCTTCTTCTTGGGGCTGCGGATGAAGCGGATATCTGCCAGAGAATAGAATCATTCGCTAAAGGCAGGATCATCAACGCCGCCGGTAAGACTGATATCGGACAATTCGCGGCGCTATTAAGTAAGTGCAAGCTCGCCATATGTAACGACGCCGGGCCTCTGCATACGGCAGTGGCATTAGGAATAAAAACAATCTCTATTTGCGGGCCGGTTGACGAACGGGTATATGCGCAATTCCCCATTGATAGTAACAACCGCATAGTTAAAAACGATATCCCCTGCAGGCCGTGTTACCGTAAATTCAAGATGCCTCCGTGCCCGCGCAATAAGGAGTGTTTAAACGGACTGTCGGTGGATGAGGTTTATTCATGCGTAAAAGAACTGATACAATAAAGATGGTTTTTCTGGATAGGGACGGCGTGATCAATAAATATCCGGGGCATTTTCAATACGTCAGCTCATCCGAAGATTTCAAGTTTCTATCCGGCGCAAAAAAAGCCCTTAAGAGATTATGCGATGCCGGGTATAAGATCTTCGTTATATCCAACCAAGCGGGGGTAAAAAAAGGCCTTTATTCTCAAAAAACGCTTGACAGCATCACCGATAATATGCTCAAATCCCTCAAAAGATTCGGCGTTAATATCACAGGAGTCTATTATTGCACCCATATAGATGCGGATAATTGCCCTTGCCGCAAGCCTAAGGCCGGATTAATCCAAAAAGCGCTGCGCGAACACAAGATCCCAAAGTCCTCTCTAAAGAAGGCGTTCATAGTGGGAGACAGCATAAGGGATGTACAGACCGGAAAGAACGCCGGCTGCCGCACAATACTTGTCCTTTCGGGAAAGGAAAATATGAACGAAAAATCTTCCTGGCCTGAAAAACCGGATTATATCGCTCATGATCTATCTATGGCCGTAGATATAATACTATCTTAAAAAAATGAAAATACTGATCATTTATACTCAGGCAGGGGAAGGGCACCGCAGGGCTGCCCTGGCGTTGTATAATTATCTAAAGAAGAACCATCAGGATTACGATACGCAGGTAATTGACACCCTGGACTACTCAAGCCCCTTGTTTAAATATATATACAACAGAAGTTATACGCTTTTAGTGACAAAGCTGCCCTGGATTTGGGCGGTTATCTACCATATCAGCCGTATCAGGATCCTGCGAGGCCCCATACAATATCTGCGCTATTTCATTAACAGCATAAACACGAAAAAGCTTATCTCTCATCTCTTAGAATACGCGCCCGATTATGTGGTGGCAACGCATTTTCTGCCTCCCTGCGTCGTATCCGGGTTAAAGTTAAGAAAACTCTTAAATTCCGCTTTAATCACCGTGATTACCGACTATAACGTGCATCCATTTTGGCTCTCGCGAGGCTCCGACCTCTTTATTGTCGCCTGCACTTACGCTAAAAATGAGCTTCTCGCTGACAATATCCCCGAAAACAAGATCCGGGTGCTGGGTATCCCGGTAGATGCAAAATTTCAGATGCCGATAAGTAAAGAGGAAGCCCGCAGAAAGCTCAATATTGAAAATGATAAGTTTACGGTACTCTTAGCCACATCCGGATTCGGCTTGGGGCCGCTGGAAAGAATCACGGATTTATTACAGAATGAGATCCAATTACTGGTAGTTTGCGGAAGGAATAAAACGCTCTATAATAATCTTGCCGCGAAAAAATATCCGTTTGTTCAAATATTCGGTTTTGTTGATAATATAGAGGAGTTAATGGCAGCTAGCGATATCATCATCACTAAGCCCGGAGGAATGACTATCTCCGAGAGCCTCGCCATGGGCCTGCCGATGATATTTATTGCAGGCATTGCCGGACAAGAAGCCAGAAATGCCGCAATAATGGCAGATTATGGCGTAGCTATCACTGCCTTAAATACCGCACAGCTAAAAGACGCCGTCCTTGAGCTTAAAAATAACCCGCAAAAATTACAACTTATGAAAGAAAAGGTAAAAGCCATCAGAAAACCTGACGCAGCAAAGGAGATTTGCGCATGCTTTTTGCCAAAGTAGCGCTTGGCCTACCGATACCCACGACTTTCGACTATCTTATTCCCACTTCCTTAGAGAAAAAGGCGGCGGCAGGAACAAGGGTATGGGTGCCTTTCAGGAATAAAAAATTACTGGGTTATATCGTAGAGGTAAGCAGGCATACCAAAATCCATAAAGTAAAACCTGTATACGATATTATCGATGAGGTGCCGATACTGAATAATAAGACGCTCGTCTTTACCCGTAAGTTAGCGGAATATTACCTCTGCTCATGGGGAGAAGCGATAGAAACAGCCCTACCCGATTTTTTAAGACGAGGTAAACCCGTAAAAATATCGCCTGCTGCGCAAAGCAAGGCTCCTCGTAAAAACTCCCCCAAAACCATCCTTCTGCATTATTTAGACCAAAATAAAGCCTGGGATTTCTATATTGACGCTATTAAAGCGCAAACCGCCTGCGGGAACAAAATAATATTCCTTAGCCCTCAAATACAGCTCGCAATGAATGCCCGCGATATCCTAAGATCCGCACTGAATACGGAACCGGTATTGCTGCATAGCCGCGAGGGGACAAAAGAGAACGCCTCACTGTGGTGTAAGATAATAAACAACGAATCCCAACTCGTAGTGGGCACGCGCCTGGCGCTTTTTGCGCCGCTTGATAACGTCGGATTGATCATAATAGACAGTGAAAGCGACCCTTCTTTTAAGCAAGACCAAAAACCGCATTACCACATCCGCGACGCGGCATTTATGCGGGCCGAAATAGAAGGGGCCGATATAATACTGGGAGCATTAAGCCCTTCCTGTGAAGCGATGCAGATGGCCAAGGGTAAGGAGATTGAGTATCTCTTTATGGGCAGGGAGAGTATTCCTGAGGTAACCACCATAGACACAAGGATGCTTGGCGGATACAAAAAACAAAAATCCCCTATTTCCTATCAATTGCAGTCAGAAATAACGCAAGCTCTTCAGGCAAAAGAAAAAATACTGGTATTTATAAACCGCAGAGGATTCGCCACCTTCGCCAGCTGCCCCAATTGCCATAAGGTGCTGCGCTGCCCCAGATGCGATGTCAATCTGGCTTATCACTTCGCCCAGAATTCACTGGTCTGCCATTACTGTAACTATAAAATGGCTCCTCCTAATGTATGCCCTGACTGCAACGCCAGCTACATCAGATATTCGGGGATAGGAACGGAAAAAATAGAGAGCGAATTATCCCGCATATATCCGGCCGCCATGATCGCACGCACAGATAATAAAGCTCAAAGCATAGAGAAATTCGATATCCTGGTATCGTCCAGGCCGGCCTTGCAGGAAAAAGGAGGCTCATTTGATTTAACAGCCGTGGTCTCCGCGGATAATTCATTAAACCGGGTGGATTTCCGTGCTGCCGAAAAAACATTTGCCCTATTAATGGAATTACTGGCGCTAACCGGTAAAAAACTCATAATCCAAACCAATATACCGCACCATTATTGCTTTCAGGCCCTGAGAGAAAAAAATATCGTTCTATTTTATGATGAGGAGCTGAAATTCAGAAAACAGCTGGCTCTGCCGCCTTTTTCACACATGATACTTATAAAGGTGAGGGGTAAAAACAGCGGCAAGGTCAAGTTAGAATACGCTGCACTCTTAGAACGGCTAAACCTGCGTAATAAGAATAAACAAATAAAGATAATTCCTGTTATACAGGAACAGGAAAAATTAAGGGGGAATTATTTCGCAAATATACTGGTCAAGTCCAAAAATATTAAAAAAGCCCTTGCGTTCTTAAATAAAGAGATATACAATTTCCGTCATTCCGATATAATAGTAACTACAGATGTTGATCCCTTATAACGAATACGTATTACCGTATATCGTTATTTGCGTATTGCGTCTAAAAATATATGAAAATAGTATTCTTCGGAAGTTCGAAATTTGCGGTGCCGTCGCTTTTAAAGCTGCACACATCGAAACACAGCATTTCCGCTGTCGTGACCCAGCCGGATAAGAGAAAAGGCAGAGGCCTGCGTCTATCCTGCACCCCGGTCAAGGATGCGGCCCGTGATTTGAAAATATGCATCTACCAGCCGGAATCACTAAACGCTCCTGCGGAATTAGAATCGCTAAAGAGCCTTTTAGCAGATATATTTGTAGTCATCGCATACGGAAAGATACTGCCCAAATCCGTATTGGATATCCCTAAAATAATGCCAGTCAACCTTCATGCTTCGCTCCTGCCGCGATACCGCGGTGCCGCCCCGGTACAGCGGGCAATAATCAACGGCGATGTTGAAACAGGCGTTACCATCATCAGAATGAATGAGAAGATGGACGCAGGTGATATGCTCCTTCAGAAAAAAATACCGATAGATAAAAAAGATACCGCCTCTACTCTCGAGGAAAGGCTCTCCGAAGAAGGAACAAAGGCAATACTTGAATGCCTCGATAAAATTGAAAGCGGCGATTGCACCCCTATTTCGCAGGATGAAACCAAGGTAGTACTTGCGCCCAAACTAACAAAAAAAGACGGACAGATCAACTGGTCCAAGCCAGCCCCGGATATCATTAATCTTATAAGGGGATGCTATCCCTGGCCGGGAGCATTTACCTATTATAAAGGTAAGTTATTGAAAATATATGCCGCCAGGGTCACCCAATCACCAACTCACCCGCTCACCCACTCACCGGGGGAAATACTATCAACGGATAAAAAAGAAGGGATTCTGATATCCACAGGCAAAGACGCCCTGTTGATCGAAGATCTCCAGCCTGAAGGCAAAAGAAGGATGAACGCTCAGGAATTCATCGCCGGCCATAAAATAAAAATGGGTGAGCTTTTGGGATAGCCTAGAAAAAATAGTTGCACATTTTTTAATAAATGTTATAATCACTAGTATTCAGCACTCGATACAAATAATCTTAATAACGATTAATTTCATAATAATATGCCTGAATTAAGAAAAGACCCTATTATCGGCAGGTGGGTTATTATTGCCACCGAACGCGCCAAGAGGCCTGACCAATTCGGATCAATGCCAAGAGGACCGGAGGAAGGAGAATGTCCTTTTTGCGAAGGCCACGAATCTCATACTCCGCCGGAATTATACTCCGTAAGGCCTGCCAGCAACCAACCGAACAGCCCAGGATGGCAATTAAGGGTAATCTCCAGTATCGCGCCTTTTTTGAGGATCGAGGGTGACCTGGACAGGCAGGGAAAAGGCC
>Ga0315294_10002063_pt1 | contig 21974 bp, 17 predicted proteins | sample YL17G13_40_MG_FD_203626 | JGI IMG/M metagenome (GOLD analysis project Ga0315294, IMG submission 203626) | Sediment microbial communities from Yellowstone Lake, YNP, Wyoming, USA - YL17G13_40 | ecosystem: Environmental > Aquatic > Freshwater > Lake > Sediment | place: USA: Wyoming | collected...
AAGTCTGCAGGTAAAAGACCATACGGCTTATATCAGGGCAGGCGGAGGCATCGTACACGACAGCGTACCCAAAACGGAGTTCGAGGAAACCGAGCATAAGGCAAGGTCGTGCCTGAAGGCGATTAAGGAAAATTAAAAATTAAAAAGTTAAAGTTAAAAATTGTGGAATGAAGACTGAATAGTCAGTGTCCAAGGGAAAATATTATGGAAAGTAAAAAAAGAAAAGTTTTGTTTATCGATAATTTTGATTCGTTCACGTACAATCTGGTGGACGATTTCTGCAAAAGAGCGTGTGAAGCAAAGGTTTACCGAGCGGATACGAAGCTGGAAGAACTGGCGGCGATAGCAAAGAAATTCGAGCCAGACCTGCTTGTGATATCACCCGGGCCTGGGACGCCGAGTACGGCTGGAGTGACACTTTCGGCGATAGATTATTTCAGGGACAAGCTGACCATCTTCGGCGTATGCCTGGGTCATCAGGCGATTATACAATACTTCGGAGGCAAAATCGGTCATGCCCCCGAGCCGATGCACGGCAAGGGGTCGAGGGTTATACATAATGAAAAAGGACTATTCGCCGGTGTGGAAAATCCGCTTCAGGCGGGAAGGTATCACAGCTTGTGCGCATTAAGTATTCCTGAGTGCCTTGAGAAAACAGCGGACTGCGACGGTGTCGTGATGGGAGTGCAGCACAGAGAACTGCCGATATTCGGGGTTCAGTTTCATCCTGAAAGCATTTTGACACCGGCAGGCGGAAAGATAATCGAAAATGTTCTGGCTATTGCAAAAGTGAAAAGTCAAAGGTAAGGACAAAAAAATGGCTACAATAACCGAATATATCAAGCCGATAGTCAAGGGCGAGAATCTCAGCTTAGAGCAGGCAGAGCAGCTACTGGATACAATTTTTGGCGGCGAAGTAAGCGAGATTCAGGTAGCAGCGTTTCTTGCGGCAATGGAGACAAAGACAGTAACGGCGGCGGAACTGGCGGGACTTGCCAAATCACTGCGAAAGCATGCGGTTACAGTGAAGGCGGATATCGAAAACCTCGTAGATACATGCGGCACTGGCGGCGGGGCAATCAAGACATGCAATATTTCCACGGCGGCGGCGATAGTGGCGGCTGGTGCGGGAGTTTATGTCGCCAAACACGGCAACCGCGGAATAACAAGCAGTTGCGGTTCGGCAGACGTGCTGGCAGAATTAGGTGTCAAAATTGATGCCGGGGCAGATGTGGTGGCGGAGTGCATCAGGGGTGCGCATATCGGGTTTATGTTTGCGCCGATGTTTCATCCTGCGATGAAATATGTTCAGCCGATACGAAAGGCGCTTGGTTTCAGGACGGTGTTCAATATCCTGGGACCTCTGGCGAATCCGGCTAACGTGCAGCGGCAGGTTATGGGTGTCGCTGATGAGAATTTAATGGAAATTGTTGCCCATGCACTTAAACTATTGGGCGGTAAATATGCGATGGTCGTGCACAGCAGCGGCCTCGACGAGATAAGTACGGCAGCGGTTACGAAAATAATTGAACTGAAAAACGGGAAAATCACCCGTTGGGAGCTGAATCCGAAGGATTTTGGATTTGCCTGTGCAGATGTGAACCAGTTGAAGGTTTCGGACGCAAAGAGCAGTGCAAAGGTATTGCGTGAGATAACAGGCGGAAAAGAAAAAGGGCCGAGAAAGGATATCGTTATTCTAAATGCGGCAGCGGCGATAATTGCCGGTGATTTGGCGGATAATTTTGAATCCGCTATTAAGATGGCACAAGAATCAATAAGCAGCGGCAAGGCAGCAGCGTGTCTGGAAAAGTTAATTGAGATTTCAAACAAGGCGGTAAGAAGTTAGCGTTTTCAACGGACAGGAACGAGAGATAAAATATGCTGATAGTGAAGGTTAAAATCTGCGGAATTACAAATTATGAGGACGCTCAGGCAGCAGTGGAAATGGGGGCGGATTTATTAGGTTTTAATTTTTATCCGAAAAGCCCGAGATATATCAAACCACAGGAGGCAGTAAAAATCATAAACAGGCTGCCTGCAATTGCGGATATAGCGGGCGTGTTTGTGAATAGTTCGTTTGAGGAAATCAGGGAAACTATAAATAATTGTCAGCTTAACTGGATTCAACTGCACGGCGATGAGAGCCCCGAATTCTGCAATGAATTTCTTACCGTGGATGTGAAAACAATGAAGGCAATACGCGTTAAAAACCAGGCTGATATAAAGGGTGCGGAGAAATACTTTACCGATGCGATTTTGCTTGATGCGTTCGACCCGAAAAAATACGGAGGCACAGGATTAACATTCGACTGGAATATCGTGGGACATATCGGCAAACGTATTTTTCTGGCAGGCGGGATAAACCCTGACAACGCGGTCAAAGCGGTTCAGCTTGGCGTTTACGGCATCGATGTATGCAGCGGAATTGAGTCGGAACCCGGCAAAAAAGACCATAAGAAGATGAAGAAGCTGTTTGACAATATACGGCACCTGAGAGCTTAGGCAGAAGATTAGTAATTATTAAGCAGGACAATAAGGACAATAAAAATGAAGTATAAAGGCAGATTCGGAGATTACGGGGGCTTCTATGTTCCGGAAGTTCTTATACCGGTGCTGGAGGAGTTGGAGACGGCATTTTACCGTTTTTATAAAAATAAGCGTTTTGTTGCGGAACTGGCGGGGCTTTACAAGGATTATGCGGGAAGACCAACGCCGCTTTATTACGCAAAAAGGTTCAGCGAGTATGTGGGCTTCAAGGTGTACCTAAAACGCGAAGACCTTATGCACGGCGGGGCTCACAAGGTCAATAATACGCTCGGCCAGGGGCTGCTTGCCAAATATATGGGTAAAACCAAACTCATCGCAGAGACCGGCGCAGGTCAGCACGGCCTGGCAACGGCGATGATAGGTGCTTTATTCGGGATGGAAACGAAAATTTTTATGGGCGTTACCGACATTGAGAGGCAGAGCGTCAACGTGCATAAGATGAGATTGTGCGGCGCCCAGGTAATCGGCGTCCAGGGCGGGACAGGGACATTGAAAGATGCGATAAATGATGCCCTCAGGTACTGGACGGCTCATGTGAACGATACGTTTTATCTTTTCGGTACGGCCGCTGGTCCGCACCCGTATCCGACGATAGTAAAACATTTTCAAAGCTGTATCGGGAAAGAGGCACGAAAACAATGCCTTAAGCAAATCGGCAGACTGCCTGATATGGTTGTTGCGTGCGTCGGGGGCGGGAGCAATGCTATCGGCATCTTTTCCGCCTTTGTGAATGACAAGAAGGTCCGGCTCATCGGCGCCGAAGCGGGCGGCAGAAGCGTAAAAAGCGGCAGGCACGCTGCGACGATAGCGGCAGGCAGGCCGGGAATACTGCACGGCGCAAAAAGCTATCTGCTGCAGGATAGCGAAGGCCAGATAGCAGAGACAGAATCTATAAGCGCCGGGCTGGATTATCCGGGCGTCGGGCCGGAACACTGCATGCTGAAAGATACCGGCAGAGCGGAATATGTCGCAGTGGAAGATGAAAAGGTGCTGGATGCATTTGAGCTCTTGACAAAGAAGGAAGGGATACTGCCTGCGCTGGAAAGCTCGCACGCACTGGCGTATTTGATAAGTCAAAAGGGAAAGCTTGGTAAAAACACGGTTGCAGTAGTGAACCTTTCCGGCAGAGGCGATAAAGATGTGGGAATAGTGGAAAAGTACAGGCCAGTCGCCGACTAACCTTTAATCTATAAGGCACAAAAGATAACAAGGATAAAACGATGAAGCCATACAAGCAGGTTTTTTCTGAATTGAAAAGAACAGCGCTAATACCGTTCTTTGTAATCGGCGACCCTGATTTTGAAAGCAGTCTGTCGATTGTAAAAACGGCAATCGATTCCGGTGCGGACATTCTCGAACTTGGGATACCATTTTCCGACCCGATAGCGGACGGGCCGACAATTCAAAAGGCCGACATCCGTTCAATAAAAAGCGGTATGACGGTGCAAAAGGCACGCCAGTTTATCCGCATGGTCAAGGATTACAGGGATATACCTATTGGGCTATTGATGTATTACAACCTGATTTTCCAATATGGGACGGAAAAATTTTTCAGGGATTTCCACCAGGCGGGCGTCAACAGCGTTCTTGTGGCGGATATGACCATCGACGATGCCGACGAAATCATCCCCCCTGCCGTCTCGGCTGGACTCGATACCGTCTTTATGGTAACGCCGGTTACTAATGACAGAAGGATGAAACTTATTGCAGCCAAAACGACCGGTTTTATTTACACCGTTTCGCTATTGGGCGTTACCGGCAGCAGAGAAAAACTTTCCGGCGAGGTTGCGGGGCTGGTCAAAAGGCTTAAAAAGATTACCGATGTCCCCGTATGCGTGGGCTTTGGGATAAGCACGCCTGAACATGCGGCTGCGGTTGCAAAAGCCGGAGCGGACGGCGTGATAATCGGCTCAAGGATAGTGAAAATCATCGAGGATAATCTCGGCAATAAGGAAAAAACTTTAAGCGAAATTTCAGCGTTCTTGAAAGATGTCAAAAAAGCGATTGAATCGATGGGTTAGTACTACTGTCGACAGATGTCATCAGCGCGCATCTGCGCGCATCAGAGGTCATCAGAAGATACTCAGAAGCACTCCAGAGGTTATCAGAAGTATGTCCAAAGTATGTCAGAAGAAGCCAATGAGCAGGTGTTGATTTTGTTTTAACTTCATTCATATAAAAGAGTTAAAGAAAAATTGAGCCACAGATTTCACAGGTTTTCACAGATTTTTTTGTTTCAAGACTGGTCGCCAACGCTTGCGGCTGGTGTATCTTTTTTGATTTCGACAAGTGCGGCGAGTAGTTTGCTGGCAATCTCGGGAGGCAAGGGCTTGATTTCTTTGGCCTGTGTGGTCTGGGCATTCTGGGCGGTTTTCTGCTCAGTTTCGGGGGTGTGCAGCGAGATGACATCGAGGCAGGCCTTTCGGGCGGTTTCATCTTTTTCGGATATGGTTAACTGGGCAAGTCTTTCGGCAGCGAGCGGCAGCCAGCGTGCCATAACGAGTTTGCTTTGGCGCATTGCGGCATCGATGCGAGCATCGATTTCCTGCTTGAACATGCCGTTTTCGAGCCATTTCCTATACCTGCATGGTCGGATGTTGTGTTTTTCAAGCGTTTCGTGTTCGGCGAGTCCGTTTTTGAACATGTCATTGATGACAGCACGTTGTTTATTGCCGAGGTGGCCGCTGTGTCGTTTTAGTTTCATTTGAAAAACCCCCCAAAAAAATCAAAAATTAAAAATCAAAATGCAAAATTGTGGAACTTAAAGACCGTTCTAATGCGTAGCGTATGTGATAAATATGGTATCGGTATGAAAGTGTCAAAGAGCGGGAGGCGCAGAAAAACTACGTCTCTCTACAATGGGGCGAAGCTGCGCGTTTGGTCGAAAAAAGACTCACCACGAAGGCACGAAGAACACGAAGAAAAGTCATAAGTAATGGTAAAATAAGGAGTTAAAAATGGTGAAAATTTTTTTAGAAATTTCGATTTTGCCTTTTGGATACCTGCGCGTTTGGCCGATTTGCAATTTCCAACTGCCAATTTTTAGACAGGATTAACAGGATTGACAAAGATGGAGGTTTGAAAGATAATCAATCGCAGGAAAGGCAACCACGGATTAACGCTGATTTAAAAATCTGAGAGAAAAAGTTAAATGTCCAATACGCCGGAACTAATTTTGCAACTTGTCGAAACCTTCGATAGAAATATCGACAATTTCAAAAGCCAAACCTACCACGAAGCACAAGTCCGACAACAATTCATCAATCCATTCTTTGAAGCGCTCGGCTGGGATATGCAAAACAAGGCAGGAATCGCTTTGGCATACAGCGATGTGATTCACGAAGACGTAATCAAAGTCGGCGGGGCAACAAAAGCGCCCGATTACTGCTTCCGAATCGGGGGAACGAGAAAATTTTTCCTCGAAGCGAAAAAACCATCAGTCGATATAAAAAGCGATGTCAGTCCGGCATATCAACTTCGCAGATACGCATGGTCGGCAAAACTGCCTTTGTCAATCCTAACAGACTTTGAGGAGTTCGCCATCTATGACTGCCAGATTCGGCCAAATATAAACGATAAACCATCGACAGCGAGGATTTTTTTCTGCGGCTATAAGGAATACGGCGATAAGTGGGAGCAAATCGCAAATATATTCAGTAAAGAGGCGGTTCTTAAAGGCTTGTTCGATAAATACGCATCTGAAAAGACATCAAAAAGAGGAACAACCACCGTCGATAAGGAATTTCTGGCTGAAATAGAAGGATGGCGGGACGAACTGGCTAAAAATATTGCGATTCGCAACAGTAAACTATCCGTTTATGACCTTAATTTCGCCGTGCAAAAGACTATCGACCGAATTTTATTTTTGAGGATATGCGAAGACAGAGGCATAGAGCGCAGCGAACAACTTTTGGGGCTTATTAACGGCTCAAGAATATATCCGCGGCTTTTTGAACTTTTTGAGAAATCCGATGAAAGATATAATTCGGGCATTTTTCATTTTCGCAGGGAAAAAGACAGGCCGGAGTCACCTGATGAACTTTCTGCAAATCTGAAAATCGACGATGACGTTCTGACACAAATTTTGAAAGACCTTTATTACCCGCACAGCCCTTATGAATTTTCCGTTATGCCGGCGGAAATTCTGGGTAATGTTTATGAGCAGTTTTTAGGCAAGGTGATTCGGCTAACCGCATCGCATCAGGCAAAAGTAGAGGAAAAGCCGGAGGTTAAAAAGGCGGGTGGGGTTTATTATACGCCTTCGTATATTGTCGATTACATTGTAAAAAATACCGTAGGCAAACTTTGCGAAGGCAAAACACCGAAACAAATTGAAAAATTAAAAATTCTCGACCCTGCCTGCGGTTCTGGTTCATTTTTAATCGGGGCGTATCAATGTCTTTTGGATTTTCACCGCGATTATTACGCCAAATCACCGGCAAAATACAGAAAGCAGGTTTATCAAGGCAGGGGCGGCCAGTGGTTTTTGACGATTGATGAGAAAAAGAAAATTCTTTTAAATAATATTTATGGTGTCGATATAGATTCGCAGGCGGTAGAGGTAACGAAACTTTCCCTTTTGTTAAAGGTTCTTGAAAATGAGACACAGGAGAGTTTGAGATTGTTTCATGAGAGGGCTTTGCCGGACTTGGGGAATAATATCAAGTGCGGCAATTCGCTTATCGGCTATGATTTTTACCAGAATCAGCAGCTTAGTCTTTACGGTGAGGAGGAAAAATATAAAATAAACGCATTCGACTGGCAGGCGGGATTTCCAGAGATTTTCAAATTAGGTGGCTTCGACGCCGTAATAGGAAATCCGCCGTATATATTCACTCGCGAACTAATAACGGACGTTGAAAAGTCTTATTACTATGAAAAATATAGATGCACCCAGTTTAAAATAAACACTTATTTTTTGTTTGTGGAAAAATCTTTTCATTTACTAAATAATACTGGCATGTTGGGTTATATTACTCCTAACAATTGGCTTTCTCTGGAATATTCTTCTGAGTTCCGACATTTTTTGCTAACCAGCACTTTTAATATTAACATCACGAACATTCTGAACAGAGTATTTCAAAATGCGAGTGTTGATACCTGTATTCTCTTATTCGGTAAAAGTGGTAAAAAGCATGTTATAGTTCACGAAATGTTAAATGGTTCTATTAGGAAAATATATGATTGCCCAAGTAATAAATATCTTGCTAATGTAAACCATGTTATCTCGTACAGCGTTGATAGCTTTAATAAAATTGAATTGTGCAGGAAGATGTCGATAAAAAGTATTCGACTCGACAGGATTTCCGAAGTAAAGAATGGCGTTCAGGCTTATACAGTCGGAGAAGGTACTCCTAATCAAACAAAAGAAATGAAGAACAATCGTGTTTACCATAGCCTAACTAAGAAGGATGATGCTTGGATTAAATATTTAGATGGTGTTGATGTTAAACGATATTTTGTTGGTTGGAGTAAGCAGTTTATAAAATATGGAAATAATTTAAGCCGTCCAAGAAAACCAGATTTGTTTAATGGAGAAAGATTATTAGTCAGGCAAATTCCTTCAAAACCACCATATTCCATATTATCTTGTTATGTCACTGAACCCCTAATCAATGATAATAATAGCATGATTGTCAAAAAGATTGCGGGGGAAAGGTATGATATTAAGTATATTATGGGGATATTAACCTCAAAACTAATGACCTTCTGGTTTATAAGCACATTCGCGAAATTACAGAGAAAAGTATTTCCACAATTCAAAATAAAAGAATTATCTCAATTTCCAATATTTAAAATCAACTTCAACAATCCCGATGAGAAACAAAGGCACGACAAAATGGTTTCGCTTGTAGAGCAGATGCTGGATTTGCACAAAAAGCTAACTACAGCCAAAACCCCTGATGAAAAAACTCGCTTCCAGCGGCAAATTGACACCACCGACTCCCAAATCGACAAACTCGTTTATGACCTCTACAACCTTACCACCAAAGAAATCGAAATCATTGAAGGAATGTATCAGCAGAAATGAAGCGGTGAATTATAAAAGATTCAATCGGGACAGCGGAGTAATTACCCGCTAAGCGGTTTGAGCAGCGGTAAGGTTTTTCATCACCTGTCTAACCAGCCTCTGCTCAAGACGACCCGATAGAAAGCAGGTGATAAAATGCTTGATGACAATAAAATCCGCTCAATAATCTACAAAATGCAAGCGGACTTGCTAAAGTGGATCAAGTCATACGAACCCGATTTAATTAGGTGTAGGCTACAGGCTTCCGATAAAAATGTTGAATCAAAAGATATTAAGCGGGGAATTACAAATAGCCTTGAAAACGAAATCGGTTTGAGCCGCCGTGTTATTGCTTATTTTTCAAATCCATACCAAAAGAATTTAGCAGACCGCCTTACGACGGAAATCGAAAAAGTAAATGACATCGGAAGTTTTGACGCAAGGCAAAAAAACATCACTATATATTATCTACCAACTATTCTTGAGATAAACAGTGCTTTAGATGATTGCTTGGCAGCTATACCTTGCCAGCAAGCAAAATCGCTAACAAACCATTCCGGCGACAAGGCAGATTTACGAAACGAAAAGCCAGCAGAAACATCGCGGGATGGTACTCCTGCGAAAGAGAAGAATCAAGCATCTGTTATTAATATACAGAACTTTGAAGGCATACTGGGGAACGTTCAACAGGTGGAGAACTTACAGATTGGAGATTCTGTTTCGATGAATAACCAGCCGCAGATAGAAAAGAAAGGAATGGTTAAAAAAATAATCGAGCTGATATTCAAGAAAATATTGGATCACATTATTGCTATTATTGCTACTTTTACCATTACAGCACTGGTTGGTATTTTGCATTACTTCGAGCAAATCAAGGCGTTCATTTACAATGTACTATCACAAGCAACGAAGTAAAAAATCAAAATGGAACGAAGGTTTGAAAAGTGAGAAGGTGCGAAGGGCGTTTTGATTGATTCCTTCGACTACGCTCTGGACAAGTATGGATTATTGGGGTTGAGGAAGACAGAAGTATTGACCCCTACCGCAGGGGTAGGGGCTAACCAATAAGGAAGTTAGACTTCCGCGGAAATATGCGTTGGTTTTCGGGGAATAGCTTCTATGGCGGTTTTGATTCTTTCCTGTGCCGGCTGAGTCTTGCTGCGAAGGATACTGGCTGGACTTGCACCTATCGAACGCAACTTTTCATATCGGGCTTCGAGCAGTTTATCAATTTTTATTCTTTTGAGGGCAGCGAGCGTTTTAACGATATATTTCTCGACGTTGTAAACGGTGTCATGGATGCTTCGATGCGCTCCGCCCAGCGGTTCGGGGATAACCTCGTCAACCAATTGAAGCCGGAGCAAATCCCTGCTGGTCAGCTTAAGGGCTTCCGCGGCATCAGGTGCCTGTGAGCCGTCACGCCACAAAATGGCTGCACAGCCTTCAGGCGATATCACGGAGTAATATGCAAATTCGAGCATCGCCAGTTTGTCGCCGACACCTATTCCGAGTGCGCCGCCCGAACCGCCTTCTCCGATGACGATGCAGATTATCGGGACGGTGAGCCGCGACATTTCCATAAGGTTAAAGGCAATGGCCTGTGCCTGGCCCCTTTCTTCTGCGCCGACGCCGGGATAGGCGCCCGGGGTATCAATAAGTGTAACAATTGGAATTTTGAATTTTTCCGCAAATTTCATTTTCGCAATCGCCTTTCGGTAACCTTCAGGGTTTGGGCATCCGAAATTGCAGACGATTTTTTCTTTTGTGGTTCTGCCTTTATTCTGGCCGACAATAAGGACACGCTCTCTGCCGATTTGGCCAAATCCGGTTACGATAGCCCTGTCGTCGCCGAAACATCTGTCGCCGTGCAGTTCGCAAAATTCCTTTACCATTAAGCCGAGATAATCCGGCAAAAGCGGTCTTTTTGGATGGCGTGCAACCTGTACGGTCTGCCATGCGGTCAGATTAGAATAAAGTTGTTTGAGTTCGGCAACCTGCTGCTGCTGAAGCCGGCGAATCTCGGTGGAATAATCTATGCCACTGATGGAGCTGAGTCGGCGCAGCTCATTTACCTGCCGGTCGAACTCGGCCACCTTGTCCTCAAAGCCCAGATAATCACCGCTACCGATATTATTGTTATTCTCTGCCATTACTCCAATCGCCTATGCCGAAGTGCTATACGAACTATATACACAAAAAAAACCGGCCTGTTGTTCGCAGGCAGGATACCTGTTTTTCAGCCGTATCCGTCGGCTCCTGTACATTGAAAGTGAAATAATAACATTTCCGCAGTATAAATGAAAGAAAAAAATTGACAATCACTGCGGATTGCTATACTTTTTAGCAATATCTTTTTCTGTGTGTTTTTTCGTAAGGTCTTAATTATGAAGGACTTAAAGCAAATAACGGTTATAGGGCTGGGCCTTTTGGGCGGCTCAATAACCCTTGCGGTTTCACGAAGTTTTCCCGGCACAAAGGCGGTCGGGTACAGCCACCGCCCTGCCACCCGTCAAAAAGCAAGACGGCTTTGCGTTGCGACCGAGGTTGCAGACGACATAAAAGAAAGTGTCGCAGGCGCAGAGCTTGTTATCCTGGCAACACCCATATACACCTTTGAGGAAATTCTAAGCGAAATCGCAGGGTCGCTGCCGAAGGGCTGCATCGTTACCGATGTCGGGTCGACCAAGGTCTTGCCTCATCGCTGGGCGGAAAAGATATTGCCGCAAAACGTGTTCTATGTCGGCTCGCATCCGATAGCCGGCTCGGAACAAAGAGGTGTGGAATTTGCAAGAGATGACCTGTTCGAGCGGGCAGTGTGCATCATAACGACGACAAAAAAAACAAACCCTCAGGCGGTAAAGACACTTAAAAAATTCTGGTCCAGATTAGGCTGCATAGTTGAGATGATGAAGTCGCAGGAACACGACAGGATTTTTGCCAATGTCAGTCATCTGCCGCACGTTGTAGCGGCGGCACTGATAAATGCAAATAATGACAAGGAGCTGAGGTGTGCAGGCAAGGGCTTTATCGACACATCGCGAATTGCATCCGGGCCTGCAAATATCTGGGCCGATGTCCTGCTGGCCAACGGCGAAAATATCGCCGGCGGTATCGACAAAATCACAGCGGAGCTGCTAAAAATCAAAGCTGCAATTCAAAACAAAGACAAAAAACAAATCGAAAAGCTGCTGCGGAAGGCAAAAGATAAACGCACTGCGTTGATAAACTACAAGATGAAAAAGAAGGAATTACTATAGTGAAACAATGGTGTTTTGAGGTTTTTAACAGGCCCGGCTTTACCGATGTGCACGGCAACAGCATCCTCGAAGATATTAAAGAACTGGGGATAAGTTCCATCGAAGCGATACAGTCGGCAAGGGTATTTCTTGTTGAGGCGGATTTCGATGAAGTTTTTGCGGCACGTGTGGGTAAAGAGCTTCTTACAGACCCTGTCTGTGAGGAATATCATATCGGCAGAAGCGGCGCACCTGCTGGGCTGGCAAAGGCAACTTTGATAGAGGTACATTTGAAAAGCGGCGTTACCGACCCGGTTGCCGAATCGGTAATGGCGGCAATAGCCGATATGGGCATAGAGGCACAGAATGTCAGAACGGCCCGAAAATATGTACTGCTCGGGGAGCTTTCACAAAAGCAGATACAAATTATCGCAAAGAAAATCCTCGCCAACGACTGTATCGAGGATGTGATAATCGGCAGCGAAGCCGGGCCGCCGAGTCCGCATCTTAAACCTTATGAGCTGAATATAATACATTGCCCGATGCGAGACCTCGACGGCGAGGGATTGGCGGCACTTAGCAAACAGAGGGACCTGTTTTTGAATCTCGTTGAGATGCAAGCCATTCAAAAATACTACAGAGAGCTTAATATGGAACCGACCGATGTGGAGCTTGAGTCAATTGCACAGACATGGAGCGAGCATTGTGTCCACAAGACGCTCAAAAGCTCGGTTGATATGACAATCAACGGCAGGCAGATTCATTTCGATAACCTGCTGAAAGAAACCGTTTTTAAGGCAACTGAAGAACTGAACAAAAAATGGTGCATATCGGTTTTTGCCGACAATGCCGGTGTGGTTGAATTCGACGAGGATTCGGCGGTATGCTTCAAGGTCGAAACGCATAATCACCCATCGGCGCTCGACCCTTACGGCGGAGCGGCGACAGGAATAGGCGGCGTAATTCGCGACCCGATGGGAACAGGCATGGGCGCAAAACCCATCGCCAATACGGATATATTCTGCTTCGGGCTGCCCGACAAAAAACTTGAGAACGTCCCCAAGGGGGTGCTTCATCCGCGAAGGATTATGAAAGGCGTTGTGGCAGGCGTCCGCGATTACGGCAATAGAATGGGAATACCGACCGTCAACGGTGCGGTCTATTTCGACGACAGATATATGACTAATCCGCTGGTCTATTGCGGCACGGTCGGCATAATGGACAAAAATAAATGCTTCAAAAATCCGCAAACCGGCAACCTGATTATCGTGGTCGGCGGCAAAACGGGCAGAGACGGCATACACGGTGCAACTTTTTCTTCAGGCGAAATGACGCACAAGCACGAGACAATTTTTTCTCATGCCGTGCAAATCGGTAACGCAATAACGGAAAAGAAAATGCTCGACGTACTGCTGCAGGCAAGAGATGCCGGCTTGTACGAGGCGATTACCGACTGCGGCGCAGGCGGACTGAGCAGCGCGGTAGGAGAGATGGGCGAGAACCTCGGCGCCCAGGTAGATTTGGAAAAAGTTCCATTGAAATATGCCGGCCTCAATTACACCGAAATATGGATAAGCGAAGCACAGGAAAGAATGGTCATAGCAGTTAAGCCGGAAAACCTCGATGCGATAATGAAAATTTTTGCAGGCGAAAACGTTCAGGCAACGGTAATAGGCAAATTCACCGGCGACAGAAAGCTGGTACTTGGATACAACGGCCAACAGGTAGGCGAGCTTAACATGGACTTTCTGCACCATGGGGTGCCGAAATATTCCCGCAAGGCGGTTTGGCAGTCTCCAAAGACAGCAGAGCCGAATCTGCCCGAGAAAAATAATTATAATGACGAGCTTTTGCAGATTTTGTCATCTTATAATATCGCAAGCAAGGAATGGGTAATCCGCCAATACGACCACGAGGTTCAGGGCGGCTCGGTTGTGAAGCCGCTGACAGGCGTTACCAATGACGGACCGAGTGATGCGGCAGTAGTAAGGCCGAAGTATAATTCAGACAAAGGTGTTGCCATCAGCTGCGGAATGAATCCGCTATATGGTGACATTGACCCATACTGGATGGCACTTGCGGGCATAGATGAGGCGATAAGGAATCTCATAAGCGTGGGCGGTAGGTTCGACCGCATCGCCCTGTTGGATAATTTCTGCTGGGGCAACTGCAACAGGCCTGAAACCTTCGGCTCGCTTGTCCGTGCGGCGCAGGCCTGCTACGACGGTGCGATGGCATATCAGTCGCCGTTTATCTCGGGCAAGGATTCACTGAACAATGAATTCCGCTGCGAGGACGGCACGGTGATTTCAATCCCCGCGACGCTTCTTATAAGTGCAATATCGACAGTCGATGATGTGAATAAGTGCATAACGATGGATGCCAAAAAGCCGGGCAATATGCTTTTTATCGTCGGCGAAACGAAAAATGAACTGGGCGGCTCGCACTATTACAAAATCAAAGACCTGCTCGGTACAAATGTTCCCCAATTAGACCTGAAAACCGCTCCTAAAATCGCTCAGAAGATTTCCACTGCGATAGATAAAGGCCTTATAGTCAGTTGTCACGACTGCTCCGAGGGGGGGCTGGCTGTCGCTTTTGCAGAAATGGCTTTTGCAGGCGGACTCGGCATTGAAGCTGATTTGCGGGGTCTGCCGAAAAGCTCCGATTGCCTGCGAGTTGACCGGCAATTATTCAGTGAATCGAACAGCAGATATATCGTGGAAGTTGAGCCGGAAAATTACGATGCATTTGCAAAATTGATGCTCAACCTGCCCTTTGGGCAAATCGGCAAAGTAACACAGGATAAATCGCTTGTGGTAAAAGCTCAGGACGGTAAAACTGTCGTCAATCTCGATATAAATACAATGAAACAGGCATGGCAGAAGACGTTTAAATGGTAAAAATAAGAAAATCCTAAATCCGAATATCTAAATCCGAAACAAATACAAATGACAAAACCAGAAAATTCAAAACAATGTTGCTTCTTCAAGATAGGTTTTATATTCTATTGGAAATGAGGCTCAATGGTGAAGCTAAGCAATAGTATACAAGGTTATATGGGAAATCCCAGATGGGAGAAAGGGAGCATATATGAGCTATTCGGTTTCGCGTAAATTCAAACTTGCCATTGCCGTTTTATTTTTTGCTATTGCAATCTCTGTTCTCGCTTTTGAACTTTCAATTTATCTTGGCGAGCAGCATGTAAATCCCCGTGCAGATTACATTGGCACACAGCCAATCACTGTACAATCTGGCGTAATACAGCATGTTATCACCAAACTTGAGCCTATTGTTCCATCAGGAACGGTACTGGAGGTTGATAGCAAATTGTCTAAAACAATTCAGTCTGCTATTGATTCCGCAAAACCTGGCGATATGGTTCTTGTCAAAAACGGTATTTATGCAGAATCATTGACGCTTAAAGATGGAATAATTCTCAAGGGCGAAGATTGCAACAATGTGATAATACAAGGCGATATGCGTATCGGTCCCGTATTGAAAATTGATAACTGCAAAAGTGTTCAGATCAGTAAATTGACATTAAAGCATTATAACACTGAGTTTATCGCAGACGAATCTGAAGGCAATTGGCCCATTGTGCAGATTGACAATAGCGGCGCATCGCTTGAACATCTTATCGTTTGCGACAGTTCTTCCGATGGTATCAGAATTAAGAATGACAATGTGCATTTGAATCATGTTTCGGTCGTTGATTGTACGATTTATAATAACCGTTCCTACGGCATCCTTGTCCTTGGCAACGGCAATGTCGAATTAAAAAACAATACCTGTGTTAACAATAAGAGAAATGGCATCCATTTCAAGGATTTTTCTGACGGCATTGTGCAGGGTAATTTATGTAAAAGCAATGCACATAATGGCATTTCCATGCAAGACAATGCGACTGTGGAAGTATCTGCAAATACATGCTGTGAAAATGAATGGTCAGGTATCTTTTTTGGCTCAAAAAGTCCGTTTAATGTCAGCGACAACAATTGCTTGGACAACGGCAAAACTGGAATTGAAATTGACGGTCAAATAGAAGTATCGGCTGTTGGAAATATATGCCGCCGCAATGGAATCAACGGCATCTTTGTCAGAAATGGCGTTACCGGAACTGTAAATGGAAATATTTGTGCGGAAAACAAATGGCATGGCATAAGCATCGAAAAGAACTGTGCGCCGCACGTTGACAACAATAAATGCTTTAAAAACAAGAAATGCGGTATTTACAATGATGATGGAATGCTTGGTCTGAATAAAACATACGACAACAATGAGTTCCACTGGCAGGAAGTATATATGTATTTGAGGGCCGAAGATTTTAACGAATTGGAGAAAATGGCTTCCCTGATTAGAAATGAAAAAAGGCATTTCAGTAACGGTAATTGGCAACTGAGTCATTTTTATTATTCATTCGGAAACGGCTTTGGTCCGCAACGGTTTGATGACAATATCAGGTTAATTGAGAAATGGGTTTCTAAATACCCCGCTTCCGTAACGCCGCGAATCGCACTGGCATCAGCGATTTACTGGCAGGCATGGGATATCCGCGGTAAAGGTTTCTCCAACACAGTATCGCCGACAGCTTGGGAGCCTTTTGAACAGTATCTTTCAAAAGCTCTGGATGTGTTGAAGGAAGCGGAAAAGCTTAATGTCGAAGACCCTGCCCTTTATACAAGGTGGATTTCTGTTGCGACAGGCCTTCATAAGATGGACGATATTGAAACTGCTTTCAAAAAAGGAATTGCGATTGATTCGACTTATTATCCTCTTTATTCTGAACATGGCTATGCATATCTGCCTCGATGGTATGGAAAACCTGGTCAGTATGAGCAACTTGCCAGAGAGGCTGCCGAATCAACCAAAAACGAAATGGGGCAGTCTCTCTACTTTTTGCTTGCTCGTGAAATGACGCGTCATGTGAAAGATGTGAATCAATTCAAAGAATTAGATTTTGATTACGAACACATCAAGCAGGGCCGGCAGGATTTTGCAAAACAATTCCCTGAATGTCAGGATGTCGAATTTTCGAATCGAGTTTGCTTTATGGCCTGTGCCGCGGGCGATAAGGAAGACGCTAAAGATTATTTTATAGATATTGGTGACCAGTGGCAGCAAAACATCTGGAAAAATGCAGAGACATTTAACAAATACAAATCCTGGGCAAAAAGCAAAGGAACAAACGAAGACAGATAATTCGAATAAAAGTTCTCAAGATGAATTTAAGGCGATGCTGACCAATGGAGTGAGTGCGGAGAGAGTGGATTCGATTTAAGTCATTTTTTACAGGAGACCACTGTGAAGACAAGTGAACTTCGGCATAGTATGGCCGTTACGATGGATGGCAAGTTGTATGTATGCCTTGGATTCAAACATCTAACACCCGGCAACCTGCTGGCATTTGTGCAGGCCAAGCTTAGATGTGTCGCAGACGGAATAGCAATCGAAAAACGCCTGCGTTCAACCGAAGAAGTTGGGCAGTCATATCTTGACCGCAGCGAAATGGAATATCTTTTTATTATTTGAATTTTGAATTTGTTTCGGATTTCGATATTCGAATTTCGGATTTCGGCTTATTAGTAAGATTTGAAGTAATATTGTATAGGTTTAGGGACTAAGTAATGCAGATAAAAGCGATTGTTTTGCGGGCGGCGGGGATAAATTGCGATATGGAAACCCAGTATGCACTCGAACTGGCAGGGGCGTCCTCACAGCGTATTCATATAAACAGGGTCATTGAAGATAAGCAACTGCTCGATGGCTTCGAGATACTGGTCATACCGGGCGGTTTTAGTTATGGCGATGACGTGGCTGCGGGCAAGATACTTGCCAACCAAATCGTCCATCACCTCTCAGAGGCGCTGCAAAAATTTATCGACGACGGCAAACTGATACTGGGTATTTGCAACGGTTTTCAGGTGCTCGTCAAAACCGGCATACTGCCAGGCAACGAGTCGGACAAAAGGCAGGAAAACGTTACCATAACCAATAACGACAGCGGCAGATTCGAGGATAGATGGGTATATCTTGCCCCGCAGACAAAAAAGTGCGTCTTCATCGAACAGGATAGGCAAATCTATCTGCCGATAGCACACGGTGAAGGCAAGGTCGTTACCAAAGACGCAGCAACGCTTGATAAATTAAAATCGGACGGCCACATCGCATTTAAGTATGTCGATGAGAACGGCAGCGAAGGTTCATTCCCTATTAACCCAAACGGCTCGATGGCTTCAATAGCAGGCCTGGCCGACACGACGGGCAGGGTACTGGGGCTGATGCCGCACCCGGAAAGATTTGTAAGGCCTACCCAGCATCCGAGATGGTGCCGATTAAAAACCAAAGTTGATGCTGATGGAATGACGATTTTCAATAACGCAGTGAAATATATCAGGGAAAATTTCTAACCTCTATTGAAGTGTAAAAAAACCCGCAGCGCCGCAACAGTAAAAGATCGGGTAACCGATTAACCTCAAATTCTCAACAAAGCTTCTCGAAGTGAAGGTAAATCTTTTTGCAGTATTTGCCAGACAATTGCGAGGTCAATGCCAAAATATTCGTGAATAATCCGATGCCTCAGCCCCACAACTTTGTGCCATTCTATATCCGGGTGGCAATTCTTAAAATCTTCGGGCAGTCGATTTGCGGCCTCGCCTATAATCTCAAGGTTTCTTGCCACCGCATCAACAGACTTCCGGTCTTTTGAAAAAGCGTCAAATGACATACCCTCAGTATATTGCTGAATTCTGTCAATAGCCTCGCTAATGTCGCCCAGCAGTAAATCAACAGGTCTTTTAGACATAAATCAGTTCCGACTCAATAAACTTAAATGCTCTGGCAGTAACCGCTCGACTTGATACAAGGTCAACAGGAACTCCCAGCAGTTTCTCAATCTTTTCTGCCAGGGTCACAAACTCTAAACCTATGGATGGGTCCACGTCGACAAGTATATCTACATCGCTGTCCGCTCGCTGCTCATCCCTCGCAAACGAGCCAAATAATGCCAGTTTGCGGACTTTAAACCGCTTCTGTAGTTCGGGCTTGTCTTTAGCCAAAGCATTGATGATTTCTTCTTTTGTTATCACCGTATTTTTATTTCCCAAAAATATCTGTTTGAAAATAAAGCGATTAATTATAGCTTTTGCTAATTTAACCCGTCAGGTCAAAAAAGTCAAGCCGCATATTTTCTTTTCCACGCCGGATGTAAAACAAACCTGATGCTGACGGCATGACCATATTCAATAATGCCGTCAAATACATCAAAGAACATTTCTGATTCCATCAGACCTTTTCGAATATGAATTTTCGGCCATCGGCATCGATTTTTATCTTGTCGCCTTCGGTGAATTTTCCGGCGAGCAATTCCGAGGCAAGCGGATTTTCCAGCCGCTGCTGAATCGTCCGCTTAAGGGGTCTTGCACCAAAGGATGGGTCGTAGCCCTCATCCATAATTTGTTTGCGGGCATTGTCGGTGAATTCGACATCGAGCTTGCGGGCGTTCAAACGCTCGGCAAGGTACTTAAGCTGAATATCGACAATCTTTTTCAAGTCGTCCCTGCTTAATATGTGAAAAACAATCGTCTCGTCGATGCGGTTGAGAAATTCGGGTTTGAAATGCGACTTGAGAGCGTCTTTGACATGTGCTTCGATTTCCCAGTCGGCGCCCGATTGCTCGGTCAGCTCCTGAATTTTATGGCCTGCAATGTTGCTTGTCATAATTATGACGGTATTCTTGAAATCAACCGTTCGGCCCTTTCCGTCGGTCAATCGGCCATCGTCGAAGACCTGAAGCAGGACATTGAAGACATCCGGGTGCGCCTTTTCAATTTCATCCAGCAAAATCACCGAATATGGTTTTCGCCGCACGGCTTCTGTGAGCCGACCGCCCTCTTCATAACCGATATAGCCGGGCGGAGCGCCTATAAGCCGGGCAACGGAATGCTGCTCCATAAATTCGCTCATGTCGATTCGAACCATCGCATTGGCATCATTAAAGAGAAAATCCGCAAGCGCCTTTGAGAGTTCAGTCTTGCCCACGCCTGTTGGGCCCAGGAAAAGGAATGTCCCTATCGGACGATTCGGGTCGCCAAGGCCGGCCCGATTTCTGCGTACCGCATTGCAAAGTGCGACAACCGCCTCATCCTGACCGACAACCCGCAGCCGAATCGCATCCTCCATCTTCATTAATTTCTGCCGCTCGCCGCTGAGTAACCTCGCCACAGGCACACCGCTCCACTTGGATACAACCTGGGCAATCTGTTCTTCAGTAACCTCGTTGCTGATAATGCCTTTTTCGGATTTTGAAAGCTGCGCTTCTTTTTCTTCAAGCTCCTTCTTCAGGTCGGTTATCGTACTGTATTTGAGCCGGGCCGCTGTTTCAAGATCACCTTTCCGCTGGGCGGCCTCAAACTGGTTCTGTGCCTGTTCGATTTTTTCCTTCAATTGTTTTATCAGGTCTATTTCCTTCTTCCCTGCTTCCCATTGCGATGTAAGCTCCTTATCCTGCTTTTGGAGTTTGCTCAATTCCTTCTCGGTGTTCCTCAATCGCTCTTTGCTCGCAGGGTCGCTTTCTTTTTTCAATGCCTCGCGCTCAATCTGCAATTGAACTATTTTTCGCCTGATGTCGTCCAGCCCGGACGGCAGCGAGTCGTTTTCTATTCGCAGTTTCGAGGCCGCTTCATCGACCAGGTCAATCGCCTTGTCCGGCAGCCAGCGGTCTGTTATATAGCGGTTTGACAAAGTCGCAGCCGCCACAAGTGCAGTATCGGTAATCCTGACGCCGTGGTGTGTATCATAGCGGTCTTTTAAGCCGCGAAGTATGGCTATTGTTTCTTCGACTGTCGGCGGGTCAATCGTAATCGGCTGAAAACGCCTCTCGAGTGCCGCATCCTTTTCCATATATTTTCGATATTCATCAATCGTGGTCGCACCTATGCAGCGAAGCTCACCCCGTGCAAGCGAGGGTTTTAGCAGATTGCCCGCATCGACGGCGCCTTCGGCCTTGCCTGCGCCGACGACGGTGTGCAGCTCATCGATGAAAAGAATGATTTGTCCCTCGGCGGCAATAACCTCTTTCAATACCGCCTTGAACCTGTCCTCAAATTCGCCCCTGAATTTGGTGCCTGCAATCAAAGCTCCCATATCGAGAGCGACGACCCTTTTGTTCTTCAGGCCCGTCGGGACATCGCCTGCAACAATCCGCTGGGCAAGACCTTCAACGATAGCGGTTTTTCCAACGCCCGGCTCGCCTATAAGCACCGGATTATTTTTCGTCCGCCGGTTAAGTACCTGCATGCACCGCCTTATTTCCTCATCCCTGCCTATAACAGGGTCCAGTTTGCCTTTTCTCGCCATTTCCAAAAGGTCGATGCCGTAACGTTCAAGGGCCTTGTATTTCTCCTCGGGATTCTGGTCGGTTATCTTTTCGCCGCCCCGGATTTCCTTCAATGCGTTTTCGATTTGCTCGGGGCTAACCGAATTAAGGCGCAAAATTTCTCTGGCGTCACTTTGTATCGAGGCAAGTGACAGGAATAAATGCTCGGCGCTGAGGTATTCATCACCAATTTTGTCGGCGCGGTTTTGTGCATCGAGAACTATCTGGTTGAAGGCAGGTTCGGGCATAATCTGTCCGCCGCCTGAGCCCTGCGCAATACGCCTGAGTTCGGCCTCGGTCATTTCCCTGACGCGTGAGACATTGGCACCGATTTTTTTCAAAATCATAACTGCTATACCGTTGTCGTCCTCGAGAATCGCACTTAACAAATGCAGCGGCGCAAGGACAGTATGCGATTTAGCCATCGCAATCTGCTGAGCGGTCGCCAGTGCCTCCTGGGCTTTAAGTGTAAATTTGTCGAATTTCATAGCGCTATTCCTTTTAATATAAATTCACTGCACGTCACTGCTGTAAATAGTGCAAATACCGTGCCCAGGCGGATAAAATCAATAACCTCAATAACAATAAAGACTTGCATTCGACCCTAAATTCCCGTTATGTGCCAATTTGGCAGTTAACCACCTGATTCTCTTGCAAAATCAGAACTTTCAATGTAAAGTAGTGTATCGTTGTGGAAATTTTTTTTCAGCATCGGGCCTGTAGCTCAGTTGGTTAGAGCAGCGGACTCATAATCCGCTGGTCGAAGGTTCGAGTCCTTCCAGGCCCATTAAAAACCGCATTTTTA
>Ga0315294_10002064_pt1 | contig 21971 bp, 18 predicted proteins | sample YL17G13_40_MG_FD_203626 | JGI IMG/M metagenome (GOLD analysis project Ga0315294, IMG submission 203626) | Sediment microbial communities from Yellowstone Lake, YNP, Wyoming, USA - YL17G13_40 | ecosystem: Environmental > Aquatic > Freshwater > Lake > Sediment | place: USA: Wyoming | collected...
GATACGTCGGCGTCCTTCTCTCCAGGCGACTTGACCGTATCCATGCGCGCGCGAGCTACTTCGGCATTGCCGGTCAGGGCGTACGAGTCCGCCACCATCTGGATATAGTTCTCTTTGTAGCTTTTCTGCAGATCAGCGGGCGCAGAATTCGCCCATTGCACGGGCCATAGCCACCAGCCCAACACGACGAGGCCCAGAACGAGACCCAAAACAAAGGCAATCATAACCTCTGCGGTTACTTTTCCCCGGATCCAGGCGAGAATATCATTCTTGGCCATCTTGCACCTCCGCTACTTATTCTAGCACAACTTGACAAGAAGTACAAAGCGAGAGTGCGGAACAACCTTCCCGAAGAGTCCCGTGACGCAGACGTGTTGACAGCGCGTCGTCATCCTTCGGGAAGGCTCTGCAGATTATGCTAGCGAGCGTGCAATTCCTTGCGCGCTCGCGTCGGTACGTCAATGCCGCATTCCGTGAACACCACGATGTCCTCGATGCGCACTCCGCCCCAGCCCGGGAGGTAGATGCCTGGCTCGATGGTGACGACCATGCCCGGCTGCATCACGTTCTCGCTGAGCCGGTTGGCCCTGGGCTTTTCGTGGACGGCTAAGCCAACGCCATGCCCCAGGCCATGGCCAAAGTAGTCGCCATAGCCAGCGTCTGTGATGACCTTGCGCGCGATGGCATCGATCTCCTGCCCCTGCATGCCGGGCCTGGCGCCCTTCTCGGCCGCCTCTTGCGCGCACAACACAATGCCATGAATCTCCTGCAGCTTGGCGTCAGGCTTGCCAATGCAGATCGTGCGCGTCAGGTCCGAGTTGTATCCGTCGACGCGGGCCCCCATGTCCAGCACGACTGGCTCCCCCTCCCGGATCGGACGGTCCTGCGGGACGGCGTGCGGTTTGGCGCCGTTCGGCCCGCTCCCCACAATGAAACTGAACGCAATGCCGTCTGCGCCGTGGTTGCGCATGTGTTTCTCCAGCTCCCAGGCGACCTGCTTCTCGGTCATGCCCGGCTGGATCCAGTCGCGGATGTGGTCGCAGGCAGCGTCTGCAACGGTGATCGCCTTCTTCATCCTCGCCAGCTCGTCCGCGTCCTTGATCATCCGGATGTCTTCCGCCACGTCGCTGGCGGGCACCCACTTGACCCCGCGTGTGCCTCTTCTCAAGGTCTGGTATTCGGAGCAGGACAGGTGTGTGCTCTCGAACCCCAGCGTCTTGACTCCCTGTTTCTTGAGCAGTTCGCGCAGGACTTGCGACAGCTTCGCTTCGACTTTGACCAGGGAAAAACCTGGAGCCTCCTCCGCCACCTGCTCATAGTAGCGGAAATCGGTGAGCAGAGACGCCGCATCCTGCGTGATCAGCAGGGCGGCCTCGCCCCCGGTAAAGCCGCTGAAGTAGCGTTGGTTCTCCGGTCGCGTGATGAGAATGGCGTCCAGTCCCTGGGCGTGGAGTGCTTTGCGCAGTTTCTCCAGTCGCATGATGGTTCCTCCTTGGGGATGAGAATCCGATCAGGTCACTCGCTGACGTCTTTTGCTTCTTCGTGCTTGCCTGCCTTGGCCAACGGGTGTGAGTGTAGGTACACTTCGCGCGCACGGCTCTGGCTGACGTGCGTGTAGACCTGGGTCGTGGCCAGCCGCGCGTGACCCAGCAGTTCCTGCACCGAGCGCAGATCGGCGCCGCCGTCCAGCAGGTGGGTGGCAAAGGTATGCCGCAGGGTGTGTGGCGTTGCGCGCTTCTTGAGACCGGCCACGCGACGATACTTGCTCAGGATGGACATCACGCTGCGCGTGGTCAGCCGTCCGCCAAAGCGGTTGAGGAACAGGGCATTGCGGGCTTGACCCTGTGCACCCTGCGCCAGGAAGCCTGGTCGGCCGCCATCCACGTATGCGCGCAAGGCCGCCATGGCCGGGTTGCCCAGCAGCGCGATGCGCTCTTTGGCGCCTTTGCCTAGGATCAGCAGTTCCTCGCGCCGCCACTCGATGCTGGATAGGTTCAACCCGGCCAGTTCGCTCACACGCAGGCCGCCGCCGTAGAGCACTTCCAAAATGGCGCGGTCGCGCAGGCCCTGTGGCGTGGCCGTGTCGGGGGCGCTCAGCAACGCCACGGTCTCCGCCACCGACAGTGGAGCCGGGAGGTACTTGGGCACCTTGGGCGAGGAAACCACACGGAAGGGGTTCGAGGGAAGGACGTCTTCCCTCACCAGAAAGCGGCCGAAAGAGCGCAGTTCAGACAGGCGCCGCGCGACGCTGGCCTTGGCGTAGCCCTTGCCATTCAACCAGGTCAGATAGCGGCGCAGCGCCAGGCGGTCCACCCCCGCCCAGCCCCCCCCAAGGGCGCCCTGCTCCTCCAGGAAGGTCAGACATTCCGCGATCTCGTGCCCATAATTGTAGATGGTGTGCGACGAGGCGTTCTTCTCGGCCACGAGATAGGTTAGATAGCGCTCAAGCTCTTCTCTCAGGCTCTCCCTCTTTCTCCTTGTCTAGTCGACACGACTAGGCAAAGACCTGTTGGCACTTGACGCATTTGAGCTTGTTCTTGCCCGCTTCGGTCAGCAAGCCGCCGCAGGCCTTGCACGGCTGCGGCACAGGTCGCTGCCAGACGCTGAACTTGCAGGTGGGGTAGTTGGCGCAGCCGTAGAAGATGCGCCGTTTGCGCGTCCGCTTCTCCAGCAGGTCCCCCCCACATTCCGGGCACTTGGCCCCGGTCTTGATCACGTAGGGTTTGGCGTTGCGGCATTGCGGGTAGTTGCTGCAGGCGATGAACTTGCCAAAGCGGCCGTTCTTGACGACCATCGGGCTTCCGCACTTCTCACACACCAGACCCGCCGCAGCGGCTTCGGGCCTAAGCTCCACCTTTTCCATGCTGCGCTCGGCCGCTTCGAGAGCGCGTGCAAAGGGGCCATAGAAATCGCGCAGTACGGCGACCCAGTTGCGTTCGCCGGCGGCGATCTTGTCCAGGTCGTCTTCCATGTGAGCCGTGAACGGCAGATCGACGATCTGGGGAAAGTGCTTGACCAGCAGGTCATTGACCACGAAACCTAACTCGGTGGGCACCAGATTCTTGCCCTCTGGGTCGCGATCGACGTAACCGCGCACCTGGATCGTGGACAGGATGGGCGCGTAAGTGCTGGGCCGGCCAATGCCGTTCTTCTCCAGTTCACGGATCAGCGAGGCCTCGGTGTAACGTGGCGGCGGCTGGGTAAAGTGCTGCTCTGGGATCAGGCGCAGCAGGTCCAGCATCTCGCCGACGTCCAGCGGCGGCAGCGGCCCCGCCTCGTCATCGGCTACGCCCTCGTCCTTGGTTTCTTCGTGGCCTACACTCGCCACTTCGTAGACCAACAGGAAACCGGGGAAGGCCACCGTGGAGCCGGTGACGCGAAACAGGTACAGCAGCGCGTCCAGGAACACGCTGCGGCGGAGCGCATCTCCTGTTGGCACTGCCACGCCCGGTAGTCGTTCGCGACGTCCGGCCTTGATGTCCACAGCGGTCACGTCATAGATCGCCGGGTTCATCTGGCTGGCCACAAAGCGCTTCCAGATGAGTTGGTACAGCCGGTACTGGTCTCTGTCCAGGAAGCTCTGGATGGCATCTGGCTCACGCCGCACCGAAGTGGGGCGGATGCATTCATGCGCCTCCTGGGCCTTGACAGCACGCGTCCTGTGTACAGGCGGCGTCGCGGGCAGATACTCGATGCCGAACTTATCCTGGATGTAAGCGCGCACTTCCGCCAGCGCCACTGCGGCGATGTTGGTGGAGTCGGTGCGCATGTAGGTGATGAGTCCCACCCTTTCGCCAGCGCCCAGGTTCACACCCTCGTACAGAGCCTGGGCCACGGCCATGGTTCGCTTGGCGGTAAAGCCCAGTTGCCGGGAGGCCTCTTGCTGCAGCGTGCTGGTGATGAACGGTGCAGGGGACTTGCGCTGCCGCTTGGATTTGCGCACGTCGGCCACGAGATAGGACCCGTCTTGTAGATCATCCACGATGGCCTGGGTGGCGGGTTGGTTGTTAAGATCGGCCGCCTTGTCGCCGATCTTGACCAACTTGGCGATAAAACCGGGGCGTGGGTCCAGTGCGCGCGTGTCACGCTTGGCCAGTTCGGCCGCGATGGACCAGTACTCGACCGCCACAAAGGCCTGGATTTCCCGCTCTCGGTCGACGACCAGCCGCACGGCGACCGATTGCACGCGGCCCGCGGAGAGACGGCCGCGCACCCGCTGCCACAACAGCGGGCTGATCTTGTAGCCCACCAGACGGTCCAGGACGCGGCGCGCCTGCTGGGCGTTGACCAGGTCCATGTCGAGGCTGCGCGGGTGGGTAAAGGCCTCTTGCACCGCCGCGTCGGTGATCTCGTGAAAAACGACGCGCTGAGTCACATCCTCCGGGATAGCGGCCGCCGCCATGACGTGCCAGGCAATGGCCTCGCCCTCGCGGTCGGGATCGGTCGCCACGTAGATCTCTGTGGCATGGCTTGCAGCACTCTTCAGGCGCTGGACGACCTCACGCTTCTCATTCGGGACGCGGTATTGCGGAGAAAAGTCGTGCTCCACGTCCACGCTCAGCTTGGAGTGCAGGAGGTCACGCACGTGGCCCACCGAGGCCTCGACCGTGTAGCCCTTGCCCAGAAAGCGGCTGATCGTGCGCGCCTTGGCGGGAGACTCGACGATGACGAGCTTGCCTGCGCTGCCTGGGGAAGAGCGTCGTGAGGCCCCTGGGGGGGTGCGCTTCTCTGATGCTGGGCGCTGCCGCGGCGCGCTCTCGGGCTTGGGCACGCCCGCGTGCGCCTCCGTCTGGCCCATGCGGAACAGGGTGGTGCCACAGACCGGGCACTGGCCCCGCGTCGCCGGTGTGCCTGTAGCAGTGTAGACCGGCGTGGGATTCTGTATGGTCCTCTTCTCGTGGCATTTGACGCAGTAGGCGATGATTTCTTGCCCCGGCACGAAGGGCTCTCCTTCCTCCTACATGGGCAGTTGGGCGATGGTTGTCTCGTTCAAGGGGACGGCAAAGACCTGGGTCCAGTTCCACATCACTCGCTCCCGCACGCGCTGCATGTCGACGGGCGCGCCCAGTTCGCGCTGCATGGAAGTGACCGGCCTGCCCAGCAGGCCGCACGGTACAATCAGAGCAAAATGGTCCAGTTTGGTGTTCACGTTGAGCGCAAAGCCGTGATAGGTCACCCCGCGCTCCACACGTGCTCCCAGTGCGGCGACCTTGGCGGGACCAATCCAGACCCCGATGATGCCGGCCTGTCGTTGTGCAGGCAGGCCCAAGTCGCCCAAGGTGCGGATCAGCACTTCCTCGAGGGCGTGCATGTAATCGGAAACGCCCAGGTGGTGTGCCTCCAGGGACAGGATAGGATAGCCCACCAGTTGGCCCGGGCCATGGTACGTGACGTCTCCTCCGCGTTCGATTCTCTGAACGCGGATGCCGGCCCGCTGTAGCTCTTCAGCGGATGCCAGAACGTGGCGGGGGTCGCCAGTGCGGCCCAGAGTGATGACGGGGTCGTGCTCCAAGAGTACCAGGATGTCGTCCAGGCGGCCCTCTTGGCGGGCCCTGACCAGCGCATGCTGCAGATCCCAGGCGTGCTCATAGGGCTCCTGGCCCAGGTTCAGAATGAGCAAAGATGCAACCCCTTCGTCTCTGCGTCTTCGCGCAGCGAACGGTCGCGAAGCGAACGGCACTCTCGCGTACTTCCGCTGACCGTTGCTCTAGGCAGGTTCGCCGAAATTCTTCTCTACCAGCCCCAGCAGCGCCTGGATGGCGTCTGCTTCATCCTCGCCATCCGCCTTGATCCTGATCGCAGTACCCTGGTTCACTCCCAGGGTCAGGATCTTGAGGATGCTCTTGGCATCAACTTCGGTGTTGTCTTTGGCAATGTGGATCACCGACTTGAACTGCTTCGCCGTCTGAACGAACATGGCGGCCGGTCGAGCGTGCAGCCCGACTTTGTGTTGGACGACCAACGTCACTTCTCGCATGTGTTGTGAAGAGCCTCCTTCAGGATGACGGTGCAGAGTGCTTCGTCTTCGCGAGGCGAACGGCATCGCGAAACGCATTTCGAATGCGCGAACGGCCGGATCCCCTTCGTCTTCGCGCAGCGAACGGCGCCGCTACTCCAGCAGCGAGCCCGGAAAACCCCGTTGGCCGCGTACAAACTCGCGCGCGGGCAGCGGGCGCTTTCCAGCGAGTTGCAATTCCTCCAGCATCAGCAGGCCCTCGCCCGTGACGACGGCTACCTCAGCATCGAACAAGATCACCTGCCCTGGCGTCTGTCCACCGGTCGGTACTGGTTGCGGCCTTGCGCGCAAAACCTTGACTTCCTTTTCCTCCCAGCGCGCAAAGGCTCCCGGCCATGGATAGAAAGCCCGGCAACGCCGCGCGATCTGCTCGGCCGGCTCGCTCCACCTGATCCGCCCGTCCTCGCGCCGCAGTTGCCCGGCGTAGGGTGTCGGGCTGTCCCCCTGCTTCTGGGGTGTGATCTGGCCTTCCAGCCACCTGGGCAACGTATCCACCAGGAGTTGTCCGCCGAGCTGCCCCAACTTCTCGGTGAGCGAGGCCGTCGTATCGTCGTTGCCGATGGTGACGGCTGCCTGGCTTAAGATCGGGCCAGCGTCCAGCTCCGACTCCACAAGCATGATCGTTACACCGGTCTGCGCATCCCCCGCCAGAATCGCGGCCGGGATGGGTGCTGCGCCCCGATGTCGCGGCAGCAAAGAGGCGTGCACGTTGATGCACGCGTGCCTGGGCAGGCTCAGGATCGAGTTGGGCAAGATCTTGCCGTACGCGGCCACCACGATCACATCTGAATCCAGGCCCTGCAGTTGTTGCACGACCTCTGATCCTCGCAGCGTTGACGGCTGGAAGACGGGCAGGTTGTGCCCAAGGGCCAATGCCTTGACGGCAGAGGTAGTCATCTTCCGACCCCGGCCGGCCTCGCGATCCGGCTGGGTCACAACACCCACGATCTCGTAGCGCCCGATTAGCGCCTGCAGGATCAATTCGCCAAAGCGCGGGGTCCCCATAAACACCAGACGATGCATGTCGCACCCTACCTTTTCGTCCTTTCAGGGACCAACGCGCAACATTCTAGCACAGGGCAAGGCAAACAGCAAACCCGCAGGGCAGGTGGGTCGGCAAGCCTCGTCATTTTGACAGAACGAGTTGCTGGAAGGAGAAACCCCTTGAACCGTCGCGCAAGCGAAACCCGCAGCCAGGTCCTGCGTATATATGTCATAGGAGGTGATAGACTATGTGTCCCGATCCAGTGGTTCCTCAAGAAGGTGCAGCGGGTAGCGAAACCCCCGCAGAAGAAGTGCAGGCCCCCGTCGGTGGCGACCAGGTTCCGGCGGTTGCGATCCCACTTGTCGAGACCGGTGCGACGCCCGACGTGACCGAGAACGACCGCATGTTGGCCGGCGCGGCCTACGCCACCCAGGTGTTCTTGCCCATCCTCGTGCCAGCCATCATGCTGCTGTCCGAAGAGAACAAGAAGCGCCCGTTCCAGAAGTATCACGCGAGTCAGTCCCTGGGCTTCTTGGTGGCGGCTGTGATCTACGAGGTGCTAGCAACGATCGTCTTTGTTGGGCTATCGATTGTCACTCTCGGCTGCCTCAGTTGCATACTATGGGTGCTGTTCCTACTGCCCGTGGTCCCGGCCTTCTACTATGCCTACCAGGCATACCAGGGGCATTACTTTGACATCCCGGTCGTCACCGAGTTCCTGGTTCAAAACAAGTGGCTTGAGAAAGCACCTGCGTAAAGCAGCCCGATCCATGGGGGCTTGTTCCAGATCCGAATGCTGCGGGTTCTTGGCGTCTGGCATGTAGTGACGGAGAGCACATCGCAGGACACGGAATGTCCTGTGGCGTGCTCTCCTGCTTTCGTGCGGGTGAGTAGCGCTCTACATATTATGGCAATGCGCCTTTGCAGTTTCGAAGGGGAAAGGGTATAATCAACACCATCCCACACAGAAAGGGCTGCGATTTGACTGCCGTTCTCAAGCGCTGGGAGGTGTTGCCGCGTGTCCCTGCCGAGCATCTGGCGAACTTTCCGGATCTGCCACCCCTCGTAGTGCAGCTTTTGTACAATCGCCACATTCGCGCCGCTGACGAGGTGAGCGCTTTCCTGGCGCGCAGTTCTGCGGATGACAATCCGTTTCAGATGAGGGGCATGAATGAGGCGGTCGCGCGCCTGCGGCGAGCGATTCGCGCCGGAGAACGCATTGCGGTCTACGGCGACTATGACGTGGACGGCGTGACGGCTACGGCCTTGCTGGTGCCCACTCTGCAGGCCCTGGGTGCGCAGGCGGAACCGTACATACCCAAGCGCCTGGTTGAAGGCTACGGCCTTAACAAGCCCGCGCTCGAGGAGCTCGCACGTAAGGGCGTCAGGATAGTCGTGACTGTGGACTGCGGCGTGCGCTCAGTTGACGAGGCGGCCTTTGCGCAGGAGTTGGGCCTGGACATGGTGATCACCGATCATCACACTGCGGCGGCGCAATTGCCGCCTGCAGTGGCTATCATCGACCCCAAAAGGAAAGATGAGCGCTATCCCTTCCGACACCTGGCCGGTGTCGGCTTGGCCTACAAACTGGCCCAGGGGTTGCTGCGTGCAGAGCGACAGGTGCCCATCCAGAAGAATGCCCTGTTGCCGGACGAAGACGATTTGCTTGACCTGGTTGCGCTGGGCACCGTGGCCGACCTGGCACCGCTGCTCGGTGAGAACCGGGCTCTGGTCTCGCGGGGCCTGCAGAAGCTGAATGAGGCTCGCCGACCGGGGATTGGCGCGATGCTCGAGGAGGCAGCCCTGAAGCCGGGGCAGGTGGATGCCAGAACGATTGGCTACGTGCTGGGGCCACGTCTGAATGCCTCGGGACGCCTGGACGACGCCATGGCCAGCTACAACCTGTTGGTGACGTCCTATCCGGACGAGGCTCGAGCGCTGGCGCGACAGCTCGGCACAACGAACCAAGAACGGCAACGTCTGATGAAAGAAATGGTCGAGCACGCCCGCCAGGAGGTGGCTGCCCTGGGTGATGCCAGGATCTACATCCTGGCTTCCCCGACCTACGCCTCGGGGATTGCCGGGTTGATTGCCAGCCGCATCACGGAGGAGTTCTACCGTCCGACTCTGGTCATTGCCATAGGCGAGAACGAGAGCAGGGGCTCGGCACGCAGCGTGGAAGGCTTTCACATCACGGAAGCCCTTGACGCCTGCAGGGTCCTGCTGGTCCGGCACGGTGGGCACCGGGCCGCAGCGGGCTTCACCGTCAAGAACGAGTTGATCCCAGACCTGCGTGCCAAGATGGAAGAGATTGCCGCCCAGCAGATCGCCGACAGGCAGTTGCAGCCATTGATCACGGTCGACATGGAATTGCCGTTGTGCCAGGCCAACGCCGAGACGCTGGGACTCTTGGAGTCTCTGCAACCCTTTGGCGCGGAAAACCAGCGCCCCCTGTTTGTCAGCAACAACGTGCGTGTTTGCGAGAGCCGCGCCGTCGGCAGCGACCAGAAGACCCTGCGGCTCCGACTGGCCAACGGAGGCGTGAAGTGTGAGGCGGTCGCTTTCCGACAGGATGTGCGCGCGCAGGACGTTCCCGAGCGCATCGATGTGGTCTATGCCCTGCAGAGCAACGAGTGGAACGGTCGTGTGAGCACCGAGCTGATGGTGAAGGACTGGCGGCCTGCGGCAACATCGTAGGCGTCGTTTGAATCGTCCACGTAGTTGCACCCGGAGGGGGCTGCGGAGCGTCCCCGAAGCGAAGTGGAGGGGGCTGCCATGCGGGAGAACATGAGCCTTTTGGCGGACATTCTGACGTTACTGGGTGCGTTCTTCCTCGGCTACATCGCCGGAAGTATCTTTCCGCCGCTGCGCCGGCTCCTGGCCAGCCTGCTGCGCGCCCCGGGCGAGTTTACGCGTGGGGCCAAGAACGTGGGCGAAAAACTGCGCCAGGCCTTCAAGCCTTCCGAAGATCCGCTTGACCGCTCTGGGATCAGCGGTGTTCTGGCTGGCGCGGTCTCCGACGTGCTGACCTTGCGCGCCCGCCACGCCGAGTCCAGGTTCCGTGAAGGCATGACGGCCTTTGACCAGGGCGAATACGACCTGGCCCGCCGTGGGTTCTCCCGGGCAATCTTCTGGGACAGCAAGCGGGAACTCAAGCCCATGCACGTCCTGGCGCATCTGCGTTTAGGTTGGCTGGACGAGGAGCGAGGCGCTTGGCGCGAGGCCAGGGAGCACTACCAGCAGGCGACGCGGCTCGACGCGGAGAACCTGACGGCCACGGTGCGACTGGGGATGATGCACTTTCGCCTGGGTGAGACCGGCCCGGCCATCTTTCAGTTCCAGCGCGCGCTGGAACTGGACCCCAGTGACCTGGACACTCACTACTACCTGTACGCGATCTACCGCCAGGCGGCGATGGAACGCGAGGCGCTGGAGCAATTGCGCATCATAAAAGCCGGTGAAGACGCGCAGACACTGGCCAGGCTTTTCGCGCGCCACGGCGAAGACAACTTGCGCCTGGCCCACTATGCCGAAGCCAGCAATGACTATGAACTGGCGCTGCAGATCGATCCGGCTCACGTGCCGCTCTACATGGCGCTGGGCGACCTGCACTTCTTGCAGCAGCAGCCGCGCACCGCCCTGGAGACGTGGTGCCGGGGACTGTGGGCTGGCTACTCTGATGCGCTGGCTGAGCGCGTGCTGAGTGCAGCCCGCGAGGTCGAGGACGCCTGGCCCGTGATCCAGTTGGTGCGCGATTGTGCAGGGCAGCACCCCCGCGATGGGAAGTATGACCTGCTGCTGTCACGGCTCCTGCGCCAGGTGGGCGAAGAGGCCGCCGGGACCAGGCACCTGGAGCGGGCGGTTGAGTTGTGTCCGCAATTGCTCGACGCCCAACAGGAGCTGGGAGACCTGTATGCCCGCCTTGGGCGTGAGGCAGAGACTAGTGCGACCTATCACAACGGCTTGAGAGCAGCTCTGGCCCAGGAAACGACGTATCGTTGCCGCGTGTGCGGCTATCTCACCCAGGAAGAACAGCCCCGCTGCTTCCGGTGTAACCGCTGGGGAACCTTCGAGCACGTGTCACGCGCGGAGGCTCAGGCGCGAAACGCGCCAGTCCACAACCTACTGGAGCGGGCCAGCGCGGTGCGCGCCAGCCTGAGCACGTTCTGGAGCCGGGTGGCGGGGCAATTGCCGTCAGGAGACTAGCATGAAGAAGAATGGAGCGTCCAGGGAAGCCATTCCGGAGCTGGTGGGCCGTGCCGACGACATGGCCTACGTCATGAACTGCATCCAGGAAGCCAATTGCTGCTCCATCGTCGGCGTCAGCAACATTGGCAAATCCACTCTGCTGCGCGCCCTGGCGCAGCCGGCGTCGCTGAAAAGGCACCTGGGCTCTGCCGCAGAACGCTACTTGTTGGTCTATGTCGATTTCAACCTTGTCCTGCAAATCACGGAGCAAGGTTTCTGCGAGCTAATCCTACGCAACACGCTCGAGCTGCTCACCGCGCGACCAGCCGATGCAGAGCTCAGAACGAGCATCGAGCGCGCCTATCAACAGGTCATCAATCCCAGTAGCCCGCTGATGATTTCGCTGGCCTTTGAGAACAGCCTTGAAGTCATTAGCGGACAACAGCGCCGCATGTTGGTGTTGCTGTTGGATGAGTTTGACGGCATCTTCTCGCAGATCGAGCCGCAGGTCTTTGTGAGGCTGCGCGCTCTCAAGGACAAGCACTGCACCCAGTTGTGCTACGTTACCGCCACGGACCGCCCCCTGGGCGAGATCCGGCACGAGCGACCGGCGGGTGAGTTCTGCGAACTCTTCGAAGGCCACACGCGCCATCTCGCCCCCCTGGTTGAAGAGGACGCGCGTGCTCTGGTGAGCCATTGGGCCACGCAGGCCAGTGTCAAGCTCAGCCCCGAGGGCGTCGGCTTTGTGCTCGGGCGCGCGGGCGGTCACCCCGGTCTGCTGCAAACGACCTGCCGCGTGCTGGCCAAGTCCCGCGAAGAGGCGGCCTGGCGGCCCAAGGCGGAGGGCTACGATTATGTGCGCGAACGCCTGGACAGTGACCCCAGCGTGCGCCTCGAATGCGCCAAGCTGTGGAGCGATCTGGGCAGACGAGACCAGGACGCCCTGGTGGCGCTGAGCGCTGGCGAGGATGCGGCCCTGGATTCACTGCTGGAAAAGGGGATTGTACACCGCCAGGACTCTAGTTTTGTCATCTTTGGGAAGCAGTTTGCTGACTTTGTGCAGCGCCAGCGCATGGTGCGCCGCCTCGAGCCGCGCGGCGTGCGCATGGACGTGGAGGCCGGCGACGTCTGGGTGGACGGCAAGCTGTCGGCCACGCTCACCGAGCTGGAATACAAGCTTCTGCTTTTGCTGTACGGCAACCTGGGCAAGATCTGTGACAAGTACAAGGTCGTGGAAGCGGTGTGGGGCGAGAGCTACATTGACGAGGTGGACGACGCGCGCATCGAAAAGCTAGTCAGCCGCCTGCGGGAGAAGATCGAACCGAACCCGGAGGAACCCAGGTACCTGCTCACGGTGCGTGGCAGAGGCTACAAGCTGGTCGCGCCCGAATAGCCGCTCCGGTGGCCTTGGAAATCTGACCATGGTCTGGCTGTGGCGCGGTGGAGGCTGAGGGCAGGGAGGCTACGTATAAGAGCCAAAGAAGCAACTGAGTTGGGACAACGCGTCGCCGCGCTGGTCCAAAGTGGACAGGCCACTGAAGCCAATTCGTTGCTGGCTCCCGTTCTCGCCCAGGGCACCTCGTTTCCTCTGCTGGGGCGCATCGGTGAGCAAGTCGGCGCAGGCCCGCTGCCGGCAGTGAACGCGTTCCTGGAGCGCATCGCCGCTGCCAGAACCGAAGGAGGCTAGGTGGTGATCGGCAATGCCTTGCGCCAGCAGTTTGGCAGGGATCCCGCCGGTGCTTTCGTGCGCTGCCGCGCCCATGTCGTTGCGGGTGACGTCTGGTACGCCACGGACATTCTGGGCGAGCGATTGCCTGGCCCTGCGCTGGTAGCGTGCTTCCAGCCAACGCTGGCTCTGCTTGCCCCCTGGCGCGAGGACGCCAATCGCTGGGTGCGGCGCGCGACCGGCGTCGCTGTACGCTTCTGGGCGAAGCGCTCGCGCGGTGCGCCCGCGTACGCAGCCCAGGCGCAGACGCTGCTGACGTTTCTGGACCCGCTGTTTGAAGAGCGCGATCAGGACGCGATCAAGGGACTGGCCTGGGGGCTGAAGACGTTGGGCAGATACTACCCCGATCTGGTGACCGACTGGTTGGTGCAGCAAGTTGCCCAGCGCAAACGTCGTCCACGCGCCTTGATGCTGCACAAGGCCGTGACCTATCTTCCTGCCGGGCAGCGTGCCCGCGTCGGCGGAGGCGTGACTGGATGAGGTTGGAGTTCCAGGAGTACCGTGCCCGCCAGATCGTTAACGTGCACAGCCACGTGGACGGGCCCTGGTTTTGGGGCAAGTATAGCGCGCACCCCTACGTAGGCTGCCGCAGCGGCTGCGAGTTCTGCTACGTGCGGGGAGGGCGCTACCTGGGCGGGCGCGACCCCAACACCTTGGACACGGTCATCCGGGTCAAGACGAATGCCGTGGGGCTACTGCAACGAGAACTGTCCCGCCTGGCACGTGACGTGATCGCGTGTGGTGACTGGCAGCAACCCGCAGAGGGCCAAGACCGGTTGTCACGTGGGATCCTGGAGGTGGTGTACGACCTGGGCTTTCCACTGCTGGTCATCGAACGCTCGCCATTGCTGACACGCGATCTGGACTTGTTGCTGGAGATCAACCGTCGCACCTGGGTAGGGGTGCTCTATAGTCTGAGCAGCGTTGATCCCGTCTTGAAGCGGGCCTTTGAGCCACACAGCCCGGGTGTGGAGCGCCGTCTGCAGGCAATGCGAACCCTCGCCCAGGCTGGCATTCTCGCTGGTGCGGCGCTCATGCCCATCATCCCCTTCGTCGGCGATGATGAAGGCCACCTGGAGGATGCAGTTCGGGCGATCAAGGATCATGGTGGATCGTTTGTCTTGGCTGGTGGGCTGACGATGGCAGGCCTGCAGGCCGCACGCACACTAGAGGCTGCCGTGCGCCTGGATCCCGCCTTGGAGGTTCGCTGGCGGCAACTGTACAATTGGGTGCAGGGAGCCAAGCCGAGTTATGGCCCTCCACGTGCGTACAGTGCCCGGCTGGGGTTGACGGTGCGTGAGCTATGCGGCCGCTACGGCCTCAAGGATCACATGCCACGCTACATCACGTCAGGGCCATTGGCGGTGAACAAGTGCATCGCCGAGCGACTGTTTCTCAAGACGTACGATCTGGAGTTGGAGCAAGCGGACGGGTATCGCATCTGGGCCTATCGCAGGGCTGCGTGGACGGTAGACGAGTGGCCGCAGAGCATTGTGGGACTGTATGACGCACGAGGTGAAGCAGGACTGCGGGGATTGCCAGGCATCGGCAAGGGCATGGCCGGAGAGATTGCCGCATGGCTGCGGCAATACACAACGGGGTAGCTGTCAGCTCAAGCGGGGTCATACCAGGTATGTCAGCTTCCCGTCGGCTGGGTGTCATGCAAGCGGAGTCAAAGCAGAGTAGAATGCTCCCTGAAGCAATGGGTAGCTGCTTGCAGTGCACCCGTCAAGGATCAGTGGGCGGCTGAGACCATGATGGACGTAAAGGAAAGAGAGGACGTTGTCCCAATCTGCCCTCATTGTGGGGCGGAGTTGAACGAAATGTGGGCTCGAAGGCTCAAGTCGACGTTCGGGGTGCGCTTCGTCTACTTTTGCCCGAACTGCAGAAAAGTGCTGGCAGTATCCCATCGCAAGGGTTTCTGGATGGGTTGATCGCACTGTACGCGCACAAATACACAATCAACTGGGGAGGATAAGAAATGACATCGCTTCTGGAGAGAGTAGGCACGCTGATTTCCGCCAATCTGAACTATTTGGTGAGCAAGGCGCTCAAGGCCAACAGCATGGCCGTCGTGGACGAGTACATCCGCAACGTCGAGGACAACCTGGACGCGTTGGAAGATGCGGCCGCGACCGTGGGCGGCGAGGCCAGGACGCTCAAGCGCAAGTGGGAAGAGCTGGATGCCCAGGCCAAGGAACTGGACCGCAACATCGACCTGTTCCTCAAGCAGGCCAAGGAAGACCTGGCCCAGGCCGCGCAGTACCGCTACAACACCGTCAAGCGGCTGGCCGACACCTACGGCGAGCAATACAAGGCGCAGGACGGCGAGTACCAGAAACTGCTCGACGCCAAGCTCAAGCTGGAGGCCAAGCTCACCGAGGCCAAGCGCGAGCGCACTGAGCTGCAGGCCATGCTCGATTTGGCCAAGAGCAAGGAGCTGACGCACCGCGTGGTCGAAGGCGTGGGTGGCATCACCACCTCCGAGGTGGGCATGAGCGAGATTCGTGATGAGATCCAGCGCCGCCTCGACAAGGCCACCGCGCAGGGCGAAATCGATGCCAAGCGGTTGGACAACCAGATGTCTGAGGTTCTGGAGAAGGATACACTCGAGCGCCAGCTTGCAGAGCGCAAGGCGCGGCTCGGACTGTAGTTGAGTCGGCAGGGAGCAGAGCCACAAATGGCCTTGCTCCCTGGTTGCACTGCCAACGCTCAGACGCGCGCCTTTTCCTCATCTCGCGTGCTGGGCCCTATCCGATGGCGACTGCGACGACTCCGGAGAGCCTCATCTTAGCGCAGGCTCGGGTGCCCTGGGGGTGGCAGGCGTCTTGGCGCGCTCGTCTCGAGTTGCGCGTGAAGTATCGCAGCTTTTGGAGATTAGACTATGAACAGAACTCGCTGGGTTTTTGTGATCGTCGTGCTGCTGGCGGTGGCTGTTGTGGGCGGATCCTACCTGGTGCGCAGCGCAGGTGGCGTGGGACCGCTGATCGAACAACCACCGACCGTGGAAGTGCGCATCGTGTGCGCGCTGCCGGTGGAGCCGTTTGTGCGCGAAGCAGCTAACAAGTACAACGCCGAGAATCACAAGCTGGAGGGGCACGCGATCCGCGTCAGCGTGGAACCCATGGACGGCCTGGCCGCGATGGGTCGTTATGAGCGCGAGCAGATGACCCCGCTGCCGACGGTTTGGATTCCCGACAGCCGCTACCTGGTGGAACTGGTCAACGCCACCTACAAGGAGAAGCTGGGCCGGGACATCTTCTTGACGGGCGGTGAGTACCGCGCCCGCCCGATTGCCATCTCCCTCTTTTCCTGGGGCATCTACTCCAGCCGCGCCCAGGTCCTGCGCGCCAAGTATGGCGAGATCGACTGGCGCGCCATTCACGACGCCGCGATCAGCAAGGGCGGCTGGCCAGAGCTGGGCGGACCCGCCGACTGGGGCTACTTTAAGCTGGTGGTGCCCAACCCAAGGAAGAACGTAGGCGGCCTCTCGGCCATGATCGCTGCCGCAGGCGAGTACTATGGCAAGACCGACATCAGCGTGGCGGACGTGACCAACCCCGAGTTCCAGAAGTGGCTCAAGGACCTGATGAGTGCCGTCACGGACTTTTCCAGCCTGGGCTCGTACTCGGTGGAGAACCTGGCGCTGTTCGGCTACTCGATGGGTGACGGGGGGCAGCTGCTGGAGAGTGACTTGCTGGTCAACATGTCCGGCATTCAGACGCGCTGGCAGGACCCGCTGGTCATCGTATACCCCAAGTACGTGACCTGGTTTGACTTCCCGTACACGGTCTGGATGGGAGAAGAAACCACGGCGTTGGAGAAAAACGCGGCGCTAGCGTTTGAGAGCTACCTGCTGCAGCCGGACGTGCAGAAACGCGCCGCCGAGATGGGCCTGCGCCCGGCGAATACTGAGGTGCCCATCACGGACTCCAACAGCCTCTTTGTCAAGTGGAAAGACCAGGGTGCGATGACCGTCGTGCCACGCACGACACGCATGCGCTCCCCGGACCGCGAGGTGCTGCTGGCTCTGTTGCGCTGGTTTGACCTGAACGTGGCCGAACAGTAGGAGGATGGCGATGAGTCGTCGAGCAAGATCGCAAGGCTCTTCCTCCTGGCCGTTCGTGGCCGTGGGCGTCGCACTGCTGCTCCTGGTGGGGTGTGTAGCCTGCTACCTTTTCTACCAGGCGGTGCAGCGCGACGTGCGCGGGGAGAACAAGATGACTCTGGAGGTCGCCTATTCCCCCGAAAAACAAGCGCTCTTTGAAGAGCTGGTCAAGCGTTACAACGCAACCGGGCCCAAGACAGGGTCGGGCAAGCGCATCAGCGTGGTTGCGGTCCAGATGGAACCAGAGGCCATGATCTGCGAGGCGCTGGGAGGTCGCTTCCAGGCGCTTTCGCCCGATTCCTCCGTCTGGCTGTCGCAAATGGAACTGGACTGGGAGGCGCAGCACAAGGACGAGCCTTCCATTGTCGGCGAGACGACGCGCTATGCCCTCAGCCCTGTGGTGGTCGCCATGTGGGAGGAGACGGCCCGTGCGTTGGGCCATCCCGCCAAGGCGATTGGCTGGGCCGATCTGCTCTCGGCGGCGCGCAGCGACTCGAACTTCAAGTGGAGCCATCCCTCGACCTCGTCGGCGAGCGGCCTGTTGGCGACGTTGGCCACCTTTTACGCTGGCGCAGGCAAGACGCGCGGGCTGACGGTTGAGGACGCCACGGCGCAGCAGGTCACGACCTACGTGGCAGCGCTGGAAAAGACCGTGCGCTACTATGGCGAGGGTGAGCGCGCGGTCATCGAGCAGGTGCAGGCGAAAGGCCGTGCTTACCTGGATGCCTTTGTCGTGCAGGAGCAGCTCCTGATCCAGTTCAACCAGAAGAGCAAAGACAAGTTGGTGGCCATCTATCCCGTCGAAGGCACCATGTGGGAGGACCACCCGCTGGTCTTTCTGGAGCGTTCGGACACGACGGCGGAGCAGCGCCTGGCCTGCCGCAGCTTCCGTGCCTTTTTGCTCTCGAAAGATGCACAGATGCTGGTTCTGGCCAATGGGTACCGGCCGTCGGACCTGAGCATTGCGTTGGACTCCGCTTCGTCGCCAATCACGGCGGCCAACGGCGTGGACCCCGCGCAGCCCAAGACGACGCTGCAGATCCCCAGCCCGGGAGTGGTGCAGGTGGTGCGCGATGTTTGGGAGTACACCAAGCGCAAGACTAACGTCTACCTGATCGCCGACGTGTCTGGCAGCATGCAGGGTGACAAGCTGGACCAGGCCAAGCAAGCATTCCTGACCTTCCTGGGCATGATCAAAGGCCAACAGGAGCGCGTCGGGCTGATCGTCTTTTCGTCCGAGGTGCGCGAGGCGGTGCCCGTGGCCGAGATGGCCACCAACCGCGGCGTGCTCAACTCGACCATCGAGGGTCTGAACGCGGGCGGCGATACGTCACTGCTGGACGCGATCAATCTGGCCTACGACAGGCTGCAGGAGCGCCAGGACAAGGAGCGCATCAACGCCATCGTGGTGATGACCGATGGGAAGGAAAACAACTCGCGCATGCGGCTCAAGGACCTGACGGCCAAGTTGCGTCAGGGCCCCCAGAACGACGGGCAGTCGGGCCTGCCGGTGGTAGTATTCTGCGTGGCCTATGGCAGCGATGCCGACATGGGCACGCTAGAGTCCATCGCTAGCCCCACGGGCGGCCAGGCGCGGCGTGGCAGCCCCGAAACGATCCAGCAGTTGTACAAGCTGCTCTCGACGTACTTCTAGGAGCTGGGCATGGCAAAACGAAACGAGCTGAAGCAGCGAGTCACCAGGGCCATCCTCGCGCATGCTGTCTTTCGCCTGGAGAGCGCCCTGACCATCGCCTTGACCATCATACTGGTGTACTTTTTTCCAATGCCCTTTCCGTGGTGGCAGTGGTGGTACTGGGTTGTGCTGGGCGTGGCGGGCGAGATGCTGATCGTCTACACCAGCATCACGGACGAGACGACTGGCCGCAAAGTCGTGGCCGACATGCTGCGTCAGGAATTCAACCCGCGCGAGATCCGCTCGGAGCAGTATCGCAAGCGCGTGGAAAAGGCGCTCGAATACCGCCAGCGCATCGAGGAACACGTACGCAGCAGCGGTGCCGGTGTGTTGCGCGATCACCTGCTGGAGACAACCGCAGGCATTGCCGACTGGGTGGCCAGCGTGTTCGGCCTGGCCAGGCGTCTGGACCAGTACCAGGAGGATCAGGTGCTGGTGCGTGATCTACGCGACGTGCCGCGCGAGGCGGCAGAATTGCGTGCTCGCCTGCAGCGCGAGACGGACGAAACCGTTAGGCAGTCCTTGACGACTGCCATCGCTAGCAAGGAAGAGCAGCTCGTCAACCTGCATAAGCTACAGAACGCGATGGAAAAGGCCGAGTACCAACTGGAGACGACCCTGACCGCGCTGGGCACGGTCTACTCGCAGATCCAATTGATTAACGTCAAGGACATCGATTCGGGACGCGCGCAGCGCCTGCGTCAGGACATCAATGACCAGGTTGCTTCCCTGCAGTCTCTGCAGGAGACGCTGGATGAGGTATACGGTTCTCCGGTGCATATCAAGTAGGGCGTGTCCTTGCCTAGTCTTGGCGACTTCGTCTTGTCGACGAGACAAGGCTAGACAAGGTCACAGACCCGGTGGGATTGCCGCCGGACGCAGGAGGTTGGTGGTCAGCGATGAAACGAGATCAGATGCTTGCGAAGGGCCGCAAGGGCCTGGTGTTGCTTCTTCTGCTGTGCTTGCTCGCGCTCAGCGCTTGCTCGTCTACGCCCAAATTCAAGGGCGAGGCGGTCGTCTATGTGACCGCGCCGCTCTCGGGCTGGCAGGCGGATGGCGGGCAGACGGTCGTGGGCGGCGTGCGCTTGATGGCAGAGCGCGTCAACGCCGCCGGGGGCCTGCTGGGCTACGAGGTCAAGGTCGTGCCGCTGGACGACGAGGCCGACTCGGACGTGGCCGCACAGGTGGCTGCGGAGATCAAGAAAGCGGTGCAGGAAGGCTCCAGGGTCATTGGCGTGGTGGGCCATTACAACAGCGGTCAGGCCCTGGCCGGCATGGAGGTCTACAAAGACCTGCCCCTGATTGTGGTCACGCCCACTGCCAGCGACGTGAGCCTGACGCGCAAGGGCTACACCAACTTTTTCCGCGTCAACGCCACCGACGCGGCGCAGGCACCCGTGGATGCACGTTTCCTGGTGGAAAAGCTGGGCGCCAAGCGCATCGCGCTGGTGTACGCCAACAACGAATACGGACGCGGCTTGCGCCAGGAGATGCTGACTGCACTGAAGGACCTGGACGTGGAACCCGCGGCGGTCATCGAGATTCCGGAGGGCGCACCGACCCAGGCCAAGGCCGTCGAGCAGATTCAAGCCCTGCAGCCCGACGCGGTCTTTCTGGCCGGCTATGAGACCGAGGGCTACATCTTGTTGCCTGAGCTGCGTGAGGCGGGCGTCACGGCGCCTTTCATGGCCAGTGATGGCTGCTTCCTGTACGAGTTCATCGATGGGTCGGGCGTTGCGGCTGAGGGAGCTTACGTCAGCGGCATCACCCCCGACCCCAAGATGGTGGCGGACAGCAAGTGGTGGTCCGAGTACCAGAAGCTGGAGACGCGCAACCCGGGCACCTACAGCATCGCTGGATACAGCGCGATGGCCGTGATTGCCGAGGCATACAAGAAGGCCGGCGCATTGGATGCTGGCAAGGTGATGGACGCGGCACGCAAGCTCGACTTTCAGAGCTTGGTGGGCCACATCAGCTTTGACACGGCAGGAGATCTCAAGGAGCAGAAGATCTACATCTTCCAGGTCAAGAACGGCGACTTTCAGCAGATCCCTGCGAGCTAGTGTAGCGCGCGGCGTGTGCCGTGCAGGCAGGCTCCTACACGCATAGTGCGAATTCTACGAACCCCCTTTGGCGGCTTCGTGGGATTCGTTCTATGCGTGCCATGCGTGTACCCTCCTTCCGGTTGTCAGAAGCCCAGCCTACGCAGTTGGTGAACTCGGGGCTTTCCACTATAATGCTGCCAGTTCGCGTGGACGGAGGGTCAAGATGGGTGGAGTGAAGATTGCGTTCCGCATCGGTCCGATTGTCATTGCCTGGTATGGCATCATCATTGTCGGCTCCGCGATGTTGGCCACTTTTGTCGCAGAACGCGAGGCACGGCGACGCGGGGATGATCCAGAGCACGTCTGGAACGCACTGTTATACTGCCTGATCCTGGGCGTGATCGGCGCCCGCGTATATCACATCGTCTCCAGTCTCGACGAATACCTGCGCAATCCCATGCAGATGTTCAACACGCGCGCGGGCGGCCTGGGCATCTACGGAGCAGTCGCGGGCGGCGCGTTGGCGCTCTGGCTCTACACGCGCCACCATAAGCTCAGCTTTGGCCGTTGGGCCGACATCGCCACGCCCGGCCTGATCCTGGCGCAGGTGATCGCGCGCTGGGGCAACTTCCTGAACCAGGAGTTGTACGGCTTTCCGACCACGCTGCCCTGGGGCATCCACATCGATGCCGAGCACCGCATCGCGCCGTTCGACGACCTGCTCAAGTACCCGCTGGACACGCGCTTTCACCCTTCGTTCCTCTACGAATCGCTGGGCAACCTGCTGAACTTTGCCATTGTGGTGTACGTCTCGCGGCGCTTTGCCGACCGACTGAAGGACGGAGACTTGATCCTGCTCTACGGTGTGCTCTACCCGCTGCTGCGCTTCTTTGTCGAGTTCCAGCGCCCCGATGCCTGGAAGATCGGCGGTGTGGCCACGGCCCAGTGGGTCGCGCTGGTCTCTATGGCCGTCTGCGGCGGCTTGCTCCTCTATCGGCATCGTAGAACGCAGGCTCCCACGACGTGTTGACGGACCAATCCGAGGCCCTGCAGCGCGTGCATCCGGAGCGTTTCTCCATCTGACCTGTGCAGGGTTGTCCATTCATCTACCCGCCTTCATCTACAATTACAATGTGGTATAGGACGGGCCATACATGGGGCAAGGCAGATGACTGTGGAGGGTGAGAGAATGCAGGTAATGGTTGGTAGC
>Ga0315294_10002065_pt1 | contig 21964 bp, 16 predicted proteins | sample YL17G13_40_MG_FD_203626 | JGI IMG/M metagenome (GOLD analysis project Ga0315294, IMG submission 203626) | Sediment microbial communities from Yellowstone Lake, YNP, Wyoming, USA - YL17G13_40 | ecosystem: Environmental > Aquatic > Freshwater > Lake > Sediment | place: USA: Wyoming | collected...
GGGTGGGGGCGCCCGTTCTGCCCGCGGGGCGGCGGGCCGCCCGCCCCCCCACGGCCGCGCGGGGCATAAAGCCCCGCGCTACATAAGCCCCGGCCCAACCGTAACTGACGCCGTACAGGGTGACCTGACCATGACCGAACCGGAGAACCATGACGTGGCCCGGGAGGACGCGCGGCTGATGGCCGAGATGCTTGCCCAGCGGCCCGCCCCTTCGTGCCCGCCCGGCGGCGCCAAGATCAAGGTCGAAGACTTCAGCGTCTTCTTCGACGGGGCGCCGGTCCTCAGGAACATCAACCTGGAAATCTGCGAGCGCGAGCGCCTGGCCATCATCGGCCCGTCCTCCAGCGGCAAGACGACGTTCCTCAGGAGCCTGAACCGCCTGAACGACCTCGCCCCGGGGTTCTCCAGGACCGGGCGCATCCTGCTGGACGGACGCGACATCTATGCCCCCGAGGTCGACGTGGCCGCCCTCAGGCGGCGCGTCGGCATGGTCTATGCCGTCCCGGTCCCCCTGCCCTGGACCATCTATGAGAACCTGACGTACGGCCCGCGCCTGGCGGGCGTCCGCCAACGCGCCCGCCTGGACGAGATCGTCGAATCGGGCCTGCGAAGCGCGTTCCTGTGGGACGAGGTCAAGGACCGGCTGCACGAGCCGGCGATGAACCTCTCGGGCGGCCAGCAGCAGCGGATGTGCCTGGCCAGGGTCCTGGCGCTGGAGCCCGAGGTGCTCATGCTGGACGAGCCGTGCTCGGGCCTCGACCCGATTTCCACCGCCAAGATCGAGGACGCCCTGGCCCAACTGCGCTCCAGGTACTCCATCGTCCTGGTCACGAACAACACGAAGCAGGCGGCCCGGGCGTCGGACCGCACGGCGTTCTTCCTGATGGGCGAACTGGTTGAAGTGGGCCCGACGGCCCAACTGTTCACGAACCCGACGCACCGGCGCACCAGCGACTACATCACGGGGCACTTTGGGTAGCATGACTCCTGCAACATTGGCCAGGAACTGTTTGCGCGGCGGGTCTCCGGACCCGCCGCGATAAGGGGCCGCGTCGCGCCTCCGGGCGCGGTGGGTCCGGAGACCCACCGCGCCAAGTAAGCCAAGAACGACGAATCGAGCGGCATGGAACCGAAGATCCAGACCGAGAACCTCGACCTCTTCTACGGCGACTTCCACGCCCTGATGGCGGTGAGCATCTCCATCCGCCCCCGGGCCATCACGGCCATCATCGGCCCGTCCGGCTGCGGCAAGAGCACCCTGCTGCGGTGCTTCAACCGGATGAACGAACTGATTCCGGGGGTCCGGACCACGGGCCGCATCCTGTTGGACGGCCGCGACATTCACGCCCCCGGCCTGGGCCTGACGCACCTGAGGAAGCGCGTGGGGATGGTGTTCCAGCGGCCGAACCCGTTTCCGCTCTCGATCTTCGACAACGTGGCCTACGGGCCGCGCATCCACGGCATGCAGACGGGGGCGGACCTGGAGGCCGCGGTCGAGAACGCCCTGCGGGCCACCGCCCTGTGGGATGCGCTGAAGGACAAACTGCACGCCCCCGCCCTGGACCTCGCGGCCGAGCAGCAGCAGCGGCTGTGCATCTCGCGCCTCGCGGCGGTCGAGCCGGAAGTCCTGCTCATGGACGAGCCCTGCTCGGCCCTGGACCCCATCGCCACGGAGCGCATCGAGGAACTCCTGCGGGACCTGTCGCGGCAGTACACCATCGTCATCGTGACGCACAACATGCAGCAGGCCGCCCGCGTCTCCAGCGAAACCGGGTTCATGCTGCTGGGCGAACTGGTGGAGTTCGGACCCACCACCGCCCTCTTCAAGAACCCGTCGCACAAGCAAACGGAGGATTACGTCACCGGCCGATATGGGTAAAATCGTTTAGTACTATAGCGCTATGCCGCCGCCAGGGCCATCACTGTTCAGCCCGAAGGGCTGAGACGTACAAGCCCAGGGCAACGCCCTGGGGGCGAGGGCATAACCCATGAAGGTCAAGCCCTGAAGGGGCGCAACGAACCGTGCCGCCCTTTCAGGGCTGGACAACAGCAGATACGCCGGACGCGGCAGGTTTCCCAGGGCGTTGCCCTGGGCTGTTACGCTCCAGCCTTTCAGGCTGGCCGGTGTCGCGCAAAGTTCGGTTCACAGCGCTGTAGTATTAGCCGGCGCCTGACGCGCGAAAGGAGCCCGACGTGGACAAGCAGCGGCAGTTCGACAAGGAACTGGAGGACCTCAAGAAGCAACTCATCCACATGGCCGCCCTGGCCGAGACGATGATCGACAAGGCCATCGGCGAACTCGTCCAGCGCGACGCCCGCGTGGCGGAGAAGGTCCCGCAGTACGAAGAGGAAATCAACCGCCTGGAAATCACGATCGACGAGGCGGCCCTGACGCTCCTGGCCACCCGGCAACCGGTGGCCGGCGACCTGCGGTTCATCGTCGCCGCCACCAAGATCAACGGCGAACTGGAACGCATCGGCGACCTGGCCGTCAACATCACGCAGAACGCCCAGACGCTCCTGGCGCAGCCGCCGCTGAAGCCCCTCATCGACCTCCCGCACATGGCCGACCTGGCGCGCAAGATGGTCCGCGACAGCCTCGATGCCTTCGTCGGCGGCGATGCCCTGCTGGCCCAGTCGGTCATCATGGCCGACGACCGGGTCGACGCCCTGAAGGACCAGGTCCTCCGGGAACTCCTGACCTACATGCTGTCCGACCCGCGGACGATCGAGCGGGCCCTGGCGCTCATCCTCGTGTCGCGGCACCTGGAGCGCATCGGAGACCACGCCGTCAACATCGCCGAGGACGTGATTTACATGACCCAGGGCCGCGACGTCCGCCACCCCCGGACGCCCAAGGACCGCCCGCCGGACCTGGAGGTGTGACCCGTGGGAATCTGTCAGCCTACAGCGTTTAAAGATTGCGTAGGTGCGCGGCGGTTCTCCTGAACCGCCGCGCCGATACACATGAAGTGCCCAACGCGGCGGGTCAGGAGACCCGCCGCGCAAACCTCCGCTACAGCCGAGCGTGAACTGCTGTAGCATCAGAGCCGGGGCGTTGCCCCGGCCTACATGCGCGCCAACCGAATTCGGCAACAGGCCCGGAACGCCTGCCGCGCGGCTGCTCATCCCATTTTCAAAGTTGACGGACTCCTACCGCGCGGGCGGCTCGTACCACAGCGACCGCCAGTAGGCCCGGTCCGTCGCGTACGGGTCAACCGGGTCCCTGGGGCCGAGGGTTTCCGCCAGGATGCCGTAGCGCTTCATCTCGCGGATGTACGGCTCGTTCGGCCGGAATCCCGGCATGTTGAACCGCTTGTTCTCATCGAGCCACTTCTTGGCGTCGAGCGCCACGGCCAGGAGTTTCCGGTAGTCGTCATCCCGGGTGTCGGCAAACACCTCCTGCGCCTGCGACCGGGCCTGGCATGTGCCGTACCCGCCGGCGGCCTTCGCCAGGGGCGCCAGCAGCAGGAGCGATTTGTCGGGCCGCGTCAGGTTGAACGCCAGGTGCCGCGACAGCCAGGCCTTGACCCTCGTCTTGTCGCCGACGACCACCGAGGGCCCCACGTCCACCGAGGGCGACCACGGCAGCGGGTCGTCGCCCTGGTGGCACGAGGCGCACCGCCGCCGGATCGCCTCGCGGGCCGCGAGCACGCTGGGCCAGTCGGCATCGGTCCGCACCAGTTGGTTTTCAACGTACCAGCCCACCATGCCGCTGCCCGGCGCGGCGTACGTGCCGGGATACGCCGCCCCGGACTCGATCCAGTAGCGGAAGATCTTGCGCTCGAGGTCCGTGGCCTTGACGTCGTGGTGGCTGCCGTCGATCTTGGTCATCATGCGGCTGGCCGATGCGCCCAGGGCCCGCGGCGGGTAATTGCTCTCGGGCCTGTTGCGGCCGTCGGCCACGAGGCCCCGGCTGAGGAGCGTGAAGTAACTGTGCGAGTACATCGGGCCGCAGTCGCCCGAAAGGATGACGCCGCTCTCGCGCTTGTCGTAGTCGTGGCACTTCAGGCAGTACTTGTCCAGGATGGGCTGGATGTCGCGCGGAAAGTCGAACACGTCGGGCACGTCCTTGACGGGCTCGATGCGGCTGGGCGGGCGAGCGAGGGCCTTCAGGTCGCCGGTGCGCGGCGGCCCCGCGTGCGTCCGCTGCTCGTGGCAGCCCAGGCACCCGGTGGTCTCGCCCGGCAGGACGGTGCAGAAACTCTGCATCCGCTTGATGGCGTTGTCGCGCTCGTCCATCGCCACGAAGAAGACGCTCCTGAGCGCCGGCACCTCGAAGTACGCCGACCCGTCGGCCTCCACGGGCACGGTGCCCAGGATGCGTTCGAGGATGAACGTGCCGCCCAGACTGATGGGCTCCATGCCGCCGGAGAAGTGCACGGGCTGAGGCAGCGTTTCCAGGACGAGGAGTTTGGTGATCTCGCCCGGCCTGACGCCGTCCATGTTGCGTCCGAAGGTGACGTCGGCCAGGACGAGCCGCCCCGTGGCCTCGCCGGGGCTGACGCGCGGCGGGATGACCTTTTCGCGCGGGCGCGGCACAAGGGGCCGCGGCTCGTGCAGGTCCATCTCGCCCATCCGGCCCACGAGCACCTGCGTCGCCCCCGAGCCGTCCATGAGCAGGATGCCTTCCTTGCCCGCCACGAGGAAACAGTCTTCCGAGAACGCGTACGGGTCGCGCAGGTCTCCGCGCCGGCCGACGCGGCGGGCCATGGCCGGGATATCGGGGCCCGCGTTCGGGTCCACGATCGTCACCGGCCCCGCGTGCTCCTTCATGCCGTGCCCCGGCGAGAAGATCGAGACCACCTTGTCGGTGCCGGGGATGGGCTTGGCGTCCAGCATGACGGTGCCGCCGTACATGTTGCCGAAGTACACCATCTGGCCCGTGCCGTCCGGGTTGGAGGTCCACAGGTGATGGTAATGCACCTGGCTGCGGTCGACGTACTCCCACCGCATGTAGAGGATGCGGCCATCGGGCAGGACCCACGGCGTGTTGTCGTGGTCATTGTTGCTGGAGATGGGCCGGACTTTCCGGCCGTTCGGGCCGCAGCGATACATGATGGCCACCTGCGTCAGCCAGCAGTTCACCCAGCGGCGGCAGCGGCTGGAGCAGAAGATGATGTCGCCATCGGGCAGGTACACCGGCTCGATGTCGTCATATTTGCCATCGGTCAGTTGCCGCAGGCCGGTGCCGTCGGCGTTGATCTCGTAGAGGAGGTAGTTCTCGGTCCCGCCCTTGCGATACGAGAAGAGGATTCTCTTGCCGTCGTAGTGGATGCACGGGTCGCGCACGCCGCCCTGGGGGTCGTCCAGGAGGGTCGTCACCTGGCCGGTCTTGAGGTTGAGTTTCGAGAGGCGTGCGCCCTCGCGGTAGGCCTTGCGGTTGGCGTCGGGGCCGTAGTAACTGAAGTTGGCGTACCAGTGCGGGTCGGTGTACATCAGGCGTGCGGCAAAAACGATCTCCTCGACGCCCTTCATCGGCCCCGCGAGGGCCTTGCCCAGCAGGTCCGCGGGCGCCTCCGCCGCGCGCGCCGGCCCGGCCAAGGCCAGCGCGGCCATCGCAACGCCAACGATGAGACACCGTCTCACATGCGGCCCCGAATGGTCGCGCCCGGCCCCCGCTACAATGACAGCAAGTAGACCACCAGGTCGGCCCGTTCCTCTTTCGTCAGGTCCTTGGTCGTCCCGTGCAGCCCCTTGGCGTTGAACGTGGTGAGCACTTCCTCCAGGGTGACCGCCTGGCCCATGTGCAGGTACGGGCCGGTGCGATACATCTCGATGAGCGTGGGCGTGACGAACTCGCCCTTCTGGTCCAGGGGCAGGCGCGTGCCCACATCGTAGAGTTTCTGGTCGGTGTACATCGGGGCCGGGTGACACGCCGAGCAGCCGGTCTTCGCGCTCTCGAAGAGTTTCTTGCCGCGCTGGGCCGCGTCCGACAGTTCGCCCTTGGCCGTCACGTACGGGCTCGGCATCGGCTCCAGGCGCCGGAGGTACGCCTGGACGACCTCGATTTCATCGGGCTGCGGCTCGTGGAACTGGATGTGCTTGAACCCGGCCACGACCGCCACCTCCATGTTGGCGCGGACGCCGTGCGACATGACCGGCGACCGCTTGTGGGCCTCGAGCAGCGACCGGGCGTTCTTCGGGTTGCCCAACCCATCGTTCAGGAGGTCCCAGTTCAGGCCGTCAACGCGGGCATCCTCGGGGTGGCACGTAGCGCACGAGAGCCAGTGCTGGAAGCAGTACGTGGCATCGTGGAAGATCTGCTCGCCGCGGCGCGCGGGGTCGGTCATGCCGTCGGGGCCGAGGCGGATGGCGCCCGCGGCCTTGCCCGTCTGCGGATCGGCCAGAATGACGGAGGCGGAGTAGTATGCGGCCACGGCCAGCGTTTTGCCGTCGGGCGAAAGGTCGATGCCGCGCGGCCCCTTGCCCGCGACCGGCGTCCGGACCAGCAGGCCGGCCGCGTACAGCGCCGCCAGGTCGTTGACCAGGAACTTGCGTTTCTGGGGGTCCTTCCTGATCTCGACCCAGGTGTCGGAAACCGCCCTGACGGACTTGTCGGCCGGCGGCTGCGCCAGGGGGCCCTCGCCCTTCAGCAGCGCGTGCAGGCCGCCCAGGTCCACCCGCGCCACCTGGTGCACCCCCGCCAGGGAGACCCACATCGTCTTGCCGTCCTTCGCCAGGACCACGCCCCACGGGTCGGCCGCGCCCTCGCTCAGCCGGTCCAGGAGGAGCGTTGCATCAGCCGCCTTGGCGCCCAGGTCGATGATGGTGAAGGCGTTCGTGTTCACCCAGCCGCGCTCCAGTTGCGTCGTGGGCAGCGTCGTCCGGCCCACGGTGTGGACGGCATACGCCCACTTGCCATCGGGCGACACGGCCACGCCGCGGACCGAGGTCGAGCCGCCCGGCAGGCGCACGTCGGCCACCGATTTCATGGACGCCAGGTCAACCAGGCTGACGACGGCGGAGTTCTGCGGATCGGCCGCGCTGCCCGCCGGCAGCAGGTTGCCCACGACCGCCAGCGTCTCATCGGGCGTCACGGCCACGAAGTACGGCTCGCGCGGCAGGCGGACGCGGCCCTTTTCCTTGCCCGCCGCAAGGTCCACCACCGAGACGTCGCTGGTGACCGTGTTGGCGACGACCAGCAGGCCGCGCTTCGGCGCGACGGCCACGCCCATCGGACGCAGGCCCGCCGGCAGGTGCCGGAGGATCTTGCCGGCCGCCGGGTCGATCTCGGCCACGGCCCCCGCGTTCCATTCAGCCACATAGACCTTCGTGCCGTCGGCGGCCCAGGCGATGCCGGCGGGCTTGCCGCTGACGGCCACCTCGCGTGCCACCTTGCCGGCGGCCGCATCGATAATCGCCACGACGCCCGCCGTGCGGTCCGAGACCGCCAGGAACCGGCCGTCGGGCGAGTACCGCGCCTCCTGCGGCGACCGGTACACCGCCGGCCTGTCCGCCGAAGCCGCAGCGAAGGCGGGCGCCGCCCCCTTGGCGCTGGCCATCAGGGCCCAGAGGATCAGCCCGCCGCCCATCACGCCGATGCCGACCGCCAGTAATCGCTTCATCGCCACTCCTCGGAAAATGTCAAAGTGCCTTACCCCCGCCGTGCAACCCGTTAGTTACGGTTGGTCCGGGGATTATGTAGCGCCCGTACGGGCGCGGCCGTGCGCGGGGGAGCATGTAGGGTGCGTGCTTTGCACGCACCGAGCCCCGGCACGGCCGACATCCCCCGCCCCCGCCAAGGCCGCCATTAGACAGAAAACGAGCCTCCCGCTCAATAGGCCGTCCGGCGCGAGGGCCGGCGCGAGGCCCGATGGATTCCGCCTTCCTGCGCGCACACGCCCCGCCAATGACAGCCGATTAAACCGCGGCGGCAGCGCGATGTTTCGGCAGGAAATCGCCCGTGTTTAGCGCCGGCAATGGCAAAGGGGACTGTCCCCTTTGCCGCGACGGAAAAGGGGACAGCCCCCGTTTCCAAACGGCCGGAAACGGGTGCGGCCCCCTTTTCCTCACCGCGCTAAACACGTACCCTGACCCGTCGCCGCGCCGCCCCTTCACGATTCGCTATTCGGCGTTCCTTGTTCGATATTCTCCGTCGCCGTCGCCGCCCCGGCCCAGGGCCGTCAGGAGATAAGTATCACGGCCCCGGAACTCATGCGCCAGTAAGGCGGCCCCGGAATGGCGTAGCGTCTGGGTCGCGGCAATTACTGCCGAGTCACATCTGCACATCGTCTGACTTGTCTCGGTTGCATTTGAAACAGGTGAGTCGTATGTTGTGCTCCTCCGAACTGCCGCCCTTAGACAACGGGATAATGTGGTCAAACTCCACTTCGTTGTCGAGCAAATGCTTGCCGCAATGCTGGCATGTATAATTATCGCGCCTCACGACTCGAATCTTGGCCCTAAATGAGATGTATCGACCAGTTCGTCTAAGCTCGATCGTCTCGGTGATGCGTTCTGCGTTTAAAACGACAGGGCAGATATGGCCGAAAACCGTACATTCCATTTCTGATATCTCTTTAGGAATCTCTTCTGGATAATCGGCTTCCCTGAAACTGGTGACCTCTTCCTCAAACATTGCCTTTTGTTTTTGGGTCAGATCAGCCGAATGCCCATCAATTCCCGTTTGAAGAGCCTTTTTCATTTGTTCATTTACGTGAATGGCAGCCTCGCGGGTCAAGGCAGTTTCCTTGCCATGGCCACAGAGTTGCATTGCCGTGAGATCGCCACGCGGATCAGGCTCGTAATCGTTTGGGTCGAAGTGCTTAACGCACTCTTCGTATTCCTCGCGGTTGTGCTGCGAAAGGGGTTGCCCGCTACCAACCTTCCCGGTTGATAGGCAGGTCTTGGCGTATTCGTAATGTTCCTTCGCACAGGCAAGAGTTAGAGGCAAAAGCGGAGACAGCTCGACGAGAGGACCGTAGGGGCAGTATTTCAATTCCCAACATGGCTTGCAGACCCTGGTCGATTTGTCCTTCCAGATGTTTAGCAGGTCTTGGTCCGGCGTGTCGGCCGGGAAGTGAAGGCTCTCTTTCACCAGGGGGTGGATTGGTATTCGCTTTCGTGCCATTTTGAATCCCGCAATTCGGTTGCCGCCGAACAATGTTTAGGTGGACGCCATAAGATGCGCAAACTTGGCTTCCTGTCAGTATAACGCGCCGTGGATGCATCTGCCAGGGCTGCGATAATCCCTTTGGCCTCAGAACCTGTAACAGACTGAAACGCAGAGGCCGCAGAGCACGCCGAGAAAAGCAGAACAGGCCGTTTCCTTTATCAAAAGCCCGTGAGTCGTTCTCTGCGATCTCTGCGTTAGAACCTTTTTGTTAGAGGCTCTTAGTCCATTGGCGTGCCATCCAAAAGTTTATCGTGGTGTGTTATGCGGGTCAACATAAAAACTGCCGCGGGGGATGGCGGAAGGGGTCAGGAGCCTTAAAGACGTAGGGCTCCTGACCCCCTTGCCCGCCGCGGCGGGCTGTTCCGCGCTGCCGTGGTCTAAAGTCGGGCGACAGGCACGGCCACGCAACGGCACAGCCCGCCAAGGCGGGCAGGCTGTGGCCGTGCCACCCTTCAATAACTAACCCTTACAACCCCCCGTTTTTTCTGCTTGACCCCTGCCCATGCGGCGGCTAGGCTGCCGGACACTTGGGAACCTTGGGTTGACACCTTTGCGCGGCGGGACTTGAATTGCGGGTATGCCACTCGGCCGAGTCTCTCCGGTCGGCCGGGTGGTTTTCTTTTTCAGGTCGGAGGCAGGAGATCCAACATGGCACGCGGCAAGGTCAAATGGTTCAACGAGCAGAAGGGGTTCGGATTCATCGAACAGGATGGAGGGGGCGACGTTTTCGTCCACTACTCCAGCATCGGCGGCGAGGGGTTCAAGACCCTGGCCGAGGGCGATGTCGTGGAATTCACCCTGACGCAAGGGCCCAAGGGGGCAAAAGCCGAGAACGTCACGCGCGTCCAGGCCTGAGCGAAGCCCTGGGCCAGAGGGCGGACCTTTCAGCGGCGGCATCCGGGCGAGGGATGCCGCCGGTGCTTTTGCCCCCCGGCCGGCGGCAACGCGGCCCCCCCGGCGGCCCCCCCGGCGGCAACACGAGAAAACGGCCCGGCGGAAGATTCCGCTTGCTTTGGAGCCGAACCCCGCAATACTCGTGTGCATTTCGGCCCCTATCCCTGGAGAAAGACCATGGACCGCATCAAGGTAACGCTGGAAGAGAAAGACATCCCCCGCAAGTGGTACAACCTGGCAGCCGACCTGCCGACGCCGCTGCTGCCGCCCCTCGGGCCCGGCGGCAAGCCCGTCACGCCCGACATGCTGACGCCGGTCTTCCCGATGAACCTGATCGAGCAGGAGGTCAGCAAGAAGCGGTGGATCACGATTCCGGATGAGATCCGCCAGATGCTGGCGCTGTGGCGGCCGTCGCCGCTGTACCGAGCGCGGCGTCTGGAGGAGGCCCTGAAGACCCCGGCCCGCATCTACTACAAGCACGAGGGCGTGTCGCCCCCCGGCAGCCACAAGCCCAACACGGCCATCCCGCAGGCCTGGTACAACAAGCAGTTCGGCATCAAGCGGCTGACGACCGAGACGGGGGCCGGCCAGTGGGGCAGCGCCCTGGCGTTTGCGTGCTCGCTCATCGGCCTGGAATGCAAGGTGTTCATGGTCCGCATCAGTTTCGACCAGAAGCCCTTCCGGCGGCTGATGATGGAGACGTGGGGCGCCACGTGCGTGCCCAGCCCGTCGCCGGAAACGCAGGCCGGCCGGGCGATCCTCCTGCAAATGCCCGACACGCCGGGGTCGCTGGGCATTGCCATCAGCGAGGCCATCGAGGCCGCCGTCACCGACCCGACCGGCCAGACCCGCTACAGCCTGGGCAGCGTGCTGAACCACGTGCTGCTGCACCAGACGATCATCGGGCAGGAGGCCAAGAAGCAACTCCTGAAATTCGGCGAAAAGAAGGTCGACGTGGTGACGGCGTGCGCTGGGGGCGGGTCGAACTTCGCCGGCATCGCGTTCCCGTTCGTGGCCGACAAGATCGCCGGGGCCCAGATTGACATCATCCCGGTCGAGCCGGAATCCTGCCCCACGATGACGCGGGCACCGTTCGTGTACGACCACGGCGACACGGCCCGGATGACGCCGCTGCTGGCGATGTACTCGCTGGGGCACGCGTTCGTTCCGCCGCCCATCCATGCCGGGGGCCTGCGGTATCACGGCATGGCGCCGCTGGTGAGCGCCGCCATCCGCGAAAAACTCATCACGCCGCGCGCCTACCATCAACTGCGGTGCTACGAGTCGGCCGTGCTGTGGGCCCGGACGGAAGGGTTCATCCCGGCCCCCGAGACCAGCCACGCCATCACCTGCGTCATCGACGAGGCCAGGAAGGCCAAGGAAGAGGGCAAGGAAAAGGTCATCCTCTTCTGCTGGTCGGGGCACGGCCTGATGGACCTGTCGGGGTACGATGCGTACTTCCGCGGCAAACTGGTCGATTACGCCCTGCCGGACGAGGAGTTGAAGAAGAGCCTCGACACGCTGAAGGACCTGCCGAAGCCGCCGCCGGCGGCGTGCATCGAGCGCTAACGCCGGGAAACGGGGGTCGTGACAGCCCAGCAGGATGTGTCTGCGCGGTTGGTCCGAAGACACGCCGCGCCAGGTGTCTTGTCAACATGCGGGCACCCTGGGGGGCTGAATGCGGAGGCCGCGCAGGCGGCCGCCGCCGGCCTACTTCGGCGCCTGGATGGCGTACAGGTGCGTCTGCGTGGCGATGTACAGCACGCCGTTGGCGACGATCGGCGACGTGTACACGGGCGCGCCGAACCTGGCCTCGTGCAGCACCTTCTTCTCCTTCGAGCAGGCCAGGACGGTCACCTTGCCCTTCTCGTCGCCGATGTAGACCTTGCCGTCGGCCGCAAGGTTCGAGCCCCAGACGTGTGCCCCCAGGTCGTGCGTCCAGTAGGCCTGGCCGGTGTCGGCATCGAGGCAGTGGACGATGCCGGCGTAATCGGCCACAAAGGCGAGGCCGTCGGCGGCCGAGACGGTCGAGAAGGACCGCTGCACGTCGAAGCACTGCCAGACCTTGCCGGAGTCGGTGATGTCGCCGGTCTTCGTGGCGTCGATGCACGAGAGGCAGCCCGGGCCGTCGCCGTGGCGGCTGTCCTGGCCGACGGTCACATAGATGCGGTTCCTGTAAACGATGGGGGTTCCGATGATCTCGCTGGGGCCCTCGCGGTTCTTGTTGTACGGGAGGGGCTTGCCGTCGCGGACCTTGTTGTGCGGGGGGTTGCAGTCGAATTTCCAGACGGTCTTGAGTTTGCCGGGCTTTCCGGCCTCGCCGGGCTCGAACTTGGCGTCGAAGGCATAGCAGACGCCGTCGCCGCCGCCCCAGACCACAAGCGTCTTGTCGGGCACGTGGGCCAGGGTGGGCGAGGACCACTCGCCGTGGAAGATGGCGTTGCCGATGGGCGGGTCGTTGACGGCCACGAGTTTGCCGGTCTTCTTGTCGAGGACCAGGATGTCCGGACAGTTCGGCGACGGGATTCTCTTGTGCGACTTGTCCACGCCGTTGGAGGGGCACACGTACAGGTAATCGCCGGAGACGAGGACAGAGCAGTCGACGGCGTCCTGCGGCCAGGAATCCACCTCGGCCAGGTAATCGTAGAGCCAGATGATGTCGCCATCGGTCGGCTGGACCTCGACGGGCGGGGGCCGCGGCGGGGCGGACGCCTTGTCAAACCGCCCCGGCTTGGCCGGCAACTCGCCCGTCCCGGCCAGGTACTGCCCCTCGTTCTTGAAGGGCCCGTCGTTGCCGTTGGCCTGGCCACTGGTGTCCAGGCACAGGACCTCGCCGCGGTTGCTGACGACGTAGACGCGGTCGCCATCGACGGCGGGCGACGAGCACACGCCCAGGTTCAGGCTGTCGTAGTTGAAATTGCCGTCCTTGGTCTTCATGCGCGGCACGGGGAGTTGCCAGAGGACCTTGCCGGTGGCCTCTTCGAGGCACAGGATGAGGCCGCCCTGGGTCTTTTTGATGCGCGGGTCCGAGAGGGACGCATCGTTGGTGCCGATGAAGATTCTGCCGCCGGAAACCGTGGGGTTGCCGTAGGTCTGGCTTCCGAGTTTGGCGATCCACTTGATGTTTTCGGGTGGGACGGGGACCTTCTTGTTGCCCTCGGTCTTCTCGCCGGAGGGGCCGAAGGTGGCCGGGAGGCCCTTTTCATCGGAGACGAAATTGCGTTCGTTGCGGCCGCCCCACTGCGGCCAGTCGGCCCCACCCGCCGCCGCCGGCAGCGCGAGCAGCAGGCCCCCTATCCAGAGCAGGCCGCACGCAACCTGCCACAAACGCCTCGCCGTCATACGACCTCCGCCGTTCTCGCTGAGCCCGGGTAACGGGAAGTTTAACCCCGTCGGGGCCCGGCGGTGACGCGGGTATTCATGCGGGGCGCCCCTGCTGCGATGAGAGACCGTTTCAAGACCGCCTGGCAGGGCGCGGCCGCGCGGGGGCAAGGTGCGATGCCGCAGCCCCAGCGCAGGAAGGACGTCTCGGCGACAGTCCTGGGCAAGAAGGAGAAAATCGTATTCGGCGGCCAGCGGTCAGCGGATGCCAGCGGCTTTAGGGGCTTCGGTCCCGATCTCGTAGAGGAAATCCGGGGAGAAGTCGGCGCCATTGTCCCAGACAACGGTGTCCAGTTCCTCATTCAGCCGAACGCGCTTGAAGTACTCCAAGTCCCTAAGCGGTTCGAAGATCTCCCCGTCCAAATGGGGCGCAAGATCCGCCAGCCGCACACTCGCGTCCTCAAACGTGAGAAGCAAGCGGTGGCCCGACACATACTGCACATTCTTGACGGCATGCATAGCGGCACCTGTTCACGCCAAAGGTTCGATTCTCCGCAACGGCTTGTTGGCTTGCGCCAGCCGCCAGTCTTCCATCAGTTCGTCGCGATGCTCAAACGCCCATTCCAGCACAAGCGAAATGACCCGCTTCGGCAACTGCCCCTCAATAAGGGCCAGATCGGCAATCGAAAAAACCGCCGCCTGGTCTCCGTACTTTGCGTGGAAGTGCGGGGGATTGTGTTCCTTGTAGTATATCGCAACAACGATCCCGAAGAAACGGGCGATTTCCGGCATAGGCAACCCCTTGCCCCGCGGCAAGACACTCCATCCCCAAGGCATCATGCCTCTGGCGCCGCGCCCTGTCAAGGCTCGCGCGCGGCAAACTGACCCTTCGGGCGCGGGGACCGCCCGGCCTTGGCCAGGAACCACACCGCGCCGAAGGAGCACAAGATAATCAGCGGCGCGACGCCCAGGGCCATCCCCGGCACGGGCCCGCCTACGAGGGGCGCAACCCATCCGCCCGCCAGACCGGCCAGCGGCCCGATGGCAAAGCCCGCGCCGATCAGCCCCTCGTGCGCCCCGCCTGCCTCGACGGCGGCATTCTTGACAATCATCGCGTAATAAAGCGCCGCGTAGTACGTCATCCCGGCGACGAGGCCGAAGACAACTTCGCCCACCAGGACCGTCGCCAGCCCCAGGCCGGCGCCTCCCGGGATGGCCGCCGCAATATTCGGCCCGAAGAGCGACAGAAAGAACCCCGCCGGCAGGCCGAAGATGACGATGACCTGCGTCCACCGGCGGTAGTGCCAGCCCAGCCAAAGACCCAGCCCCAAAAATGCCGCCGTGCGAGATGCGTCCAGCAGAGCCGATAACGGCGTCGCCAGTTCAACGCCGACGCCAAGGTCCGTATAAACGCGCGGCAGCAGCGCCGCCAACACCCACATGAGCGAGTAACTGGCCAGCATCGACCAGCGGCCGGCGGCCAGAAGCGACCGATAGCGCGCCATCGCCGCCGGCGCCGGCCGCTCCGGATGATCGAGCGCCAGATGCACAGGCCGACGCTCCAGCGGCCACGAGAGCACAAGGCTCACAAAGTTCAGGATGCCCGCCAACCCAAACAGGCTCGGCGACCACCACTTGATGAGCGAGCCGGACGTCAGCAGGGCCACCACCACCGCAGGGGCCCATGACAGGTTGAACCGGCCGATGGCTCCCGCCTGGGCCGCCGGCGTGCGGCCGGCGCTGACGTAACTTTCGATGACCGGCCACTTCAGACCGTTCAGGCACCCGAGCGCCGCGTTCATCACCACGAGCAAGGTCGGACCGGCCGAGAAGAAAAGAGTCGTGTGCGCGGCGACCTGCGCAACGAGCGACGCCACCAGCAACCCCTTTTCCGACATCCGCCGCGCCAGCCCGTGGCTCGCCAGCGCCCCGACCGCGTACGCGGCGCCGAAGCCCAGCGCCAGGCCCAGGTTCTCGCCGTCGGTGAACCCCAACCGGTCGTGGCTGTAGAAGTACACGCCCCGCTCGATGAGCGTGGTGGCCAGGCTCTCGATAAACGTGATGACCAGCAGACGCCCAAGCGGTGGCATGAACGTCCCTTAAGATGCATTGCGGCGCGGCGGAGGCGGGAGGGTGCAGGCCGGGGCGCACCCCGGCCTACATGGCGATTGGCTCGAAGACAACCTCCCAGTCTGCCGCACCCGCGGCATCGGGCAGGATCGTCGCCCGGACCGTGCCGCCGTCTCGCGCCAGGCTGACCTTGCCGGCGGCGGAAAACTTGGCCGCCGTCGCCCCGTAGCGGCCGGCCGCAAAGACCAAGTCGTACGCGTCGCCCTTGACGAGGTGGGTGGACTTGCCGGTGGCGATCCACCGCTGCCCGTCCTGTTTCCAGGCCAGGGCCTCCAGGTCCAGGCCGCCCTGGCTGACGTGCCGGCTGGTCGAGATGAGGACGGGCCGGTCGTCCTCGGCCACGGGCACGATGGAGAAGAGTTTGCCCTCGTATGCGGCGAGGGTCTGCGCGATTTTGGCGTCGCGGGCGAATCGGCCCAGGTAGGAGGCGCGCCAGAAGTCGTAGACGTGGACTTCCTTGGCTTCCAGCGGCAGCCGCGCGAGGTCGAGGACCTTCTCGGCCGGGGCCTTGTCGTAGTTGAAGAGGCCGGCCACGTCGTACGTGCCCCACGGCTTGGCGACGCGCAGGTCGAAGAGGTCGTACTTGCGCCAATCCTTGATGGGGTAGAGGTTGACGGGGCGGATGTCGAGCGTCGGGAACGACCGCTGCCAGACCCGCATGGTTTCGGGCGAAACCTTTGTCCATAAATCGTCGGTCAGGAACTGCTGGCCCGTGAGGGCGCGGGCCTGGGCGTTGAGGCGCACCCGCTCGATGGGCGCCTTGTAGAGGCTGGCGGCGGCGTCGGGGTCGCACCACCAGATGACGTTGTTCAGGAAGTTCCAGTGCAGCAACACGTCGATGGCGTGCGGGTGGTAGCCGGTGTCGCCGCCCGTGCGCGACCCGTCGACGCGGCCGATGGCCTCCATGGGCGTGCCCCAGCAGGCGTTGATGAACTTCTGCGGCCCGACGATGGAGCGGGCGATTTCGAGGCCCTTGCGGTAGCCGTCGATGCCGCCGCCGTTGGCCGACTTGCGGTAGGCGTCGATGACCCCCGGCTGGCCGTCGATCTTGAAGAAGTCGAAGTTCCACGTTTCGCTCGCCTTCTTCCACCACAGGCCGTACCACGCCCGGACGGCGTCGGGGTTGCTCACATTCAGGACGTAATTGCCCTGCCCCTTGAGGGCGGGCAACTTGTAACTGATGCCGCCGAAGGCGGTAAGGAGTTTGCCCTCGGCGTCGCGGAGGAACCAGTCGGGGTGCTTTTCGGCCTCGCCCTGGGGGGCCACGCCGTACGGGGTGAACCAGATGCCGGGCACGAGGCCTTTTGAGCGGATGTAATCGGAGATCTCGCGCATGGCCTTGTCGTCGCGCTCGGGGTAATTGTCATCGAGTTGGAAGACGAGGTTGCCGCTGGTGTAGGGCAGCAGGTTCGCCGCCACCCAGTCGATCTCGGGCTTCAGGCGCTCCATCGTCTGTGCCGGGCGGCCCTTCATCGCCTCGATGCCGTACCACGTCATGGCGACGATGGGGGCGGTGGGCCAGCGCTTGCGCTCCTGCATGGGGGCGAAGTATTTGATGCCCAGCGTGTCGCGGTAGTAGTGCTGGCGGAAGCGGAATGTGGCGGGCGCTCCGGGCGAGGCCGCCACGTTGACGTGCCAGTTGTCGCCGTAGCGCGACCACCGGACGCCCTGCGCCGGGCCGGCGGTGAGGGCGAGGTCTTTCTCGGGATCGTAGAGCGAGGATGTGCCCGGCACGTTGGCCGGGCCGAGCGTGGTCACGAGGACGCCGCGGTCGGCGGCCGCCTCGTCCTGGAGCATTGCGACCATGGGGCCGGCGAAAACGGCGGCATGTAAGTCGGCCGGGCCGTCGAGGTTGCCCTCCACGTGGATTTCGGCCGCGTTGTCCTTGAGGACCACCTTAAGGGTGAAGACGTTCTCGAAGGGGACGGTGAGCGTGTCGCCGGCCGCCGTGCACTCGCCGAGTTTCAGGCTCTTGTTGTTGGAGGAGACTTTCTGCCCGCCAACTCCGGCCATGACAAGCCGCACGTCCAGCGCCGGTTTGCCGGAACAGCAGATAGTGATCAGTCGGCGGTCGGCGTCGAACTTGGCATCTAGGTTGCCCGCGGCGACCTTGTAATCAGCGGCCGGCTCGCTTGCGGCGGCTCCCGAGGCCTGCGCGGCCAGAAGGCAAAGCAACAACGTGACAACGAGCGGAACATGGTACATGGCAATCCTTTCTGTGCCAGATGCGGCTGCCACTATACCCTTCGGGGGCGTAGTTTCAACTGTCACTGGTGGATCTGGTACGGCATCCCTTACGAGGTGGCGTGGCACGGTCGCCTTGGCGACCGGGGGTAACGCAAGCCGCCCTCTCCCACGGCTGGACAAGTCGAAGACTCGACTGGGCGAGCCAGCCGTGCCGCATCCGACGCACGACCGCGCGCTCGGGAGAACATACGGGCGCCGCCGGCCGAATGCAAGGGGCGTTGCCTCTGCCCGCCCAGGCGGGTACAATGCCGCCCTTATGAACACGTGATTTCCGCACGCCTACGTCCTGAACGTGATGTCCGACGACCACCCGGGCATCATCTCGGCCGTCTCGACGGCCGTGACGCACCTGGGCGGCAACATCGACGCCGCAAGCCAGACCGTCCTGGGCGGGTACTTTACGCTCATCATGGTGGTGAGCCTGCCTCAGCCGCTGGAGGCGCGCGACCTGGCGGCCAAGGTCCGCGGGCCGGAATCGGCGGGCCTCCAGGTGGTGGCCCGGCCGTTCTCGCCCGGCGACCTGTCGAAGCCCGGCGGCCGGGCCGAGCGGGTGGAGTTCGGCGGCCTGTTCGGCTCGGCCGTCGTTATGGACGTGCGGAACACGGGGGCCAGCGCCGATTTCGTCCGTTTCGGCGGCCGCATCCCGGCGCCGATTCAGTCGCTGAGGAATTAGGGCGCCAGAAGTTCAAACCTTGAAAGATAGTCGGCGTTCAAGCGCGAGGCGGCACGGCCGCGATTGCCTTTCGTCGCCGCAGCGGCGACGGCTAAACGTTGAGGGGGCGAGATCTCTCGCGGTCGCCAGTATCTGTTGGCGACCGCGCCACGGGACGCCTAGGCACAGGCGAAGCGCGGCGGGCACGACTGCCCGCCGCGCGGCGTGCTACAAGCAACCGTGAACCGCTCAAAACGTTTAGGGGGGGCGCAAAAACGCAGGCCGGAGCATCTCCGGCCTGCATACCCCCCTGCGGCTGCCCCTCGGCCGCTTACCTGGCACGTCGAACAAGCAGGGTAGTTGCCACGCCCGCCGCCAGCAGGACCCCCGTGGCCGGCTCAGGCACCACCAGGGACCTCTCGTCGCCGCCGACCCCTGTGGAAGAAGACATCCCCGGCGCGGGGTCGGCCGGCTGCAACGCCATCGGCACAGCCGCGCCGGGGACGGTTATCAACGTGGCGGGCGTGCAGCACCCGCCCTGAAGGATCGCCGCGGCCTTTGCGATGGCGCCGCGCGCAGGCGCAGGCGGCAGGCCGGGCCCTATACCGACGGACACTGCGGCAAGAACGGGCAACGCGGCGGACGAGCGCCGGGGCATGATGGGCCTCCCCCGAACGCTTCAGCCCCCACCTGCGACGCCGAGATTGGCAGTAGATGTGAAGTCCAGCAACCTTATTATAGCACAATCATCGACGATTGTCAAATTAAACCGGCGAACAAGCACGAGCAGACCCAGCGGACCTTCCTGGGCGAATGGATCGACACCCACCACAAGTTCAAGGTGGACCCGGACGGCTACTTCTGGTACGCCGGACGCAGCGACGACCTGATGAAGGTCAGCGGCATGGTCGTCTGGCCGAGCGACGTGGAAGCCGTCCTCCAGGGGCACCCGGCCGTGCTCGAGAGCGGCGTGGCCGCCGCCCCCGACGAGGAAGGCCTCACCAAACCGTACGCCTACGTCGTCCTGAAGGACGGGCACAAGCCGTCCCCGGAACTCGCGAAGGAATTGCAGGACTTCGTCAAGAAGAACGCCGCGCCGTACAAGTACCCCCGGTGGGTGGAATTCGTCGAGGCGCTGCCCAAGACGGCCACGGGCAAGATCAAGCGGTTCCAACTGCGCGAGATGGCGGCGGCGACCAGGGCCTCACATCCGCACTAACGCCGAGGCCCACACGAAACCCGACCCGAACGCCACCAGCAGCACCAGGCTCCCGCCGCCCAGTACGGGCCCGTACGGGCAGACCGCCTCGATCTCACCGATGACGGCGCGCTTCACCGCGGCGTCCTCGAACACGGCTTCGATGACCAGTTGCGCGTCGGCGATCTCCCGCCAGGCCGCCGCCGCCGAAAGCAGGCCGAGCATGCCGTCCGCCGCCTCCGGCTTGAGGCCGCCCTGCTCCACGCGGCCGCGGACGCTGCTTCGTATCCGCTCCACTGCCTTCTGAAGGGCCGCGAGTCGCAGGGCCAGGTGACCTTGTTCAAGTCGGTAGGGATCGCCCTTCAGGACTTGCTGGCGGCCGACAAGGTCCTCGCCAGGGGCGAGCGGTTGAACCTGGGCACAGAACTGGAAATCTGACTCGTGCGGCCCTGCCCCAGCCCGTACGGGCTTCGGCCCCCAAGGGGCCTATCCGTTGCCGGGTTCCTGGCCCCAAATTCCGAATCCCGATTCCCGGCCGTTGTCCTTTGCCGAATCCCGAATGCCGAATCCCGAATCCCGGCTTTTCCACATTTTGTGGATAACTTTTCCACACGCCGTTTTTGACCCCTGAACCACCCCAAAATGACCCTTCCGGAGTGCCAAATCGGCCCTGGCGCTAGCGCCAGAGGGGGTCCGCACCCAAAATGTTAAGATGGGCATGACGAAATGCGCGCCTTTTTGATCCCTTTTTGACGGAAAACGTCGCCTTTTTGATCGATTTTGACCCGAATTTGATGGTTTTTACATGGACGCATGGCCATACGCCGTTGTGGATAACTCCCAAAAGCGGGGAACGGGGAACCGGGAACGGGGAACCGGAAACCTGGGGACACCCGTTTTTGTAAACCAAGGCGGGAAAAGGAGTTACAAGCACCCTACATGCGCTGTTTTTGTAAAGCAAGGCGGGAAAAGGAGTTACGAGTGCGACCTGCCACGGCACCGGCCGTGGCCGTGCCAGGGAGTGCGGAGTGCGGAATACAGAGTGAAAAACTCAAGCAAAGGCAACGCCGGCGACCCCACGCAAAGGCCACGTAGGGTGCGTGCTTTGCACGCACCTTGCCTCCGCGCCATCCGCGTGAATAATCCGCGTGCGTGCGGAGCACGCACCCTACATCTGCCGTTCTTCGCCCCAACGGGGCGGCGGACTGTTGCCACGGGTGAAGCACCGGCCGCTGCACAGCGGACGGTGCGGAACCCGTGGAAACGTTCGTGTTTCAACACACCCGCCCCGAGGGGGCGGAGGAATCGCCGGGCACAGGCGTCCTTTCGTCGGCCCCCAAATCTCCTTCGCCCCGTTGGGGCGAGAAGAGGCTGAGGGATATCCGTTCTCCACGGGTTGCGCGTCGGGCCGCAGCCCGCCAAAGCGGGCAGGCTGCGGCCGCGCCACTCCACCCGTGGCTACGGAGGACCCGTTCATCGCGCCGGCGTAGGGGCGGCCCTATGTGGCCGCCCATGCCGTGCCAACGGCCTGGCACCCGGCCATGGAACAAGAACGCCACGGGAGAATATGGGTAGCGTCCCCCTCCTCACGACGGCGGAAAACCTGGGTAGCGTCCCCAGGTTTCCCCGCGGGGCGAAGGCCCATGAATGGGCCTGACAACCCCTGCCGTCATCCACGCCCGCCCGCCGCAGGAGCCTTTACCGAAGTGCCGGGCCACCGCCGTTTTTGCATTGACGCCATCAGCCGCGCAGCATAACTTGGAGTCATTGAGGCCCGGCCACACGCTGGCCGCACGGGCCGGTCGTGCGGCGATCCGCGGTTCCTGGCCCGCCTCGAAACGCAGCGGTCGCGTCGCTTGGCCCCCGGCCGCCCCGGCCGCCCGAGTACAAGGAGATAGGAAAATAGTATTGGTGTCCCATGAATTAAAAGGAAAAAAGGCCTAACGATAGGTCACATCAATCGTGAGATGCGAAAGGAACGGAACGATGGGAACACGCACATTCATGGCCCTGTTGGTCCTGCTGACTGGCGTGGGCCAACTCCGGGCCGGAGAAGACCCCGTGGCCTGGTGGCGATTCGACGAGGGGCACGGAAAGGTCGTCGTAGATTTCGTGGGAAAGCACAAGGACGAGTTGCGGGGCCACTTGTTCTTCGCAGCCGGCGTACAAGGCAACGGCCTGAAGTTCGACGGCTTCACCTCGCGTGTCGTGCGAAAAGCCTCGGAGACGCTGCGATTGACGGGAGCCTTCACGATCGAAGCGTGGATTGCCCCCCAGGAGTACTCCTGGAACTGGACGGGCATTGTCGACCACGACCAGGAGGGTCAAGCGGGGTACTTCTTCGGGATCGACCACCTGGGGCGGATCGGCCTCCACGCGTCGCTCGATGGGCGCTGGCAGGGCT
>Ga0315294_10002067_pt1 | contig 21962 bp, 27 predicted proteins | sample YL17G13_40_MG_FD_203626 | JGI IMG/M metagenome (GOLD analysis project Ga0315294, IMG submission 203626) | Sediment microbial communities from Yellowstone Lake, YNP, Wyoming, USA - YL17G13_40 | ecosystem: Environmental > Aquatic > Freshwater > Lake > Sediment | place: USA: Wyoming | collected...
TCATTTTTAAAATATTTTTTCTCTGAAAAAAACTTTTTGAAATCCTTTGATGTGATTGTAATTTTTTTATAATGCACAAAATCAAAATAATCATTTAAGGCATTAACTACGTTTTTGTTAAAATCAACATTCCCGACAGGAAGATTAAATTTTCCACCGCCGTTAAATCTTAACATTCTATTAAAGCCGTATATAAGCAGAACATATAAAATTAGGGGGTCATTTTTTTTGTAATTATTGACGCATTCTCTTAATTTTTCGTAACCATCCTTGTTGAATCGAGCAAAATAAGTTTTTTTCCACTCTTTTTTCAGCGCTACTGGGATTATGTCCTCTTTATAAGATCGTGATAACTTATATTTATGAATTATTTTTTCAACATTCTCAAAAAACTGGACGGGATTACTTGAATTTTTTATTAAGAATTTATGAATGTTAATGATGTGTTTGTCTATATCATTAAGATAATATTTTTTCGCCTTAATATTCAAAAAAATTGTACCACCGCCAACAAAAGGTTCGTAAAAATTATTTACTTCTTTAGGAAGTAAATTCACCAACTGGCCCATCAGCTTGTATTTATCTCCAACATAAAAAAGTGGAGATCTTTTAATTTTATTGCTCATGTTTGGCTTTAGTTACGAACAAATATTCTTTATGATTATTGAAATTTGTATTACCTGCGTTAAAGTGTCTGTAATTTTTTTCAAAAACTTTGGTCGGTCCTTTGGTCTGTAGAATCTTTTCTATTTCTTGAAGCGTAATTTTATTTCGTGATGAATTACTTTTTGAATCGTAAGTATTGTTATATGAAACAACTAGATACTGAGCATTAAGATCTCTAATAAGTTCTGCAAATTTATCTTTGGCGTTATTTCGGCAATAATCACTCATGTTTTCCGGCTCCGGCTTTAGTGCAACACCATAAAGTTTTGGCTTATCCCATTTAGTTAATGTTTCAAGGACATGGTAAAATCTGCTATATTGCCTAGAATTGTAAGGTGGATCAATATAAACCACATCCGCTTTTATTTTTTTAGCCAAAATATTTGCGTCCTCTTGGAAAATAGAAATTTCTTGAATATCAATCGGATCAATTGGTTTCATAAAAAAACTATCATTTATAAATTCTTTCTTGAAATAGGCATCAAAATGCCCAACAGTGTTAGCAATTTTATCGGCAGTATAAAGCAATGAAGCAATTAACATGTAATACTCTCTCTCTGTTAAATTGTTTTTGTTTTCTTCAATATTTTCTCTGATAAAGCCAATAATTTTTGCTGAATTAATGCTGAAAAATTTACCACCAAAGTTTTTAGAAAAATAATTATCTTCTAAATCATCACTATAAATATTATTATAACTCTTAATAATGCTATCTATCTTATTTTTGTCCCATGCATCGTCTCCAAAAAAGGCACGATATATTGCGTAATTGGAATGTAGAAAATCATTTAGTAACACTTTCCCAAAGTGTTTTGTCGCTATAGCAGAGACAACGCCTGTTCCTGCAAAAATATCTGCGAAAGTATTTCCGCCACACTCTTTATTAATAATAGAAAAAATCCATTCAATTAGCTTGTGCTTATTGCCAATATATCTGCGATTATGTAATTGTATATGATTTTCCTTTACTTGCGGAATATAGAAATAATTTTCTTGGATTTTTTCGGCGGTTATTTCATAAGCTGGTTTTTCAGCTTCAAACATTGCAAAAAGTGTGCCTTGTATTCCGTCAGTGATATAATCAAATCCCTCTTTTTGTTTTTTTAGTTTTTCATAAAAACTATAATGATTATTTTCAGAAACAATAATGAAATCGATAACAGGTATCCCCATTATTTCTCCCGCTTGTACTATTTTTTCAACAATTTGATTGTCTTTTTCGCTTGGCGAAGAATCACCCGATGGATGGTTATGAACTAAAATAATGCTGGCAGCATTTAACTCCGTCGCTGGGTAAAAAATTTCTCTTGGATGAAGCAGTGTTTTATCTAACAAACCTACGCTAATAATTTCCTTTTTAAGTAGAGAATTTCTTGCGTTAAGATACAAACAAGCTAAATGTTCTTTTTTTTTATCTCTTAAATCGTAAGTGAGCGATAAAACATCCTGAGAATTTTTAATAATAATCTCGTTTGTTTTTTCGTCTGCATAGAATCTTTTTACCAAAGAAATTGCAGAAACAATTTGTAATGCTTTAGCTTGCCCAATCCCAGAAATTTCTAACAAATCATCAACAGTTATATTCAAAAAGTTTTTGCCAAATTTTTTGATAATATTCTCTGAAAGTTGCCTAACATTCTTTCCTTTTATGCCACTGCCCAAAAGAATTGCCAAGAGATCACTTTTTGAAAGTGCGTCAGCTCCTTTTTGGAGAAATTTTTCTCTTGGGCGATCTATTTTTGGTATATCCTTAATTTTTGGCATATTTCTATTTTATTAAATCATTAACGCCAACACCTAACGCTTTGGCGATTATTACCTTCACTCTATCCCTAAAACGAACGGTTTTCAAGTTATAAAATAAAACCCAAAAAGCGCAGGAAAGCCAAAATCAAAAACGCCCATTCCGGGCGTTTTTGTCATTAAGCGAGGGAATAAATTTTCAGAGTAAACTTCGGAGGCCTGTTAGCATGGTTCCGCCGAAGGCGGATAACAGGCCGAGAACTTAGACCCCAAAATCTCGCAGGGATTTTGAGGGTCGGTACTCTGAAATTTGTTGCCGAGCGAATTATCGTTTCCCCACTGTGGTCGTCGCTCGCTTCGCTGCCGCTCCTCCTTAGACACCCTCGGTTTCTAACGTTTGCCGCTTTCAGCGGCAAGCCTGTTTTCCGACACGGAAGGGAATTCATTTCCCATTCCCTTCCGACCCATCCTATCCGCAATGTGGAAAGCTAGCGCTTTCCCCACTGCGGGGCTCTTCTTGCTCTTTTCAATCCGAACTTTTTTCTCTCGCGCATTCTGGGGTCGCGGGTCAAATAGCCGGCCCGGCGCAGTCTTTTGCGGAAATCGGGGTTGAATCTGACTAACCCCTGGGCTATCCCGTGCCTTATGGCTTCCGCTTGCGCATGAACTCCCCCGCCCATTACTTTCGCCACAACTCGAAACTTCTCAAAGCATTTCATTTTCTTCAAAGCGGCGGAAACAATTTCTTGCAGTTCAAAAGTGGGAAAATATTTTTCGTAGGGCTTGTCGTTCACAATAAAAACCTTGTCGCCCTGGGTAAAAAGCCGGACTCTGGCAACGGCGGTCTTGCGGCGACCGACGTCCTCAATGTATCTGCCGGTTTTTAATAAATCCTCTCCTAGCGGCGTTTGGATAACCTCTTTTTCCTCGGATTTTTCCTCAATGGGTTTCTCCTCAACTTTTTTTTCAACCGGCTGGATTTTCTTGGCCGGCTTTTTAGTTGCCGGCTTTTTGGCAGTTGTTTTCTTAATAACCATAGTAAAATCTCAAAAATTAGCCTATTTTTAACCTTTTTATCTGCTTTGCTCTTAATTTGTTTTTAGGCAGCATTCCCAAAACCGCTTGTCTTAAAGGTTCTCCCGGCTTTTTCTCAATTAGTTTTCTCATGGTAGTCTTTTTCAAGTGCCCGAGAAAACCGGAATGGCGATAATAAATCTTGTTGTCCAATTTTCTTCCGGTAATCTTAATTTTGCCTATATTTTTAACAACCACGAAATCTCCCATATCTAAACGGGGTAAAAAGTTCGGATTGTTTTTGCCGCGGAGCAATACGGAAATCTCGGTGGCTAACCTGCCCAGCACCTTGCCCGCAGCGTCTATTGTATGAGTTTTTCTTTCAATTTTATCAGCCATTTTTTTATTTAACCAGTTCTATTATCGCTATTTTGGCGCCGTCCGACTGGCGGGGGCCCAATTTAATTATTCTTAAACAGCCCCCCTTTCTGTCTTTGTATCTTGGAGCAATTTCGTCCATTAGTTTTTTTACCGTTTCGGGAGAAAATAACCCTGCCAGAATCCGCCTTGAAGATAAATCCCCTTTCTTGGCGCGGGTTATAAGCTTTTCGGCAAAAGGCAAAACCTCTTTGGCTTTCGCCTCAGTGGTCTTTATTCTTTCCTTCAAAAAAAGAGACCTGGCCAAAGATTTTAACAATGCCTTTCTCTGGTCGCTTGTTCTGGAAAGTTTTCTGCCTTTTTTGAGCTTCCTCATCCCCGTAGAGGAATTTCGACAATAATTAAAGCGTTTTCGAAATTCCCTAAGTTATTGTTGTATTAATAATTTATCTTACTTTGTTTTTTGCCCCGCAGCGTTCTTTAATTATTAAAACGCTGTCGAAATTCTCCTACGGGGCATATTATTTTGCCTTCTTGGCGACTTTCTTTATTTTTTTATTTCCTTTCGGTTTGGCCTTTTTCTCTTTGCCTTTTTCGGCTGTTTCTATCTTTATTTCCGTTGGTTTTTCTTCTTTCCTGAACGTCTCGTTCAATAAAGAAAATTGCTTTACCAATATTTCCGACGCCTGCGAAAAAGCGTCTTCGGGAGTGATTGTCCCATCGGTTTCAATTTCCATAGTAATCCTGTCAAAATCCGTCCTCTCGCCTACCCGCATATTCTCCACCTTATAACTCACCCTTTTCATCGGGGTAAAAATTGAGTCGATGGGAATAACTCCGATTTCCAATTTTTTCTGCGTTTTCCGCCGCTCAACCGGCTCATACCCTATGCCTTTTTCTATCTGGACTTCTATTTCTAACACTGCTTTTTTGTCGGTTAGGGTGGCTATATGGCAGGATTTGTTCATTAATTCAACCTGGCTGGGAAACTTGAAATCGGAACCCTTCACTTCTTTTTCCCCTTTTATTTTAAGGGCGGCCTTCTGGGGTTCGTCGGTGAACGCCTTAAACCTCATTTGTTTCAGGTTCATTATAATCATAACCACGTCCTCCAAAACTCCCGGTATTGTTGAAACCTCGTGCTGCACCCCTTTAATTTTCATCTGAGTGACGGCTGCGCCCGTTAAAGAAGAAAGCAAAACCCGGCGCAAGCTGTTTCCGATGGTAAGGCCGTAGCCCGGGTACAGGCCTTCGATTTCAAAACAGGCCCAATTGTCCTTCTTGCTGATAATTTTAGGTTGATGCGGTAAAAGTATCATATTTACATTTCGCTGAATTACCGCTGATTGCTACGCGGATTTTACGCTGAAAATCAGCGTTTTATATCGGCGTATGGTTCAGCGAATTTCAGCGGTTATTACCTTGAATAATATTCAAAAATTGATGAAATTTCTACCGGCGGCGCCGCTTCTTCCAATGACGGCTCGCCAACAATTTTAGCTTCCAATTTTTCGATATCAACCTTAATCCAAACCGGCGGTGTTTGTTTTTTCAGGATGGCAGAAAGATTTTTAAAAATAGTCTTTTTTGCAGACTGGGGACGCAAGGTTATTGTGTCGTCTTTTTTTACCGAACATGAGGGAACATCTATCCTTTTCCCGTTTACCAAGAAATGGCCGTGAGTTACAATCTGCCGCGCTTGGCTGCGTGAAGAAGCAAATCCCATCCGAAAGACAACGTTATCCAAACGCTTCTCCAGTTTTCTAATCAGCAAGGCCCCGGCATCTTCCACTTTCCCGCGTTTTTCCAGAACTGCCTCCACGTAGTTTGCGAACTGTCTTTCCCTTAAATTATACCACTTCTTAAGTTTCTGCTTTTCTTTAAGTTCTTTCGCGTATTCGCTGAGATATTTTCTTTTCTTTTTGCTTTTTAGGCCCGGCGGGTAATCGCGTTTTACCATCGCGCATTTAGGAGAAAGACAGCGATCGGCTTTCAAAAAAAGCCTTACTCCAACTCTTCGACAAATTTTGCATTTAGAATTTTGCATTTTTATTTAAACTATACCCTTCTTGCTTTCGGCGGCCGGCAACCGTTATGAGGTACGGGCGTTATGTCTTTTATCGAAGTAATTTCCAAGCCCCTGCTGGCCAACGACCTTATGGCCGATTCTCGTCCGGCGCCTATTCCTTTTACCAAAACCTCTACCCTCTCTATTCCTATTTTTTTAGCCGCAGCGGCTATCACTTCGGAAACTTTTGAAGCGGCGAAAGGAGTGGATTTTTTGGCGCCTTTGAAGCCGATTGAACCGGCGGTAGCCCATCCCAAAACATCGCCCTTGCGGTCGGTTAAGGTGATAACGGTGTTGTTGTAGGAAGAGGCGATATAAAGTCTGCCCTCATTCGTTTTGGAAGCAGCGGCAACTTTTACCTCTTTTTTTATCTCTCCACCTCCCTTTTGCTTTAACAACTCATCTTCGCTTTGTTTTACAATGCGTTTCTTTCCCATAGATGTTATGTCGGTTCGGCTGGCGGCTTTCGGCCGGAACCCACCGTTTTCCTCACGTTTCCGCGAATGGTTCTGTTATTGGTTTTAGTTCTTTGTCCGCGAACCGGTAATTTTTTGATATGGCGAACTCCCCGCCAACACCCAATGTCTCTCAATCTTTTTATATTCATCATCACTTCTCTCCTTAACTCTCCCTCATTCTTATATTTTTTTTCAATAATTTCTTTAAGTTTATTGATTTCTTCTGCGCTTAATTCAGAGGCCTTTCTTTTGGGGTCGATACCTGCTTGCTTCAAAGTTATTCTGCTTAAAGACAGCCCTATTCCGTATATATAGGTTAAAGCAAATTCTATTCTTTTATTTTCGGGGATATTAACCCCGGCAATTCTCGGCATGGTTATTTAATTAAGCTCCTTGTCTTTGTTTGTGTTTTGGATTTTTTTTGCAAATTACATAAACCCGTCTTTTTCTCCGGACGATTTTGCAACTTTTACAAATTTTCTTAACCGATGGATGAACCTTCATAAAATGTCAAATCTAAAATGTTAAACGTCAAATCTATTTTCAGATTTGCCGTTTAAGATTTGAGTTTTAAGATTTTTATCTTCCTCTGTATACTATCCTACCTCGCTTATCGTCATACGGGGTCATCTCAACGGTAACTCGATCACCCGGAAGAATTTTAATCCAGTTAATCCGCAGTTTACCGCTCAAATGGGCCAAAATTTCGTTTCCGTCGTCTAACTTCACGCGAAAATGAGTGCTCGGCAGTGCTTCTAAAACAATACCGCTCTTACGGTACGTCTTTTTACTTTGGTTTTCCATTCAATTTAGATAATTATATAGGATAACAAATTTCAGCAAATCAGTCAACATTTAACCTAATCTCTACCTTTTGGACATCGGCCGGAATTTTTCTTTTCCAGAATGGGGATTTTACCTTAATTTTGGTAATTCCAGGCTGGTTTTCCAAAAATAACTTTGTTTCGTTAAATGATTTTCCTAAAAGCGATTTTTTAAGTTCGACCAAATCAATATTCGGATAGATTTTGGCCTTAATTTCCACGGTTAAAACCATTTTGCCCGACTCCTTATCGATTGACTCGAAGGAATAACTAACTTCTAAACTTTCTTCTTTAAGCTTCTTCTGGACACCGATGGCCGTTTCAACAAAATTCTTTATATCTTCTTTTTTGAACCCCAACCATTTTGATTTAACTTTGGCTTGATAGGTGAAATTAGCGACGCTGGCGCCGGCGTTTTGTGAGGATTTGGAATCTGTAATTTCTTGGGATAAGGCCTCGTTCAGCAAAACGAAATTCGGGGAATTCTTATTTTTCAAGAACTCTTTGCTTTTTTGTTTTAAGTCTCCCGTCAAGCTATTTTTAGCTTGGTCCAGGTCATTCTGGGTGACCTGGGATACTTCCCCTCTTAAACCGCCCGTCATCGGAGAAAAAGATTTTCCGTAAAAAGCGGTATATTTTGGGGTGCCGGCAAACCCCGGGATAGAAAAAGCGGAGGGGCCGATATTATAACTTTCCCCTGCTTCGACCGCCTGTACTTCGACGCTGATAGAATTGGGCACGAGCTTCCCTTTATCATATGTCGCGCCGGGAACAACCACCCTCCTCAATGCTTTGAATAATTTGCCGTCGGCGGAAACAAAACGAGTGGAAACTGCCAAAACTTGGGGGGAAGCGGAAAACGCATTGTAAATCTGGATTACGCCTTTGGCTTTTTCTTCTTTCAGGGCCTTGCCCGAAGAAGAAAAGTCCTGTGAAGACGATCTTTCTTCTTCAAAAAATTCTCCGGGAATAATCTTCGCCACAAAGTCCATCCGGTCTTTTTTAATATCTACGGTAATTTTTTCTTTAAGGGCCAAGTCTTCAATTTTTGGCCAAATTTCAACCTGTGTTTTGGAAAAAAGAGAGAAAATAAAAATTCCGGAGAAAATCAACAGAGTAAGGAAGCAAAAAACAAGTATTTTTAAAAATAATTTTCGGGGTTTAGTTTTTTTATCTTTTTCGTATTCCCTATTTTCCTCAATTATCAAAATTGGCTCCTCGGCTCTAAAAACCGGCTTAGGTTCCGCCCCTTTCAAAGAGGCTCTTGGCGGTGTTGTCTTTTTTTTCGGCGGGAATATGTCAAAAAATTTTTGGGCCATAGTTTTTTAAAATATCTTTTGAGGCTTAACGACTTAAGCAAACCAATAAGGATGGAGTATTTTGGGGAGTATTTAACTTTTTCGTTGTATCTTCAATGTTTTTTAAATCTTTCGGATAAATAATTTTTATTTCAGGCGCGTTGAAAATTGGCACAAACCCCAAGCTGATAACCGTGCCATCTTTTAATCCTTCCTGGACTTCGGGAAGCATCGCCCCTCCTCCAAAAAGAAAGATATTTGAAGGGAGAAGTTTTTTGCAACCTGTCTCTTCAATTTTCTTTACCAGGCTCAGATACCATTTTTTTTGCCCAAGGTTGAAAACTTCTTTGATTCTGTTTGATGCTTTGTCGCTCAAGAGTTTGTTTGAATATCTCTCTTTTAAAATTCTAGCATTTTCTTCGTCTATTCCAAAGGTTTCGGAAAGAAGCCGGGTAAACGCTCTGCCCCCGCTTCCAAATTCGTTAACCTCCGCTAAACTGCCGTCTTTTGCAAAAAAGAGATGAGTGGTCTCGCCGCCGATGTCCAAAAAAATACCGTCTTTATTCCCGTCGGCAAACAAAGTCGGCAGATTTTCGGCCTCGTGGACAATATTTAAAATTTCTAATCGTAATTCCCCCATAACCCTTCTTATGCTTTCAAGATAATGCCGAGGCAAAAAGGTGGTTATGATTTTAAAATCCAGATTTTTCCCTTCATACCCTTGCAGGGAAGATACTTTGTATCCGTCAATTTTTACTTCAAAAATTTTTAAAGAAACCCACTGAATATCTTGCGGCAAGATACCCGATTCTTCGGCAAATATTTCCGAAATTTCTTTTTGGGCGTCCCCGAAAACCTTTTCCTGGATGCTCTCCGCTTCGGGCTTTGATATCTTCTCTTTTTGGTTCTGTCTCCAAAAAGACCGGGCGACAATCCGGCATTTTAATATATTGGCCGGAAGGCTAAGCAAGACCCTCCAATTCTTTTGATCTCCCGCCTCTTGTTTCAACCGCTTCGCGGCTAAAGAAAAACATAAACTTTGCCGAGCCTCCTGGATCGCGGCTGCCATTGTTTTCTTCGTTTCCTCTGCGCCGAAATTGCTATCTAACAGAAAGATGTCTTTGTCGAAATACTTTAAAGCAGCGCCAAGAATAACCGTCTTTTCAGGGCGTGTATTGCTTTCTTCGCTACAAATTAAAACCTTTAATGCTTCTGTCCCAATATCAAAAACCAAAAAAAATCCGTTTTTCTTCTCTGGTTTCTCTAAAAAACTGCGTTCCATTAGTTAATTTTACCCCGTTAGAGATTGAAGGGCAAGGAATAAACACAAAGAGAAATAATCTCTAACGGGGTTTACCCCAAAACAAGATTATTTCAAAACCGCTCTGATTCTTCTTACGCCTGCGCTTGATGATTCTTCTTTCAATATCCTTAATTCACCAAGTTCGGAGGTTCTTTTAACATGGGGCCCGGCGCAAATTTCTTTGGAATAATCCCCTATTGAATAAACGTTAACTATCGGAGGATATTTTTCCCTGAAAAACGCTAAGGCGCCTTTTTTTATCGCTTCTTCGTAGGGTATTTCTTCTTTCTTTACCTCCATATCTTCTTTTATTTTTTCGTTTACGATTTCCTCCACTTTTTTAATCTGTTCGGGCGTCATCTTGGCGTTGTGCGAGAAGTCAAAACGAAGACGCTCGGGCGTAATATCCGAACCCATTTGTTTGACATTATCCCCCAAAACCTCTCTCAGGGCCTTGTGCAATAAATGAGTAGCAGTATGCAGTCTGGCAGATTCAACTCCCGCTTCTTTTCCCACCCCGCCGAATTTTTTCTCGGCGCCGGCGCGGGATATTTGCTGATGTTTTTTGAGTTCCTCGCTAAAACCGCCTTCGTCTATCTCAATGCCCTGTTCTTTCGCCAGTTCGGCTGTCAGTTCAAAGGGGAAACCATAGCTCTGATATAAATCAAAGGCCGCCTTGCCGGTAATCTTTTTGCTTTCGCATTTTTCAATTTGCGATTTAAATTCTCTCAAACCGGCCTCCAACGTTTTCTCAAACTTTTCTCCTTCTCTTTGAATAACAGTTAAAATATCCTTTTCATTTTTTTTCACTTCAGGATATACATCTTTATAAATCTCAACTGTTTCTTTAACGAGCGGCCCTAAAAAATTCTCCGGCATTTTTAAGATTTTCCCGTAGCGGATTATTCTTCTTAGCAATCTTCTTAAAACATATCCTTGCCCCACATTAGACGGCAAAACGCCTTCGCCAGCCAGAAAAACCGAACCCTTAATATGGTCGGCTATTATTCTGAACAATTTGGGCTGATTTTCGTATTTTATGCCCGACTGGTTTTCTATTTCTTTTATCACAGCCAAAAATAGGTCTGTTTCAAAAATATTTTTTTTATTCTGCATTACCATTGCCAATCTTTCCAGACCCATGCCAGTGTCAACGCCTTTTTTTTCTAATGGATTAAGTTTTTTATTCCTATCCTGGAAGAATTCATTGAAGACGAGGTTCCATACTTCAATGCCGCCGGCGTAAATTTCGGCTGTGGGACCGCAGGGACCCTCGTCGCCTGTCGGCCCCCAAAAATTCTCTTTTCTGTCGGCCAAGCGCAAATTTCCTTTTTCTTGCGAAAAGCCCAATTCCTCCCATATTTTAATCGATTCTTTGTCCTGCGGAACTTCTTTATCTCCCTCAAAAACCGTAACATAGTCTATTTTTACTTCCAGAGAATCTAAAAATTCTTTGGCGAGATGAATTGCTTCTTTTTTGAAATACCCGCCAAAAGAAAAATTTCCCAGCATTTCAAAAAAAGTGAGGTGGCTTTCGTCGCCAACTTCTTCAATATCGGAAGTTCTGAAGCATTTCTGGCAGGAAGCAGTATTTTCCCCAAAAGGAGACGGCTCGCCCAGATAGTAGGGTTTGAATTGCTGCATTCCGGCCGTAGTAAACAAGACGCTTGGGTCTTTAGGCAAAAGAGAACCAGACGGCACAATAGTGTGTTTGTTTTTCTCAAAAAAATCTAAGAATTTTTGGCGGATTTCAGAAGATTTCATTATTTTTAACTGAATCTATCGGCTAAAGTGGAGGCGATAAAAGATTCCGGTTTTATTTTCGGTTCAAACCCGTTTCCCCGGATAAGCCCCGTTAATTCCTTTATCATATCTTTGGTCTGGCCGTTTTCGCCGATATCGGCGTGGATATAGCAGAATTGGTAGCGGAAATTTTTATTAGCCAGAGCATCAACTTTTTTGTTAAAATTTTCCCGTAAAAACAGCGCTAAATCGCAGGATAATAAAACTTCCTGCAAAATGCGGTTTTTCCAATGGATAAATCTTCTGTTGAAAGAAAAGGAATACGTAATTTTTTTTAGAAAAAATCTCCCGCCTTCGCCCACTCTTAAAATCGCCACAGCCAGAGGAAAGTGCGGTTCATTGCCCGAGGAAGAATCGCAACCAACAATAATGTCATAAAACCTTTCCGGCCTTTCCTGCATATAAGATATCATTTCATCCATCACCTTATCTAAGGCTAGATTGCCTCGGGTTGGATTATAAAAATAGCCTGTTAGGGCTTCTTGCATAATAGAGTTATTTTAATACTTTTTAGGGTCTAGTCAAACCCCCTAAGTGCAACTTTTGAGGCAAGAATTATTAAAGAGCACTTCGCAGACTTGCCAGCATGGTGCCCCGCTCACAGCGGGGCTGGCAAGTCGAGAAATGAACAGCAATTTCTCGCAGGGAAATTGACTGTGTATCTTTAATAATTCTTGCCGAAAATAACTATACAGTGCGCTTTGGATTACAATTTGCTACTTAACAAGTCAAGCAACGTTTTTTACCAACTTGATAAACTCTTCGGCAACCAAAGACGCTCCGCCGACAAGAAGGCCCTGCATCCCGGCCTCTTTTATAAAACCCCTGGCATTTTCACTGTTTGCGCTCCCTCCGTAAATAATCCTGATATTCTGGACGGTCTCTTGGCCATAGATTTCAGACAACAAGCCCCTAATATAAAAACTTATTTTTTTAATATTATCCGGTGTCGGAATCTCTTTTGTCTGGTAGGGATCGCCCTTGCTAATTGCCCAAATCGGCTCGTAGGCAATGGTGATTCTTGACACGTCTTCCTTCGAAATATCTTTTAATCCTCCCATAATTTCCCTCTTTAGAACCGACTCTGTTTGGCCGTTTTTTCTTTCTTCGGCTGTTTCCCCTGCGCAAAGAATGGGGTTTAATTTCGCCGCTAAGGCTCTCTTAATTTTTTTATTTGTCATTTCGTCCGTCTCTAAAAAATTTTCCCGCCTTTCCGAATGCCCAATAATAACATACTCGCATCCCAGATTTTTCAGCATTTCGGGAGAAATGGCACCGGTGAAAGGCCCTTTCTCTTCCCAGAAAGAATCCTGACCCCCCATACTTAAGCCAGACAAAATACCCAGGTATATAAAGGGGGGACAAATAACTACTTCGGCGTTTTTTGTGTTCTTTATTCCTTTTTTAACAAAACCAAAAAGGGTCTTGGCCTGCTCAACTGTTACTGGGTTCATTTTCCAATTTGCTACGATTAATATTTTCATAAAAAGGATTGCATTTCTTTACCCCGTATTATTCTGACCGAAGGGAAGAATTAGTACCGGGGCAGTTTGCGATAATAAGTGGTTTATTCATAAAAATTCATTTCTTTTTTAATTTTTATGTTAACGCTAGTGTTATGGAGTTGGCGTCGGAGTCGGAGTTGGTGTCGGAGTTGGCGTCGGAGTAGGGATACCGCTCGGTTCTACGCAAACAAATCCAGTGGGCGCGTCGCTAAGTTCTTTAGAGGCGCCGGTGGAATCAAGACACCAATACTTATTTTTGCTGCATAGTTTGCAGTAAATTAAATAAGACTGTATATCAGCTCTAGTTTGATAGCCTCCGGTGGCGCAAGAAGGAGCTGTCGCAGGCAAACTATAACCAACATAGGTATTATTAGAGCTATAATATAATTCAAGGCCCTTTCTCATTGAGTTTATTTCGGTTTTTATTTTTACATCAAAGGATTGAGCCCTCGCGCCCCCTCCCATGGTAAGCACCAAAACAATACTCCCCAGCAACCCGATAAGAGCGATGACAACTAAAAGTTCAATTAAAGTAATCCCATTTTTCTTAGGTCGGATAAAATATTCAGACCCCATAAAATATAAAATAAATTTTATTGCCTCCTAAGATACTCTGCCGCTTTTTCCGGCTCGATAGTAGAAATTTCCATCCTTGTGCCTATCTCAAAGCCCGCCCAGGTTGAAGTTTTTGGCAAAATTGTCCAATGCCAGTGGTAATAGTCGTAATTGCCGCCATCGCAGGGAGCAGTATGCAAATAAAAATTATAATCGGGGCCGTTAAGACCTTTGTAGATTTTTTTCATTACGACCAAAAAAGCTTCGGCAAATTGTGTTTTTTCTTTTTCGGTTATTTTCTCAAAATAGGCAAAGTGTTTTTTGGGCGTTACAATAACCTGGAAGGCGGTTTTTGAAGCAAAGGGACAAACTGCCATAAAGTCGTCGTTTTCAAAAACAATTCTTTCCCTTACCTTCCCTTCCCATTCGTTCATCCGGCAGTAAACGCATTTTTTATAAGACGTGAAATAATTTTGAGCGTTGGAAAGTGCGTTTCTTAAATCCGCGTCAATGAGGGGGGTCGTAATAATCTGAGAGTGAGGATGGGCGATGGAAGCGCCGGCTCCAGGACCGTGATTATGAAAAATAGAAACATAATTCACGAATCTCTCTTTCATCATGGCTAAATATCTTTCCTGATAAACATCAAACAACTCTTTTACCTGCTGCAAACTAAAATTAGCTATTTCCTTTTTATGGTCGCGAGTTACAACTACTTCGTGGAAACCGACGGCATTCATGGTTTTGTATAAAGGCCCTTCAAACCTTTCGTCCGAATCTTCCGATTTGAGAAAAGCGGGGTATTTATTAGGAACAACGATGGTTGTCCAATTTTTGGGGATATCTTTGCCCGGTTGAATTTTTTTACCGTTAGAGAATATCAAAGTTGGTTTTTCTTGGGTTTCTATATTACAAAAAGGGCAATCTTTCTTTGGGGTTTCTTTTTTAGCGCTTTTTTCATCTTTAAAAGTTTCCGGCCTTTTCGCCCTACCCGTGGCAATAACGACCCAATCGTTGCTGACAATGTCCATTCTTAATTCCGAGGGAAATTTTATCTCGCCAGATGGCGGATTTTTCTTTGTCATATTTTGTATTTTCCGGTAATAAGATTGTATCTTATTTTTATCAAATCAAGCCCCATTTTTACGGTGGAACGAATTTTAACGCGGCTATTGGGATTATTCGCCCAAATAATCGGCACTTCTTTTATTTTATAACCCATTTTCTTGCCGATTATCAAAATTTCCGGGTCAAAAGCCCAGCGGTCTATTTTACATTTTGGCAGAATATCTTTTGCGGCTTCGGCTGTTAAGGCCTTAAACCCGCACTGACTGTCCCAAACACCCCACAAGCCGACAATAAACTGGACTAATAAATTAAAAACTTCCCCGAATATTATCCGGTACCAAGGCTGAGGGTTGCTAATGACGGCTCCTTTTACATCTCGAGAGCCAATCACAATATCAAAGCCCTGCTTGAAGTAGGGAAGTAATTTTCCAACCTGTTCAATGGTGGTTGAATTGTCAGCGTCGGTGAATAACCTATAATCACCCGATGCAACCAGCATTGCCTGCCGGACCACAAAGCCCTTACCATGATTCTCTTTGTTATCGATTAACTTTAAGTTGGCGACTTGCGGTTGCATTTCTCTAACTAAATCAGCTGTTTTATCCTTTGAGCCGTCGCTTATCACGAGAATTTCGTATTGATACGACTGCTGCTTCAAATACTTATCGACTTCAAGCAAGGTTTTGGCTATGCTTTTTTCTTCGTTGTATGCCGGAATAATAACAGATAAAAACATAAAATTAAATTAAGCAATTATGAATTGTTTTTTTATTATAACAAAAAAGAAGAATAAAAAAAACTCCCTTTGATTTTAATCCCTCGGGAGCCTCAGTTTTGTTCGCGTTCTGTAAGCACTTGGCGGCCTACGCGGGTGATGGCGATGGTGTGTTCAAAATGGGCGGCGAGAGACCTGTCCGCTGTCTCGTAGGCCAAATTATCCTTGGCCTTTTTAACGTGCCAATCCCCTATTGTTATCATCGGCTCAATGCAAAAAACCATTCCTTCTTTTATAATCTCCCCGCCCTCGCCTTTCGTCAGATAGTTTAAAATCTGCGGGTCTTCGTGGAGTTTTTTTCCTATTCCATGGCCGCAAAGCTCCCGCACTACGCCGAATCCTTCTCCTTCGACATATTTTTGAATGGCTTTCCCAATATCAGAAAACTTTTTCCCGGGATTTGCTTCCTTAATTCCTTTTTCTAATGATTCTCTCGCTACTTTTATCAATCTTGCCGCCTCGGGAGCGGTCTTGCCCACCGGGACAGTAATAGCCATATCGGTGTGATAGCCCTTATAAAGAATCCCTAAATCCAAAGAAATTATATCGCCTTCTTTCAGCGCCAAACCGCCGGGCACGCCATGAACTATCACTTCGTTCACCGAAGTGCATAAAGTCGCCGGAAAGCCCATATAATTTTCAAAAGAGGGCTTGGCGCCGGACTTTAAAACAAGGTCCCTTGCGACCTTGTTTAAATAGTTAGTAGTTATTCCCGGTCTGACCTTCCTCGCCACCTCCTCTATAATATCGGCTAAAATTTTCCCGCCTTCCTGTATTGCCTGGATTTCTTTTTCTGATTTTATAGTAATCATCCGATTTATAGCGCCTTTAAGATATCTCCAAACACATCCGACACAGACTGCTCGCCATTGATTTCCGTAATCTTGACCCCTTCTGTTTTATAAACATCCGTCATGGGGAAAGTCTTTTCTTCATATTCTTTCAGCCTGGTTTTTATTATCTCCGGGTCATCAAGCCCCTCTCGCCTTATAAGTTTCGACCCGTCTAGGGGGCAAGTTGTAAGCGTTTCGGTTTCTTTGTTATAGAGAATGGGGTGACGCATCAATTCGCATATTTTTCGGTGCGAGTTTCTAAAAATTGTTTCCTCGGCGCTTATTTTAACAAAAAAAACTTTTATACTCTCTGCTCCGTAAAGTTCCTTTAAAAGAGGAATCTCTTGCCGGGCTTCGTAAACCGTTCTGGGAGAGCCGCTAAGAATTAAATCTTCTCCCCGCTCCGAAAGTTTTTTAATTTTTTCTTTCATCAATTGGACAACGAAAGGAGGACTGCAAAGAAATCCTTTTGTCCAGAGCTCTTTTTCTTTGAAAACGTCAAAATTTTCGCCGTTTACCCTAATAAATCTTTCCTTTGAGTCTTCGGGCAGATTTTCCAACTCTTTAAACTTTTCTTCTAAAACTTTGCTCGCCTCAAGATGATAAAGGCCTAATTTTTCGGCTAATAATTGAGCTTGAGTCCCTTTGCCGGCCCCCGGAGGCCCAAAAATGATAATAACTTGTCTTTTCATAATTTCGGGATAAGTTCGTGTCTAAAACGTATCATATGCCCGCATTTGCAGTTGAGCATTTATTTGCCGCATTGTTTCCAAAACTACTGAAACCACGATAAGCAGAGAAGTGCCGCCGACTAAGAAGTTGAAGGCCGTGATATGGGTTAAACTTGCGATGACCGAAGGCGCTACGGCGATAAGGCCTAAAAATATGGCGCCGATGAGCAAAACGCGGTTTAAGATAAAAGACAAAAAGTGGGCAGTGGATTCGCCGGGCCTAATGCCCGGAATGAAACCGCCCATTTTTTGGAGATTGCCGGAAACTGCCTTGGGGTCGAAAGTTACGGCAGTATAAAAATAGGTGAAAAGAGCCACTAAAGCAAAATAAATGACTCCGTAGCCCCAGGGATTTTTCCCGGGATCAAAAAAATTGGCAACCATTGCAGCGGCGCTGCCCAGCCAACCGCCTACCCCGGTTAAAAATTGGGCCGCCATTCCGGGAGCAAGCAAAATAGACAGGGCGAAAATTATAGGGATTACGCCGGCGGGATTAACGTTCAGCGGCAGATAAGTTGAGGCGCCGCCAAACATTTTGTTGCCTCTGACTCTTTTTGCGTAAGAAATAGGGATATTGCGCCTGCCTTCATTTATTAAAATAACGCCGGGGATAATAACGATTAGGGATAAGCCGAAAAAAAGCACATAGGACGGTATCGCAGCGGGATCCCATTTTAAAATTATCTGCTGGATATTATTGGGAAAATCGGCGATAATTCCTGCAAAAATCAAAAGGGACACTCCGTTACCGATGCCTTTCTCCGATATTAACTCGCCCAGCCACATCAGCAATAACGTTCCGGCAGTAATCGTCAAAATTGAAGACAAGAGCACCGGCGGAGATAAGTGGGCAACAACTTGCTGGCGCTGGAACAAACTCAGCATCGCGTATGCCTGAAGTATAGCCAGGGGAACGGTTAAGATTCTTCCATATTGGTTAAACTTCTGGCGCCCCTGTTCCCCCTCTTCCTTGTACATCTTTTCCAGTTGGGGAAATATCATTGTCAACAACTGCAGAATAATGGTTGCCGTAATATAAGGACCCAGACCCAGCATGGCAATGGAAAATTTATCAAAAGCGCCTCCGGTAAAAACATTGACGAGGCCGAACATCTGAAACTGTTGGAAAAAATTCCGTAAATTTTCGGCATTCAAACCGGGCATCGGAATATTCGCCATAATTCTGAAAAAAGCAAAAACTCCCAAAACAAAAAGGATTCTATTGCGGAGGTCTTTTATTTTAAAAATTTGGATTATCTTTTGATACCACATAATTTACCTCTTGCCGCCGGCTTTTCCGATTGGGGTCGTCTTTACAGTGCCACCGGCTTTTTCAACCTTTTCTTTGGCTTGTTTCGAAATCTGGCAATTTTCAATCGTCAACTTTTTGGTAAGTTCGCCCTTGCCCAAAACCTTAACTCGCGGCACTCTTCCTTTTATTCTACGTATTAATTTCTTATCAAGCAAGGATCCGGGGTTGACGGCATCCGAGGGATTAAACTTTTGCTCCAACGCCTCAACATTAACAACAGCGATGTTTTTTACGGGCATCTTAGACCTGTATCCTCTTAATTTAGGATATCTTTTTATCAGTTCCCTGATAACCGGCGCCAATTTTCTGCCGGCTCTAACCTTCTGGCCTTTGCTTCCCCGGCCGGAAAAAGTTCCTCTTTTTCCTCCTCGTCCTACCCGTTTTCTTTTCTTTGATTTATGAATTGGTTTTATTTGGTGTAGCTGCATGTTTCAAGTTTTTAAACGCTTCTATTGTTGCTTTGGCGTTATTAAATTTATTTCCCGTTTTCCCAATAACCTTTGAAGAAATGTTTTTTATTCCGGCTAAATTACAAATAACCCGCACCGTTCCTCCCGCCACCAAGCCCCTGCCTTTCTTTTGCGGTTTCAACAAAATCATGGCGGCCCCAAATTTTGCCTCGACCTGATGAGGAATGGTTTCATTAACAATCGGAACGGTTATCAAGTTTTTCTTTGCGGCTCTTGTTGATTTTTCAACTGCCTGCGCCACATCAAGGCCCTTGGCGATACCCAATCCTACCTTTCCTTTTTTATCGCCTACAATCATTACCGCTCTAAATTGAAAGCGCCGGCCTCCGCCCGTCATTCTGGCAACACGAGAAAGGTCTAATAATTTAGAATCGAAATCGTCTTTTTTTTCTGTTTTTTGCCCTCTTCTAAATGATCTATCTTTTGAAAATACCATAAATTAGATATTAGAAATTAAAATTCCAGTCCTCCTTCTCTTGCCCCGTCTGCCAACGCCTTGACAACCCCATGATATTTATATCCGCCTCTGTCAAAAACCACTTTTTTTATTTTTTTCTCAATGGCTTTGGCGGCAATTAATTTGCCGATTTCATATGCTTTGGCCAAATTGCCGGAGAGAGGTTTTATCTTCTTTTCTCCATCGGTTGACGGTTCGCCGGCCAGCGGATTTTTCTTGACAATTTTCGCTTTTTTTATTTCCCAATCGGTGGCGGCGGCCAGTATTTCTCCTTTTTCATCATTAATAAGTTGAACATAGATATGCTTTGAGGATTTAAAAACGCAAAGCCGGGGCTTCTGGACGGTACCCGCCGCCTTCGCCCTCACTCTTCTGTGCCTTCTTTGCCTTTTTATTTGTCTTTCTAGCATAAAATTAGAAATTAGAAATTAGAAATTAGAAATTTATCTTATGTTCCTCCCGCAGTAACCACTTTCTTTCCCGCCTTTCTTCTCACCACTTCGCCAAAATATCTTATTCCCGTGCCCTTATATGGTTCCGGCGGACTTACTTTTCTTATTTTAGCGGCTAATTGGCCTACCAGTTCTTTGTCGATTCCAGAAACAGAAACAATGTTTTTTTCCACTAAAAACTTTATTCCTTCGGGCTGCTTTACCTTTACGGGATGCGAAAAGCCGAGTTTTAAAACTAAACTATCTCCTTCAAGGCCTGCCCTGTAGCCTACCCCTTCTATTTGAAGTTTTTTTTCATAACCGTCGGTGACCCCTTTTACCATGTTGAAAATAAGGGCTCTGGTCAATCCCCAAAAAGCATTGGTCTTTTTGGTCTCTTGCTGGGGCGAAAATATAATCTTTCCTTCTTTTACTTCAATTTTAATTTCAGGCCGAACTTCTCTTTGAATTTCGCCTTTGGGGCCTTTGACAACAATTCTTTGACCCTCCGTTTTAATTTCGACTCCTGGCGGTATTAAAATTGGTTTTTTGCCAACTCGTGACATATTTTTTATTTATTATAAATTCTTAATTCTATATTCTAAACTCTACCATACTTCGCATATGACCTCTCCTCCCGTCTTTTTCTTTTTGGCCTCCATATTTGTCATTAGTCCCTGGGGGGTGGAGATTATTTTAATGCCATACCCTTCTCTTACCCGCCTGATATCTCTATTTTTAATATAAATCCTTTGACCTGGTTTTGAAATTCTTTTTAATCCGATGATTACTGGTTTTGTCTTTTTTCTTTCACTAATTTCTTTTTTTTCGTATTTCAAAACAATCTCAAAATTTTTTTTCGCGGTTTTGCCCTTTTTTTCGACTTTTTTAACAAATCCTTCTTTTTCTAAAATCTTGGCGATTTCGTATTTTAAATTGGAAAAAGGAACCTCAACCGTTGGGTGTAAAACGGCTTGAGCGTTGCTTATTCTGTTTAGCATATCTGTAATTGGGTCTGTCATTTTTTTAGAATTTAGAATATAGAATCTAGAATTTAGAATACTTCATTCTTCATCCTAAATTTAATATCCTGGAAATTACCATGATGATTTTCTTACTCCGGGTATCAAGCCGGCGTTTGCCATTTCTCTGAAACAAATGCGACACAAACCAAACTTCCTGATATATCCTCTCTTTCTACCGCATCTAAAACACCTTCTCACGATTCTGGTGCTGAATTTTGGTTTCCTTTTGGATTTTGCAATTTGGGCTTTGGTTGCCATGGTGACGTTTATTTTTTTATTGGAAATCCTAACATTTTAAATAATTCCAAGCCCTCTTCTTTGGTTTCGGCATCTGTGATAACTGACACTTCGAAGCCAAAAATAAGTTTGGTTTTTTCGGGAGAAACCTCGGGGAAAATAATATGTTCTTTAATCCCGATACTAAGATTTCCTTTTTTATCAACAGAGGTAGGTTCCAATCCTCGGAAATCACGAGACCGAGGAAGGGCCGCATTAATCAGTCTTTCCAAGAAGTCGTACATTTTTTTCCCTCTTAAGGTGACCTTGGCCCCAATCGGCATACCCGTTCTTGTCTTAAATGTGGAAATTGACTTTTTGGCATTGGCCAAAATTGCTTTTTGGCCGCAAATTAAAGATAAGTCTTCTAAAATTGGCGTGTAAATTTTCTTTTGCTCGTCGGAACCCTTTCCTGAAACTTGTTTGCCAAAACCGGTATTCACCGCAACCTTTTTTATCCGAGGAACCGCCATCACGCTTTTATAACCAAATTTCTCCATCATTTGAGGGACAATCTCCTTATTATATTTTTCCTTTAATCTTGCCATGTTTTTGCGTTTTTCAGGTGATGTCACGCCCCGTGACATCACTTATATCTCTTGTCTGCACTTTTTGCAAATACGATGTTTTTTATCACCTTCAATTTTGTAGCCGATCCTTACCGCCTTTCCGCATTTTGAGCAAATCGCCTTCACATTAGAAATATGAAGCGGCGCGGGTGTCTGAATAATTTGGCCTTTTTCTCCCGACTTCTTCGGCCTAACGTGCTTCTTTCTTATATTTATTCCCTCAACCGAAACTCTCTCCTCCTTGGGAAAGGCCTTTATCACTTTACCCTTTCTGCCTTTGTCTTTTCCTGAAATTATAAGAACCTGGTCTCCTTTTTTAATCTTCATAAGTATTGAAATTATAATTATAAAAAAGTAGACCAGGACCTTGATTCGCTAAGGTAAAAATATATATTCTTGA
>Ga0315294_10002068_pt1 | contig 21958 bp, 16 predicted proteins | sample YL17G13_40_MG_FD_203626 | JGI IMG/M metagenome (GOLD analysis project Ga0315294, IMG submission 203626) | Sediment microbial communities from Yellowstone Lake, YNP, Wyoming, USA - YL17G13_40 | ecosystem: Environmental > Aquatic > Freshwater > Lake > Sediment | place: USA: Wyoming | collected...
CATTTTCATCCATTCGCGGATGCCCCGCTCCAAATCGGGGGATGGGGAATTTCGCCGGAATCAAGGGTCAAGTGACTTTTGCAAGAACCCCAATGTCTAGAAAATACCCAAAGCCATTTTCCCCAATCAAAACCATTTCCTACCCCTTTGATTCGAAAGATCTAAATTCATTTGATCGTGTATAAGGACCAAAGTTAAGTCTTTTTGGTCAAGGAAAAATTTAGGGTTTTTCCTGAAATACTCGCTAAAAATCCATTTTCATGGTTGATACGTTCGCCCCCGGTTTAAGGTACCGTACAAGAGGCAATATCCTAACTATTAGGGATTTTCCATCGCACGCTCCCTGATATCGATTTCCCCTTTCAGCCGAAAGTTCAGCCGGGGAACTTACGGGTACGTGAGCTCGACCAGCTTCTCCAGAGAATTCAGTTTCTCCAGATTCTCCACGGTCTCGATGATCTTCCCCACCTTGAGTTTCGGAACGGCCATCACAGCCAGAGACTGGAATTTCTCCAAAAGCTCTCCCTTGCTAAATGGGTTCTGAGGACAACCTTTGTGCTGGTTCACTTGCTTGTGGTATTCCTTACCTTCCTTGGTTTTGATGGCTATCTTGGCACTCTGGAACAGATCGCCACTTCCGGTAAATCCCAGCCCACCAAACTCCGGGTCGACCGACGCCTTGACCTTTTTTGCCAAACCCATGATCACAGGGTCGTTAAACTTTTTCGGCGTCAGCTGGCCAATGCCGACCTGCCCATCGATGGCCGCGACTGCCAAGGCAAAAGGTAAACTAAATTGGGCATCAAAGAAAGTTTTGGGTTCCTGGACCCGGCCGCAAAATTCTAAGGTGATGGGAAAAGTTCGAGCGTCGATCTCTTCGATGTCCTCGTATCGGATACCATACTCTTTCGTGAGTTCAATGACGGCATCGATGGCGGAATGCATGGCGCCGCAGGTCACATATCGCACAAATCTCTGGTCGCTTATGAGGTACTCGCGACCCAGGCCATGGGTCAGTTGCCTTAAATCTGAACTGTTGGCAAACGCCTGGCAAAATCCAAATTTTCCCTCGAAGATGTCCTCCGCCCCCGTAAATCCCTTTTCGGCTAGCATCGCCGCCAATACCCCGTTGTATGCCGCTTTCCCCGCGTGCAGAGAGCGGGAGAATGTTTCCGCGGAGGCTATCAACCCTGCTGCTTGGGTTCCAGCAATCCCAAGGGCTTGCACCATCTGTTCTTCGTTCAATTGCAAAAGCTTTCCGGCCGCAGCCACCGCGCCAAAAGTGCCGCATGTGCCCGTGGTATGAAAGAAGCGCTCTCCCATATGCGAAGGATTCACGGCCATGGCCACCCTTGTTTCCAGCTCAAACCCCAGAAGAACTGCCGTAAGAAATTCCTTACCTCCCAATTTTTTCCACTCACCAACAGCCAAGGCGGCAGGGATCATGGGGGGTTGGGGATGGATCATTGAACCCCGCGGTGAAGACTGGTCCAGTTTTACGGCGTAAGAGATCGTGCCATTGATGAGGGCTGCATTTAAACAGGTGGTTTTCCATCCATAGCCCATGACTGTGCACTCCGGCTTGCCCCCAGATTCTTTCAAGGCACTCAGGAGTATCTGCACAGGCTTCTGCTTGGTACCAGCAAGCGCGGCCCCCAACCAGTCCAAAATACACATTTTGGTTTGATCGATGATCCCAGGGGAAAACTCTTGAAATTTTGTTTGTACGATGTAGTCAGCCAACTTCCTCGCAATGGTCATCATTCAGTCCCTCCCTTCTTTTATATTTTGGGCGTATAGCCCTCACAACCTCCGGTTGAAGTAAGGTAACAGGTGCCGCTTTGCTTCATTTGAGATACCGCTTTATCCCCCATCGTGCCTTTCCCAATAGTCAGGCGAATTTGGTGATGTTGGTTTCTTGGCAGATCCCAATTTTCCACACAACGCTGTTTGGGACCTATTTTTTTAAGATCTTTTGTGCATAAGTCGGCCCCGATAGAGAACATTCCCCGATCATGGATGCATATCCACAATCAAATTCTATTTTAACTTCCTTTTTCGGATAATAAGCGTTTCCCACTCAGCCCCTTTTTTGATATCCTTATAGCATAAAGAGGGCTATTTTAGTAAACAGGTCTCCTTTATTCTACAATACTCAACTTTTGCCGCCGCCCTTTAATCCATGGAAGGAGGGACGACATTAGAAGGAAAAGAGTAATAATAATTAAAGTCGCTGATATAGGACGTTTCAAAAAAATCAAGGGGCTCCCCCGCGAAATTATTAGAGAAATTCGCAGATAATTTTCCATCATAGGCCCGAGAACCAAGGCGAGAACTAATGGAGCTGATTCAAGTTGAAATTTCCGCGCCAAATAACCAAAAAATCCAAACCCAATCATGAGGAGAACTTCTATATAACTATAATTTAAACTGAATACGCCAATAAGGCAGAAAAGCAGAATAAAAGGGAACAGGATCGGGTATGGAACTCTCAGAACTTGAACCCAAATTCCAATTAGAGGGAGGTTCAAGAACAAAAGCATTGCATTGCCTAAATACATGCTCACGATAGTTCCCCAAAAAATATCGGGATTCTTAGAAATAAGCATAGGCCCTGGCTGTATCCCATGGATCAATAAAGCGCCCAATAGCAGTGCAGTAGTCGCGTTCGAAGGGATGCCCAGAGTGAGGAGAGGAATAAAGCCGCTTCCCGTAGCTGCATTATTTGCAGATTCTGGCCCAGCCACACCTTCTATTACGCCCGTGCCGAATCTTTCAGGATATTTGGAAAGCTTTTTTTCCATTGCGTAAGAGCTGAAAGCCGACATCGTTGATGTAGGGCCTGGAAGTAACCCGATAAAAAAACCCATGGCGGAACCACGGATGATCGGCCCAAACGAGTCATGCCAATCTTTCCGACTCGGCAGAAGGTTCTTTGCTTTGGTGGCAATGACCCCCGATCTTGCTATCTTCTCCACGTTAACAATTACCTCTGAGATCCCAAATAGGCCCATAATAGCTGGAATGAGGCCCACTCCGTCATAGAGTTCATGGATCCCCAAAGTCAAACGTAATGTTCCCGAAATTGGGTCTTGCCCAATCGTTCCAACCAGAAGGCCGAAGACAGCCATCATTAAGGCCTTTAGCATAGAACCGGATGCCAGATAAATGAGGACGACAATCCCAAGAAGCATTAAACTAAAATATTCCGGCGGCCCAAAGGATTGAGCTACCTTAGCCAAAGGGGGGGCAATTAACATTAACCCTAAGACAGAAATTGTACCCCCAATAAAAGAGCCAAAGGCCGCAATGCCTAAAGCGGGGCCCGCTCTTCCCTGAAGTGCCATCTTATACCCGTCGAGACAAGTGATAACGGAAGCGGCTTCGCCAGGGATGTTTACTAAAATCGAAGTTGTTGACCCTCCATACATAGCCCCGTAGTAGATCCCGGCCAGCATTATAATGGCCGCGACCGGAGAAATGTTAAAAGTCGTAGGAAGGAGAAGGGCAATAGCGGCTGTCGGTCCTAAACCTGGGAGTACCCCAACGAGCGTACCCATTAGAACGCCCAGAAAGCAAAGGAGAAAATTAATCGGTTGGGAGACAACTTGAGTCCCAATTAGAATATTATTTAGGATGTCCATGAGCTTCCCTAAATGCCGAAAATCCCTGCGGGGAGTTGTGTTTCAAGAAAATTGATAAAGAGCAGGCGGGCAATAATAGCCCCCAGAACAGCAGTAACCAAAGTTCTCCACCAGGTTTGGGGAAAAATAAAGCGAAATAGAAAGGCTAAAAAAAGAAAAGTCGTTAGGGTAAAACCAAGGTAGGGCAAGACCAAGGTATGAAAAAGAAGTGCCAGAAAAGTCGATAAGACCCTCTTCCAGGAGTCTTTTTCAGGGAAAAAAGAAGAACCAACAGTCTCGGCCTTTTGCCAAAAACTCCTCAGCAAAAGGCCAAGGGACATCGCGGCTAAGGTAATGCCTGCCCAAAAGGGTAAAAACCCCGGGCCCGGCCGAGCCCATCTTCCGATGTCAACAGACCTAGCATAGAGGGAAAAGAAAATTCCAATCCCGAGAAAAAAGATAGCAGTCACTTGATTGTTATTGCGCAGTCTTCCCATTTGCCACGAACCTTCTCTGCCGACAGAATAAAAAGCTTACCCCAGACCTCCTCGGGGCCAGAGAGATCTTCCGTTTTTCAAAAAATTATTCCCCCTGAATTCTTTCCGAAAAGGTCGTTTGAACCCTTTTGCGAAATCACCGTGAATAAATTTCTTGCCAATTTCATATTTTCCTATATTTGTTCCCCTTTTTCTAGTATTCAAAAGCTTTCCCTAACTCATGGAGCGGGACGGAGGCAATAAGGCAATTTCCATTACCCATTCAATATTTTCGCAGAGGCTGCATTCCAAAATTTCGACAGTAAAAGGAATTTCCTCCAAGTTTCTGAATGATCCTTCTCTTGCTCCCCTTGACCAAGTATGCAAAATCTTTCCTTGCAGGTTCTAATTTCTACTTTCCCTTATCATGGGATAAGACTGATGTAAATTTTTTGGGGGGCTATTCGTTTCATCTCTCTCCGATTTTTACAGCTATTTTTTTTCAATATCCTTCCACATGGGTCCGTACGTCTCATCAACGCTGTCAATGAGCTTCTTGAATTCTTGCGCTGTCATGTATTTCACATAAATGCCGGCTTTGAGGGTTAACTCTATGAATTCCGGGTCCTCCATCGTCTTTTTGAGATGATCATGGAGGTATTTGACAGCATATTCGGGAATGCCAACAGGACCCGCGAGGGCCCGAGTAGCTTTCATCTCCGTGTTGACACCCTCCTCCATAAAGGTTGGGATTTCAGGAAAATCTTTTACCCGCTCACGGTCGGCGACCGCAAGAATCCTGATTTGATTGGATTGCACAAAGGGTTTGGCCTCTCCTACTTTCATTAAGACGGCATCTACGTGTCCTCCGAGAAGAGCGCTTCTGGAATCCGAACCTCCTTTAAAAGGAACCGGATTGATGGAAATCCTCGCTTTTTGCGAAAAATCGATGATGGTCATGTGGCTATCCGTACCTGTCCCTGCATTCCCAACCGTGAGTTCCCCGGGTTTTCGTTTTGCATCCTTTATCAATTCTTTGAGATTTTTATATTTACTGTCCGAACGCACGGTTAAACATCCAATATCCTCCATAATATTGATGATGTATTCGAAATCTGACATTTTATAGTCGACTTTTCTTTGGTAGGGTAAAAGAACAATGGTTGGAGGCTGTATAAAGCCAATTGTGTATCCATCTGGTTTGGCCTTCGCAAGAGCTATCCAACCAATCTCCCCCCCAGCTCCAGGCTTATTCAGGATTACTAACGGTTGGGGCATATATTTCTTCGCAATCTTTGCTAACATTCTAGCACCGAGATCTGTTCCACCTCCAGCAGCGAAATTTACAATCACCTCAATGGGTTTGGTAGGGTATTCAGCAGCGTCAATAAGCGAGGGAGAAAAAAACATTCCCACCACGATTAGAAGGATCTTTTTCATAATTCCCCCCTTGATTTATCCCCTCTCTTACGCAGGGATTTTAAGAACACCTCAACGGCAATTAGAGATTCCTCTGATCCGTCCAATAGAAGCACCCCCTGGTAAAACAAGCTTCTTCGCATCTAGGAATCTAGTTTTCCTCCTGGCTGCCTCATTCCCTTGCTGGGGGCACCCAGTTATTATTCTCACTAATCGAAATTACGAAGTAATTTTCTATTCGGGAATAGCTAGGTCTTTGGCAAAAGGTTTCGATTGAATTCCCTCAGCAAAATGTTTTTCAAGCATTCTTTGCACAAGCCCAGCCTGGCGCGCCATTGTTTCTGCCTGTTGTGTGCTTGTAGGAGCTGCAGCTTCGGATGCATGGACCTCGAAAACTGAGCCACCACATTTGAGATAGACCGGAGCTGCTATTCTCACTATTTCTGGGGCTTCATAGGTCCTTACAAATCCGCCAGTTGACTTGGGATTATCGGTATGAATATCAAGTACTACATCTGATGCTGCTCTAAGCGAGGCAATCATAGGGAGTTCCAAATCCCTCACAGGATTAATTGAATTTGCTCCTAGCCTTGCCAATAGCTTAATAGAGGCAGGATTGCCATGCCCGCAATGAGCCGAGACTTTGAATATCGTGTTTTTAGGTATCGCCCCCTTCTTTCTGAGTTCGTCCAATACCCATAAAAATCCTTCATCATAAAGCAAAATACCCCTGATGCCCAGTTCTGTACCCCGAACGACATCTTCTATCGCCCACATGAGCCGTGAAGCTCCTCTAAGCCGATTAGCCACTCTTCCCCCTTCATAAGTACCGGTGGCTCTCTGAGCACTTGTATCCAGGGAAGCGCGCACTCCGACTGAAAAGATAAGCTCTATCCCTGCTTCCTTGCATATTGCTGCCATGTCTTTGATATCTGAATCGGCCTGCCTCATAATCCCCCGAGTCTCAGTTATCCTATTAATGACCAGTTTATGCTTCTCGGAAACTTTAACTACAGCTTCCAAAGCGGCAGGCGATGCGATTCCAGGAACTTCAATTCTATAATGGGCACCATCCGGAAATCGCTTTGCAGATGTCGGCAGGTCATACCTTTCCTTTGTCGGAATTCCCATACCTTTAACTATTTCTTCAACTTTCCCCATACTCTTTTCCCTCCTTTTATAATATTTTCTATTCCCGAGCCTCGTTCAAAGCATATGGTAGTCAAATTTGAATCCTTTCGACTTATAGGGATTTGCCAAGACGATCTTTATCATTACTGTGGGGGTAAAGATTCCAGAGACACCGGCTTCTTTTTCTATTCTTTCCTCCCCTTCCTGGTCATACCCCGGCCCCTTGAGAAAAATTCCACAACAGGATTTGAATACTTAAGCAGTGTTGATGGAGACTCCTTCAGGGATCATCCTATGTAATTCCTCTTCGCAGACAGTATTGGTAGAAAGAACAATCAACCCAATTCGGCCACGCCCTCCGTCTATTTTTAACCCTACGTGGCTTTTATTTTTGGAAAAGGCTCCCGAACCCTTTTGGCCCGGCCACGTGGAGGGCCTTCAAAGCGATCCAGAAAGAGGCCTGCGTACTAGTGATCACCGGCTTACCACAGTCCCTTTCCAACTCCTCAATGATCTCCACCGTTCGCCAGTTCGTACAGCTGATAAAAATTCCGTCCGCTTCAGGAACATCTATCTCCCGCGCAGTTTGATAAGCCGATTGGGGTGTCAAACGACCTTTGGGAAGATTGCCCACATGCCCTAGATGTTTTTCGGAAACCACCTTCATCCCGGGAATCTCCTTCTCCAAAAAAGAAGTCTCTTTTTTCCCGATGGAAAGGTTATAGGGTGTAGCCAGGGTGATTCTTTTCAGTCCCAGGGCTTTCAGGGCTCCCACCACCGCCGTGGTTGTGGAATAACCAGAGATGCCGGTTTCGGCCTTTACCTCCTCACCGAGCTGTCTGTCGTAACCAGGGCCCTTGATGAAACTGGCAGTTGTGCAGGCATAAAGGATGACTCCCGGTTGGACGCTGGCCACCTCCCGAGCAGCCCTGAGTAGTTCTTTGCTCATCTCCAGCGCTGCTTTTTCCTTCTCCTCTTCTCTGGTAACTTCTGGATTGAACAACCTAGCGGTATGCACAGATACTCCCTCGGGTGCCATCCGATGAAACTCTATTTCACAAGTGGTATTTGAAGACGGAACAATCAGCCCGATCCTCCCTCGCCATCCGTACATAATATAACCTCCTTTACCCGGTGGTCACCGGAAACATAATAAAATCGATTTTATCCATTTTTCAAACAATTATTCAGGTTTGATCCCCCCAATCGTAATCAGTTCCTGTCATTTCTTCTCTTTCTAAAATTTTCCTGAATTCTTCAGCCTCATTAAAGAGAGCGTTACCGCATAACCATCACAATAATCTCGAAACTCTTTGCTTTCGATTGACTTTTTAATTGCTTGATAAAGAGAATTTGTTCTCTCCTCCGCGATTCCTTTCGGACCGATCCGTTAGTAGTGGGTACTAGCTTTACATCATAGCCGAGTTGTTTAGTTGTAGAACCTCCTTACCTGGTCCATTAAAATATGCCAGCAAGCATAATAGTGACTGTGGCCGGAGGAAGAGCAATGCTGACTGGAAGCAGGAGGGCAATGGTTGGAGGCCGGGCCGATGCCTGGAAGAACAACGATCAGGGTGCCGATGAAGCAGCCCATCAGCCATGAAAGAAAGTTGACTGGCGCAAAAGCCACAGTAAGTCCAATCAGCATGTTCTAAAATTTCTCCAACTGCTCAAATCCCTAAGATGCCTAGGGGCAGAGGAATTTTTAGCCAGGCTTGGAATAAACAATAGGCTAATAAACTTGCCATTAATGCAAAAAAGAGGCTCATCTTCCAGCTATAATGACCTAAGATTTTGCCCAGGAAAAAGATAAAAAGAAATGTGGAAGGTCCAAAACCTATAGCAGGGAGCAGATACCTGAATCCCAGCAAAGCCAGAAAACTAAAGAAGATCCTTTGAAGAGCTTCTCTTCCAGGAAGAAAAGAGGCTTTGAAAGTTTCTCCCGCCTCTTTCTTCAAAAAGCCTTGAACAATCATAGATCCTGAAAGGCCCATCAAGAGGATGGAAGCCAAGAGAGGGAAAAATCCCGCCCCCGGTGACTGCAAGGACCCGAACGGGTAGGTCAGAGATTTCAAAAAAATCCACAACCCGAGAAAAAATAAAATCGTTGCGCTGAGACTATCGAGATTCTTCATTAGAATGCGTTTACAATATCTCGGAGAAGATAATATCGGCATATTATTAACGCGGTCTACAATGTTATTTGAATCGACGATCCGGCTTTGGGTTGTCATCGCATATAGTTTTCACAAATCAACGTTGGGACATTCGCGATAACCCATGTCAATTCATATGAATGTCATCCTCTACCTGGAATTCTTTTAGGTAAATAGAAATAATCATAGTCAAAGTTTAATCTTGATTGTTTATAGACCTTTTGAATTTCTTTTTTCATCTCTAGTTTTTTTGCATCGAAAATACTGTTACCCAAAGTATCAATTCCAACCACTAACGGCCCCAATCTTTCTACCTCCAGCGTCCAAATAGCCTCAGGCAGACCAAGATCCTGCCAGTATACCTCTAAAACACCTTTAATTTTTTGCGCATATAGCGCACCACACCCTCCGGTTGAATTAAGGTAACAGGAACCGGTTTCTTTCATTTGAGATACCGCTTTATCCCCCATCGTGCCTTTGCCAATAGTCAGGCGAATTTTGCAGAGTTTGATTAGTTCGGAACCAAGATCAGTAAACCGCGAACTAGTAGTCGGACCGGCCGAAAATATCTTCCACTTTCCAGAATCAAATGAAACTATTGGGCCACAGTGCCATAAAACCCCTTCTCTGAGCTGTTTAAATGGCAACTCCTCGTTCCTAATTAGCATTTCCACTGCCCTGCGATGGCCCATATCACGCATCGTGTGAACAACACCGCTGTAATAGACAATATCCCCCATCCGTAATTTCCTTATGCCTGCTTCATATAACGGCATTGTCAAATCATATTCTTTCATTGTTCCTTTGCCCCCCGTTCATGGGTAATAAAAACCACCTCTCCGTTGTCGTAAATTCTTGCTGTTGAATACCGGCAGGCCCAGCATTGGAATATTACCGACACAGGAACAACAGCTGTATGCGATCCAGATATTTCAACATTTACCGCAAGCGCGTAAGTTTTCCCTCCAAATCCCATCGGTCCCAAGCCAAGTTGGTTAACTGCGTTCAGAATCTCTCTTTCCAACGCTGCAGCCTCCTTATCGTTGCTATGTTTACCAATCGGCGAACGAAAAAGCGCTCGTTTGGCGAGGTACATCGATGTATCGGCAAAACCTCCGATGCCAACACCAATAATTACAGGGGGGCATGGCTCCCCCATGGCGCTCTCCACCACATCCAAGACAGTCTTAACAGCTACCCGACCAATATCCTCACTTGTTAACGCCCAAATCTGGACCGCTCTCATTTCAGAACCAAAACCTTTAGGTACAGCTGTCAGTTCTAGATAATCGGCTTCAGGATCAATCTCCCAGTGAATATGAGGAATCCCCCATCCAGTATTTGTTCCAGAATTCTTCTTGGTTAGAGGATTAATTACATTTTGCCGCAACGGTACGCGCTCGGTAGCGAGCTTAACGGCTTCAACAATTGATCTCTCAGGATTTCCATCGATTTTACACTTTAGCCCAAGGCTGGCAAAAAACATTGGCACACCTGTATCTTGGCAAATACTCAAGCCTTTTGAACGCGCCAGATTAATGTTTTCAAGGATGGTCTTGAGCTGATTCTGTGCAATCTGATTATCCTCGTGCTTATATGCATCCGCAAGAGCCATTTCGACATCTCCAGGTAAATCAGTAGAAGCAAGAGAAATCAGCCTAAAGGCGGTCTCCTTGATAATTTCAACATTTATCGACATCTTAAAAGACCTCTTTTTGTTCTCTTTATTTTTCAAAGTCGCAAATTAATTTTTGATAGCCCTTTGCAAGAGCCCCATAATGTCATCATAATGATTCGCAATATGAGCCCCGACCCCTTTTAATTTCATGATTTTGGTCGATGGCTTTCCGCTCCCACCTTCGATTATTGCACCTGCATGCCCAAATACGGTCCCCGCAGGCATATTTTCAGTAAACTGGCCAGCCACAAAGGAAATCAAAGGCTTCTTAAAGTTGCCCGCTTCAATAAAATCCGCCATGTCTTCCTCCAACGTAGTTCCAGGTTCAGAAAACGTAACTACAGCTTTAGTCTGTTCATCCTTTTCAAATAACTCTAGAAGCTCCTTCGGGTGGGTTCCAATTATTGGGTCCCCCCCAATGCTAATAGCAGTGCTTACACCAAACCCAGCCTTTTTAACCATCCATGACGTCTCTGCAGTCATTCCTCCACTCCTGGAAATAACCCCCACACATCCTGGCACAAAACAGCGCTCAACATTATCTCCTCCAATGGGTCCAAGTTTAACGCGTTCACCGGGATTGATTATACCAACAGAATTAGGCCCCACAATTTCTATTCCTTCCTTTTTAGCAAGATACAACATTTTTATGACATCTTGCCGGGGTACATTTTCAGTTATTATCAAAATCAGCTTAACCCCATTGTAAACCGCCTCGAGAACCGCATCATAAACAAAAAGCGGCGGAACATAAATTATTGCTGTATTAAGCTCATGCCGATGACATGCTTGCTTTAAACTATCATAAACAGGTATTCCGTATATCTTTTCCCCGCCTTTGCCAGGTGATACCCCCGCCCAAACTTCTGTACCGTAGGCGCGCATGTGCTTCACGACCATTGACGCTTCCCTGCCTGTTATGCCCTGAATAACGATTTTTGTTTTTTTGTCCAACAAAATTCCCATATGAACGACCTCCCAAAATCAAAATTTAACCTTAACCCCTTTTAATTCGTTCTACTATGACTTTTGCCGCTTCGGCCATTGTTGCATTTTCTCCATAATACTCAATATTATTTCCTTCAAAAATCCCCTTAGCCATAGCATCATTTACCCCGGCTAATCTAATTACAACCGGAAATTTCGTAGTATCAATTTTCATGTCTCGAATTACCCTGATAATCCCTTTTGCAACAACATCAACCTGCGTGTTATTGGTTATATTAGCATCAACCAGCAAGCCCTTCACACCGTTTTTGGACAAAACAACCTTAGTGAGTCCATATATTTTTTCTTCTGGCGGATTCCCGCCCCATTCAGTATAATTGGCGGGTTTTCCCCCGTAGGAAAGAAGCGTATCAAAAACCATCAGGCTGCCACCGCCGCCGCCACACATAAATCCGATATCTCCTCCATCAATTTCCGTATAGCGCGCTGTGCCACGGTAAGGATCGGCTTCATTTACTGCGACAGCTCGTTTTTCTAATTCAGTCATCGGGTGCCAAACCCTTTCGCTCCCCACAACCACCATGTCCAAAATATTCCCATGCCGACTCAACGCAGCGTCGTCAATTGACATAAGGGAGGAGGCAGCTACCAGATCGCCCTTTGTTGTTATCGCCAATGGGTTAATTTCCAATATAGTGCAGTCATATTTTACGAAAGCATCAAATACCTTCTTTAATACTCCGATTGCTGACTTGAGAACATTTCCGGTTAAACCCAGGTCTCCACATATCTCCTTACAGCGAAAGTTCGGAAGGCCCAGTAATGGGTCCACATAATGTTTAACTATAGATTCTGGATGCTGGCTATTAATCTCTTCTATGTCAACTCCTCCACGTGGGCTTGCAATCACCACGATCCTTTTCTTATTGCAATCCATTGCTACCGAAAGGTACAGTTCCTGAACTATCTCCAATTTTTCCTCAACCAAAACCTTTTCAACTCGATAATATGAAACCACCATTCCTAAGATTTTTGCGGCCTCTTCCTTAGCCTGCTCAGGAGAATTAGCAAATCTAACTGCGCCAGCCTTTCCGCGCTTACCAGTGGGGATCAAAGCTTTCACCACAACCGGCTTTTTAAGCTCCGCTGCTGCCAGTTCAGCCTCTTGCGGAGTACTGGCTATTCTAAATTCGGGGATGGGAATATTCATCCCTTTTAAAAGATTTTTACTATTGTTTTCTAAGACTCTTCCCACGTTGCTCCTCCTTTTTATATATTATTTATAAAATCAATAATTTTCCTTGCTCTTCCCACCACAGGCCCGTCAACCATTTTACCATCCACGGTTATTACCGCTTTCCCCATTTTTCGTGCATCATCAAAGGCCGCCACAACCTTATAGGCGTATTTGATTTCCTCTTCGGAAGGGGAAAATACTCTATTTACCACAGCGATCTGGCGAGGGTGAATAAGATATTTGCCAGTAAAGCCCAACTGGCGAACCAATTTTGCTTCTTCCATTAATCCCTCATCGTCATTTAAGTCGCTGAAAACAGTGTCTATAGCCTGAATACCGGCTGCTGCAGCCCCTACAACAATATGCGTACGTGCGTACCAAAGTTCAGAGCCATTTCGACTCCGGTTTGTACCTAAATTCAATGTGTAATCTTCGGCACCAAGAGAAATCGCTTCTACCCGATCGGATGCAACTCCAATTTCAAAGGAACGCAATAAGCCTCTAGCAGTTTCGATAGTTGTTGTCAATCTTATTTTTCCAGCCGCTAGATTCCTATTTGTTTCTATCTCTTTTAAAACCAAAGCAACGCCCTGCACTTGATCGGGAAGCTCAACCTTGGGTAATACTAGCCCGTCGAGGCGGGAGCATGCAACTGCAAAAAGATCTTCTTTAAGACTCTTTAAATCAAGACCGCTTACCCGAACAAATATAAGTGGGTGAGATTTGTCAAAAGTATTAAGTACTGATGAAATAATTTGGCGCGCCTTTTCCTTTTCCTCCAAGGGCACTGCGTCTTCCAGGTCCAAAACAACCACATCAGTATCCAGGGACGGGATTTTCCCTACTAGTTTCTCATTATTCCCTGGGATAAATAACTGGCTCCTCATGACTCGCATTCTCTTCTAACCTCCATGATTTCATCTATAATCGATTTATAAACATTCTCCTTCTAAAGCTTCTATTTTACTAAATTAGACGATGGTTATCTATCTGCAGTTAAATCTATGCCAGATCTTCCAACGCCTTCTTAATTCTCCTTACCCCTTCTTTTATCATGCTGGGCTCTACTGCAAATGTTAATCTGATGTGTTTTTCACCTTTTGTTCCAAATTCGCTACCACTTCGGACAGCCACACCTTTTTTTAAAAAATACTCTGCCATTTCCTCGGATGATAATTTGTGATTAAATCGAAAAAAAACATAAAAAGCTCCTTCTGGCATGTCGCAATGTAGCCCTGGAATCTCGTTGATTAGTTCACACATCATTTTCCTCCTAGAATCATACTCCCTCACCATGCTTTCAACGCAATTTTGCTGCCCCTGAAGAGCTTCGATTCCAGCCTTCTGGCTAATAGTATTCACAGATCCTATCATTGCCCTATGTAAGGGCAGTGTTTGCTTGATTAAGAAGGCATCGCCGACAATATATCCTAATCGCCAGCCAGTCATCGCGTATGTCTTAGAAAGACTATTTATCAGGATCACCCTGTCCTGCAAACCTTTAAGCGAAAGTATGCTAACGTGTTTCCTTCCGTCATATAATATTTTATGATATACTTCATCAGATACGATGAACAAGTCATACTTTCTTGCTAACCATCCAATAAATTCGATGTCATCGTGAGAAAAGACGGTTGCTGTGGGATTATTAGGTGTATTTAGGAATATTCCACGAGTACGAGAAGTCACCATTTTGCTAAATTTATCTTTTTCAAAATGAAAATTATCAGATAATGGAACATATATAGGAGAAGCCCCAGTTGCCTGAATCGCCATTGCATAGAGCGAATAGCTAGGATCAAATACTATGGCCTCATCATTTGGACTTAATAATGAGGCTGCAATAAGAAAGATTGCTTGGGCACCTCCGTTTGTCACAAGAATCTCTGAGGGTGATTTAGAAACGTTATAGTCCGCAAATAAAGAATTACAAATTGACTCCCGAAGAGTCTTATCTCCAAGACCGGGGCAATAATGGGTAAACCCATCAGCCATTGCTCGTGTTGCGGCATCACAGATATGCTTTGGAGTTTTAAAATCAGGATCCCCAGATTGGAGATTAATTGCGGATTTATCCTCAACCGGTGAAAATGCCTTTTTGAAGCGTTCGGAATTTGATATATTATTTATCATCGGAGACATTTTCATGAATTCACCCATCCGTATATACTCCTTTCCATTATTTCGAACTTGTTTTCAAATGCTCCTACGGCGCCATTCTAAAAGACGAATTGGCTGAGCTCATCGATTATAAAGCTGCAGAAAAAAGCTATGTTAGCACCTATTTCTTCACTTCCGTTAAAGTTCCTATGAATAAATTCCTCCTCTCACTAGAATGATTTTAATCAAAAAAAATACCCCTCCGCATTTTCCCAAGCTCTTTGTCCTTAAAAGTTAAAAGATTGGTTAGTTCTCTTAAATTGTCTTTTCTCTCGAGGTCCTGGATGAATTCTAAGCATTGATATCTTTGGCTATCATCCAAAATTCCCTCACTCACCTTCAGGAATTTTTTCTTTAAATCCTCTTCTCCCATCGGGTTTTCCGGGGCTCCTCTAGGAAATTCCACCCGGGCGCGGAATGTCGCTTCTGGTGTATACAAAGTTACCTTTGATAATAATCGTGTTGGATAGCAAGAATTGGCTTCCTCATCGTCGATTAATATGATTTTATCTGCCAATCTTAATACTTCCTCGCTATTCCGCAGTTCTTTTCGATACCAGTTCAAGCCTGGCGGAATCTTCAAAATGGCCAAAGACATAAGGTATTTGGTACTGAACTGTACATCCGTAAAGGTCTTTGGATGCGATTTGGACAAAAAGGGCTTTGTTCCGATTGAAAAAGTTCTGACTTCTACCTTTTTAACTTTGTCGGGAGATATTTTGTTCTTTTCCACGATTTGAAAAATTCCGTCCAAAGAAGAATGAGTCCACCGGCAACAGGGATAAGGTTTAAAGGCAATTTTTGTGATTTTAAAATCCCTTCCGAGCCCCTCTGTCATTTTGGATGGATCGAATAGATCGGAACCGCTCATCCTCCAGAAGCCTGTATCGCCCTCAAAAATATCGAGGGGGCCAATGAATCCTGATTTAGCTAGCTTAGCCGCAAGAACACTTACAAAGGAAGCGGTCCCATAGGGGTTTTTAACCATTGTAACAGTATCACCCCGGAACGTTTTCAAATTGCATGGGACAGGGGCATTCGCACCGGCGATTCCAATAGCGCGCGCCATTTGCTCTTCATTAAGCTGGAGAATCTTTCCTGCCGCTACAACTGCACCAAAAGTCTGATGGGTTGCCGGCCCAAAGATTTTAAACTGTTGTTCGGTAGAGCCAAGGATTGAGTCCATAATACGTAGGTGGACCTCACTAGCGATAACAACGGAGGTAATGAAGGTTTTTCCATCGCCGTCATAGGCTTCGGATACTGCTATCCCAGGAGGGACAATCGTGGCGCTAGGATGACATAAAGGGTAGTAATCGTCAAAATCTAAAGCATTAGCCAAATGCGAATTCGTAAAAGCAGCCAGTAATGCGCTAGTTTTATGCCCCGTTCCGATTATAGTGGATTCGAGGGGCCCTCCTTCTTTGGCTATGACTGCAGTAAGAATTTCCCCTGCCGGGGTAAAAACCCCGCCAAGCATGCAAGTGATTGAATCTAGGATGGTCATCTTGGCGGACTTTATTGCCTTTTCAGGTAAATCTTCAAATGAAGTAGTAACGATATAATTAGATAACTTCTCGGATATGCGAAGTTTCGAAAATTCATTCTTCAGTTCCACTTGAGTTCCCATGGAGAATTTCCTCCTCTCGCTAGAATAGTTTTTTACCAAACGGAAAGCTCTTTGTATTTTCCCACATTCTTTATTCTTGATGGCGTAAAAAAACACAAAACCTTGAAGAACACACTCACGGTATCTGGAAAATGGCGCAAATAATCATCATTTATTTTGTTCCTTTGCTTTCCCAGTAAATCTTCTTTGTTTAGTGTTTAATATTGGCCGGGGCCATGGATCCATTGAAAAATTCTTTTTTACTTGGCGAATATGAGATGCCGCCCTGAATCCATTGAGATAGGATAGCCAATCCGCTCCTTCCTTAACCAGCGAAAGGATGCGACGCTCCATTTGATGCTTAAAGCGGTAGGAAGGTATAGTGACACCTACGGCTCCTATAACGTTCGAATTATGATTGAAAATCGGGCAAGCTATTCCATGGGCTTCGCGTGTGCGTTCACCATGGGTTACAGAATAACCCATACGCCTTATTTCGGCCAATTGCTTCCTCAATCGATCGGGATCAACAACTGTTCGATCAGTGACGCCTTGCAGCCCGGATGCAATGATCTTTTCAATCTCTTCTTCAGGAAGAAACGCCATAATGACTTTTCCACTACATCCGGCATGTATGGGTAACTTAACTCCAATACTTGTGCTATAGCGAATGCTCTGTTGACATTGTACTTGATCGGTAGGAATGATTTTATGGGTTGGGTGATCGTACAAAGTTAAAATCGCGCTCTCATTGCACCCATCTACAATTTTCCGTAGTATTGGTAAAGCCAGCTCTCGAATTTCAATGCTCTGATACACAGACTGGGCGATACGGATCATTTCTGGCCCCCATTGGTATTTTTGAGCCGTTGGGTTAAATGTAAGGATATTATTGTTGACCAACATCCTAAAGATTCGATGAACTGTACTACGAGGGATAGCTAATGCGGAAGAAAGGTCCCGAATTCTCCAATCCATGCCCCGATCAACTAAAAAACGAAGAATGCACATTGTCTTATGAATTGTTCCCCCTGGCATACTACCTTCCAAATTTCAAAAGAGTCATGATCTTCGGCAAAGCCGGAGGTTTGAAAATACGTGAACCACTCAAAGCGAATTAAAATGGGCACCACCTAAAAGTGGTGACTCACTCTTGGAACAGATTCATTTGATCGAACCGACGACCCTCTTTTCCCGAGGCTCTTATTTACGCCCAGATCGTCTCCTCATTCATCCCGCCGGTGGAAACAAAATTCCCTCTGCCCCAAAAATGTTGACCCACAAAATTCTTTCTCTTTCCAAGATACACCCGGGCAATTTGGATGGCACTCTCGCCTTTGAGAAACCCTACCACATTGTACTTGCATCCTCATTTCAAATTGCTTAAACTCTGCTGGTCGCCCATTGAAAGCCTCCTGGCTCTTGAACTTTGAGCGATTCACAGAAGGAGGCTTTCTTATTTTTCTCGATTTGTAAATTCCCGGAGATGTCATAATCTGGGAGCCCTGCGGTAGAGCCGGGAGTTTACCTCAATAATATGAATGTCCCATTTTTTGGGTCATTGTCTCATTTTTTAAAAAATACGCAAAAAATTTTTTTATGTCAAGCTTTTTTTATAAAAAAATGAAAAGATTAAAAAGATGAATAAATTCGGTGTCTTCTGAGATCAGTCAGATCTTAAGAGACTGAGGACAAATGGCTAACAAGGGTTTTATCGTTCGAGGCGCATGGTTCAGGATTTCTACCAGACGGGTTCAAAGTAGGTAGATTAGAGGAGCAAAAGTTTTTCCGGGCCTATTGACAAATCTGCATGCTAGGGGCTGAGATACGCAAATCAATTTTAACATAAATTCTCCGTCCATAATGCCTACTCCTGTGATTCCGCCCATCCATCCCGGAGCATTCCCGGCCAATTATTCCGGAGGATTCTAGCCACCCCACCAGAGGGAGGCGACGCTGGAGCTAAAAGAGGGATTTTCTGCAAATTGAGTGGCTGATTTAGGTTTTAATGCCTTTTTGAAGATGGAAATTATCCATAGCCCTAAAGCGACGCCCTTCAGGAGGGAAGATTCCACTTGATCTTCTCTTCAAAAAGGATGGTTTCATTTACCGCTACTTGCCCCAAGGCGTTTCGGCCGCCGCCTTTCTCCCGGCGATTTGGCCGAAGGCCCAGGCCTCGGGGTAATTGCTTCCCCCCTGATAGAGAAAACCGAAGAAGGAACCCAGCTCTCCCGCCGCGTACAATCGCGGGATCGGTCGGTCTCCGAAATCCAGCACCTGGCAGTCTTTATTGTGCTTGGGGCCCCCCTGCGTGTTTACCAGGGTAAGCGCCAGCTCGACGGCATAATAGGGGGGTGTCTCCAGAGGGGCTAAAGACTTTCCCAGTCTTCCAACTTGAGGGTCACGGCCTTCCCTGCAGGCGCCGTTGAAATTGCGGACCGTCCCCTCCAGCGCCGGAGCGTCGACCCCGATCTTCTTGGCCAGGTCCGCCAGAGTACCGGCCTGAAACACCCACCCCTGATCGATCTCTGTTTGATTGTCCGTGCTCCATTCGTAAATTTTATGGATCGACGGATAGCCCACCGGGCCGCCCCACATCTCCTGGAAATGTTCCCGCCTGCTGGCAACCGGCCCCTTGCGCCGGTACGCTTCGTCAAAGACCATGAAGGCGGGCAGATTCCGGTACTCCGCGCGCTCGTGGTCGAAAAAAAGGATCTCCAGCGGCGCTTTGCGGTGGATCAGGCTCGTGTTTTCCGGCATGAACCTTTTCCCGTATCGGTTCACGAAGACGAAGCTGCCCTCGGGCATCGCCCTTCCCAGGCCGGTTCCGACCGCCGTTCCGAATTTCCGGCTCGGTTTCCGGGCGCAGAAAGCTCCCCATTCTATGGCCGCCATGTGCCAGAGGGCCGCTCCGGCCTCAGCGGCCAGTTTAATGCCGTCCCCCGTGTTGCCGGGAGTGCCCCAGGGGAAAATATAATCCGTTGCTCCGGGAAAATGAAAGTCCGCCAGCATCCCCCGGTTGTATTCGTACCCGCCGCATGCCAGGATGACCCCCCTGCGGGCCAGGAGAGTTATTTCTTTCCCCTTCCTTCGCGCCTTCACTCCTATGACTGCCCGGGTTTGGGGATCCTGGATCAGGGCCGTGGCAGGCGTATCCATAAGGACCTCGACCTTCCGGCCCTGCACCAGGTTTTGGAGAAAACGAAATCCGTCCGCCCCGGTCGGGTTGACCTTGATGCGTTTCACCTGGCCGGTCAGAAAGGAGGGAAAATTGGCGGGTTCCGTCCGCTGGACCTTGAATTCCAGGCCCAAGCCGGTCAGCAGGCGGGGTATCCCGACCATTTCCTCCGCAAAGGCACGGATCATCTCCTCGTCCACGGTGCCGAAGGATAGAGCCCGGTAATACCGGACGGCCTCTTCCAGGGTCTCCGGAATCAACATGGTCCCGGCGCATACCCCGCTGTTTCCGCCGGGGAATCCCAATTTTTCGATAATCAGCGCCCGCGCCCCGGCATCGTGCGCGGCGATGGCGGCATTCGCCCCGGCCGCGCCGTACCCCACGACCAGTACATCGGTCTCATAATCCCACTTCGGGAAGATGGGGCGGGGCGTCCTTCGTAGTCTCGCTCGTTTCTTCTCTGCTTCGCCCCTGCCCCCTTTCGACGCCCGGGAACTTCGTGGCTCGGCTTTCCCCCGGGCGGACTTCTTCCGGCCCTCTCTGTTGCTCTTTACAGCCATTTTTCCCTCCTCGCAAAAGATTTGACAGCTCTGTTATTTCCTTAACGAACATACACCTTCCATTTCCTCATAACAAAGAAAATTTCGGAGCTCCGTTCAATTCTCCGCCCAGGGGGCAGGTCCCGAATCGGCCCCGCCTTGGCAGCGGGCATACCCGCCGATGGAAAATCGACCGAAATGACCCACTTGGTTGGGAGAAGACTCCCGATTATTTTATTTTAGGATCATCTCCAAATTCGTTGATCAAATTTTTCATGAAAGCTTGCCAAGGGCCCGGAAGAAAAGTCAGATTGCGCCGCAAGCATCCCATCAGCCGGCAAGCCGTTCGTAGAACCTTTTGAAACCTGGAGCAAAATCCCACCCATCCCCCATGAAATCCAGAACCGCCGGCACACCTTTTCGGGTGGCCTTCAAAGCTCTTCCCAGGGCGTCGCGGTGGAAAGGGCGGAGTAAAAGTGAGGCGGGGGCGCTTGAAAAGTGTGACACCTGCGTTATAAATATAGGGGTTTGAGGGTTCCTGTCAAGTTATTTGTCCTTTTCCTTAATCCGTAATCAAATTTGTTGAAGGGGATAAAAGGAGGGGGAAAAGGGGAATTTAGCCGGGAAGAAGTCTACGTTCTCAGGTTGGGAGACCTTGGAAGGGCCCTTTCAAGGAGGGGAAGAGGCTCTTTGGATCGGGTGAGAAGACACCTTTCCCTTACCCGGATGCGCAGGCTTCTTGATGGGGTGTTTTTAGGGAAACCCTGGTTCAAGCAGAAGAGAAAAGCAGAAGTTTTTTGCGGGCCTCCTGGTAGAGGGGCAAACTGGGATGACCCGCCGCCACTTTCAGATAGATTCGACGTCCATGAAACACCCTCCGGGCCGCCAAGCGCAACAGATGAAACCTCAATGCTTTGAGCCGAGCCGTCCACCAAACAGAAGGCAAACTTTGTCTTTTCATGACGGAAACAACATTATAAGCCAGCCCATTGAGGCGGAACCAGGCCGCATTGGCAAAGAACCGCTTACAGGGCAAAGTCCCTCCGGTCAGGTCATTCTTCAAGACATCGATCACCTGTTCCACCGTCCCGCAACGCTCCCTTTGCCACCGCAAAAGCCTCTCGCCCTCCCAACTCCACATATTGGTCACCACGGCAAAATAGTGGTAGGGATTCCCATCGGCAAACAATTCTCCCTGGGCCGGCCGAATGCGAATGGCCAGATACCGGTCCGGTTTCATCTGTTTTTTACACGAAGGACGCGCGGGCACAAACTCCACCTCCGCCCACTCCTTCCTCCCCAAGACCAAGCCTTTCTTGCTCACCTTCCGCAAGGGCTTCCAGGCCTCCTCGGGAAGAGCTCGGATGGCGGCCCGCAACTCCTCGCTCATGTCCGCGCTGATGGCGAACTCCACCCGCAGCCGCCCCTTCACCTCTTCTCGACACCAGTCCAGAAGCTCATGCACATAGCCCGCCGCATCGGAACGAAGGCGAAGCAGACGAACCGATGGAGGCAAGGCTGCGATCGCCTTCTGCAAAACCTCCAACAACCCCGCCCCCGCAGGCACATTCCCATCCCGAAACTGATCCGTCAGGATCAAATCCTGCTCGGCCCAAGAGACAATCACCAACTGATATCCCCCCCCCCAATACGTATACTCCGCCTCCCGCTTATCGCGCTCAATCACCAACCCATCCATATCCATCGTCGCCTTCCAGGGTGCCTGCTACCGGGTCGCTTTGCCCATCAATTCCCGGTTGACCTCGGCTAGCCTCGATTTCCACGGTACTGGAAATGACTAACG
>Ga0315294_10002069_pt1 | contig 21955 bp, 49 predicted proteins | sample YL17G13_40_MG_FD_203626 | JGI IMG/M metagenome (GOLD analysis project Ga0315294, IMG submission 203626) | Sediment microbial communities from Yellowstone Lake, YNP, Wyoming, USA - YL17G13_40 | ecosystem: Environmental > Aquatic > Freshwater > Lake > Sediment | place: USA: Wyoming | collected...
ATAACAAAATGTCCAAGCTGTAGTCCAAGATATAATTTGACTTTATTAATTTAGTTTGTTATTATTTAACAATGAATGTTAGATTAGTATCAATTACAAAATCTCTTGTTGAAGAGAAAGAATTAACCCCAGAAGAATTAATTGTTTATGTCGCAAGAGTAAGCAATCCATCTAATCAATTAAATAGCGAAACATCTGATAAATTAATCAGTTATCTTGTTCGTAATAAACATTGGAGTCCTCTGGAAATGGTGGATCTTACAGTGGAAATAACAACAAGCAGAGGGATTGCACAACAAATATTAAGACATAGATCATTCTCATTTCAGGAATTTTCACAACGATATGCTGAAGTAACAGATATGGAACCAGTTCAATTACGAAAATCGGGAACAACTAACAGACAAAGCAGCTCAGAAGCATTCGATCCAGATTTAAATGGTAATCCAATATCAGCATCAAGATTAATAGCAGCACATATAAAAGAATCAGAGTTTTTATATAAATCATTACTTGAAGCTGGGGTTGCTAAAGAGTGCGCAAGATTTGTGTTACCAATAACAACACAGACAAAGATTTACATGAAGGGAAGTATCAGAAGTTGGGTTCATTATTTACAAATAAGATGTGATGAACATACTCAATTAGAACATAGGCAGGTAGCTATGGCAATACTTGATATATTTAAAGTTAATTTCCCTAACATTTCTAAAGGATTAAATTTATAAAATATGAATAGTATTATAACCAATGTTTGGGAAAAATCAGGATTATTAAAAGATACGACACAAAATAATATAAATTTAATAGCTAATAATTTACATAATGCTAAAAATTATATATTATCTAATAATATTCCTATTAATAGAGAAACAAATTTAATATTTCCAATTATCAGAAGAATTATTGGACGTACAAATAAAGGGGTTAATGTTGGTGATTTATTTAATAAATTAACTATTGAATCTAATAAATATTTCATTAATGGTAATGAAGATGAATTAATATTTGTTGTTAAATTTTGTGAAGAATTTTAATATAAAACATGGAAGAATTAGTTAGAGATTATACTTCAGATAAATTATTTAAAAAATATTTGAAGTGGAAGAAAAGCAAAAAAAATATTAGCTGTGGAGCAGTAGGTGGTTGTTTTGAGTACTGCTTTAGTCCAACTGGAATTGGGATGTTAGTTGTTGTTAAATGTTCTGATGGTACTGAAATTGATTTAACCGATACAGATAATTTTTAATATGGAAATAATACAGATACATCAACCATTAATTAAAATTGATGATAAAGATATTTTTGTAGAATCAGTTATGTTTAAAGATCTTGCAGGATTTCAAAATGAAATAAATATACGTGAAAATGCTGGATATGCTAAATGTTATTTACTTGCTGTTTATACACAACATGATCCAACTGCTGGTACAATTTTATGGGTTAGACGTAAATATGTAAAATAATTATGGCTGATTTAAAATCATTACAAGAAGAATTATTACCTTATAAAGATACATTAGTATTGGATCATTTTGAGATTGTTAAATTAATTGATGTAATAGATGGACAAGATGATTATTATTGGGTGTATGACACCACACACGGTATAATTCATTCTAGTTGTGTTATTGGATGGATTCCATTAAAAGGTGTATTACCTGATGATGATTATAATCATGTATTAAGAATATGGAATTTAAATAATGTTGAACATGCTATTTGAAACAAAATAATAAAACTAACGTATATTAACAACTTATGAGTAGAAATTATAATGGAAAATTAATTAAAAGAACTATTGATAATAAAGTTGATTGGGTCATAAGATATGAAGAATCAATTAAGGAATTTAAATCTACTAATGCACCTAAAGGGACATTGGGAAATTATCGGCCTGTTTATCGTAATGAAGATAAAGAAATTTCTGTTCGTGAAGAACAATATTCATTATGCGATTTTATATATGAAGCATATCAAAAAGTTAAGTTTGAAATTATTTTAAAAGAATATCCAGATATTGTGGATACAGTTATAGAATTGGCTGATATTGTTCAAGCTGAGAATAAAGAAAACATTATTACCATAGAAGATAAAAAAATAGTTAAAACAAACATTAAAGAAAATATATGGGAAGTATTAACTAAAGGATTTCAAACACCAGAAGAAGCAAGGAAATTTGTATTTGATAATATCAATAAATTGGATCCGAGAAAGATTATTGAATCCATGCCAGAGTTTAAAAAGAATTATGTAATGTCTGAGCAATGTACAACTATATTGGATAAGGTATTAGAATATAAATCTCCATCTTATTGGTTTAATTACCATAAAGAAAGATTGGGATTTGACGGAACTTTGGAATCAGCTAAAGGATTATCAGTATTAACAGCTAGATCATATAAAAAACAATACGATGAAACTAAATAGAGAATTATTTTTAAATAACTATACATTTAATATTTCAATTGAATTATTAACAAGTATAGAAAAAAAAAATTGGTGGTAAAAGAGAACATACTGTTATTGTAAATGATATGGGAGCATCTAATTACTATCAAAAATATATTATTAATGATGCTAATCTTAATCAAGAAATGAATGATATTTTTGATAAAACAGCACAATGGGTTGATAATAAATCAACTGATGATAATACTATTAAAATATTAAAAACACTTGGATTTAAATGATGAAAGAATCATTAACAGATGATATTAATAAACTTCTTAAATGGATAGCAAAACAAAAAATTGAATCCATTGGATTTGAACCCACTAATGAAGGATCTCAGTTTTACACAATAATAATCAATGATTTTAATATCTATCTTGAAATTTTTTATGAAGATAAAGATCTTCTTGAAGGTACTGAAGTTATAGTTAATGTTTATAAGAATAAAGAAGTGATTTTAGCGTATGGTGGAACTATGGATGAAGTATTAAAAAAATTAAATGAATTAATAAATGGCTGATTTTTGTAAAGAATACATAGAGAAATATGATAATGATGGAATGAAACCAGATTTCTCCATCGAAGAAGAATTTGATAAATTAAATACTGATCACTATACTACAATTATATGTGAAGGTTATGGATTCATTGGAATAGCGAATCAAAATGATGAATGCAAATTAATATATCGAAATGAAAATGCTATGTCAGGAATTGATTTAGTTGATTATGATAATTTAGATAAACATTATCTTTTAACTATAAGATGATATATCTTTATATTCCAACTAATCAATTAGTACAACCATGTAATTATGGCATTTTTAAAAATGGAAAGGAATTCGTTAAATTTCCAAATGGAGAAATAAAAGCTGTATTAACAAAAGATTTACAAAAAACAAAAGTAATAGTTCAAGGTACAAAATAAATATGAAAACATTTCTTTTAACACACTACAAAACAGATAATACTGAATATTCTAATATAGTATTTGGTAAATTAGATGATGCTATAAAATTAGCATCATCAGAAGAAATAACAGATGTAAAAACTGTTCCAGTAGAAGAAGATAAACCTTATGAAGATGGTACTTTAATATATGAAGGAACATATAAAGATAATAAGAAGGTTACTATTAAAATATATAATTTGTAACTTTATAGCGTAAGCCACGTAATAATAAGAAAATCTTATTTTAATGGCTTTTTTACAACTCAGGAGTAATAATCCTAAATTATCTTATCTTATAGCTAAGAATCCATCAAGTGGAATGCTTTTTAGAAGCATACGCAAGGGTTATGGTAGCGGATGGTTTTCTCAAAATGATACCTGTTATAATATCTTTTTCAAAGATGAAATGGATGAAATAAGTTATGGGTATGGTGGGGAAGATGGGTATGAATTCTTGGATACAACCAGATTTAATTCTGCTATGTTTGTTAATAATGCTATACAGGAATATTTTAGAAATTGTTTTAAACTGCAGGAAGACGATAAGGAAGGATTTGATAATGAGGTATTCATTAACATGATTAATATAACGAATAAAAATTATGTTAATTTCTTTAAACAGTATTTTACTGACACCGATATTGAATTTACTAATATCATTGATACAGTATATAGTGTAAGGATCAAAACAAATAAATCTTTATACTATCTTATGAATTTTGTTGCTGTATTCGGAATTATGGTAAGTATGTCAAATATTGAAGAAAAAGTTTTTGTTCAGGATGATTTACTTAAGAAATATATTAATAGTATCAATGTTATTGATGCGCCATATTTCATCAGATATTTGTTTAAATCAAGGTTTTTATTTAATAAATCTGATTTCGACAGATTCAAGGAGTCATTAGAATTACCTGGTATTAATCTTACATACGGAGATAATTTTATTGAAAGAAAACGATTTGTTAAATCTTGTATAACACCTGGTACTAATATATTTGATGTCGGATGTGGGGAAGGTAATTATTTATTTGATATAAGTAAAAAAATGGATGAAAATCTATTATATCTTGGGGTTGATACAAATAAAGAGCTCATTGAAACAGTAGCACATAAAGTGAAAAAAAGAGAACTTAATAATGTTGTTTTATTTGATTCTGTAAAAGATGCATATCAATCACCATTATTTCAGGATAATAAATATCAATGTTTATTAACAGAAGTACTAGAACACCTTGAATTCAAGGATGCTGTTAAATTATTAAAAGGAATATTAGAAAATGATAATATTACTAAAGTTGTTGTAACAACTCCTAATTTCAGTTTTAATGAAAATTACCATTCTAATGGTAATGATTTAAATGAAGATGGTACATTAAGAATATTCAGACATAATGATCATAAATTTGAATTAAAAGCGCAGGATTTTAATATTACTATGCAAGCACTTATAATTCCATCTAAACATAAATTAACTTTTTATGGGGTTGGAGATTCGGTAGATGATGTTTATACCACAAATGGTTGTGTTATTGAAAAAATATAAAAATCAAAATAATAAGAATTATGGAAATCAATCTTAAATTAGCTACAGTAGTAATTTTGTGCGCACCGAGTAATGCAGGAAAATCTTATTTTTGTAACAATTATCTTGTACCTCAATTACAGAAGCAAGGTGTATCAGTTAAACTTATATCATCTGATTCTATACGACAAGAGCTTATTTTAGATACAACAGCAGGTAAACATGAACAAAGAATGTTACATGTATCCGAACAAGCATTTAAATTACTTTATGCTCAGGTAGATGCACATACATCTTATCCAGTAAATACTCAGATAGTTGTTGTTGATACCAGAGGTATGTCCCCAGAATTCAGAAATGATATTAAAGAAATAGCTAAGAAAAATAATTATAATGTTTCTATTATTATGATGGATTATAAAAACAGAGATGATTATTATAATAATGGTGAGGATTTAGATAAGCGTTTTATTAGTAAAGATATTAATAAATTTAAAATTGAAGTAATAAAAGAAATTAAAACAAAGGATTTTGAATCGATACATGCTATAAAAAATAAGAATTTTGATGATGTTACTATCAACGTAACAGATAAGAATGAATATGATAAAAATGTATTAACTGGTTCAGCTAGTGATTATATAACAATAGGTGATATTCATGGTTGTTATGATGATTTAATAAAATTACTTAATAAAGCTGAATTTGAAGTTACTGATAATCAAATTATAATTCCTAAAGGAAAATCTACTAAAATTATATTGGTTGGAGATATTATTGATAAAGGACCAAATATAAAAGAAATCATAGATCTTGTTTATAAGAATCAGGAAATTATTACTATGGTTATAGGTAATCATGAGAATTTTGTTTACAAATATCTTAAAGGAATGATTAAACCTGGTACATTAACCCAGGAATTCATTGATGATTATTTTAATACAACTACTTTATTAAAGGATGATGAAATAACTAGAACTAAATTTTATGATATAGTTGATAAATCACATCCTTTTATTATTCACGAAAATTTTGTTGTAACTCATGCACCATGTGATCAAAAATATATTGGTAAATTAAGTTCTTATTCATTAAAGGCTCAACGTAATTTTTCTTATCCAAAAGCAAAAGATTATGGAACAAAAGAAGATTATAATAAAGCAACATTAGAAGCGTTTTCGTTTCTTGTAAAAGATGGTGCTTATAATAAACCTTTCCATATATTCGGACATGTTGCAATAGAAGATGCCAAATTATATAAGAACAAAATAGCTCTTGATTCTGGCGCTGTTTATAATAATAAATTAACTGGGGTTATTGTTCCTTACCGTGGTAAACCATTCTTTATTAATACTGTTGTCCCAAAGGAAATGACAGAAGAATTAATAAATATATTCCCTAAACAGGAATACATGATTCAATTTTCTGAATTGGAACCAAAAGAACGTGGACGAATATTCTTTGCTGCTGAGAATAAAATTAATTTCTTGGCTGGTACTATCTGTCCTGCAGATAAGAATATGGATACAATGGAATTAGAGAGTTTAAAAGATGGATTAAATTTCTTTAAAGGAAAAGGACAAAATAAAGTAATGTTACAGAAGAAATATATGGGATCCAATTTCCAGATTTTACTTTATAATAAAAATCTTCTTAATACTGAAAGGGTTAATAAAGGAATTACAAGAAATGGCTATCTTCCAAAAAAATTGGACTTAACTCCAGTTTATGAAAAATTGTATGAAAAATGGCAATCATTTATGGAAGGTCAGAACATTGAATGTGTTATCCTGAATGGTGAAATGCTTCCATGGAAATGTATGGCAGAAGGGCTTATCAATAAGTCTTTCCTATCCTATCAGTATGGAATGAAGTCAGAGATTGATATTCTTCGTGAGAATGGATTTGAACAGGCTTTAAGCGAAGCAAATAACAAGATGAATGATTGCGGTTATCTTCAGGATGAACCCACCTTAACCGATAAGGAAATCAAAGCTAAGTATGGTGATGCACAAGCTAAAAGTATGAAGTCATTGAAGTTTTATAATAACATTAATATACCATTAGATGATTTGGATGCTATGGTAACTACATTTGATGAACAGATTAAAATACACGGTGCTGATGGACCACTTGATTTTAAACCTTTCTCCATATTAAAATTTGTTTATCAGGATGGAACTGAAAAATTGTTCCTTAATGAAAAGAACGAGGATATGTATAAATTGATAAATGATGATGAATATTGTGTGGTGGATTTGACTGCTGAGAATTATTATGAAATAGCAAAAGAATTTTATGATAAAGTAACTGATAATGAAAAAATGGAAGGAATAGTTATTAAACCAGAAGTTGTTTATACTGAAGGATTACCACCTGCTGTAAAATGCAGAAGTGTCAAATATTTGTCAATAACATATGCTGCTGATTATTTATTTCCATTCAAATATAATCGTTTAATTAAGAAGAAACATATTAATAGGAAGATGCGAACTTCTATTAATGAATGGAATATTGGAAAGAAAATGTTGGAGATTCCGTTCAATCAAATTAATAAAGAGAATAAACAATATATGAATTTATTTGCACAAATGATAGGCGAAGAAAAAGTTGAACAAACACTAGATCCAAGATTATGATATTAACAAAACAATTGATATATATTCCTGTATATGATAAAGAACCAGAAAATGAGGGTTCGTATTATACTAATATAGGTAAAGCAAATTTTGCTGAAAGATTTTCAGATAAAAAATATTGCTGGTTTATTAATGGTACAGAAGTTCAGATTAGTTATTGGTTAAATCCAGTTGAAAGGTATATCTTTACAAAAGAAGAATTAAGTGATTTACTTTCCGAAGCTGGATCTAGTGGGTATCATGCTAAAGTAGATGAAATTAATGGTGGTAGATCAGCAGGATATATGTCAAGATTTTTTGAAAAAATAAAATTATAGATGGAAGAAAAAAACAGATTAATACAAGAGTTTGAGGGATATAAGATAGTTTGTTTTAATCCAGATGATGAAGATCAATGGTATTTTTACCATTTTGTTAAATACGATAAAAATGGTAACGAAATTGGTAGAATATCAAATGTTGATGAAATGGTTAATATATCATCGCAAGATACCTTACCATATAATAGTGACTGGAATTATTTAATGTCTGCAGTACAAACAATAGAGTCGTTGGGTTATTGTATATCCATTACAACTAATGTTATTACAATTGGGTTAAATAAGATGGATGCATTGCTAAGACATGAAAATATTATATCTACAGATATTGATGGTGGAACAAAATTTGATTCATTATATGACTCAGTTATTAAATTCATCGAGTATTATAATAACAAGTAATGTAACTTTTATTTTATTAAAACGTAATAATGATTATTAAACCCATAGTAGTCATGAAACTTCATCTAAAGGATCAAAATAAAACAGTATTAACAACTAAAGGTAAACTTTTAATAAAAGATTACACTTTTGCATTTGCTAATAATGGATATGATCATAGTATGGATGTCCAATTTGGTGACACTGTTATCAAATTGAAATATGCTGATGATAAAACATTGAATAAGGATTGGAGTAAAATGATTAAAAAAGGATTTGATAAACCTGACTGGAAACCATATATTACTGATGAAGATCGTGGAATGGCAGCATGGAAACCATATCATGGTGAAGAATGTTATTCTGTACTTGATGACAGAGGAACTGGTGGAATATTTGTTTGGGATACAGTAAAGAAAACAGTTGTTAACAAAAACGAACTAACCCAACTTTAATAATCATGGAAAATACAAAACAACTCTGGTTAAAAATTATAAATGATGCAAGGTTCTATGATGGAACTCCTGAAATGTTAACCAGACTTACAGATCATTATGAAAAGTGGTATGATTTAAAAGAAAAGGAACAGGTTAAAGAAATTCCAGATTATATTCCAGTAAGAATTGAAAGATGTTTACATGAAAGCGGATGGAAGCCTTATCATATTACAGCTTATCCTTACCAAGTAAGAGGTGCAGATAAATCTTTTAGCACATTGAGTGACTTAAAAGAATACTATCAAATAAAAAAAGTATCTAAAATACAAAATAATACTCGTGGATGGGCAATTAATTCAAGAGGTAATAAAATAGTTTGGACTGAGTATAATGCAGAAATATCAAAAATTTATATTAAATGAAACAAACAATTTTCATAAAAACAAATGCTGAAGATGAACTTCCAAATGGGTTATGTAAAAATTACATAACTGATTTAGGGGAAATATTTTTCTTCCCAACAAATAATCCACATTTTGATAAGAAGAAAGGAAAAGTTGTTAGTTGGTGGTTGAAAGAAATCCAATTAGATATTCCTGATGATACAGAGATTGAAAAAGAAGTTGTGAAACATATTACAGCAAGAACAAACAAAATGTCACAGGATGAACAGATTTGGAGTGCTGGATTTGGGGTTAAAATGGCTCATTGGATGCGTAACCTTATTTCAAACCAATTAAAAAATAAATGAAATGGTAGGTAAATTAGAAGTGACAGCAGTAAAAATTGGCACCAATGATTATCTTATTTCCAATAAAGATAATATAATTCCTGGTGAATATTTTATTATTAACGAAGATACTGCTAATTCTAAAATTGATGATATTCAATTTTATCATGAAGGATATAAATTGTTAAGGTGTGAAGGTGTAATTGGTATAGAATATCTTGGAAGTGATAGTGAAAGATACTGGCAGGATAAGTGTTTTAAGATTGAGGCAACATCTGATCAAACAATAAAATGCAATCGCATACCTAAAAATATCCTAGCCGATATAATCAATGGAAAAACTATTTTTGACATTAAATTACATATTAATGAATATGTAGCAAATGGAAATGTTGATAATGCATTTGAACATATTATTATAAACGCAGAAAATGAAGTAATAGCAATTTAAAAAAAAATATGGGACAAGATGAAGAAGTTTTAATTGTGGATCCAGAAGTAGCACCAACAACTCAACCTCAAACAACACCATTACCACAAAGACCAGGTAAGATATTTCAACCTGATGTAGATCCAGATCCGCAAGCATGAATTATAGAATAAAAGAACAAACTATTATCCATTATAATGGAGAAATGGTAAAAAAATATTACATACAATTTAAATTATTTCCATTTTTATGGATTGATAATAGATCTGGTGCAAGAAAACCAAGATTATTATTTGATTCATTAAAGGAAGCTAAGTATTATATTGACAAACAAATCAAAACAACTAAATACAAAATAATTCAATACGATGTGGACATATTACGGAACAAAAAAGAAAATAGCTAAACATTATCCTACACCATTACATGATAAAATTATTGAACCATTTGCTGGTGCTGCTCAATACAGTCTTTATGGTGACAATTGGAAGAAAGATGTATTACTAATTGATAAATATGATGTTATAACTGACTTATGGAAATATCTTATTAATGCGACTCCACAAGATATTTTATCATTACCAGATATGGGTGAAGGTGAAAATGTAGATACTCATACTCATTTATGTAAAGAAGAGAAGTATCTTATTGGATTTTGTATAAATAGTGGATCAGCTCAACCCAAGAAAACAGTTAAAAAATTTAATTGTTGGAACAGGTCCAAAATCAGTATAGCAGAAATCTTTACAGATTTAATATCTAAGTTAGTAGATAAGAAAGAAGCCCGTAGATTGAGTAGATATTGTGATAATAGATTACAATATTGGTGTAGTCAAAAGTTAATATAAATTACCAGCTACGGCAAGCCCAAAAGCGGGGTTTCCATCGAGGTCCTGGATTGTCACAATTCATTCTTGCTCTGAATGATTTTCTTCTTTCAGGGTTATTTTTCTTAATAACCATTCTTTTTCCGTGAGCAGATTTACCACCGAATCCAAAGTTTACCTTAACGACTTTTCCTTTGTCGTTCTTAACATACACTCTAAATTTTTTAATATCGCCCTGCATAATTTTACCAAGTTGCACTTTTCTACCTTGGTATTCCGCTTCATTTAATAAATCATCTGCAATAAAATCAGTTTCTTCTACAGAACCATATTCATCTTCGTAGATAACTGTTTTAAATTTATTTAATTCTTCTAAAATTAATTGATTTAATTTGTTTTCGTTAAAGTGTGTCATTTTTGGCTTATTTCCTGTTCCTGATTTATTATGTTCCTTTTCCGCTTTTCTTTTTTGTGTGGTCATTGATTTCTTATCTTCTTTAGAATATGACCCAGCGGTTTTTGGAGTTTCTTTTGATACTTTTTTGGAAGGTCTACATTTTGGATAACTACCATCTTCTGCTTTCTTTCTACCACAAGGAGGATGTTTACCTTTGACTTTTTTACTTACATCAACCCATTTCTCTTTAAACCATCTATTAAGGTCTTCTTTTAAAACCTCACCAGACTCCAAAGATTCTTGGATGTATTTGTAATCTTCTTTATTTACAATTATTTTCATAATTTATTTTTTAACAGTTCTCCAACCACCACCTTTTGATTTATATCTTTTAGCTGCGGCCCCATTACAATATGCACTTGGGCATACTTTGTATCTCGTTTTTGCCCAAGCTAAACAACTCGCCCATAATTTAGGATTTGTTGGTTTGTTTTTTCCTTCGTTAATTTCTCCGTATGATTCATTTTTAGGCTCAATACCTTTTTTTTTCATATTAATTGCAATCGCCGCTTGTTGTGCTGGATTATTCGCCTCATTTGTAGGTACACAATTAGGAACTTTTTTACCATTCTTAATTTTACTACCAACTCTCTTATAACCATCCCAACAATCTTCGTTGATATTTAATTCTTCATTCATCATTTCGTCCTCATGTGAATTATCTCCTCTGGTTTCATTCATCATAAAGTCAAATACTTGGTCAATATTCTCTTTTGCTGAAGTAATGTGGTCGTCAGCCCAATCGTGTCCATTCATTAGAATCTCGTCCACCATATGTGGGTCTAATTCCAATAACATTTCACATTGTCTTTTCATTTGTTCTAAATTACTAAAGAACATATAGTTTGGTGACTCTTGTTCTTCTTTAATTGATTGTAAATGTTTTCTAATAATTTCGTTGATATTCATATGTATAAATATTTACTTTTCAGATAAAATTTCAAATTTTATGTAGTCGTTATAAAATATCTCTTCGGTATGTGTTTTAGCTTTTATTTCAATAAAATATTCTCTAGGTATTAAGTAAGATGTATCTAAAACAAATGAATTTTCGTTTGTTACATCGAGTTGTGTCCATTCATGTACAATGACATCAAATAGTCTTTTAATTTTGGTGCATGATCAAGAATTGCTTCAATTTCATTCTTACCAATTTTACTTGCTCCGATTGCATCCTGAAGTAATAAAACAATAGCGATTGAGTGTAAAAAATCGTTTTAATGTTTTTTACACTTTGTTATGTGTTAGTAAAAAATTTTAATAGATAAACTTAATATGGAACAAGAAAGTAAGGATAATAACAAAAACAAGTTAGATGGATTTTTCATAGTTGATGATGGAACACTACCAATATCAAAAGAAGGGTCTCTTTTCATTGGTTGGATGGAAATGCGACTTAAAGAATGTATTGAATCAGAAGATTATGAAGAAGCTGAGAAATTGAAAAGAGACATTCAGAAAGCGAGAGATAATATGGTGGTGATAAATCCATCTAACGATTCGGAGGTTGGATAAAATTTTTTATTACACATAACACGTCTCTTTAATGGGGAAGAATTAATTTTTTCAAATGCTTCTGATACATTAATAATTGACTGAGCTATCAGTTCTATTGATTCTGGGTTTTCTTCGTTTGTTTTAACCTTTATAGTTTGCATAACAATTTATTTCATCCTTATTAATTATTATTTCCAATTCCTTCAAAATAATCACCGTTATTAAAAATATCCTGTATATAAGGTGCTAAATCTGTGTATGAAATTTCCTGAGTTTCCATTAATTCACTATTAGTTGACAATTCAATGGGTTCTTCATTTGATTGTTGCCACACAATACTTGAATAAGATGTTAGTAGATAAGATGATGTATGGTAATAATAATTGTTATATCCATTTAATGGTGACATCATAAGATAGATATATACCGAGTCATTGTTTGTATCCTGATGTTTATATATTTTTACAGGTAAATAACTTTTGGATTTTATAGTAGTATTAGTTGCGCTATTTGTACATGATGCAAATGCAAGCAAATAGATAATAATTAAAATTTTATTTTTCATTAGAGCCATTTAGGTGGTTTTGTTTTTTTTATATAAGTTTCACATTTCCAATAAATCCAACAAATAAAAATTATAAGGAGTCCTATCCAACTGAATATTGAAAGGCAAAAAGTTAAACCAACATCTTTCCAATCGTTGTTGTTTTTACCTCTTATTATCCTACAAAAAATCCAAGTGATAATAAAACCATATATATAAATCATAATTTTCATTTGATTATTAATTGTTTTGATCCAATTATACTATTAGATTGTTCCATACCAAATTTAAGTGCTTCTTCAATGGTATTGAATTCTTTTATAAGAGATCTTTTACCAGCAAAATATAAAGTTACATTTGGTCTGATATAAGCTTTATTATCTTCGATAATATATCTTGTATTATTGAATTTACCTGACTCCAGATCCTCTTTTGAAATTAGATAACTGCTTTCATAAAATGAATAGAATCCTTCTTTTCTATTTCCCCAAAAACTTTTTTTAAATGGATAATATGAAATAGAACTACTTTCCTCTTTGTCACGAATTTTTACTTCGACTAATAAATCCAGATTAAAAATTATCATCCTAATATATTTAAACTATTTGTTTGAATGTCTTTTAACGGATGACTACTAATAAAGTTTCAGTGCTATGCAAAAAAATGAATATAACTCATAACATATTTAGCTGCAAAGTTATCATAATCTTTTTCATTAATATTTAATTCTAATTTCTTGGCCAATTTTTTACCTCTTTCCCAGGCATCTATTTCCTGATGAATGGTCTGGACTTTATAGATATTTGAATTCTTTTTTTTATCGTTAGCTGAGTAATGGAATTTAATATCATCTATTTTGGTATGGGACTGTAACATATGACCTGTTTCATGTAATAAAAGAAACAAAAAGCTCTTATCTGAGGCCTTCCACCAAACATTAATATTTTTTTCTATATAATTAAATGTATACTCTCTTTTATTCTGGGTCACAGAATAGCCCATATTTTCAATATATTCAAGTAATTTCGTTATTTTGGACTTCATGACACCTCAATAATTTCAGTTGTTCTAAGTAATATATAGAATATGCTTTACCTAACGATTCTAATTTACTGTAACTAAATCTATCCAATAAATATTCCATTAAATCTTCCTTGACAACTCTTTTATTTAACTGATTGATTTACAACTTTATCTGTTGATATTTCGTATAGCATCTTCCCATTATGTTACTAGATAAAAATCTACTAACATAGTAATATTTATCCAACCATAATATAAGTTTATTTTCGGATTTCATTTAATTGTGGGTTTTAATGTAAATGATGATTCATTAATCTTTTAATGTTTTTAGATATTCATCATAACTCTTTATAAGAAAATCAGTTCCATCTATCAAATATTGGGGTTCATTGTCAGAATTAAGTTCTAATGAATCAAAGCAATGTTTATTACCTCTATATCCATTATATGACCAATTATCTACAATGTATTCCACTAATCCTTTTGCGTATTCTTTGGTTATCCCAGTAGCTATTTTAGCTTCTTTTTCATTTGCTTCCATAACAAATGGAAGCTCGTTAGCGATAGATGATTCGTATCTATCTTTAATGGCTGTTAAATGTCTTTCTGTTATGTTAATCATATATCTTATTACGAAAATTTATTGGTTTAGTTTCAATGAATTTAACTGGTTTAGTGTTCAAATAAATTTTTTCACCTAATACCCATTTCCGTATAAGAAATCCCATATCCTTCAACTTACCAAATCTTTCTTCAAGAATGCATGTTAAATTATATTCACTAAGACCATACTTAATATTATTTTTATCATAAATATAATATCCATCAGTTTGTTTTACACCATTTATAATAATATCATCCATACGTTTTATTGTTATGAAATGATTATTCAGATACTTAATAAATTTCTCTTCGTTTTTCATTAATTTTCATATTAAACCATGATTCAATAATATCTCTTAATATTACTATATTATATCCAGATTTGATATGAATAAAAGTATTTAATGTTATTTTATTATAATATTGATCATCTATATCAAATATAGAATAATATGTATCATTCACATAAATTACTTTGAAATTCTTATTTAAATAAGTAAATAATTTATTTTTATTCTTCAATATAAAGTTGTTTATTATTTATATCACCACCAGTTCTATATTTACTGAATATTTCTATAAATTCATCTTCAGCAGATGTTGATCCATCTTCTGCTTCATTATATAATTGAATAAAATTTTCATCTAATTCATTTGGTATTAAATACCAATGTCCACTTTCATCTTGTTTAGCGATTACTGGTATCATATACATGTATCATTAGATGATTAGTTAATTCTGCTAAATGATTCTCAGCATCCTGTACTGTATCAAATTTCATGGTTTGTTCCATCCATGGTTCCCAGAATATATCACCAATTAAATGATCAGTTGGATTAACTATTGTTTCTTTAATATCTGTCCAACCAATAAATCTTTTCTTTTGAAGATAGTATTTTGAACTATCCAGCTCCTTCATTACTCTATATTTCATAATTTAAAATGTGATTACCTTTATCGTTTCTTTTTATTATACCAGTTATGCTCCATTGCTACTTTACCGCTCCGAATAAACTTTAGTGGGAGTAAAATAATAAATAAAAATTTTGCCAACGCTCTCCTCATTTTTTTCAAAAATGTAAAAGGTTAAGAAATTCGTTTAATTGATTTACATTCTGGACACTCCCATAAAATATGGTTCTTTGAATTTTGATACGAAAACTTATCTCCACAATCACCACATTCAGCAATCATATCGTGTTCTCTTATAATCGGACTAATGCTTAATTCTTTTGATGAACCCAAAGAAGAATGTTTATTTTTAATCAGTCCTCCCTTAAACATTTTTTCTGTTTTAATTTCTTTGACAGTTTTAGTATTAAACAAAACATATTCCTCACCAGTTGCAGATGGGTCATAATATCTTATTCCATCAAATCCTTTTTCAATAGCAAGTTTTTGAACAAACTCACCTCTTTCTTCCAAATCAGATATTGAATTGGTGGGTTTATATTTTCCTCCATATTTTTTTATGGCTTCTTTTTCAAATTTTTTATATTCATTGTAATCCAGTAGGTCTGCCCATTTAGGATTTCCGATATATGTATCAACTTTCCTTCCTTCGCCTCCATTATCGTAAAAAGATATTAAAGCATCCTTATCACGCCCAAGATATAATCCCTTTCCAACCCCTGCATTACTTCCGCCAGTATGGACATGATAATAAATATTTGGTTTGTATTTTTTTGTTTTTGCATGATATTGTTGCACCCAATAACTATCTATAAATGTATCGTATAAGTATTTTTCCATCTATATCCTTTTTCTTCATAACGATATAATAATAAACATAATGAAGTAACTATAATCATTCCGATAGTCCAACTAATACCGAAATGTACAAAATAAAGTGAAAATAATGATTCTACCATAATTCTTATTTTTTTACTGATTATTAATTATTAATGTTTCATTTATTGTCTTGGTATTATCCAATCTTTTTTTAATTTCTTCACAGTACTCAGCACTTATCTCAGATCCAATATATTGTCTGTTATTTAATTTAGCCATCTTTAATGTAGTTCCAGATCCAGCCATCGGATCATATATAATATCTCCTTCATTACTCCATGTTAATACATGATCTTCTGCTAATTTTTCAGGAAATATTGCTGGATGACTAATTTTATCTTTTGTTGAAAATCCTTTACCTGTATTATATTTCCATATGTTATTCCTAGGTGAGAAATCTGGTGTGGGTTTATTTTTTCCAGTTACTATCTTATTTCCATCCACATCATAATGAGAACCATTACCCCAATTTGTATGTCCTGCCCATCTGTTGGGTTTGTCACATATTAGATTAGCAGTCTTGGGTTTACCCTTAGAAAATACAAACATGTATTCAAAAATCTGACTATAACGATTTCCGTCACGTCTTGCAGGAAAAGCTGTACCATTTTTCTCATATATCATTGTATCATGTATGGTAAACCCTATACTTTGAAAAAATAGTGCTTGCCTGAATGATGATCCAGTTTCTCCACCATCTACTACAGCATCGCCAACAACCCATATTATAACCCCACCAGGTTTAGTTATACGATAAAGTTCTTTAGCTATTTCCTCAAATGGAAAACTATAACCTTTGTAAACTCTAAGTGAGTCGTAGGGTGGGGATGATATTGTAAGATCAATGCAATTATCATCTATATTCTTCATTGTATCTAAACAATTCTCATTATATATTTTATTAAGTTCTATCATGAATGAAAAATTATTATTGCATTTATATAGTTCTATTTTTAAAATTACTACAAGTTCCGACATACCAATCACGTGAATCAAATTGTTGTATAATATCCAGTTATACATAAATTAACTATCATTACACTAATAATATAGCCAATTAACATAATAAATCCTATTAAATTATCATTCATGTTTATGTGTACTGATTTAAACTAAATAAGTTTCAATTTTATGGTAATATTCCTGTTCCACATATAAAAATAAATAACATAAATAATATTGTAAGTCCAAAACAAAATCCAAACCAATCAATTACTGTCCTATTAAACGGATTAAATTCTCTCCATGATTTATTACTTTTTATTCTAAAGACAGAAATAATAAACCATAATATTGTAAAAATGAAAAATGTATACATAATCTATTTTATTAAAGTACTGTCGTTTTTAAGATATTCTATTAACTGTTCCTTTGTCAGATCCTTAACCTTATCCATTAATTTCTCTTTTGGGGTTTGCATATTAAGTTGTCGTTTGATGTCATCACTAGAATTCAATATTTGATCCTGTAATTTCAAATGTAAGAATTTAGTTATGTCCGCAGGAATCTTTTGTGAACTGCTGTCAGATGTTATGAAATTTCCAACACTTCCTCCTGCAATAATAAGAAGACAATCTGTTTTGGATGGCGTAAATGTCCACAGTAATCCACTTAATAAGAAAATTATAGCCATGATCTTATACATTCTCTTGGAAAAAGACTCCCAGTTTCTATAAGCATTTTCAAATGCACCATAAGCCCCAATAGTACATAGTGCGGTAAAAATACCACATACAATAGTTAATGTTAAAAATACTGCTTTGACATTATCAGCAACAGTAAGCCAGTAAAAGATTTTGTACCAATTCATAGTTTTTTATTTTAAGTGATTTTTTACTTTCTCTCCAGTAAACTCCTTTATATTTTGAAGATTTCTTGTTATCTGGCTTATAGCTGGTTCCTATTCTAAATGTAGATAGGTGTTTTTTTAATTCATCATCTACAAATTTATTATCACCACAACCTCTTATATTATAACCATTTGGTCTATATGTATTATACTTTTCAGCATATTTAATTTCCAATTTATTTAACTCATCAATATCCTTAACATTGTCTTCTATTATTTCAAAATCAAAATTATCTATACCGTATTTATTAACAGAGTTTTTAAGAATTGGATTATGTGTGTATTTTAACCAATCACCTCTATATCTCTTATTATAACACGATCACCCTTTGAGAACTTGAAATTGTTTTCTATATCTAATGACGGCAAGATCTTTAGCTTTTGCCTCAATTTCCGTATCAAAGTCAAGACCAAATGTTTTAATTTCTTCATAAATATAATCTGCGTGTGCTATTTGTTTTCCTGATGTATCTTCTAATGTTTTTGGTGAACTCATGTGAGTCATTGGTTTAATATCACCCCAAGTAGAACAGGCCAATTTAATTGCCTCTTCTTGTGAAATATCTTGAGGTCCATAATTGTGATGATGGAAATCATGTGTAATAGGAATTCCTATTTTTTTATAAATCAAATCATATAAAATTTTAGTTGAGTATTGATTTGGACCATCATCATTTTCAACTACTAATCTTTTTTGACAAGACTCACTTAAATTTAAAAACTGTTTACAGAATCTATCAGCAGCTTCTTCTCTGGTTGGTTGAGTCGTATTAACATGTATATTGATTGGATAATAGTGTGTCTGTTCTAGACCCATCAAATCCATAATTTGTGCATGTTTGTCTAATTCATCAATTGCATTTTTAACAACAACTGGGTTTTCACTGGCTGGAACACAGAAGTGAGTTGGATGAAAAGAAAGTCTCATTCTTTTAGATTTTGAATAATCACCTATCGATTTTAACTTATTGGATATAATATCGAAGTTTGGTAAATCTTCTAATTTATAGAAACCAATACACGGAAACATGTCACTTGACATTCTATAAACAAAAATATTGTTTCTAATATTCCATTGAACTATTTTTTCAAAGTCATTAATATTCTGTATGGCTAATTCAGATACATACCCAAGACCTTTGGCCTCAAATGTCTTCTTAGTCATTCCTCTATTGACAGTTATTTGTTCTTTTTTCTTTTTACCCTCGTTTATCGAGATATTAATACAACAATACCCTATATTACCCATATTTTCTTTGGTTTTAAATTCACGATATTGTTGAGTTATGCTTTCATCATAACAAGTAGTAGCAACTAATACAGTAGCGAGTTCCTTTCTGCTAAATTTTTTTGCAACATCACTAATTTCATAAAGTGTTGCATTTAATTTTTCTTGTTGTTCAGTAGTCATTTCAAATTTTTACGCAATAATATAATAAAAGTTGCATTAACTCCTTGCTTTCATTTTCTCATAATACTTTATCCTCTGACTAATCCATACAATATTAACTATACCAAATCGATCCGTTAAATGTTGCCTGATATTATCAACAGAAACTCTTTCCATAGTCTTTTTATTGAAAAACCTGTTGGTATTCCTACGACAAAATTTTACCTTAACAAAACCAAATTCATTAAAGAATATTTTATCACATTCCGATAGATACTTATTAAACTTCTTTTTACTTACACGCATAATCATGGGTTTTAATTAAAAATTGCGCACTGATTTAAAAATAGTGGGCTATATGGTCAAATATAACCCACTTCTATCTAATGACTCTTTTGCTTCAAGGTTTAAAACCAACTTGATACTGATTTGAGTTACGATCAACATCCAGTTCTATTCCTTTGTTTGTGATGCTAATAATAATTCCGATCAAAAATTATTAAAAAGCCTTTATATATGTGACTTTAAAAAACCCTCACAAATAAATCTTTTAAAGTTGACCTCTAATTACTAACTCCTTTATTAAACCATTCCAGACATACCACTTTAATATCCTTATCATTATACCCAAGTTCATTAATAACCTCATTAAAAAAGATGTTTATAGGTAATGCATATGATGGATTATTATCTTTTCGTATTACCCTATAACCGCCAATGGTTATAAAATATCGAACATAATAATGTTTATCTATATACTTTCTAACCCAATTGATATTCTTCATAATCTAATTAAAAATCGGTATATCAATACCTTCCAGAACAAATCCCTCCAGATTCTTATTAACCCACATATTAATACTATTATCAAAATAATCATACTCATTAATATCACATATAGTACTGGTTGGAAGTAAGTAGCATTTATCATGTCTGATCCCATGAAAAATTACTATATTCTTTGATTGCCATACTCCAACTTTATCCATTAAGGTATTTACTATGTGTTTATCAATAGGTGAATATATAATATCATTATTAATAACACTCGCAAATTCTGGACTAATGAACAGATATTCTTTTGGTGAGTTTTTAAGAATATCTTTAAAAGAGTCCATCCCATATACTGTTATTGAATCAGATGAATAGAATGATTTATGGATTCCTTCAGTAAATAACATATCCAATTCCATATTATACAATTCTTCCCATGAATTTATACTATGATAATTATTTAAATCCTTTAAAAATCGGTATATCAATACCTTCCAGAACTGATAATTATTTAAATCCTTTATAAATTCATTATCAATTTGTGTTGGTGTTAGTCTTAATTTAAGATATATTGGATCTCCTTTACGTTCAACAGGTCCAATCCATGGAGATTGCGAAGATTTATATGTTTTAAACGCATTTTCAATGTCTATTAAATAATCTGCTGACATTTATTTCTTTTTAAAAAGGTTATCCCAGAAGGTAGTAAACCCAGCAAGGCAAAACCCAAGCAGTACTACTCCACAAACAATAACTATTGTTATTTGGGTTCCTTCAGGTAAACTGCTGAAATCATTCATATTAGTTTGTTAATTTACAATATTTTCTACACTCCTTAAAATTACCTTTAAATACAGATAAACTCCCTTTCTTTACGGTCCATTTATTATCTGCTGTTCTTTTATCTTTCAGCATTGTTATTCCCTCCGTATCAGCGCAATCCCATTGGTTAATGATCCAATCCATTAAATCTATCTTGCTATTGATTGTGATTTCAGCACAGGTAATTGCTGCTTTACCTGCATCTATTCCATTCTGAATTTCTGGTTCATCTTCACCATCTCTATACAGATAAGAGATATTATCCTCTATTGCTTCCAGATGTTCCTGTATTATTGAATCTCGGTTCATTTGATAAGTTTTAGCATTGCGAAAGTAATAAAAAAAATAAACACATATAAATAATAAGAGCTATGGCTGCTCTGTTAGCACTTTCGCATTGAAATAAAAAACACAGTATCTTTTGTATCATCTTTTAATGGGTTGATGGGTTGATGGGTTGATGGGTTGATGGGTTGATGGGTTGATGTGGTATATAATTCTTTCGGTATT